>Ga0193726_1000754_pt1 | contig 30374 bp, 27 predicted proteins | sample H2c1metaG_FD_144928 | JGI IMG/M metagenome (GOLD analysis project Ga0193726, IMG submission 144928) | Soil microbial communities from a riparian zone of the East river system, Colorado, United States - H2c1 | ecosystem: Environmental > Terrestrial > Soil > Riparian zone | place: USA: East River... | reverse complement strand
GGGAACTCACAGCCCTTTGGTAATCCCGCCTTTCGCTACAACTCGCAGATCCGAAAGTTGGATTTTAATGGCGACGGGCGCACAGATTTTCTCGTCTATCTAGGGACGTGCAGCCCGGATAGGCCTGGCCAGTGCGGGACGACGTATCCGATTACCTACACCTGGTCAATTTTCTTGTCGCAGCCGAACGGCACCTACGCCGGACAAGCCGCGGTGACCTATACGAGCGGCACCACGCCCAATCAGCCGCCCTTGGTTGGGGATTTCAACGGCGACGGCTGCTCGGATATTGCATTCGTAGATACGCCTTATTGGAGTGTGCAGTACGGTACCTGTGGACGATCTGGTGCATCGACCGTTCTCTCAGCCCCTGTTATAAATACGGCTCTAGGCGCGACCAGTACACTGGCGCTCGCCATTGATTGGGACGGCGACGGGCGCACCGATCTTTTGCAGCCAACGACGGCAGCGTCTCCTACTTGGGAAGTGTCCCGGTCGCTGGGCAACTCTATGGGCAACTTTGCGGATACAGGCATTCCAATTGGCGGCGCGATCACGGCCCTGGTAGGAGACTTTAGCGGCGATGGGATCGGAGATGTGACCTACAATGTGTCGACTGCGCTCAAGAGCCGCCTTCATAGCGGCGTCGCCGCCGATCTCGCAACCTCCTTTGCTGATGCCTACGGTATCACCTACAGCCCTTCATACATTGCACTAGCGCACGCTTCCTCTAGCGTGTACGCGAAAGGCTCGAGTCAAGTCTACCCACAACAGGATTACAACGGCCCATTCTATGTTGTGCCCTCGTACACGGCCTCCGATGGCATCGGAGGAAATTACACCGTTAGTAACTTCTATTCGGCGGCCATTACCAATTTGCAAGGTCGTGGATTCGAGGGCTTTCAAGGAGTCCGCGCGAACGATAGTCGAACCGGAATCTACGACTTCAGACATTACTCCACTACTTTCCCGACTACCGGGCTCTTGTCGGAAGACGACACGCTCCAACCCAATGACACAACCGATATTCGTACGGTCACCAACGTGGTCACGTCGCTCACGTTGGATAGCACGACCAACAATCAGCGGTATTTTCCGTACGTCAGCACATCCACGGTCAAAGCATATGAATTGGGAGGGGCCGAAAACGACAGTCTTATCACCACGTCCCTGACTGGCTACGGGACACCAGATATTTACGGAAATTTTTCTTCTTCTGAAACGACGTTGACAGACAACGACACGGGCTCACCCTACCTCAACCAGCAATGGACGAGCACGACGGCCACGAGCTACACCGAGGATCACAGCACCAATTGGTGCTTGAAATTGCCCACGGAGGTGGATGTAACAAACACCGCTCCAGGTGTTGCGGCAATCACCCGCCATACCAGTTACACACCGGACTACGTCAACTGCCGGCAGACACAACAGGTGGTGGAGCCAAGCAGTCCCACGTACAAAGTCACGACCGTCCTCGGCTATGACAGCTTTGGAAATCCGAATAGTCAGACGGTCACGGGCGTAGGGATGACTGCACGAACTACTGGCACCAATTGGGGAACTTCGGGGCAGTTTCCCACGAGTGTCACCAACGCTCTGAGCCAGCCGACGCTGATGAGCTTTGACCCGAGCACCGGCAAGCAATTGAGCCAAACGGACCCCAACGGGATCGTCACGTCATGGCAATACGACACTTTCGCAAGAAAGATCAAGGAAATTCGGCCTGACAGTACCTCGACTACTTGGGTCTACAACAATTGTTCGACGGCGGGTTGTGTCAATACCAACAACCACATGACCGTGGTCGCAACGCGCCTAAATACCGATAGCACGACGTTCACGACGTCGAATACGTACTTAGACGGATTCGATAGGACGCTCGTCACGAGCAAATTAATGCTGAACGGCGCATATGACCGTAATGAAATCCAGTACGACAATATGGGTCGAGTTCACCTGCAGGGCTTTCCCTGCACGTTCGTCAGCTGCGTCCAGTACTGGACCACGAATACGTATGACATTCTCAATCGGCTAACTGAATCGCAACGGCCCATAAGCTCGTCGAACAGCACCTCGCAGACGACACTGTACGGCTATCAAGGCCGCACGACGACCGTGAAGGATGCTCAGAATAAAATCACAACGACTATCGCCAAAGTGACGGGCAGCCTCGGCCGCGCCAGGGATCACAACGGCTATTACGTTAACTTCAATCACGACGCGTTCGGTTCGGTACTGTCGGTCACCGACAGCTTGTTGAATGCATTGAAGTCGACGACCTATAGCTACGGTCTCGGCGCTTTTCCGCAAAGCTCCACCGATATGGACTTGGGCGCGCGCTCATACACGATTGATGCTTTGGGAGAGCTGACCGCATATTCGGACGCGAAGACCCAAAACTTCTCCATGATCTACGACGCCCTATCCCGTCCGATCAGTCGAACGGAACCGGATCTGACAACTACCTGGACGTGGGGAGCAACGGCGGCAAGTCACAACATCGGTAAGCTCGCCAGCGTGAGCGCCGTCTCTACAGTCACGCATTCTGACGCTTACAGCTACGACGCCCTCGGTCGACTATCAGATCACACAATCGTCAATCCGTCTGACGGCTCTCATTCCTTCGACTATGTGTACAGCACAACCAACGGGCTAGTCCAGTTCATCGATTATCCGGTGAGCTATCCGTCTACCTACCGGCTTCAGGTCGGATATTTCTACTCCAATGGTGTATTGAAAGAGCTCTACGACAAACAACTGACCTCAACAATCTGGTGGGTGGCGAACGCGACCAATCCGCGGGGTCAGGTAACTGTGGAGACCACCGAAGATTTGTCCGGTGACCCGCAAATTACTACGCATCGATCTTATGACGCGGTAACGGGCTGGGTCGGATCGATACAAACCGGAGTCGGCGGAGGCTCGGCGTTGCAAAACGAGTCTTATCTTTTCGATTTGGTTGGAAATGTCACGCAACGGCAAAACAACAACGCCGGTCTCACGGAGAACTTCTACTACGACAACCTCTACCGTCTTGATCACTCTGTGCTGGGAACCACAACCAATCTGCAAATGTGCTACGACAACACCGGAGGTAGCTGCACGGCAAACGTTGCGGGTATGGGGAATATCACGTCCCGGAGCGACATCGCGGCGGGCGCGGCGTGGACTTACGACCCTGTTCGCAAGCATGCGGTCACGCAAGCCGGTAGCAGCAGCTTCACATATTCGTACGATGGAAATGGGAATGTCAGTGCGCGGAACGGATCAACGATCGGTTGGACCAGCTACAATTATCCGAGCTCCGTCGCGACTTCAACCGAGTCGGCGAGCTTTGACTATGGCCCCGATCGCCAGCGCTGGCGGATGATTTATAGCGGGCCTTCGGGCACGGAAACGACTTACTACTCAACACCTCAATTCGAAAGAGTGGACACATCGTCGGGTACTGACTATCGACACTATCTATTTGCTGGCGCTAGACCAGTTGTCGTCATCAGTAGGACCACCGCCGGAGCCGTCAATGTTCGGTCGCTGCTCGCAGATCATCAGGGCAGCGTCTCCTCAATCGTGACCAATTCGTCCGGCACTTCCTATGTTAGCGAGAGTTTTACTGCATTCGGCAATCGCCGAGAGGCTAGTACGTGGTCGGGCACGCCGACGAGCACTGAACGCACGACGATGGACGGCGTGACTCGCGAAGGCTATACCTTTCAGACGGTACTGGGATCAATGGGCCTCAATCACATGAACGGACGGGTGCAGGACGCCGTAACGGGGCGGTTCTTGTCACCCGATCCGCAGGTTAGTGACCCGACGAGTACGCAAGCCTACAATCTGTATGGCTACGTCATGAATAACCCCTTGTCAAACACCGATCCGAGCGGATTTAAGCCCAGAAAGTACTTGCCCTATGGCGGAGGGAGAGACCGGATTGAGGGAGTCCAACACGGGGATTCTGGCCGTTCAATCGCGCACAGTGGTTTCGGTGAAGGCACAATCGGAAACATGATCGCTGGAGTCGACGGAACCATGGGCGGAGGGGGCGGTGACGGCGGCGGTAGCAATTTTGTCGGTTATTCAGATGATACTGGCGGAGGAGAAGACTCCCAGGTAGGAGTGGGCGGCGCCGACGAATTAAGCGAAATATCTGTTACGGCTCTGAAAATGGATGCAAATGGAAACCTTTTGCCACAAAGCGGTTCCCCAGGTGATTTCTTGTCGTCTGGTGGACCAGGATCTTATACTCAAGATACGATAGATCGGGCAGACGAGGTCGAATCCTTCAGGCAGGATGCTGAAGCTGCGGCAACTAAGGCGAGGTCTGAGCAAAAAATGAATGACTATTATCAACAGATGGACACCGCTTTTCGCTTTCAGAAGCAGTGGTTCTCAATCTTGGGGCTACCCGTGCCCACCGAACCGGACCCTCATCCACCCGCCATTACATCACCTAAGCCGTAACAACGGCGGTGAACGGAGAGAGGATGATGGCGCAGCTATCCATCGGACGATGAGGACATGGCCATGTTTAGATCCGCTACATTTTCGTTAGCGGCAGTTGCATCCATTGTCTTTCTAGGCGCAGTGTCATATGGGTTGTTTTTTGATGGTGCCGCGCTGGACGCGCGGTATGGGACAAATTTGCGTGCCTCTACATCGGGGTTCTCGCCTTCAAAGGCGGCTAGCGCTATATCGACACATACCGTTGCTCCGCGCGGCTTAGCAATTGGTAACGATGACCCCACGCGTCCCCTATCGGGCGCAGATTCTCCCGATGATCAGGTGCCAACCCAGTCTCATCTGTCGACAAGTCTGCTAACAAAGCGCGCTGATATCATTGGGCAGCGTTTCCCAATCTCGGCCTCCGTGGAAGCCCCCTGCAGCCAACAAGCTAAACGGGGCAACGAGGCGCAGTGCGGCGAAGTGCTTCCGCTTTTGTCTGAGATGTCTCAGGAGCCTAGAGATGAAACATGGGCGCCTGCCATGGAAGAAAAACTGCGCAACCTTATTATGAACGAACCGGCGCCGTTCGAAATCCGAGACATCGAATGTCGGACATCGCTATGCGCCGTGGAAGTGGCGTCTGCTAACGGTGCATTTTATATTATCCCGAGAATCAGTTCCGATGTAGAACTTAGCGAGAACCTCTTAGTTTGGACTGCCGCCTTTGGGTACGAACTCAACCCATCGGGAGCGAAGATCACGGTGACGCTACCTGTTTTGAAGCGACGTTAGGTTCTAGCGTTTCCCCACGGAACTCGGGGTCGCTCTTCGGGAATGCAGCGCTTCTCGCCAGATTTCCTCGGGAATCCACCCCTTGGCAATATGCGTACAGCAGCAGCGCCGTCATCATCACCGGGTTGTACGGCGGGTAACCCCGCTCCTCCTTCTCATAGGGGGCGAGAACCTCGGACAGATCCAGCTGCTCGCGCACCGTGTCGCGAATAAAATGCGCAATATGATCGGCCGGCACGAAATCCATCACCGAAGGCGGCAGCAGCCAGTGTTGCTCGACATTCCACTCACGAAAGGTCTTAGACATGCCCGCTAATCCTTGACTATTTGCATTCCAGAAGCTTAGCGGATCTATTACTCGGACACACTCCTAGTGTGCTCGGATTGTCGCCAGTGCTTCGCCCGCGAGGTTTTGCGGGGGACACTGTCGCAGACGTTCAATGAGCCAGCGACCGGCAGGACCCGGTGGTTTGGCGGTGAGATAAACTGCCGACATCGGCAGTATCAGACCCTCATCCGGCAAGTCTTCGACCGACAGTTTGACCAGTCGGCCTGCTGCCAGGTCCTGCCTCACCGCGTGCATCGGCATACCGCCCCACCCGAGACCTTTGAGAAGGAATGCGTGCTTCGCAAACAAGTCTCCGAGCCGCCATGTGAGCGGCGACATCACACCGAACTCGCGCCCCACCGTCAGCTCGGAGCGGTCCGTCAGCACCAATTGCACGTGCTTGGTGAGTTCCACCTTCGGCACCACGCCTTTGAGCAGGGCGAGCGGATGTTCGCGTGCAGCGACCATCACCATGGCGACCCCTTGCAGACGTTCCACCGTCATGGAATCCGGAGCGATCGGCAAAGATCCCACGACCCCCAAACTGCAGCGTCCGTCGAGCACGGGCTGGTAGGCGCCGCCGAGCGCCTCAACGTACAGCCGCAGCGGCGTCCGAGGAAAGCGGTCCCTGAATTCCTTGGCCGATTCGGCAATCGCTTCGATGGGAAACAGCACATCCACGACCGCCGACAGTTCCGACTCGAGGCCGCCGGAAATTCCTTTGGCGCGAGCCTTCAGCAGATCAACGTTGGCCACCACGCTGCGCGCGTCCGCCACCAAGAGAACGCCGGCAGGCGTGAGCTTGGGGTAGCGCTCGGAACGATCAAAAAGAACAACGCCGATCTGCGCTTCGAGGTTGCTGACGAGTTCGCTGACGGCCGATTGCGCTCGATGCAGCTTGCGGGCGCCGGCCGAGAAACTGCCCTCATCGACTGCGGCAATGAAGGCCCTCAATTGGTCCAAAGAGACGCCGTCCAGCATGATGTCGGCCCCTACATATCTCCAATAGAGATGGATAATATCGAAATATAACAGCTATTCATAGGGGATCCGCGGGTGCACGATACCCCTCACTGTCAGATTCAACCCGCGAGGCAGATCGTCATGCAACTCCTTCACCTCGATTCCAGCGTTCTGGGGTCCAATTCCGCCAGCCGTGCGCTCTCGGCGGAGATCGTCGCCCGACAAGTGGCCCTGCACCCCGGCATCCACGTGGTGCATCGGGATTTGGCGACCGATGCGGCCCTGCATTTATCGTCGGCTCACTTGGCGGCGTGGCAAGGCGGTGCGGTGGAGGACGCCCTGCTCGATGCCGACCTGGCGAAGGGCGGGGCCTACCTGCAGGAACTCTTTGCGGCCGACATCGTCGTGATCGGCGCGCCCATGTACAACTTCTCGATTCCCAGCCAGCTGAAGGCGTGGATCGACCGCGTCGTCGTGGCCGGCAAGACTTTTCGTTACGGCGCGAATGGTCCTGAAGGTCTGTTGCAGGGCAAGAAGGTCTTCATCGCCTCCTCGCGTGGCAGTGTCTATGCGCCCGGCTCCCCCGCAGCGGCTCTGGAGCATCATGAGAGTTATCTCACCGGCGTGCTGTCCTTCATTGGTTTGAAGGATGTCACCATCGTGCGCGCGGAAGGACTGGGACTCGGCGCGGAAGCCAGAGCGGCCGCCATGGTGAAGGCGCGCGAGAACATCGCGGCCATCGCCGCATGAAACCCGAACATTCCCTGGCTCCGTTCGCACTCAATACTTAATTTACAAGGAACGACAATGAAATCCATTCACGCGCTGATCCTCTTCGTCATGGGTGTCGCTTCGGCCGCTGCCGCGCCCACCACTTATAGTGTGGATCCGGATCACACCCACCCCAGCTTTGAGGTGGACCACTTCGGAGGCCTGTCCACCTGGCGAGGCACATTCAAGAAAACCAGCGGCACCGTGCAGATCGACACGGTGGCCAAGACCGGAACCGTCGATGTCGTCATCGACACCGCCACGGTCGATTTCGCCCACGACAAACTCAACGCACATGTATCGAGCCCCGAGATGCTGGATGTGGCGAAATACCCGACCGCAGAGTACAAAGGAAAATTCGTTGAATTCGCGGACGGTGCGCCGAAGTCCATTGTCGGTGACTTGACCCTTCACGGTGTCACGAAGCCTGTAAGACTCACCATCAATACCTTCAAATGCTTTGAGCATCCCATGCTGAAGAAAGAGGTGTGCGGAGCAGATGCCAGCGGTACGTTCAACCGCGCTGACTATGGCGTGAACTACGGACAACAGTACGGGTTCAAGCAGGACGTGCTGCTGCGCATCCAGGTCGAAGGCATCAAGCTGAACTAACCCTGATGAGACGCCAATCCTCCTCTGCCGCAGCCCTGTGCGTCCTGACCTGGGTCAATGTTTCGGCCGCGAGCCCGAGCTATACCGCTGCTGCCGGTACCAGCAAACTGGAATTCACCGGCATCCAAGCGGGAGCGGAATTCAAGGGGACGTTTCACGCATACGCCGCGGCTGTGGAATTCGACCCGGAGGCGCTCGATCGAGCACGCATCGACGTTCAGATTCAGCTGGCGTCAGTGGACACGCAAGACAAGGATCGCGACCAGACCATTCGGGGACCGGATATCTTTGATACCGCGCACTTTCCGACTGCCCACTACGTGACGCGCAACATGCTGAAGTCCGGCAACGGATACACGGCGGTCGGCGCCCTCACATTGCGCGGGGTCACGAAGGATGTCCCCATCAGTTTTCAATGGGTGCCCTCGGGCCAGTCGGCCAAGCTCGTCGGCACGGCTCAGCTCAAGCGCTTGGACTTTGGTGCCGGCCAAGGCGATTGGAAGAGTACGGAGTGGATCGCCGACTCCGTCAAGATCTCATTCGCGCTCGTGTTGAACGCCAAGCCGTAGCAACATGGCCGGCCTGATTCTCGCCCAATCCTTCTTCACCACCGGTCGGTGATCGGCGCCTTCAGCAAACGATTTTCGCACTATGTCGCGCCCGAGTTGCGTGATTCCAGAGGCCGTCGGCGCGCGCCCAGTCAAGTCTGTCGTAAGGTTGGCATGTACGATGGCAACCAACGCCAACAGGCTCAGGGTGAATTGCCGGATGCGAGCGGATGTGCTGCGAATAACCACGACGGGCACACGATAGACCGCTGATCGTAAATATCCTGTAGGGAAGGGTGCGCGGAACGTAGACGACCCGTACATGGGGCCGAACCGCGATTGGCCATTTACACGGCCGTTGTCGATGGATCGCCTATTTTGACGACATTTCTACGCGGCGCTGATAGTATTTCACTCTAGCTGCGCGGCAGACGAAATTGCCATCGAAGGATATCTCTCATGACTACTGCGACCACATCTGTTTTTGCCACAGCCTGCCTGCTGGCATCATCACTGACTCACGCGGATTGCAGCCCTACGTTCATTGAACGATTGACGGGCACGCAGCGGATGGTCGATTCGCTGCGTCCGGACAAGCCTGCACAGGCGCGCGTATATACCTCGGACGGCTCTGAGTACACGGCAGGAGAGGCGCAGTGGATGAAGGCGCAGTTGCGATCTGTACAGCAGTCTTGCACGCAAGGAGACGAATCATCCGCCGCTGCGACGCTGCGGGGGGTGACTGATCTGTTGAACTCGCATCATCGCTCGCCCTAGCAGTCATGGGCGGAAATATTTCCGCCCCTCTGCCGGTCTTCAAGGATAGATGACCCATGTACGTCAGTGATGGAGCTTTACAGATGAAAACAGTGAATGAATGGGCAGTAATTGCCGTCAGCGCGCTTTCGTTGACACTCATGACATGCCGTGTTGATGCCCAAACATCGGCACCGGTACAGGCACGCAACGTCGTATTGGTGCACGGCGCCTGGGCCGACGGTTCCAGTTGGAGCGAGGTAATCCCGCGGCTGCAGGCAGCCGGTTTGCATGTGACTGCGGTGCAGAACCCGCTCACCTCGATCGAAGACTCGGTCGCTGAAACGCGCCGCGTGCTTGCGTTGCAGGACGGACCTACCGTGCTCGTCGCCCATTCGTGGAGCGGCACGGTGATCAGTGACACCGGAACTGACCCGAAAGTTTCGGCGTTGGTCTATGTCGCGGCTCGAGCCCCGGATGCGAATGAGGATTTCGTGGCCCTGTCGGGCAAGTTCCCCACCATGCCGGTGAGGGCGGGCGTGCAAAACCACGACGGCTTCACCACGATTTCCGAGGATGCCTTCATCAAGTACTTCGCGAATGGCGTTGCGCATGAAAAGGCGGAAGTGCTGTATGCCGTGCAACAACCGACCGCCGCCACACTGTTTGGCGGACGCACCACCGTCGCGGCGTGGCAGACCAAGCCAAGCTGGTATGCGGTATCGACGCAGGATGAGACTATTTCGCCCGACCTCGAGCGTTTCTTGGCGAACCGTATGAAAGCCCACACCGTTGAGGTGAATGCCGGGCATCTGTCGCTGGTCTCCCACCCGAAACAGATCGCTGACCTGATCCTGGAGGCCGCTGGTCGCGGGAAGTAGGCGCTCGGTGCCGAGGCGACCCCACTCATTCAAGGTTGCAATGGAATAAGCCATATCCTTTTATGCGCCTTCTGCCGGCGCGGCGGAATAGATAACTTAGCCCAACGAAACGCCGAGTTACGGCGGTACACGCTAAGGAGATCGTAGAATGAGCAGCCAAGTGGTTCTAATTACCGGTGGGCTCACCGGCATTGGGCGCGCCGCCGCCCTCGCCTTCGCGAAGAAGGGCGCAAAGGTGGTCGTGGCGGGTCGGCGTGACGAAGCCGGCAAGGCGCTCGCCAAGGAGCTCCGCACCTTGGGTGCGGAGGCCGAATTTATCAACGCCGACGTTCGTCAAGAGGATGACATCCGCAATGCGGTGGACAAGACCGTTGCTCGGTTTGGCCGTCTCGATGTCGCGGTCAACAATGCCGGCACCGAGGGTCGGGGCGGACCGATCACGGACCAAACCGCGGAGAGCTATGCCGCGACATTGGACACGTATGTGCTCGGTGTACTGCTGAGCATGAAGCACGAAGTGCGCGTCATGCAAAAACAGGGTAGTGGTAATATTATCAACATCTCCTCGACCTATGGGCACGAGGGTGCGGCGGGGGCGTCGGTCTATGTTGCCAGCAAGCACGCCGTCGAGGGCATCACGAAGTCGGTAGCGCTCGAGGTCGTCAAGTCGGGCATCCGGGTGAATGCCATAGCGCCTGGCCCAGTGGATACCGGCATGTTGACCCGGTTTACCGGCACGGCGGAGAACAAGGCGGCTCTGGTGACAACGGTTCCGATGGGTCGCCTCGGCGTCTCCGAGGAACAGGCCAACGCCATCGTTTTCATCGCGTCAGAGGAGGCCTCATTCATCACCGGCCATATTCTCAACGTCGACGGCGGTAAGAGTCACTGAGGACAGCCCGGACAACGCCAATCAGAAGGATTTATCATGACGGACAGACCGATGAAGATTCCGGGACCCGACCATCCCATATCGATCGACGCGAACGTCTCTCGCGTCGTAGTCACGATCGATGGCCGGATCATCGCGGACACCCGCAATGCCTTGACGCTTCGCGAGGCCTCCTATCCGCCCGTTCAGTACATCCCTCGCCGGGATGTCGACATGGCCGCGCTTGCGCGTAGCAGCCATACGACGTATTGCCCCTACAAAGGTGATGCTTCCTACTACGATATCCCGGCGGGCGGAGGCCGTTCCCTCAAAGCGGCGTGGACTTATGAGTCCCCGTTTGGCGCGATGGCGCAGATCAAGGACCACATCGCCTTCTACCCGGACCGGGTCGACGAGATCCGCTAACTGCCTCACACGTTCCCGCGACGATGCATGGCGCTGAGAGCGGTGACGAGTTGTCCTGCGTGAACCCGATTGCGGTAATCGACATCGACCGCGCCCAGAACGATCGTGCCGTTGGGACTGATTAGATAAGTGGCCGGAATTGGGACCAGCCATTCGCCTGCTCTCGAGTTGAGGGACGGCGCATATCCATGCTCGAGGTAAAATGGCCGGAGTTGAGTCGGCAGGGAGTAGGCGACTCCGTAGGCAACCGCCACAGTCATCCCCTCGTCGATCAATGTCGAAAAAGGCAAATGTGCCGCGTCCGCTTGGGAGGCTGCGACAAATTCCAGAGAGGGGGGTGGGGCAATGGCGACGACTCGCCCGCCGGCGGCACGAATCTGCTCATGAGCAGCGGCCAACTCGGCCAGGCTGTCGTGGCAGTGCGTACACCAGGAACCGCGGTAGAAGTGCACGATGGCTGGTCCACTGGCACTGATCTCCTGAAGGCTGAACCGGCGCCCGCTGTGGTCCCGGAGTCGGAAGTCTGGAGCGATCGAGCCGGCCCGCAACGCTCGGCTGCAGGCGGCCGCCACCTCTATGGCAATGGCCGCCATCGCGTCTGACAGAACTGGCTCGATCTCGGGCATACCCGCCTCATTGGGTTGGCGACGGCAGTCTTTAAGATATCGATGCCAAGGCGGCGGCGGTAGGGGCATAGGCGGATAGGGCTTATGCCACGCCGCATGCGATGCGGTGTCGCTGCCTCATTCGAGGCTCCATCTATTCCAATTCGTTGCCATGAATTGGACGAAAAGATAGTATTTATACCAGAGGAGAGATAAGTGGACAGACTCGCGGCATTGGAGGTCTTCGTGCGAGTCGTCGATACCGGCTCATTTTCCGCCGTGGCTCGACATCAACGCATCGGCCAACCCGCCGTGTCGAAGGCTGTCGTCCAGTTGGAGGAATGGTTGGGAGTCAGCCTGTTGATGCGTTCGACTCGCCGTGTGGTCCCGACCGAGGCCGGCCGGATTTTTTATGAGCGCGCGAAGCGGACGATCATCGAGGCCGACGAAGCGGTCGTCGCGGCGCGCGGGAGCGCCGCCGCCCTCTCAGGCAAGCTTCGGGTGTCCACATCGGTTTGCTTTGGGCGACTCCATGTCATTCCGAACTTGTCGTCGTTTTTGGCCGAACACCCTGACCTCGACATTGAGCTTGTCCTCGACGACCGTCACGTCGATCTCGTCAACGAGGGCATCGATGTTGCCTTGCGAATGGGGGCGATGCCCGACTCGAACATGACCGCGCGCCGGATCGCGGAGGGCCGACGCATCGTCGTGGCCACTCCTGCCTATCTGCAACGTCATGGAACCCCCACCTCCCCCGGCGAACTGATCAGCCATCAGGCCGTCATCTATACGCGCGGCGCTGAGTCCTGGAAGTCGTGGACGTTTCGCAAAGCGACTGCCGAGGTATCCGTGGAACTCCAAGGAAGGTTAAAAGTGACCGCGGCGGAGGGGGTTCGAGAAGTGGTGAATTGCGATATGGCGTTGGGAGTGTCGTCGGAGTGGAATTTTTCGCCCGAGCTGAAATCCGGAAGGGTCGTGGTGATTTTGCCTGACTGGACCTTGCCGTCGACCAATCTGTCCGCGGTCTACCCGGCGGGTCGCCTCGCCACCACGAAGGCGCGCGCCTTCGTTTCATTTGTCGAGCGGTTCATGGCCGCCTGAACAACGAGTCATTAAGACACATCGAGCGCGGTTCCGAGGTCAACGGCAAACCGATTGCCCGCGGTCGTTGCTCGGTGGGCGATTTGTCGGCACAGTTCCACCGCTCGTTGACTGCTGCGCGCGATGAGCTCGATGGCCGCCGAATCGACTCGACCACCGTCTGACGCCAGCTCCAGGCGCCTTGCGGCAGATTCAAGTTCCGCCAGCGTGCGGTCGAATCCGAAACGCAGCTCGTTGGCGAGGCGCCGGCGCTCCAAATCGATCGCCTCGAGAAATTCACGCCGCAGAGCGTTGCGCTCGGTCACATCCACCGCAAAACATAGCAGCGTCGGCCGGCCGTTCATGTCGATCGACGCATGAGACAGCTCGACGTCAATCAGTGCGCCATCCTTGAGGCGATGACGTGTCTCGATCAATCCGTAGTCACGGCCTGGCGCGCCCAGCACCGCGCTCGCGGGGTTCACCGTGAAGGCCTCGCCGGTTAACGCCAACCACTCATCCTCGGAGTAACCGTAGTGGGCAATCGCCTGCTCATTGACCATCAAGATGCGACCGGTCGCGCAATCCTGCACCCACATGGGGTGGGGACCGTCGGCAAATAGGCGGCGATGGCGCTGCGCCGCGGCATCGAGTTCGTGCAAGGTACGATTACGCTCGGCCAGCATAACGGTCAGGAACATGCCCGTCACCGTCAGCAACGCCAGGAAATCCCACAACGTATCAATACCTTCGTTGACCCCGATGGCGGTGAGCACACCCCGCTGTAATCCGAAACTCAACGTGGCCGCCATGGCGCAAACGGAGATGGCGATCGAGGCCATGGCGACACCGAAACGCACCACCGCCCAGACGAGCAGCACCAGCGCCATCGCCACCAGCGGCAGGCGAACTGCGGCTTCGCTCAGCGCAAACATACAGCCCACCCAGGTAGCGAGCGCCAGACACCAACCCGCCGCCTCTGCGCCCTTACCGCGCAGCGTGCGCAAGAGGGGCGGGGTCGCGACCAGCAGCGGCACAAACAACACCACGCCGGCGATGCTGTCTGCCCACCACCGCGCCAACGCCGACAGAAATGCTCCGCTCACCACCGGAGTGGCCCCGCCGGCGTCAGTTATCAGCGCAATGACCGCGGGCGTCAATTCGCCCGGCCGCAGCCACTGGTAAATCAAGATGCCGACAAAATCGAGCAGTTGAATCACGCCGCTGCCGACGAGGGCGGCGCCCAACAACAACAGTGGGTCCTGCCAATGGTCAAAGGCGCGGCTAAACCGCCAACGCGACAAGAGCTCGATGATGATCAGCGCGGCCAGCGCCACCGCCGCGCCGTAATAGAGGCCGTACAGCCAGGTCTCCTGCAGCAAGGCGACTGCGCCAACCCAGGTTCCCACGGCGATCCCCGGCCACAGCCGTTTGCCGCCCAGCATCAGACCCGCCACGCTGAATCCCATCAAGAGCGAAGGCACCGCCAGCCGTGCGCTGTAGATATCGAGACGAGGATCGATGATGGTGGCGAGCAGCACGGTGACTGAAAGCCCGCCAACACAGGCGCTGGCGAGCAGAAGGCACTCCCCGAGGTAGGTAAATCCCCGCGGACGCCTCTCGAGCGATGGCGAACTGCTCGCAACGCTGGGCGGGCCCGACGCTGCCACTGGGCTGCCGGCATCAGGCCCTGCGTCGAGGGGAGAGCTCTCACTCTGTTCCCGCTGCAGACACTCGCAGCAGATGAGCGTGCCACCGCCCGGCCTCGCGAGCACCTCCACAGTCGCACCGACGGCCGCCGCGCGCAACCGCATGGACCGCAGGCCAAAACCATCGGCAGCGCGCGCGAAATCCCCGATACCAACCCCGTCATCCTCGATGCGCACTTGCAGGGTCTCGGGAGTCACCATAACTCGCACACGAATGTGCGCGGCACGCGCATGCTTCAGCGCGTTGGTGACGGCCTCTTGCACCAAGCGGTACAAATGCTCGCTGCGCTCGAGCGACAGACGCAGCGGCGCCCGAGACTCCACGTCAACCTCAAGTTGCGGGCCGGAACCGGGGGAGACCGTATGGGGCAGGTGACGCAGCGCCTCGAGCAGATCGCCGTTGGCATCGTGGAGCGGTGAGACACCGCGAGTCAGCTGCCGACACAGCTTGACCGCCTCGTTGGTGCTGTCGAGTAGAAAGTCGATAAAACTCGGATCGATCTCCGCGGCGCGCGACGCTCGCGTCATCGCCGCCCGCGCACCCAAGCTCAAGCCCGTCAGGATCTGCCCGAGCCCGTCGTGTAGTTCCTGCGCGAGGCGGCCGCGCTCGAGATCCATCGATGCCAGAATTCGCTCACGCAGCTCGAAGCGGTTCGTGACGTCCATCGCGTAGCACAACTCGGCACAGCGGCCGTCCAGCTCGATGGGAGTCGTGAGAAGTTGGACCTCGATGATCGCGCCGCAGCGGGTGCGATGGCGAAGCATTTCGCTCCGGTTGCCGCTGGCCGTATCGGCCAAGGTGGACACGGCGTCCGTGCGGGGGCCCACGCGCAAGTCCAGCACCGTCAACGCGAGAAACTCGACCTCGCTGAAGCCGTAGTGCCGCAGCGCCTCGTCATTCACCATCAAAATACGGCCGCCGTTCGGCTCCGCCACCCACAGGGGCGAGGGATTGGATTTGAACAAGCGCCGGTAGCGTTCGGCAACGATGCGCAGCTGCTCAAGATCATGGCGCCGCTCCGCGAGGAGCGCGGTGAGCGACAGACCCGTGAGCGCCAGCAGTGCAATGAACCCCCACTGCAATCCGATGTCATCGACCGTGCTGCTCGCGAGCGGCCCCAGCCGCATCGCAATGCCGGTCGTTACCACCACCGACATGCTCAGCGTGGCGAAGGCGGCGGCCGGCGGTCCGAAGCGCACCGCGGCCCACGCCACCAACATCAGTGCCGTGATCAGCAAGGGCTGCGCTCCCGCCATCGGCAGCGTCAGCGCAGCCGCGCTCCATCCGAGGAGCGCGAGCAGCAACGCAAGCAGCGACAACCGCTGATGGCGATACGCCCTCTGAAGGTCTTCCCGTCTGACGCTGATGAGCGGTACCACCAGCATGATCCCGGCAATGCAATTCATGGCCCAATGGACGCTATTCGAGACCAACGCCGGGGTCAGCGCAGGAAAGGTGCCCCCGGCATCGGTCATGATCCGGCGATAGAAGGGCGCGATGGACCCAGGCGCCAGCCACGCCAAAACAAAGCCGTTCGATAAGTCGAGCGCCACGTCCAGCCCCCGTCCCACCGTCGCCGCCGCCAACAGGATTAAAGGGTCACGGAGGCGATCGAAGCTGCGATGAAAGCCCCACACCGACAGCAGGTGAGCGATGAGCACGATGCTGCCCGCCTCCACCGCGGCATCAAACGTGACCGACAGCGGCGGGTCGCCCACGATGACCCCCCAAACCACCCAGGAACCGCAGAACAAGGCAGGCCAGAGCCGCAGGCCACCCAATAACAGCCCAATCACGCCGACACCGATGGCGAGCCACGGCGTGGCGATCGACATGGCCAACAGCGAGGAGACTTCCGCGTGCTCAGCCAACCCAATCGTCGCCGCGGCGGTCGCGGCATAGCTTAAGAATAAAAGGAAGCCGGCGGCCCAGGGTGAGTTCCAGCGCCACGTCGCCTGTGCCGCCCGAGTGTCCGAATTTCCCATAGATGGCATTATTGCGGAGATTCGTCGGACGCAGAAGATTTTCTCAGCGCTATCGGAGTATTGAGGGAGCGTCTTTCGGACTCCCCCCCTTTTGGGTGACGGCAATGCACCCGATGTTGGGATATACAGAACGCAAGAACGTGACAACATGCACCCACGGATAGCCCGTGTTGTGGGGAGGCGCGGCCGCCCTTCTCGCGACCGCCATAATACGAGCGCGAGCCGCTCGCATCACACCGGAGAGATGACGATGAGCACGATTACCACGAAGGACGAAGTCACGATTTTCTACAAGGACTGGGGCAGTGGGCAACCCATCGTATTCTCCCACGGCTGGCCTCTGTCATCGGACGATTGGGACGCGCAGATGATGTTTTTCCTCAATCACGGCTTTCGCGTCATTGCTCACGATCGGCGCGGTCACGGGCGCTCTACTCAGACGGCCGAAGGTCACGATATGGATCACTACGCCGATGATCTCGCGGCGCTGACGGCGCACCTCAATCTAAAGAATGCCGTCCATGTCGGCCACTCGACCGGCGGCGGGGAAGTCACGCGTTATATTGCGCGCCACGGCGACAGCCGCGTGGCCAAGGCCGTGCTCATCAGTGCGGTGCCGCCCATCATGGTCAAAACGCCCGCGAATCCACGAGGCCTGCCTAAGGAAGTATTCGACGGATTCCAGGTGCAGGTGGCCACCAACAGGGCGCAATTCTATCTTGATCTGCCGACGGGTCCCTTCTACGGCTTCAATCGAGCCGGCGTGAAGGCGTCCCAGGGTGTGATTCAGAACTGGTGGCGTCAAGGCATGATGGGCGGTATCAAAGCCCACTACGACGGCATCGTCGCCTTCTCCCAAACCGACTTTGTTCCGGATCTCAAAAAAATCACAGTGCCCATGCTGGTGATGCACGGCGACGATGACCAGATCGTCCCCTATGCCGACTCGGGCCCATTGAGTGCCAAATTAGTGAAAGGCGCAACTTTAAAGACCTACAAGGGTTTCCCGCACGGCATGCCTACCACGGAAGCCGCTACGATCAACACGGATTTATTGGCGTTCGTCAAGTCATGAGGCGTCCATATCGGTGATTTGAGCTACTCTTCTGGCAACCGACCGATCGTCGACTGAGACGACGCGGAGCTTTGGAGTATTCCATGCGCCCAGTGTCCATCCTTGCCGCCCCTATCGCAGCAAGCCTTGCATTTGCCGCACAGACTCACGCTGCCCCGCCATCGAACTGGGCTGTGGGGCCCCAATACGACTCCACGCATGTTTATGTGGCGCCCGGGGAACTCGACCAATTCGTGGCCAGTTTTATCGCGACCTTTGGCGGCACGGCATCAAAGCCAGGCGTTACGTCGGTGACACCGACCCCCAGCGAAACGGTGCTGCGATTCATTCTCTCGCCTGTAGGGACCCTGTCCATATTCGGCTTTAAGACGCCGGTTCCCTATCCCTTCGGAGCGGAACGGACCGGGTATCTGGTGACTGACTTGGACGCGGCGGTGCGTGCCGCCCGGGCTGACGGCGCCGACGTCATTGTGGCGCCATTTCCGGATCCCATCGGACGGGATGTGGTGATCCAGTGGCCCGGTGGCGTCAACATGCAACTGTATGTCCATAAGACGCCGCCGTCATACGAGAGGCTGCAGACCATACCGGAAAATCGCGTTTACCTCTCGATGGGCAAAGCCGATGAATTTATCAAAGATTTCCTGCGCTTCTCTCGCGGAAAGGTGGTGACCGATGACCCGCATGCGCCCGGTGTGGAGATCGGCCGGCCAGGCGATACCTATCGCTCGGTCAAAATTGAATCTCTGTTTGGCAAGATGAATGCCATCATTACCGACGGTCACTTGCCCAACCCCTATGGCCGCGAATTGATGGGTTACGAAGTAGCCAGCCTTGCGGACACACTCAACAAGGCAAAGGCCGGCGGCGTCCTGGTACTCGTGGCCCCTTATATGTCGCGGGGCCGCGAGGCTGCCGTTGTGCAATTTCCGGGTGGCTACATCGCCGAGATTCATGCGGCCGCCGGAGGTAAATGACGTGAAACTCGCTCTTCCCACGGTACTGAGCTTCAATGGTGGATATGTTGATACGGCAGGCTACCTGGCGTTGCAGGGACTGTTCACTGCTCACGTGACCGGCAACTTTGTCACCATCGGCGCCGCTCTGGTATTCGGATCCTCCGGTATCATCGCCAAATTGCTTGCACTCCCTGTGTTCTGCATCATCGTCATTTTCACGCGTCTCATCAGCTTTCATCTTTCTCGGCGCGACCGGCCGGTCCTCGAGTCGATGTTGACCCTCAAGCTTCTTCTGCTGGTCGCGGGCGCAGGCCTTGCGATTGGCCTGGGACCGTTTACCAACGGAGATGCATGGCCCGCGATTTTGACCGGCATGGCCCTCGTGTCCGCAATGGCGATTCAGAACGCCGTGCACAGAATTCATTTGGGCAGCGCGCCGCCGACAACCCTCATGACGGGAACCACCACGCAACTGATGATCGATGTGGCAGACGCGATTCATGGGTTGCCGGCGCAGACAGGCGACGCCACTCGGCTGCGTATGCGACGCATGTCTGTCGCCGTGTTGACCTTTGCCGTCGGTGCAGCCACGGCAGCCCTGCTGTTCAGGAGCGTTGGCACGTGGTGCTTCACCGTGCCGCCAATCGTGGCGTTGATCGCCAGAATAGTGGCGAAATCATTGCCGAGACCGCAGGACGCCGGGCCGATCGCATCGCGGGCTTAGGAGACGATGTGCGAAATCTAGACTTCACTTCCTGGCAGGCGCTGCTGTCGACTCTGCTCGGGCTCAGCGTGATTACCCTCATCGGAGTGGGCATCCGACTGCTGGCGATGCAGACGATTCAACAGCGTCGCGAGCGAGAAAACCGCCAGATCAACGAGCGCCTTCGCACGTTGATCGCTGCCTATAAGACGTTGGGCGGTTCCTTCACCGGCGATCTTGCAGTGGATCCTGCCCATCTCAAGGATTTGAAACGCGATGCCGAAGAGGCGGATGGAGTACTACCGCGCTCCGACCGCTCCCGACGCATTCGCGACGCGGTCGAAGCGGCACTGTCCGATATCATTCTTCTCGGCACCGAGGAGCAGGTACGGCTGGCGGCGGCGGCCGCCGCTGAACTCGCCGCCGGTCGCCCGGTGGAGACTGCCGCTCTGGTGGTCTGTCTGCGCGATTTTATTCGACAGGTTCTGGATCTACAGCCGGTGCCTTCGCAACTGTTGATTCCGAAACAGGGTCCGTCGCGTGCGACGCCCTCGAAGGCTGGTAAAGAGAGCGAAAAGAATAGCGCGAAGCAGAGCGGCGGCAGCGGGCTGGGCGGCGGAACCGGGGGCACAGGGCTTGGCGGGGGACTCAGCCATGATGAGGAGACTGAGCATCACGATTAGGTCGCGGCGCAGCGTCAGGCGCGGCCACTCAAACGTTCGGCAGTGATCATGGCCAGGAACCCGCCTGCGCAATAATTGAGCAACCTCAGACGCGCCGCCTCCAAGTCCTTGGCGCGGCAAAGGCCTTCCGACAGCCGATCGACGCGTTCAGTGCCGGACAGCGCCAACATCATGGAGCCGGCGAGGAAATTATAAGCCCAATAAAGTTCCTTCTTCGGGCTGCCCGGAAGCGCCGTCTGCAAAATATCAATCAGTTCGTGCACGTTGTCGTCAAAGTAGCGATGAATGATCTCGCCGCCCCAGGGCGTATTGTCGATCTGCGCAACCAGAGCGAAGTAACTCTTCCAGCCGGCATCCCCATGCAACGACAGGTCGATCATTGGATTGATGAATGCGGCCACGGCGCCCTCCACGGTGACCGCACCGCCATTAGCCACATACGCCCGCAGCGAATCGCGCCGCGCCGCAACCAGCGGCCGCGCCCGACGCTCGAGCACACCGTCAAACAAGCTGGATTTGTTCTTGAAGTGATAATAGATCAGTGCAACGTCGACGCTGGCGGCGTCGGCAACCTGCCGGGTGGTCACCCCGTAAAAGCCTCGTTCGGCAAACAACGATTCGGCGGCGTCGAGCAGCCGACCGCGGGCCTTCACCCCATCGTCGGAGTGTTTCGGGCGGCCGCGCCCGGGCTTTTTGCGGCTTTTCGCGGGCGCTTTATGGTCGAGTTTGGTCACGGCTCGCCTTGCGTTTCAATTAATCGCTATCTCCCGGCGCCATTGTGACACTGCAATCCCGGCCAGGAGCCCTCCTACGGTACTATATTTAACAATCGCTGAATAATTCGCTCTGCTACCGACCGCCTGGACGCGGGATGGGTGGGCCATCATCCGTCTCCGTCCGGCGCACGCTCACGCGTACCCAGTCCATTTCCGCTAAATACGCTGATATTCGATTGCCAGAGGCGGGGCGGCGGCGCGCTCGAGTCGAAATTCCTGTCTCGTGGTCAGAGTGGGAGGTTTCTTGACAAGGTCGAGTGTCTGGCATAATTTCAACGTACGCTGAAATTACACAAGAGAGCCGACATCTACGGTTCCTACTCAGACGGGTCTGAACAAGGGGGTTATATGGCTTCAATTCGATTTATGGTGGCGGCTCTCACGGGCGCCGCCGCCTCACTCTGCGCGTCCTGGGTGGCAGCGCAAACCGTCGCACCCGCAGCCGGCGCATCCAGCACAGAGCTTGCTGAAGTCATCGTCACGGCGACCCGCCGCTCCGAGTCCATCCAGAGCGTGCCAGGCAGCGTCACGGCGCTGACCTCCAGCACCTTGGAAGAGATCAAAGCCCGCGATTTGAACGACTTCGCGGGATTCGTACCCGGATTGAGCTTTGCCTCGACCGGTCCCAGCACAAACCTGCTGGTGATTCGCGGAATTACCACCGGCTCGCAGTTGAGCAGCGCGACCGGCGTGTACTTGGACGACATTCCACTCGGCGCCAGCACCTCGAATGGCGTGGGTTATCAAAGTTTGAATATCAATGCATTCGACTTGAATCGCATCGAAGTGCTGAACGGTCCGCAGGGCACGCTGTACGGGGCGACCTCTTTGGGCGGCACCATCAAGTACATTCCCAATGCACCGGACTTGAAATCTTTCGGCTTCGACGCGGGCGTGGAGGTATCTTCCACGGAACACGGCAGTATCAATCACGCCTATACCGGCATGGTCAACCTGCCCATTGGTGATATCGCCGCGATTCGCATCGACGGTTATCAGGTTTATGACTCAGGCTATGCCAAAGATCCGATCTACGGGCGCGACAACCAGGGATGGGCCCGGTCGGAGGGCGGCCGGGTCGCGTTGCTGCTGCAACCCACGGATGACCTCGATATCCAACTGCGCGCGTCGACTCAGCACATTCCCAGTGAAAGCGCGGATGTCGGATTTCGCGATCCTAAGACTCACCAGCCGACTTACGGTACCTATGATCAGGCGTATCCGACATTTCAGCCCTCCAACTACAGCTTGACGCTGTACTCGGCCGCGATCAACTACAACACGCCATGGGCCAAGTTCAGTTCCATCACCGGCCTGCAAGTCAATAACGGAACGAGCTACACGGACAATAGCTTGACCTATGATGCGGCGCTCGCCGCCTTCGGCGCGGCCGGTGACCCGTGGAGCCTATACGTCAATACCACGACCAAGAAATTCACCCAGGAGTTTCGTGTCGCCTCGCATGAAAACACGGTCTTCCAGTGGTTGGCCGGCGCATTCTTGAGCAACGAAAAGACCGACGAAATCGTCGATCTGTTCGATAACGCCAATCCGAGCGGTACTTTTTTCGGAATTTCACCGTTCACGAGTTTCTTGCCCAGCACCTACCGCGAGTATGCGGCCTATGGGGACGGCACCATCTTTTTCACCAAGCAACTGGAATTGGGATTGGGAGTGCGGTACAGCCGACAAAAGCAGGCCTATGATGAGACGGTGAGCGGCTTGCTCGCAACCGGCTCGGCGGCGGTCTTGACCCCGCCGGTGGCAACTTCGGATCAAAGCGTGATGACGTACCTCATCAATCCAAAATTTCACATCACCGACGATGTGATGGTGTATGCCCGCGCGGCCAGCGGATTCCGTCCCGGCGGCCCCAATTTCGTGCTGTCGCCCGGCCTCGGCAATCCCACTTACGACCCTGACCGGTTGTGGAGCTATGAGCTCGGCGAGAAAGCGACCTTCCTCGACAAGCGTGCGACACTGAACTTCGACGTCTACGACATTTTGTGGAAGGATATTCAGGTCACGGTCAACGTCGGCGGCGTCAACCAGCTCGAGAACGCCGGTACGGCGCGAGTCACCGGTGCCGAAATGGCCTTCAACTATCGTGTCGTTTCGGCGCTGACGCTCGGCGGGTCGGCTGCGTACACCAATGCGCGACTCACCTCCACGCCGGCCGTGATCGATGTAACCACCCCCGGTGTTCGCCTGCCGTTATCGCCGCGTTTCAACTTCGCATTGATCGGTACGTATGACGTCGACCTCACCGGTGGTTACTCAGGATCGATCAATGTCACCGACCGCTGGATCGGCGAGCGCAACGCGGGTTTTGGAACCGCGATCAGTCAGCAGTACACGCTGAGCTCATACAACATTACGGACCTGAATCTGTCGGTGCGTTCGCCCCAACACTTGGAATACGGCCTGTTCGTGCGCAATGTGTTCGACAAGGCAGGCGAGGTCTCCGCAAACATAGTACCCAACCAATACAACCCCGATTCACCGGTCCAAGTGTTTTTGGCGCAACCGCGCACCGTGGGCCTGTCGATCAACTACAAATACAATTGATCCCATGGAGTTTTGCAGCGTCGAGACGGCGAGCGGCCGAGTCCAAGGACTGATCAGTTCGGGGATCCGGCAGTTCAAAGGCGTTCCCTACGGCGCGTCGACGGCCGGGGCGAACCGCTTTCAACGGCCGCAACCTGCCAAGCCGTGGACGGGCGTGCGCGACTGCCTCGGTTACGCCGCGGTCTCGCCGCAGGTTCCCTACGATGTCAGTCACGAGTATGCGCGGCTGATCCAGTTCGATTTGAACGTCGCCCTGGGCGGAATGGGTGAGGACTGCCTGCATCTCAATATCTGGACACCCGGGACCGGCCGCCAGGATAAGCGCGCGGTGCTGTTTTGCATTCACGGCGGCGGCTTCGCGATCTGTTCGGGTAATCACCCGATGTACGACGGCACCAAGCTCGCGCAGTGGGGCGATGTCGTGATCGTTACGGTCACGCATCGCCTGTCGGGCTTTGGGTATTTGAATCTGGCGGACTTGGACCCCTCCGGCCCTTGGGCCGACGCCGGCGCCGCGGGAATGCTGGATCTCGTGGCTGCCCTCGAATGGGTGCGCGACAACATCGCCAATTTCGGCGGCGATCCTGACTGCGTCACGCTAGTCGGGCAGTCCGGGGGCGGCTGGAAAGTGAGCACGTTGCTCACCATGCCGGCCGCCCGCAATCTATTTCACCGGGTGGTAGTGCAGAGCGGATCGCTGTTGTCGCATATGTCCCGAGAGATCGCGGCGCAGGTTTCGCAGGCGTTGATTGGACAGCTTGGGCTAACCCCGGCGACACTCAGTCGAATTCAAGAGTTGCCATGGACACAAATTCTCGCGGCGCAAACCGCTGTGGGTGCGCATGCGTTCGCACCCATCGCCGAGGGCGCACATATTCCCGCGCATCCCTTGGACGCTCAGGTCGCATCGTTGTCAGATCACGTGCCGCTGATCATTTCCACCACCCTGGATGATGCCGGCCTGTTCTTTGATCGATTCGCCATGACGGAACAGGAACTCACCGATACGTTGTCGGCGGGGTATGGCGCCAAGGCGGGATTATTGAAACAGACCTACCGCGAGTACTTCCCGACGAAATCGCCCTATCTTTTGCACGCGCAGATCATTACCGATGCCGGCTTCCGGCGTTTCGCGCATGCGCAGGCTGAGGCGAAGGCGGCGCGTCAGCGCGCCGCTGTTTACACCTATCTGTGGGAATGGCCCTGTCCCGCCCTCGATGGAAAGTTCGGCGCCGTGCATGCCATGGATGTCGCTGCGTCCATGCACAACGAGCGCGACGCCATTTTGGGCGCCGGCTCGATCGAAGCGCGTCGCATGTGCGACGACCTGGCATCGGCGCTTCTGGCCTTCGCCAAGCACGGCAATCCGAACAACGCGCAGATTCCACAGTGGCCACGCTTCGATGCGGCGCAACGTTCGAATCTGGTGTTCAACCGCGACACCCGGGTGGAGTGCGATCCTTACGGCGCGCTGCGCAAGTGGTGGTTGGACATGCCGCCGGCCGTCAGCGTCCTCGGCTAAAGCCGTGCCGGACCTTCAAGCGTGACGATGGAGCTGCACGGCAAATCGGTGTTGATCACCGGCGCGGATCGCGGCATCGGCAAAGGCATTGCCCTGGCCTTCGCAAAGGCCGGCGCCCGCGTTGCGGCGCATGGACTCATCGAGGCGGACGAGGCGCTGCGGTTGATTGCGGAATTGCAGTCGGCCGGAAGTCCCCAAGGGCGTTACTTTGGCGGCGACTTACGTGATGTCGGTCAAATCGACGCCTTGATGGCGCAGGTATTCGCGTGGGGACCCCTCGACATTCTCGTGAACAATGCGGGTATTCAACACACCGCGCCGCTCGCCAAGATCACCGCCGGGGTGTGGAACGATATTCTCGCGGTCAATTTGTCGGCGGCGTTTCACACCATGCGCCATGCCTTGCCGCGCATGGCCGAAGCCCGCTACGGGCGCGTGGTCAACATCGCCTCCGTGCATGGTCTGGTGGCCTCTGTCAGCAAGGCGCCCTATGTCGCGGCCAAATTCGGACTCGTCGGCCTGTCGAAAGTCGCGGCCCTCGAATATGCCGACAGCGGCAGCGCCGACAGCGGCGGCGTGACCATCAATTGCATCTGCCCAGGCTGGGTGGAAACTGCCCTACTAGGGCCGCAGATTGCCGAGCGGCGTCAAGAGTTGGGAGTGTCCGCCGCAGCCGCCATTGACGCGATGCTGGCCGAAAAGCAGCCCTCGCACCGACTTTCCTCGCCCTCGGAAATTGCGCGTTTGGCGGTGTGGCTTTGCGCCCCCGACGCGCACAACATCACGGGCACCGCCATTCCGATCGACGGTGGTTGGACGGCGCAGTAATTTTAGCTTTTGCGAGTACCGGTGTTTCGCGTACATGCACACGCTGAGACGTTTCGACGTACGCCTTCGCTCATATAGGTCGCTATGAGCTCCAGTACGGCCGCCGACACATTGCGAGCGCGCACCACCCGCACCAGATCCCCCTGCGCGCCGCATGCCGGGCAGGTGAACGTGTGCAGCATGGTCACCGGTGGAGAGTGCCTTATTTCAGCTTGGAATTTCTGCAGCACTTGAGTCATCCCTCTCTATCCGGGCGTCAAAGTTGAGCCTACGGCATGCTTGCAATATGTCAAAGCTGTCGCGAATAGCGGACAGGGAACTCTGCCCCCTGACGCCCGCCGCCGGCGTCTTTCAACTTCCACGTCTCCGGGCTTGTGAAACCCCAGTTCGAAGAAGGCTTTGATCCTGGCCTGCGTTGCCGGCCGCGCAACCGGGCGCGCGCAGTCGAACAACCACGATGCGTTACTGCTCCTGCACCGCCCTTGGCGCTAGATAGACTATCTATCGAGCAACACGACTATCACGACCGTGAGCAATCCCATCGCCGTCAACAATACATTGTGGCCCCAGCGGGCGAAGAATCCGACCATAAACTAACTCCTTGCCAAAAATGGTACAGCGCGGTGCGCGGCTGTTCGTCGATGCACTCATTATGAGCGTGCGGCGTGACAGGTGGATGTTTTCGGCGGCGGAGAGCGGGACAGGCATCACTTCTAAATCAACGCGTTGCGTGTCAAATGAATGTTTTGCGCGGTCGAGTTAAAACTTCTCGCGCGGAAATACCAACCGCACTTGATTGGGGCGCGCGCCGGCAAAGCGGCGACTGTCTCTTTTTACCTTCATTATTAGATTTGCGCCCAATCGATGGGCTGCCGGATGTCGAGCAGAGGAATCTCCTCGTGAACCGCTTCCGGGTATTTCTGCGCCGCGCCCGTATTGAAGACGACGACTCGCTCCTCGGGCCTAATGTCGCCGCGCGCGAGAAGCGTCTCGAGCGCCGCGAGGCACACCGCAGTCTCGGGGCAGATCGACAAGCCTTCGAGTGCGATCGCCTTCCTCATCCAAGGCTCGATGGCGCTTTCGGGCACGGCAATCGCCGTTCCGCCGCTCGCCCGAACGGCGTCGAGGATCATGAAGTCCCCGACCGCGACCGGTACCCGGACGCCGCTGGCAATGGTCGCCGCATTCTCGAATTTCTCGGCGAACCTCTGGCCCTTATCAAAGGCCCGCGATATGGGTGCGCATCCCTCACTCTGACAGGAAATCATTCGCGGCTTATGCGATGAATTCAACCAGCCCAAATGCTCGAGTTCAGCGAAGGCCTTCCACATGCCGATGAGACCCGTCCCACCGCCGGTCGGATACAAGATGACGTCCGGCAATTGCCAATCGAGTTGTTCCGCCAATTCCAAACCCATGGTTTTCTTGCCTTCGATTCGATACGGCTCCTTCAAGGTGGACAGATCGAACCAGCCTTTGATTGCCTTTCCTTCTCCGACGATTCGGCCGCAGTCATTGATGAGACCGTTGACGTAAAACGTCTTCGCGCCCGCCAACCAGCATTCCTTGGCATTGATGATCGGGGTGTCTTGCGGCATGAACACGTAGGACTCCATGCCGGCGCGGGCCGCGTAGGCCGCCATCGCCCCACCTGCATTCCCAGCGGTGGGCGCAGCCACCCGGCGGATCCCGAAGTCCCGTGCCTTGGTGATGGCCATCGCCATCCCGCGTGCCTTGAAGCTCCCGGTCGGCAGGCGGCTTTCATCTTTGACAAGCAGCTCGCGCATGCCGAATGCCGCCGCAAGACGCGGCGCCGGCAGAAGCGGGGTCACGGTTTCCCCGAGCGAAACGATGTCCGCCGGGTCTTGGATGGGCAGCAATTCCCGATATCGCCACATGGTGGACGCACGTCCGGCCAAATCACTTTTCGCAAATCCGCTGCGGACCGCATCCAGGTCGTAGCGCACCCAGAGCGGTTTTTGACATTTCACACACAAACCATGAGCCTGGTGTGCAACGTAGCGTGCGAAACAGTTCGCACATTCCAAATGAGTCACGTAGCAAGTCATGAAGTTTTCCGCCGGAGGTTCAAGGGATCGGCCGAGTCCGCCTTCTCTGCCAACGCCCAATTCCATAGAACAGGGCGCCCACGAAGGTCATGATAGTGACATCGCGCGTCTCCGCCCAGGACGAGCTCGCGATCAGCCATGAAATCAGCGCAAGCGCCGTGCCGGGGATGATGAGCCCGCCGGGCAGTACGAAACGCGCCGCCGGAATGCCAGGTATCCGCCTCAGCCGCGGCATCGATAGACAGGTCGCGGCAAACACCAGCAGCCGCGAAATCGTACTGACGGTCAGCAGATAGACGAACTGACTGCTGAGTGTCAGTACCAGGACGAGGGCAGCGGAGAACACGACCGCCACGTGCGGCGTCCGATATCGGGGGTGGATCGAGGCGAGCGCGCGGGGCAATTGTCCCGCCGCGGCCATGGCGTAGGGCAAACGCGAGATGGTGAACATCGAGCCATTCAAGGTGCCGATCATTGAAACCGCCGCACCCAGGGTGATCAGCAGCGCGCCATGCGGGCCCAGGAACATGCGGCCAGCATCCACGATGGGTCGCTCTGAGGTCGCAAGCTGCGGGAGCGTGCCGATACAGACGGCTTGGATCAGCAGGTAAAGAAGAGCGACCAGGCAGAGTCCGACAATGAGCGCGAGCGGCAGGTCGCGTTGGGGATTGCGTGTCTCGCCCGCCGAGACCACGACGCTTTCCCATCCCACGAAAGCGAACGAGAGCAGCAACACTCCCTCGGCGAATGTCGCATTGATCGGCGGGCCGGCGAGAACAAAACGCGCCGGATCCAGGTGAAACAGCCCGATCACGACGAAAATGATCAGCGGGGTCAACTTCACGACCGTGACGAGGTTGCCGAATAGCGCCGCGCGCTTCACACCGAGATAGTGGATGACCGTCAGAGCGCCGATGATCGCCGAGGCGGTCATGGCGCGGCCTATCCCCACATTGAAATCAGGACGGATGTAGGCGATGTACTGGAGCAAGAGGTTACAGATGGCGCAGCAGCCCGTGACGCGCGCCACCCACAGGACCCAACCCGTCAAAAAGCCGGCGAACGGCCCGAAAGCCGCACCCGCATAGACGAACGGGCCTCCTGTCTCGGCGAATCGGCTGGCCACCTCGGCGAAACACAGAATCACAAGTCCGATAATGGCTGCACAAACGCCGATGGCCGCGAGTCCAAAGACCCCCAGCAGCGCTTGCACTTTGGCGGGTAATCCGAAGATGCCCGCGCCCACGATGCCGTTGACCACCAAGGCCAGGAGATCCCATCGGCCGAGGGCACGCAGCAGACCCCGGTTGTCGGGAATATCTGTCGAAGAGGGAGTCACAGCTCATCATGTCCGACTTGAATAGCTTTAGCAATTTCAACTACTTACTGCGTAGCGCCCGTTGCAAACCGCAGCGTCTTAAGCTGACTGTCGAATCCGAGGTTGCTGTTTCGTTGTAGCTTAGAGGGGTACCCGACAACGAACGAGGAGGAGAAGAGACCATGGCCAAGAACGTGATTTGTCTTTGGTATAACGGCACCGCAGAAGATGCCGCCAAGTTCTACGCTCAGACCTTTCCCGACAGCGCCGTGACAGCCGTCCATCACGCCCCGGGCGACTACCCGGCCGGCAAACAGGGACAGGTGCTCACGGTCGAGTTTACGGTGCTTGGAGTGCCCTGCCTCGGCCTCAATGGCGGGCCGATGTTCAAGCATTCCGAAGCCTTTTCATTTCAGATCATCACCGACAACCAGGCCGAGACAGACCGCTACTGGAACGCGATCGTCAACAACGGCGGCACCGAGAGCGCGTGCGGATGGTGCAAAGACCGATGGGGCTTGTCCTGGCAGATCACCCCGCGGACGCTGCTGGACGCAATGACCGGTTCCGACCGCTCCGCTGCCAAACGCGCGTTCGAAGCGATGATGACCATGAAAAAAATCGACATCGCCGCCATCGAAGCGGCACGGCGCGGAACGGCTCGCACTTAGAGCGGTATCAGCCCTGCAGGTGAATGGGGTATGACTTGAGCGAGTAAATGAAGGAACTTGATCTTAGTTCCAGCGGCCGTGAGCGGTCTCGCTGCGCCCGGGGGAACCGCGCCATCAGCTGCCCGAGGCCGACGCGGGCCTCGAGCCGCGCCAGCGTCGCTCCCAGGCACAGGTGAATGCCGAAACCGAAGCCGAGATGGCGGTTCGGCGTCCGACGGATATCGAAGCGGTCAGGGTCCGGGAACTGCTGAGGGTCGAGGTTCGCCGCGCCGAACATGGGCAGCATGAGGTCGCCCGCTTCCAGATCCTGATCCAGGAATCGCATGTCCTGCTTCACGACCCGCGGCAGGTGGTGCACGACCGCACGGAAGCGCAGCACCTCTTCGATGGCGCCGGGCAGCAGTGCGGGATCGGCGAGGATC
>Ga0193726_1000753_pt1 | contig 30413 bp, 70 predicted proteins | sample H2c1metaG_FD_144928 | JGI IMG/M metagenome (GOLD analysis project Ga0193726, IMG submission 144928) | Soil microbial communities from a riparian zone of the East river system, Colorado, United States - H2c1 | ecosystem: Environmental > Terrestrial > Soil > Riparian zone | place: USA: East River... | reverse complement strand
GACGGACACGAGGTGTGCCGTTCGACCGGACCTTTAGAGGGATCGACCGAGCGTGAGCTGATCGTCTACAATATGAGCCGCCCCAACTGGTGCACGGAAGACATGTCGTGGGGTGAGATCGTGTGCCGTCTGTTCAACGGGGTGCCGCAGGACCCGCTTTGGCAAGAGGTCGAACGCCTGCTGAAAGCAACACCATGAAGTTTACGAAACTCCAGGTCTTCACTTGGATAGCGTTGATCGTCGCCTACAAGGTGTTGGTCCACTACGGCCGAATCGTATGACCCCCAGAAAGTTGTGGGTTCGTCTCTCAGAATGGCCGCCCGCCAAGTGCCCGAGCTTTAGGTGGTGGCTCAACAGCCTCTGGTACTACTACTGGCAACGCCATCGACAATTTGGCTGGCCTCCTATGGACTTCGCTGAAGCGTGGGAGATGGCCTTCCGATCGAATCGAACCAAGCACGACCACGTAGAACCCGCCTGGGGAGGCGACTGGTAATGCCTCGCAAAGTTAGCGAACCTGCGGTCCAAACGATCAGTCTCAAAGTAACTCTCCGAGAAAAGAAGGCGCTGAAGCGTCTTCTCGAGCTTCGTCAAGAAGACGTACGAGCCCTTACGGGTCGAGCCAACATGTCGGGTTTACTGCGCCTCTTAGCTACGGAGGGTACCAAATGACCGAAGCCGCTCGACAGTACGAACACCTACGAGCCGAACGGATCCGTCTTCGTGTCGCCAAAGGTCGATTGACACACCAAGAAGAGGCCGACTACGGGGCCATGATGGACACGTGTTGGCAACAAATGACCTCTGAGGAACAGTCGGCAGTGGAGTCCGCCCAACCATTCGAAGCCCTCTTGGAGCAATGGCGTAAACGCTCACCGGAGAGCAAAGCAGGCGTGCTGTCCTCGCTGACTCGAATGGCCGAACAGTGGGAGCGCTCACCCGATAGCAGCGAGGACGCGGAGACACTCCACGTCCTGACGGCTGCCATGAATGCCGTGCCTCAGACGTTCGGAGAGCGCTACGGCACCCTTTTGGGCTCAGCCGAGGGCTTGCCTGCCGATCTAGCGGCTCAACACCCTCACTACCGTCTCGGCACCCCCAAGACGGATGGGGACACGTGCCAATGCGGCCCCCACGCGAGTGTGTGCCATTCGGGTATGTGCTCAAAATGCGGACGTGAAGCCACCAACCCGTTTACACCTGGACTCGTGAGGGCTTTGAACCTCAAATGACCGATAAGGTGATGGGTATAGCGCTCATTCGAGTGGACCGAGGAGTGGGGCTCCGCGCCAACTGGCGAACAGCCGCGGACCCGTGGATGACCGTCGGACAAATGACGTTCGTGCCCGGTCAGCCCAACAGCATGGCGATCTTCAGCAGCTTGGAGGACGCACGAGAGGCGTACCTCCAACACGGTGGGGATGCGCTCGAAGTGGTGGACACCCGCGAGCCTGAAATTCAGGGCCAGCCCAACCAAAACCCGATGGCGTCATGACGTTCGAAGAACAGCTAAAGGGGTGGTGGGCACGGCCACTCGAGAGTCGGGCCATGATCCTCAATACCCTTCGCGACATGGCGACTGACTTGCGGCAGTACAGTGTCGAAGATGCCGAGACGGTGACCCAACTAGTGGACGTCATGCAGGCCGTGCCCCCTCAGCCGAGGGAGGACGACATCGAATGGCTGACCCACCATCGTTCAAAAGCTCTGGAAGCCCTTCAAGCCGACATAGTGCTTCAAGCGGACGAAGTGAAGGAGACGGCCGCCCTGTGGAGCGCAGTGGACGCCGATGGCCTTGACCCTTAGGACGTTCTACGACTTCTGGCTCCGTCGCTTCGTCCAACGTTTCTTGGTCGCTCTAGCGGTCGGGCTCGTCCTGTGGGGCGTCCAGCGGTGTATAGGATGGGGATGAAGCCATACCTCCCTTATGTGGTCGCAGGGCTGATCGTCATCCTTGGCCTGAGCGCCATTCAAACCACTTTGGAGCGAGCCAACAAGCGAGCAAGCGACACCGCTTTGGTCCAGTGCACGACCGATAGAACAGCCTTAGCAGTGAAAAGGCTTCATGAGTCCATTACCAGTGATGCTCTGGTCTGTCAGGAGAAGCTGAACGCCGCCGCCAGTGACGCCGCTTCTTGTTTGGATCGCTACCAAGCGGTTGATCAGGCCCGGCAACGTTGCCAGCTCACGTGGCGCCGTTGGTGTATGGGCGACAAGGCGTATGCCGCTGCAATGGGGCTCAAAGTCGCAGATCTGAACCCTCTGGACGCCCATGAGTGAACCCCTCAGCCTCAAACCCAGCCAGTACAATCTCGTCCACAATCACGGACGGGGTGAGCCCACTGCTACCTATCAGCTGTGGGAAACCCGTGACGAGGAGCTGGTGCACGTCGTCAACCTAGCGCACCGGTACGTAAGCTCAGGCTGGGAGTCTCGATACTTTGAGACTGAGAGCGGGCCTGTACCTCGACTCCTGCTGGTCGCCACCCCCGACGGGTTTTACGAGATCAAACGAGTATTGGTCTACGAAAAGCTCGCTCGCCTGTCCTGAGGCGGTGTAGGGCCGGGCATGCCCAAGTTAAAAGCTCTCCTACTCGAACACTCAGTGTTCATCACCGCCCAAGGCCAAGTGGTGTTCGGGACAGGTTTCGGCCCGAAGGACCGTCGGAACCTGTTAGAGCAGCTCCAACTGGCCCAGAACGATGCCGACTACTCGATCATCGCTAACTACAAGATCCGTTGGGAAAGTCCGCGGTCCATCATTCGATACGTGCACGTCCCAGGAGGGACGCTTAAAGAAGTAGACGCTGCACGAGACAAGCTGGAACGCCAGTTGGCCAAACGAGTAGGCGTCCGTCCTAGGTCCCGTCGTACGATCGAACGCTCGCAAGCAGCCCTGAAGAGTATTCGAAAAGCTCAAAAGAAGCGAGCCGCCCGATGATAGGGCGAGTCACCCACTACGACGCCGTCCGAGGGGTAGCGGTCGTTCGGCTGGAGGATGACGAAACGGCCGAGATGTCGGCCGTCGCCTTCTTGAGTGGGCGGCCCGCACGCCTCCCGCAAGAAGGCGACGTCATCACGGCCCAACTCCAAACCATAGAGGGGCGGTTGATGGTGACGGTGGGACAACTTGTGCCCGACCACAAGTTCGATGACCTCGTCCGAAAAATGAGCCCCGAAAGTCAAGAGCGGATCGCCGTAGAGACGCAACGGATCGTCAACCAACAGGAATCCATGCACAGCACCCTGATATCCGAACTACCGCCTCTGAGCGATCCCACCCAAGAAGCCCTCACCCTTCTGTTAGAGCAGAAGCTGGCGAGCGGCGATCCCGTGATCCTCAATACCCTGATGCGAACTGGCCTGCTGTACATCAAGGACCGCTTGACTGAGCAAAAGAAGCGGAAGACCTACGAGGGCGCTCACCTGCCCGACAGATGCACCATGCAGCCCGACATACTGCATCACTTGCTACGTATCTTTGAAGAAGCGCAAGCACGGCTAAACCGAGCGTCCAACAACGCCAAGATGCTAGAGAGCTTGCCCGATCGATTCAGCCTGAGCGCCTTCCACAACGCGGGCCTCAGCCTGGAAGCCTCGTCGACCGCCTTGTATGTGGCTCGTCGTATCCTCGAAGAAACGGAGAACGAGCCCCCAGCGGTGTAAAGAGTATGTATGACCGAAGACAAACGACGGCGCCCCTCAGACACAAAAAGAACCCACATGGCGGTCCCCCTGGGAAATCGCTTGGTGGAGATCCGCAGCGACGGCCAGCCTTTGACGGCCAGCGAATGGAAAGATCTAGCCCGCTACTGCTTCGTCTCAGCAGCGGCGATCGGTGAGCCCTATCGGATCCAGATCGGTGACTGCCAAGTGGTGTGTCAAAGCCTCGATGACGTGATCCAACTCATCGAGCACTTCGCTCGTCATATCCCCAACGCCACAGAACTGCTGATCCGATCGACCAAATTACCCCCTAGTGAGCTAGCACAGGTCGAACGTAAACTGGCAGAAAGCCGCCAAATGGCCCCCATTGTGGCACGAGTAGGATGAAACAATCGGTCGCCTTGCTGCTGGACTACCTGGACCACCCTTTGAGGGGGCCGGAGGAGCGCCAGGAGGCCGTGAGGGCCGCTTTCGAAGCCATCTGGTTCGAAGGGCTCGACTTCGCGGGGGCGGCCCTCAGGGGCGGCTGTAGCCTCACCGAAGCAGCGACCGCCAACCCGTACCGCTCGCCAGAGCCGCCCCAACCCCCTCCCGACGCACCATGAAGGTCCGGGCAGCTGGCCACCAAGTGCTCGATAAGACGGCTGAGGGCCTCGTCCAAACCCTGAATGGCGATGGGTCGGTGACGTTACATGCGCTTCGAACACACGCTCAAGTGCTGGAGCTGGAGGGAGAAGATCACGAGATCGCCGAATGGCTGACCGCTCAACGCAATCAGCACCTGGACCTCTGTCGAGCGACCGGCTGGTACTTGCGGTACACGTACGGCGAAATAGCGGACCGCCCGCAAGCCGTACTGGTCGTGGTGTGGTGGGAAGACGCCACTGAATGGACGGCCGGCTTGGCCCAACAGGGCTTGGACCTGTCGGCCGAAGCGGACCCCCAATGGGCCGGCCCCATGTTCGACCTCGGGATCACGTACTTGAGGTGGCGGCGCTACCTACAGAACTATCAACTAGCGTTGGAGGCCCAAATCATGGCTCGGATGACGACTGTGGTGGCGCAAGATATTGATGACCAAGTGCTGGATACCTGATGCTGACCCCCGAACAACTGGACGAATTCGAGCTGCTGCTCCGAGAGTACTTCGACCCTAAAGTCGAGGAGCTGCCGAGCCCCAAGTACTTGTCGCGTTGGGCGGTCCAGCATGGGGAGGAGCTTCTGACGATCCTCAGGACAGCCGTCTCACAGCCCATTTGCCCAGGGTGCTGCCACCCTCGCTGTGAAGCCAATTGTGCCGTCAACCGTCGTCCGTGCCTGCCCTATGTCCCTGATAAGCCCTGTCCCTGCTGCATGTTTCAAGGGAAGGCGTGATGGGCTGGTACATCCTAGCGATTGCGGCTGTGGCGGCGAGCCCCCTCATGGCTGAAGGCCTCAGTTGGGGGCTCAAGCGTGTGTTCGGTGTAAAGACACCCCCAAGATGAACCGCCACGAACGTCGCAAGCAAGCCGTCCTCGAGAGAGTCGCCCTCAAAGACATCGATGATGGGCCCATTCGACATCTAACGCTCCCGCCCTTGCTGGTGCAGCGTATCCAACTGTTGAGCCAAACTATCCAGGGGCTCTACGACCCGGGCGATGGGATCGCTGGATGGCTCGAAGGGTTTCAACGTGATCTGGATCCCGAGAGCGAAGTCCTCATCTGGGAAAGAATCGCCCGAGCGTTCACACAGTTCATGGAAGGCCGAGAGCCCTTGCTGCCCGATGCCCGCCGAGAACTGCTGGGCATAGCCCTAACGGAAGAGCTTTCGTGCAAGCATCTGTCGCCCGCAGACGCTCAGGCGTTCCTCGACGCTTTACGATCGGTGTAAAGACACCCTCATGATGCGCTTTCGCCCGTCCCGCTTCTCCGCTCAACTGACCCAAGGCTTCTGCACCCTGTGGGAAGACGACTACAACAACCTGTTCCTGCCCTGGTTGGGCGTGCAAGGCAGCGTCTTCCCCGTCGACCCCTCGATCGGAAGAGTGCGGACCGACGGCCCGCTGATCCAAGTGCCTCACGGCAGCGATCAAGCGCCCCCTGATATCGTCTTGGTGGAACCCGTTCGGGTCAACCCCGGTCAAATGGTGTGTCGAGTGGACGCCCACCAGCAGGCCCCCAAATGGCTCCAAGAAGCCCAACAACAGCTGCTGGTCACCAGGGATGTAACGCTCGTCGAACGGCTGGTGTGCCTGAGGGACCAAAAGTACGGCCTCAAAGTCCAGACCCAGAGGCCGATCGAAACCGAGGGAGAGCCGAAAGGCGCCCGGTTGGACCTTAGCCCCGTGGACCGGCTTCGAAATGCGTTTGCAGAACCAAACGTTCCCCCCGAACGCGCCATCCATGTGCCGTCTACCTGGCGGCGTGCTCACGAAGGGACGGTGACGGTCGATCGATTGGTAGACCAGACGGTGCACTACCATTGGGACGAAGGCGACATCGTAGGGGTGATGTCCGTCCACGAGTTCACCCACACGTTCACTTGGGTGTCGAACGAAAGCGCTCCCGAGCGGCCCATCGGCCCACTGTCGACCTGGATGTCGACGGGGCACCGCACCCTAACGGTGGCCAAAGTGCTGGAGAACGTGGTGCACTATAACTGGGACGAAAGCGGCAAGTCCGAAGTGACGACGATCTCCGATTTCCGCAAAAGGTACACCTGGGTGGCGGATCCCAAGGTGGTGGCATACCCTTCCCAACCCCTTCAGAGCTTCTACAGCCGGCTGTCACGCCTCGAGGCCCATGCGGGCGACCTCATGACGACCGATGAACTGAGAGGGCTCACGAAGGTCGTGAGGGCCGCCCAACAGCTCTTGGACGCCACCCCTGAGGGCCCCGTCGGTATCGCGTTCATCCCCAGCCACAAGGCTGAAGGACTGAGGGTCGCGGTGAGGGAGTACCGGGACACGATCGACCTCTTGGCCGAACATCGAGCCCGCTTGGCAAGAGTGATGGACTTCTCGTGAAGATCACCGTCGGCCCCCATTGCTACGTGTGCGGACGGAAAAAGCAAGCCATCCTAGCGCAGCTGGGGCTATGCAGCGTCTGCTGGCAGTCCTACATCCGGTCCAGTCTAGCGAGCACCAACCGAGTGGCGGCGATGGTGTGGGCCGCCAAGAGAGCACGAAAACTGGCCCAACAGACCATCAAGGATCTCAAAAAACTGCTGGCCTTCACCGGCAAGGGCGGCCCCAAGATGACGAAGAACACCAAAAAGAAGGCCCAAAGAGGCATGAGCATGCTGGAAATCGTCATCTCGGTCGCAATCGTAGGCGTTATGACATCGATCTGCATCTACGGCGTTAGCCAAATGCAGCACGGAAACTCCAACCTCAACTCCAACGTGGAATGCCACTGCCCATGAGGGCGATCGGCAAATGAGCGGCCCGAGTGGTGTATAGACCTTCCCAAGGAGAACCCCATGTTGAAAGACTTTCTCACCATCCACCTACCCTACTGCATCGAACGGATCGTCGATTCAGACCAACGATTCATCGTACTCAACCGCGAGTACAAGCCCATCGGGCACACCAACCTGGTGCCGTACGTCAACTACGAGTTGCACGCCGTTACGTTCAAAGGCCTGACGCCCGCAGTCGCACAGCAGATCTCTTGGGAAGGTAAGGACGACTTGAGCCGCATCTGGCTCTACGCCGACCACAATATGCCGACCGCCAGCCCTCAGTACATGGAGCGCTATCTGAAAAGCCTCGCCATCCTCGCTCACCTGAAGCTCCCCCAATCGGAAATAGACGAAATCAACAGCCAACGTAGGCAGTTCCCTTCCGGATCCTTCATGGCCCAAACGGGCCTACCAGTAGGATGAAGCTCAAAGACCTGCTACATTCGAAGCATGAATAGGCGCCAAGTCTTCAGTATGCCCCTCCTGGCAATCTGCGGCATCCCCACACCAGCCGAAGCGCTCCCCTTACCACCCACCCTGGTGATGGGCAACTTAGAGCGTTTGAGTCCCGACCTCAATCAGCTGGACGCCAATTGGAAGCCCTACGGGGAAGACATGTACGTAACGGCCTCCCAAACGGTACGCTACCGCCCCATTTGGTGGCCCTCCAACATGCCCTTCTGGGGACCCACCACTGATGCCCAATTTCTTGAGGAGTTCAAAGAGGGGTTGACCCTAAATTACCGAGAATCGAGGCGTTTCTTCGAACGGCATGGCGTTGCTTGGATACAAGCCTCTCGCACTGAATCAAGCCCATTGGTCAAAGAATGGTCCAAAGTAAGAGGCTGCTGGAAGCTCGAAAACCTCCGACAGTTGGGGCCACGCCCTAACTCCTATACTCCAGAGGAAACGGCCATCTTGGTTAAAGCCCGCCTGGAGTGGCAAGAACGAGTCGCTTCATGATTCCCATCCCGCCCCAATTCGTCGATAACTACAAGAAAATGCTCTCAGATGAGCTTCGAGCCCAAGATCCCAACATGAGCGAAGTCGATATTGCCCTGTTGGTCGAGCAAGCGCTCGCTGAGTACCAAAAACAAGCCAAGACATCCTCATGAGGGCGATCGAAAGGGCTCTGACGCCAGAGGCGGAAGTCGAGTACCACGCCCTGTTGGAAGCCCTCAGGGAATGGCAACGCCTGTGTAGACTACGGTATCGAGCGGCTCGTCACGATGTAGCGGCACAATGGAAACGTCTCAACCGAACGTGTGATGCAATGCCGGGCGCTCCCTGGCGTTGGTCGATTGGGCTCGTAGGATCTAGCGGCTGAGCCCAATCGACCCCCTACTAGCGGACCCGTCGACTCTCGATTGCGGGCTGCGTGGGTCCCTCAGCATCGAAAGCACACGGCTCTAACGGTAACCCAGCCCCCACGTAGCCAATACGATTCTTGTAGGACTGTACCGCCAACGCAATAGTCAGCGCAGTCGGGTGAGGGATGCCGGCATCGACCGCATAGGCGGCCCAATGGTAGGGCTTCAGGAAGGGCAGTAGCTCGATCACACACCAAGTGGCGATCAGCCCCCCATTGGCAAAACGCTCGATAGAGTCCGCCAATAGCTCAGCATCAGCCTTTTGGCGGATCATCACCCCAGAGTGTACGCGGGGTGGGGCCAAGAGGTCAGCCCTCATGGCCGACACTCGAAGACAGCTCTCAGCTCTTGCTCAACAGTCGTCTGAGCGGGCGGCCCCTCCGGCCCACCCGTCCACTGCAAGATGAACCACCCGATGGGCGTCAAGTGAGCAATGAGGGCCACTCGACCCCAAACCTCCACCGTCGCCTCTCGGTAACCCTTATGGCTACCCCGCTTCAAGGCTCGCATGGCTTGATCCAAGAAGTCGTACGTGACGGTCTTTTGAGAAGGCCCTCGTGAAAGGTGGAGCTTCACTCCACCACCATGTAAGATAGACGCTTTCACGGCGCACCCCCAACGGGCATTTGATTCGCCACGAACAAGATGCCGGCCAAAACGAAGCTCAAGACGATCCACTTGGTCATGACCAGGGCTTCCAATCGTTCGCAAAAGGCTCGGCTTCCGAAGACTCGGCCTCAGGCTCACAGTCCTCGCAGCAGGGATCCTGTTCGATCGTCACATGGGTGGCGGTGATCGTCACACGCGGGTCGTTCAAGGGAATGGTGAGAAGGCTGGTCTCAAGTCCACAAGCCCGACACCGGCCATGAAGACGGTCACCCAACCGGCCCAAGGGCAGCACAACGCCCCCACAAGCGGAGCAGGGCCATTCACCTTCCTGAGCACCAAAAGCCGGCTGAGGATCAATTACCAGTAGTCGGGGAGTCGTCATGGAATTGATATGCAGAACCCCCTCAGGAGTTCACCCCCGATTTGGGAAACAGCACCTCGAAGGTGACGTTCTGGAAAAACAAGCAATCGCCCGTCCGACGGTTGACGGCATACCCGTCAGGATCCCGCTTGGGATTAGACCCCACCAAGTTGTGAGCACGGGCACGAGCACCCGCCAGCGTCTTGTACCGAAACGTCCGGTCAGGCGCATTGGACACGTAGCGGAGCTGTATGACGGGGTTCATGAGCGGGCCTTCGGAGAACCCACGGGGCTCTCAGGGAGAAGAAGCGTCTGAAGTTGCTGATCGGCGGATTCCACAGAAGCTGCAAAGACCGCGAACCCCTCCACAGGACGGTTGGGGTCAGGGGACAGCAAGTCCTCACCCGGTCGAGTCAAAACAGCGTTCTCGAAGAACTCGGGCCCCAGCAGAGGGACCTCAGAGGTGTCGATCGCCGCATCCTGAACGGCCTCAAGCCCACCCTCAGGACATCGCCACGTATGACCACCATAGCGACCACACGTGCTGCACATCGGTTTGGCGCCCATCACGAAACTCCAACAATGACACGAACCACACAAGCAATGACCCGCCGGTATACACCCGTCCCCATCACACAGTGGACTAGGGCCACGAGAGCAACCGCCATCACACTAGCTCCGCAGCTTCGAAAGCAGGCTTCTGACCCTCAGTGACGACCGGGCCGCCCTCGTAGGCACTAGAAGGCAACCCCGGCACATCCCCGCTCCCAAACCCCAAAAGCCCGCCCCACCGGTTGGCGGCCGCCATATGGGTCCCAAACACCCGCTGGGCCACAACGTCCGAGAGCCGGTCCAACAACGGCTTGAACGGGTCGCCCCCCGTCACCATGTCGGCCGTCATAGACGTGACCCTCAGCTCGTAGGACCGAATGTCCTGCCGGTAGGCTTCAAGCTTGGCCTCATCACCCCGAATGGCCTGAGCGAAAGACTCACGGGTAGGCTCAAGGACAGGCTCAGTCGCCTCTTCTAGCCCACCCCCACAGGAACGGCAGCTACCGCCCTCTGAAAACGTTTGGAGGTCCGAAGACACCCTACAGGCCCGGCAACGCCAGAAGGTCCGTATACGGGCTGTGGGCCCAGCTGTGGACCCAGCAGACTTGCTCTTAGGCATCAGGCCCCATGGTCTTTCGCCTTCTCAGCCAACACCTTCAAAGAATCGGCCAAATCCCCCAACGGCCCAAGGTCAAGCCCAATGGAACGTAGCTCCCCAGCACAGCTCCACAACGCCCCCGCCAGACTGTGGATACCCGTCGCTATGTTGTGGAGCGGCTCCGCACCCTCTTGGAACTGGAGATGTTGCTGAAGCGCCTTGTCAGTTTCTTTGGACATCCCTCCCCTTTACACCACGAGTCGACGTCCCGGCGGACCCAACGGGGACGCCCCCCATAAATGGGTATCTAAATGGTCACTTTCTCAGCTCTCTCAACACCCGGTTGGGCCTGCGAAGCCCGCCCGGCCCGCTGTTCAGTCCTCCCCTCTTCCAATGCAATACACGGTGACCCGCGAGTGCCCCGATATTTGCTATAAATAACGCCCACTTGCACGATTGAGCCGAATCGACCTGCGGAATGCCCGAGGATTAGGGCTTGTCAAGAGTATTCGGAAAATACGACCGCACGTGGTGGACTGGCGATCCCCGCACCCCTATGTCCGGACCGCTGTCAAGTGGTGAGTGATCAAAAAGCGTGTGAGCTTTTGATCACTGTGCCTGCACGATGGATGGTGACGGTTTCGCCCGAGCGGGTGGTGTACCGACCCGGCCGGCTCACGACCGTGCCGCAGCGGTGCTTCTGGGAGAGGTATTGGCTGAGTGTGGTGGCGATCGTCAGGTCCATACTCCTGATATGCAGGCCGACCCCCGGAAGTTCAGTCAAATGGGGGGATCCCAAAAGTCATGTTTTGGGATCCCCCATCGTGGGCATTTTGAGGTGAACTTCTGGAGGGGCTCCCGCATATCAGGGGTATGACGACCACCCATACTGTCCGCATCAACTCGAACCCCCTGCTCCGTAATGGCCGGAACGTCCGAGCGACCCGCGTGAGCAAGACCCGCCAGTACGCGGCCTGTATCGTCGCCACGGCGACTCAGAAGACGGTGGACGACATCGCGGTCGGCTTGGCGGACCACGAGGCCAAGATCGAATCCCTCACGCCTGTCGTTCAAGCTCTGCTGGAGCAGGGTGGTTACGAGAGCGTCCAGGCCTTCAAGGCAGCCCATGACGCCGCTTGCAAGCCCTGGCACCAAGCCCTGTACGACGAAGAGGGAGCGCTTCGTGAGGCCGCTAAAGCCGCCAACCGTGGCAACTACCGACAGCTCACCCATGCCGAGTACGCTCAGGCGAAGACCAACCTAGAGGCTCGCGGGCTGCTCAACCCCTGGACGGGCCTCATGGGCAGCACTTACGAGAACGTTCGGCACCTCGAAATGGCCCAGTTCTCGGCCAACCGAATCAAGGAGCAGAGCATCGTGGTGGGGCAGCAGCTCGTCGTGAGCTGGCACCGTGACGCGGGCCTGGCCCAGAAGGCCATGAACAGCCGTGACGTCGGCCACTATACGGCTCGTTTCTACACGGTCGAAATTCGGACCGACATCGAGACCGTGTCCAAATGACCCGCGAGGACGTCCCCCACGTTATCCTGACCGTCTTCTTCGGCATGCTGATCTTCGCGGCCGGCCGGTACTCGGCTCCGACGCCCACTGCTCCGGAGCCCCAGGTGGTGGTCCTACATGACGCCCCCGCTACGACCTCTAGCGTCGTGATCATCAACACAGCGGCCCCGCCCCTGCTTGAGGTGCTGCCCGTCCAAGCCCTCCCTGAAGCGTCTGCCTCAGTGGCACCGCCTCCGCCCTCGGCTCCTCGGTTCAACGCCCCGGCCCCTAAGCCAGTGGTGTCGGCTCCTGTGAAGCCCGAGAACATCGTTCTTGAAGAGGTGCCGGAGAACCCCTATCGTCACCCCTGAGAAGCGGCCGGGACTAGAGCGTTGGGGAGAGCCCAGCGACGGGCCTACGGTTGACGTCCTTTCTGAACACCCGACCGTTTTTCTTGTGAACTTCAGGGTCACGCCCCGCATATCAGGGGTACAGAGCAACGCCGCCAATAGGCCCGCTCTTTTGACCCACGGGGACGGGGAGATCCGTCTACCGTTCGGGGGTTGGCATACTTCTCCCCGAAGCGTACCTGCTCCGTCCGGGGTAGCTCGTGGGGAGCCGATCCGACCGCTTCGATCCTGATATGCAGGTCGACCCCCGAAAGTTCACCTATTTTGGAGGCGCCGCATGTGGAAGGGGTTCATGGTCTTCACGTCCCGGGCTCCGAAATAACGCTCGTCCTGCGTGAACCGAAATCCGTCGGGGGGCTCGCCCGCGGCCGAGAGCGCCAGGGCGTTCACGGCTTGGGTCACCATGTCGGCCGGTATAGTGGTCGTCCAGTCGGAGGGGGTCCGCAGCTCGAGACGGAGGTTACCGTTCGGCCCTGTGGAGGCTCTGAATTTACGGTCTGGTCCTAGCTCGAACATCCGCATGTACGTGCGGGGGTACAAGTAAAAGGCCGGTCCCCCTGACGGGCTGCGGGGGAACAGCCTTCTACAGGGGGACCGATAGGTAGTGCCGGAGGGCAGACGGGGAGGGGGGACACCCTGAACGCCCCACGCGGCTCCACTCCTATACACCAACCCTCGTGCCCTCTCTGTTGAAATTCTAAACTCTCTTCAGCTGAGCCCCACACCCCCCTGCTGTGTACGCCCTTCTTCAGTAGCTCCTGCCTCTGTTGAGCCCCCACCCTGTGGGCCTCTGTTGAGCCCCCACCCTGTGGGCCTCTCTTCATGTTGAGCCAATTGGGCGTTGACGAACTTGGGCGAGCCCTATGCCCCAAATGTTTTTCAGCATGTGCTTCATGAGTTGACACCCTCCTTTACTCATGCCTGCACGCCGGTACCCCCGCCGCTAAACGGGGTCGATTTAGAACCGATCGGTTATCTTTTGCCCTTGCCCGTAAGGCCGAAATGGGCCTATCCAGTTGGCGTATGTCGGTCTGTGGTTGGAGGGGTCAAAAGGACCGAAAGGGGACCTGGGGCCTATTTTTTAGCCCGGTTTCTTTTCCCGGCGCTCAAAAGCGAGTGGTCAAAATAGTCGTGTGGACCAATTTTTGGCCAAAAGGGGTCAATCCTACTCATCCTCCGCCAGGTCGAGGGTGGAGGGGTCGGCGGACTCCACGGGCCACTGACCTTTTGCCGCCACCTGACGGACATCTTTGAGGGCCGAGACATAACCGAGGTACCAATAGAGCCGTTCTGCTCCGTTGAATTCGTGTTTTCTTTCTTCCAGCACTTCAGGATGCAGACGATTCAGTTCGACCAGCAGGGGTCGGAGCTTCCCGTCTAACAGGGTCAGGAAGTTATCCCGGGCTTCCTGTCGGCCCTCCAACAGGCCTTTTCGGCGTTCTTGTGCACGTGCCGCCTTGCTGACCTCTATTTTGAACAGACTTCGTTCTTGACCCATAGGCAGCTCTACACCGAGCCGCGAAGGGGAGGGGCCGCCACCCCGTTGTCGACCGCAGCCCCATCCACAGACGCCGGCTCCTGACCTGTAGAGCCCCTACAGCGAGCCCGCTGGCTTACGTGCAGGCGTTTGAGGGTTGACCGTCATCCCACCGGTGGAGGCCCTTGAGCGCTGCGGGCCCAGCCGCAAAAACTCAAAAACACTCGCCGGCCCCTGCCCCTGCGGGGCTTAGGTCAGAGCTGTTGGGAGGGTGGGAACAGCAGTGGCTTCGCGAACTGCTGGTTGGAAGCATGAGGGCCACACACCGAAGGGTCCCCGCCTACGCCGGCACGCCTAGTTGGCGTTTGGGTCCAGGGCTGCGTCTAGCTCGGGTTCGTGTGCTTTGAGCCAGCGGAGGGGGCGTTCTTGTCCTGGGGGGCCGAAGAGCGTCATGTCGCAGTAGCGTTGGACTCGAGCCGCCAACTCACCCATCGGTTCCTGCCCGTCGATGGTGATTCGACAGGTGGGGAGCCATTCAGTGGGGGATGCGACGGCGTGGAAGGTGGTGTGGATGGTGCGGTGGTCACACTTGAGCCAGATGCTGAGGTGGAGTGCTAGGCTACGGGCCAGACCCGTTTCGTCTCCGACGGGAAAAAACTCGACGTCCATCGCTACGCTTTACACCGGGCTTGGGGTCTCGCCCCTTTGGGGCTCACCATGTGGGCTAGTTGGTCGGTCGTTTGGGCGGAGCCTTCCGTCAGGTGTTGCCAGCCCTCTCGGGTGGCGAGGAATTCGCATAGCCGTTGACGTTTCCCTGGGGTGACCAGCAGGTGGTAGAGGTTTTGCTTGAGCGGGACGTCCGGGAGTTCGTACAGGCTGCTTTTTGCGTCGTGGACGGCGATCGTGACCGTCAGGTGTTGTTCGTTGTCGGCGGGACAGCTAGGGGCCAGCCAAGCCGTCCAGCCCAGCAGTCCTCCTTGGTCGGCCGACATCACCTTAGCGCCTGGGCGTTCGGCCACCCACCAGTGGAGGTCTTTCAGGAGAGTTTCGATGATCGCTATGTCGTGTCCTTCGGGGGGTTGGCCGTCGATTTCGACGTAGCAGCCCACCACCCATCCCGTATCTTGCTCTTTGGAGCGCACCGCTACTCGGACCTCGTCCATTTGGCGGTCCAGCAGCTCGGCCAAACGGGTCGACATGCGGACCCCGAGGGCGCCCTGACTCATCATTTTGGCCATCTGGGTCTTTACACCGATTTGGGTCGCGGCCTTCGGCTTTGGTGTACAGGATGGGCGTGACCTTCACCTCTCCCGCACAGTCCTGTCAGGCGTTCGACATTGGGCCTCATTTGTTCTACCAGTACCGCTTGTGGATCGCTCGAGGCAAGCGGGCCATCGTTGGACGTGTTCGGGTCCGGGACGTCTTGCTCGTCTACTGGAAGGTCCCCGCGTGACGGCTCTGAAACCTCAGCGTATTTGGCCTATCTACCGGTACAGCAAAATCATCACCTACCGGAGCGGGGGCACCGTTTACTGGATCCGGTGGTGATGCTGGTGTATTTGACCACTCATGATCGACCGACCCGGCATCCTCCACTGGTGCGACTCTATCGAGCAGGCGATAGCCTACCAAGATCGTCCGCCGACTGATTTCTTGACCCAAGCGTTGCAGTACCTCCGGGCGCTCTCTGCCGAAGTTGACCCCCGTCAGCCGCTCTTGGAAGAAGCCGCTCTGGTGCTCGAACAAGAGGGCTGGCTCTTGGGGCGGATGCAGCATGAAGGGCGTGGAGGCGGACGGATCAACCAATTTGCGGACCGGCACAAGCAATGGCTGGAGAAAATCAAAGCTTTCCGGGTCCAAAATCCCAACACATGGCCTGAGCCTCCCGACAACAGCTAGGTTGTATTGGGTCCTAGGGCCGCGTACTCTAGGGCGATGCAAAGACGAACGTTCATGCAATCCCTTACGGGATTGTTCGCCGGTCTCCTGCTTCGAGTCGACCCTGTTGTCCAAAAGGTCCGGCGAGGGGTGGCGGCTTTCTCACCGCTAGCCAGGTGGCGACACGTCGCTCCGACGCCCATCCTTCAGACCTTCGTGCGGTCCAGAACCCCTCGGGGGAACGGGGACGGTAAGGTTTTCACCCAAGAGGGCCAGGTAGTGGCGACGATGCTCCGTTCTGCCGTACAGGGTCGGACGTGGGTGTCTGCGAACCGGGATGCCTTCAATACTGCCATGATAGAGGCGGGCGCTCGGGGTCCGGGTCTCCACCCCCAAGACGTGAGGTCCCCAAGATCGCTTCGCCCCGCAGTGGACGCCAGAACAGATGGCCGAGGCTGAGCGAAAGCTCCGGCTCGCCAAGAAGTCAAACGAGACGTGGGAGCAGTGGTACGGTCGAATGTCCTAGCCGACGATTTCCATAGGAAGGCTATTCATCCTCGTCGTCTTCCAGGTCGTCTTCCTCCGAATCGTCCTCGTCGTCTAAAGTGTCGTCGTCTTCCTCGTCGTGCTCTTCTTCCCACCGGCCTTTGATAGCCGAGAGCTTGAGCAGAAAGTCTCGGTGTTCTTTCCAGTGACCTTCCTGGCCGCTGTTGGTGGTGGGGTGCCATTGGCCGTGCAGGAATCCGTACGCCCACTGGACATGCACCATCTCCGCCAAGTCGAGCGCAAAAGCGTTCAGCTCCTCGGGCGTTTTGGCCATCTCAATCCCTAACCGGAAGGCTTCTCGGAACGTGAACCCGCTCGTTCCTTCCGCACCCTTAAGATAGTTCACGAAGGTGTCGTCGTTGTGATCCAGCTCGTGCCGGAGGTTCAACCAATCAAACTCCGATCGTTCATCTTCCGTCATCGTCAGCCTTCGGGCTTGACGTTCCAAGTGTTGGCCCACCGCCACGCGGGCTCGCTCTTTCATGCGCTCGATCGTCTGAACACCTCGAAAGCTGGGGATCTCGATACAGCACAAGAGTTGCCACACGTCTTCGCGGATCATCGCTTGCGAGACCATACGGGGTCCGTAGCTGTCCCGTGGGGGCGCCATCCCGCTCGAGTGGATGTGGACTTCAGGGTCAGTGGGCGGGAGCGGCGCCACTAGGATCTCCGCCTGGTTGGAGTAGTTGCCGGTCCCGATCGTCACCATGGCGGCGTACCCGGCGGCGTGCAACGGGGCTAGCGCCTTCTCGAGGTTGGCCGAATCCTTCTCGTTGCGTTCGTACCGGACCCTCATATAGCCCGGCTGCGATTCATCGATCACGAAGCCGGCCACTCCCCAGCCGGTGGTCACCAAGAGACCTGCGTCTGTCAGCACCTTCTCGACGCGGGACAAAGTGGGGACTCCCACCGGCGGCTCCCATTTCGTTTGGGCTTCAGTCTTGCCTGGCCTATTACGGTCAAACGTGAACACATAGTCGTCGACTTCGACCCGTCCTTCCCAGAGGGCTTTGAGCCAACCTTCGGGCAGCATGTCGGTCCGCACTTCGACGTCGTGGCATTGGTTATCACCCACGCCTTTTTCAACCGACCCTTGTTTCAGGGCTTCGAAGAACAGTCGGCTGGTCAGCGACTCTTGGATTTTCTCCACCGATCCGTAGTCGTTATACCGGGCTTGGATCGGGACGCCGAAGACCTGCCAGCGACCGCTCACGTAGCAGATGTGCTCGCTGTCCCGGTAAAAAGCCGATTTGGCCAACGCCATGAAGCGGACGGGCGTCCCGGCTTCGATCTGAAGGTTGGAGATGAGGCAGGTGGCGTTGAACGATCCCATGCAGCTCTTTACACCGATCGGTGTAGATTCTGAGCATGCGGACTTTTCTCGTGCCCAACGCGGAGGCGGGCTGGCAGGCCGTGAAGGACCTGACGGCTCGAGAGGTGCGGATCACGTTCTTGGGTGACCCTTGGGACCAGGACGTAATGACCTGGTCTGCGGGAGTGCGGCACGACATGCTGAGGCTCGCGTGGCAGAAGCGAAAGCTCGACCTCGCCAAGTCGTTGGGGTGGAGCTGTGCTGCCGCCTACCGGCTTCCTGTGGGGACCAACGCCCTCGTAGAGCGGTTCGGCCAGCCCTTGGGTATTCGGGTCGAGCTGCTGCCCTAGCGAGCCATGAAGTCGCACACCACCGCCACCAGGATGCCGTCCGATAGGTTTTCATCGACGCTGTGCTCGACGAAGCCGGGGAACACCAGCAGCTGCCCTTCCTTGGGCACTACGCGGCACTCCTGGCCGTCTTCGTAGAAGACGGTGGCGGGAGCAGGGTTGGGGACCGTTACGTAGTACACGGCGCTGTAGGCCCGCTCACTGTGGTGGTGCCGTAGGTTGTACCCACCGTTTGGATGGCAGACCGCCCATCCAACGTGGAAGTCGGCCTGTACCTTGGACTTGACGTGCTGGAGCAGGGCGTCGAACCCGGGTCGGTCGAACAGGCTCATCTCGACGCTCCTCCAGCTCGGGGCGGGGTCCATTGGGGTTCCGTGGCGATTGCGAGAAGACCTACGGCTACCGGGGTCGACCTTTTGATGGTCGAGGATAGACGACAGCAGGATGGCGTTCAGCTCAACGTGATCGACCAGCTGAGAGCTGATCACTCGTTGGCACAAGAGGCCCTCAGGGCTTTTTCGAGGACGGGCCAGTAGTTGACCGTTTGACCAATCAGGTGGTGCTCGTACTCCCGTAGGCGATGAGGCTCACCGCAGGGTGTCTGTGGGCGGACGTACAGGCTCCATTCTTGCCCCATTTGTCCGTAGCCAAACACAAACCCCTTTACGAAGGGGATTTCCGCGTATCTGAAGCCCAAGTGAAAGAACAGACGTTCTGCCTCCGACACGTAGTGGTCCAGCTGTTGTCTCTGTTGAGCGAGAGTTGTCGATACTTCACGGGCACGCTTTCCCAGAGCCTCCATTTCCTCAGGGGTCATCGGAACCCGTTCAGGAGTGGGTGGTCGTAGCCTACGAATCCTTCTAGGATGGACTTTCACCGAGCCCTCCAGCAAAAGTACAGGAAGGGGATCACCAGTAGGAAAACTACAGGGTGCACCAAGCACCACGCGAGGGCTCCAATAGCGCTCACCCAACAGAGGATCAGGAGCCCAAACAGTAGAATGACGAAAAGCACGAGGATGACGATCGCCGCCTTCTCGAGCCCTGTGGGGCTGCCCCCTATCATAGGAGCCAGGGGTGTTCGTTCAGCAAGCGCTCGATGGTCGCTAAAGCGTGGCTACCGGCCGATAGCTGAGAGTCCTTGCCGCGTAGCAGCTTGGTTTCTTCATTGAAATCCCAATGAACGCCGAGGGGATGGGGGTAGAATCGTACGACGAAACGCGGTCCCCATCCGAACAGCACGTCGCCGTCTGCGTTCGTGAAGGCGGTCGCTACGTTGCCTTGACGGCTCGTGCCGTCCAGCTGCTCCGTGAGAGTATGAGTCAGCGCCAAGAGCTGGACCAGGACGTCGTCCAGGTCACCCTTTTGGGTCTTACGCGCATGCTGGGCAAAAGCCTTTTGAGACGCCTCTTGGGCGTCCTTGTCCCGTACCAAGTTACCGATCGCTGTCGCGACCCTTTGAGGGGTCAGCCGTTCTAGGATGTTGCTCATAGGATTTCCACTTCAGCATCCGCACGACCACGGATCAAACGACCTATACCCCGTTGGGCGAGGAACAGCCACCAGTCGTGCCGCCCGGGAATGCGTTTCTGCTGAAGCTCTTTGCGCTTCTGTCGTTTCGTCTCACGCTTCTTTAGGGTGCGGGCTTTCACGTCGTCACGTGGTTCCACGTCCTACGTTCTTTGGGCGGGAGCTTCTGCCACAGGTTCACTAGCGACAGCCCTAGCAGGATAGCCCCTACGACGCCGTTCCGTTTCGCGTAGAAGGGTATGACGGCGACCCCTATGCCCAGCAGCACGAGGCCGACGGTGCGTGCTTTGGGCATCACCCGCCTCCGAAAGTCTTCGCCAACATCGTAGCCTTCAGTTCTAGGTCTTCGTCTTCGGAGAGCAACAGCTTGCCCAATTGCTCCAGGTTTTGCAGGAACTCGCCGAGCAGCCAAGTCGGACCCACGCGGCCGGTGCCGTCTGCCTTCTTGTGCACGATGGCGAGGAACAGCTCTTCGGGCTTGTGGGTCTCTTGGAGAGTCATCAGGGTCAGGCTGGTCTGCACCATGGGGGCCAGCTGAGCCAGCTTCTTGGCCACCACCAGCGCCTTGCGGGCTTCGATCAACTCACCCAGCAGGTCGTGGGGAGTCCCTACAGAAGCGGCGTGGATGGCCTCTAACTCTTGGTCGGGGATCGGCATGCAGGGGATCTACACCAATAGGTCAACGATCCACGAAGGTATTGTCGCCCTCGTAGCCGACGTTCCGTAGCACGACATCATAATCCTCGATCACCTTTTGGATCCAAGCACGAACGAGTTCAGATTCGACGAAGGGTCGCTCAAGAGTGCGGCCAGCAATTCACGAACGATCATTTCTTCTTGGTTGCTTTCTTGGCCGGAGGCTTGCGCTTCGAGCGTGAGGTGGGGATCTCGATCAAGAGGCTTTTGCCCATCGCGTACGAGAACCTTGGCACCTGCACACGACCTCCGACGCTGACCAGCACTTCTGCATCAGGGTCGGGGCTTGCGGTCTCTAAGAAGTCCAGCAGTTCTTGAACGTTCATGAGCGGTTATCCTCTCGCATCTGGTCGATCGTCAAGTGGTCGAGTGCCCACAACACGCCTTGGACGAAGCCGAGCCATCGATTGGCCTTGTACATTTCACCCATACCTACGAAAGCTTGGATCTGCTCGCACATCCACAACGTGTGACACTGCTTCTGGTACCTATCGAGCAGGTCGCTGCTGATGTCGGTCCGGATGGGTCGACAGCCCTGCAACTGCAACAAGGCTGTGTACTTCGCCACTACGTTCATCACCTGGTCGGGCTTCATGGCGGGCTCCTGCCTTGAATGAGGTGGCTCACCGTCTCGGAGACAACCCTTAGGGCACTCTGTGGGATCTCTTCTTCAAAGTCGTAATGGAGCTGCACGTACGGTCTATTGGTTTTCTTGTAGCTCAGGTGAGGGCCCCCGGGAACGAATTCGATTTCGAAGGGCTGCCCACTATGCTCCCATCGAAACACGAGCCTCATGTTGCTGAAGCCCACCGTCATTTTAGCCGACTCGTGAGTGGTCCCGATCAACCCTGTAGTCATCAGGTCGATAAACTCTTGAAGAGCTTCTCGAACGCCCTTCATAGCTTCCAGCACTGCGAGGAAATGGGCGTGCTCAGAGTCCCTGGATTGCCTGCGACTAGCCTCGAAATCCCGCATCTCGGTCAGGACTTGACGAGCGGCGTCCATGGGGGTGATGTGGGGCACGTCCCTCTTTACACCGAAACTGACACTACCATCACGAGGGGACGTAGGAACATCTTGAAAGTGCTGTTCAGGTCCGACAGGACTCGCCGGCACAGCTTGTCATGGTCGAGCACCAGCTTGAGCAAAGGCATGCCTGCTTGGCTGTAGTAGCCCAGCTCCTCAGTGCTGGCGACCTTGCTTGTCTGGAGCAGCTCGACCGCGAGGAGCGCGTGTTGTAGCGCTACCCGGTAAGCAGTCGCCTCATCGGTGACGGTCTCGCCTTCAAGGGCTATTACCGTTTGGCGTCCCATCTCGACGTGGACGGTGATGTATTTCAGCTTCGACCGACGTTCCAACTCTTTGATGTAGTCTGGCTCCACATCTTGTTCCTACACCAACGACGGCTGTTCGGAAGGTCTAGGAAGTGGGCCTTCAGGTGTCCTGTGTGAAAACCCTGCTTGTAGAAGTCCTTGGGGTCGCTACGGGAATACGAAAAATTATCCCACCCGAACCTATAGATGACCGCGGACCCTCGGCACGAGATGTCGATGTCGTTCAGATTTACGTTGGGGGTCCCGCAAATGTCTCCACCCCAGGGGCACTCGAACTCGTTCCACTTGGGCTCAATGTCGAACACGCGAGCCAGCCTCAGCATCTTGTCTGGGTGGACGAAGATAGCAGCAGGAGCTTCACCCCGGTGAAGCTTCATGGTGTCGTAGAAGAACCGGAGCTGCCTCAGACACAGCTCGTCTTCGGTAGGCGGAGCTTTGAGGAACCGGGCCAACAAGGCGAACGCCGGTAGGGCCGCAAGAGCAGTGAGAAAGGATCGGCGGTTCATGTGTGGACCGGGGTCCCTTCGATGCCCACGACACGGATCCTGTGCGAGAAGATGATGAGCCCGTACCTTTCAGGGTCCCTGGCGTCCGTCAGCATGTAGCCGATCGGCCCGTTGCTGAGGACGTATAGGTCAGGGGCTCCTGCCTTGGGCTTGGGGTCACGACAAGCTCGGTCAGCATCTCCAATGTGCTGGGAGAAATCCTTAGTCATCGTGTGAGGGGTGTTGAGGACCGTCGTCGACAGGACCGCACTCAAACGATCGAGGACGTCCTTGTGATCAACAGCTTCGAAAGGCTCGCCGTAATTTCGACTCCCGCGACTCCACCGACCCGTCGGGACAATCACCCAAGGATTCTTGGAGATTTGGACGATGCTGATCCCCTCCTCGCTTATGGCGTACGCAGGGATATCAGCGGGCTTTTCGAAGAGGCAGTCCTTGACATCTTGGATCGTCCTATGCTCGACCATCCCCCAGGGGTGCAGGAGCGGCACTGAGGTCTTGGGTGCAGGCAACGGAGCCGCTTGAGCTTCAGACCCTTTCAGAAGCAAGGGGACGGCAGGGAGGGCGGCGAATAGGCTTCGACGGCTGAGGCTCATGGGGGTGAGAATACACCAAGCCTCAGCCGCCAAGCTCGTGAATTCAGCCGAGCGAGAGCAATGCCATGAAGGACTCGCCGTTGTCGACGTAGTACTCGTGGCAGATGACGTTCTGCTGCTCTTCAGCGGCTGCTTCCATGGCGGCTTCGAGCACCCCTGACGTGAAGGCGATCTTTCCGAGCGACACGCAGGTGATCTTTACGGGCGGGTGGGCGATCGTGCCCGTCTCTTCGACGTAGCCGATCGTCAGCACCAGCTGGTCGGAATCCTTGAGGTGCTCGACGCTGAGGCTCTTGGGCGCAAACGAATGTTCGGCAAAGAACTGTTGGACCACTGCGATGATGTGGGGATCGAGTTTACCCTCGACCGGAGTACTGACGACGACTTTGAACTTAGAATGGACTTGGCTCATGCCCCTCTATACACCGAACTCACCACTTTTCGGAAAATCGGGGGTGGTGATCACCGTAGCCTCCTTTAGGGTCAGGGTCGAACCCATGCTCTTTCATCCACTCATCGGATGTTTCCAACATGTTGCCTTCGTGGACCTTATGGACAATGTAAGGGATCCCTGCAAAATCAAGGATTGCTCGGCTATCTGAAAGGTGCTGCAAGCTCCGGTGCTCTCCCGTGAGGGCAAACAGCAGGGCCTCCACCTGACCTACCACGATGTTCCGATGTTGCCGGCTTGCCTGACTGGCAACGCCAAGGCGGACATAGATCAGGGCTCGAAGTTCAGTTGGTGTGAGGGGCTGGGCCATACGCCCTATTTACACCGCCGCTAGGTCAGCAGCTTTTTGTTGATCGCGAAGCTAGTGATCCAGTACCCCCGTTCATCGTCGTACTCAAGGTCGCCCACGAAACCGCCTGAGACCCAGCACAAATCGCCCACATCATCCAGGGCCACCACTGCTCGGACGTCGCCCACGAGTGTGGGGGCAATCAACAGGTTGCCAACACGGAGCCCTTCTCGGCTCTTGACCGGGTTCTCGATCGATTTTCCTGTGTCATCCACCCTGGAGACCGCCCCGCCGTTGTATTCTTTGACGGTGAAGCCCAAGACCTTCTGGCCGGGGTCGTCGGCTCCCACTACCGTTAGTTCGGTCTTCACGGGAAAGTGACCGCGGACTTCAGGGTCGCTTGTGGGGTAGATCCTGCCGGGAGCGACTTCGAATTCTCCCGACTTGTGGCGCTTCTCCGTCACAGCTTGTGCTCCAGCTTGTACTTCAGAAGGTCTTGGTAGTCGTTGCCGTTCATCATCACACGAGTAGCGCCCGCACGATCCTTGAGATGAACGACGCCGTTCTCATCCTCTTCGGCCGTGAAGGGGCCCTTGCCGAGGAACAACGGGTGACGTTCGATCTCCGCCGCCACAGCTTGAAGGTTAGACCGAAGCTTGTTGGCGTTCTCGCTCTCTCCGTGCACAGGGCAGTCCTTGTTGAGGACCGACATCACCCCGTCGTCGTGACAGATGCAAGGATTCACGGTGCGGTCGTTACACCGGATGTGTTAGGCTGGGCTCGCGATGTCTGACGCAAAAGTCAAATACCTCATTTGGGATTCCATCAAGCGGGCGTTCAAGCGTCACCCCCTGGTGGATTCCGTCAGGTGGTGGTTCTCCCGTCGAAAGATCAAGTCGTACCAGCGTCAGCTGGTCAGCCGACGGAGCTTCTTCGGCACGCCGCTGCTCCTGCTAGTCCCGTACCTGCCGGCTCCTCGTACTCCACAAGAGCTTCGGGAGCTGATTATCGGTGAGTACATCAAAACCGCAGCGGGTAAAGCCAAGCTCGCTCAAGCGATGATCCTGCCCATTCGCCAGCGCCTCAACTACGCGAAACTCTCACGTCAAGTTTTCACAGTTGACCAACTGCCGGGGCGCGATGTCTGAGCGAAGAGTCGCCAGGCTGCTTTGGGACGGAGATGCTCTAATCACCGTCTACACGGATGGAACGGCTCACCGCTACGAGGGCGCTTACATGACGGCCCACAAGGTCCACTACCCTGAGGGAAGCGGTGTAGTGGCGGAAGACGTGCCCCTCACGTTCGTTGCGTCAGTCAAGAGTCCCCCATGAAACGTCGAACCTTTCTCGCCTTGTTGCCCACCCTCGCAATAGCGCCCGCTGCGACACCTGTTGCCCGCATGCCTGGACTGCGGGGTAGGACGAGGCACGTCGTGTATTTGGACGAGGTGGCTTTCGTCGTTCCCTCTCGGCACCGACAGCTGTACCAAATGTACTTGAGTAATCCTGTGGCCTCGCATGCAATCGACCTGCACGCCGAGTTCCCGATCTCGAGCCTCAGGCTGCCGTCAGAGTCTCGAAGAAGCGCTCTCGGTTAACGGAGATCGAGATCCACGCATTGAGGTCGTTCGTGAAGGGCGGGATTTGCGAACCCCACTCACCCCTCTCTCTGTAGAGGTGGACGTTCGTAACCTCACACACATCTCGGTTGATGGCGTAGGCCATCGCCAAGGGGTCGTGCAAGAGCTTGCCTTCGGGTTTCTTACGCAGGTACTGGTCCATGCCTTGGAGGCACAGCTCCAGACCATCGGTGCGTCGTGGAAGGGCTTTCACACGGTCATGAAAGGCTCGGTCCCACGCTACCCCATGGCAGACATTCTTCGAGATCAGGGTCCGACGCTTCAGACGATCATCCGTGAGGAGGTTCTGAGCGGCCGATATGTCGCCCGCTAGGTTGAAGGTCGGGCAGGTGATGCGCCCCTTGAACTTCTCGAGTCGATGTTCTTCAGGAACAACGTTGTCCCCTGCAAATCCGCCCTGGCCGACCCACTCATGAAAGAAGCGACCGGTCCGAGGGTAGCGTCCCGGGTTCTTGAGAGGAGCGCCAGTGAGAAGCGTGACCTCGGGGTTTTGGTACACCACCTCTCGGATGACGTCGTTCGCCGTGGGGACCGGTCCTTGCCACACCGGCGGAGTGCCGAGCCAGTTGTAGTGGAAATCTGAAACGGCGGGCTTCGTGCGAGCAGGGTCAGCGCTTCCCACCAGCACGTTCTCACATCCCATGAGCTTCAGTACGTGCTTGACCAGGCTGAACTGCTCCAAGCCGCCGGGTGTGAGCGTCACACCCACCAGCACCAGTCGGGGGTGCGTGGCCAACAGGGCGAGCGTCATCACGTCGTCAGGGTCGGCGGTCTCCATGTCGAAGTGGATGAAGAGCGTTTGCAGGAAGTCCATCACTTAACGATCTCGTGTGCTCGCGTGCGCTTCACGGTCACGAGCTTGAACTCGACGACTGTCCACGAGGTGGGGATCTCCCGTAGGGAGCCTCGAGCACCTGTCCCAAGCGCACCCTTTTTGTAGAACTTGAGCGACGTCTTGAGCTGACCCAACGTCTTCCAGCTCTTGCCGTCACGGGTCCACGACGGTTCGTAGCCCCCGGTGCTGTAGAGCCCGGTGTTGGTATCCTGCACCTTGTAGACCAATTCTTGGGTAGCCATTCGTAGTAGGGCTCTACACCGGTGTAACTAGTCGGGATGGCGAACCCGAAGGTCCTGAAGGCTGTGAGTGTCGCTTTGGCGGCTTTGGCGGAGCTAGACCCCAAGGAACAGGAAGACGCCATGAGGGCCATTAGGTCCACCCTAGATGCCGGCAAATCACCGGTCAGTAGGGGTGTCGACACGTCTAGGTGAACTTTTGGAAGGCCCGCCGCATAGAAGGGGTGTGAGGCTGATTCTGCTCCCCTACGACCAAGGCCACCCGCACCTTTTATGGTGTGATGGTAAGATGGCGGTCATTTCGGAGCATGCCGCCTCAGTGCTGAGGACCTACGGGATCGGCCTCTCATCTGAGTACACCCTCATAGACGGCCAGCCCGCCGCCCCCAAGACAACCTACCCCGCCCAGATGGCGCTCGACCTCGAGGGGGCTCGCAAGGCGGCCGACGAAAACATCATCAAGCTCTCCAAGAAAGCCCGAAAGCTTCTCGCATGAAACCAACTTTCGATGAAGCGGTACGTGCCGCGTTCGTCAAACACGCTTGCCCCTTCGACCATTTGAAGTCCGAGGACCTTATTCGGGATAGCGACGCCTTCAAGGTCCAGTTCAACGCAGACCTCCACCACACCGTCATTTCTTTGGCGGTAGACAAGAACGGCATGTTCATTGTGTCGGGCAGCTCGTGCGTCTCGACAGAGGACTACGAGGTCTACCTGTTGGCGTACGGGCGAGCACTCGCTTTCACTCGTGAGGCAGGGTTGAAGCCCAAGCGATGAAGATCGTCTTCAGCGTCAAGCAGCGTCGGCCCGGGTGCGCTCTCCTTCAGGCTGCGTGCGGGGGCACCGTACCCAGCATGGTGTTCGGCATTAAGTTCCCGTTCGAGACCTGGCTCACTGATCTTACGCCCGACATGGGAGCGTACGAGATTACCGAAGCTCAACTTGAACGCCTCTCAGTCATCGCTCGGGAAGCCGTCGATGGGGGTGTAGTAGAGCCCCTCGTGGGGAGTGCTCCGCCACAAGAAGGGTAGCTGATCGACGTACACTCGTGAGACTTGTGCGTTGATCAGACGCTCGGCTTCGCTCGCAGCATGAAAGGCTGTGATGCACTGGAAGGTGCGGGGTTCTTTGCCGAAGAAGCTCACCATGTAGTCGGTGACTTCGTTCCCAGGGTCGAGCAAGAGCGCGTGCTCCATCAAGGCGTCCGATCGCCACAGGGTGGCATAACCGTCGTACAGCAGGTTGGCGGCGTCTAGCTTCTTTCGCTCCTGAGCGAGGTGCTTCAAAGCAGTGTCGCTCTCGATCAAGGACGCCTGGAGGGCCTTCAGATCCTTCATATGTGGTCCAAGAGAAGGGAGTACCCTGCTTGGGTTTCTTCCATGGTTTGAAGGCTTCTTCGAACAACTCCGATCGCCATGTACCGGATGGTCTGCTCGATAGGGTTGTCGATCATCTTTCGCTTCAAGGGGTCGTCGTAGTTCATGTACAGAACGCCGCCTACGGGACGAAAAGTGATCTCCTGGCCATTGTAGGAAAACCCCGCCCCCTCGTCTAGCATGTAGGTAAGTCTCGAGAGTGGATAGTCGCGAGGGTTGAAGGTGCTGGGTTCGAAGCTGCCTAGCCCCCGCAGCTCTTCGACCAGCTTACCTAGCCAGAAACGAATGGACCCCATAGTGGCCTCCAAGACAAGCTGTCGCCGCTTACGCTCCTCGATCAGTTGTGCTGCGTGCTCGTGGTTACCCTTCACGTCTTTGACGAGCTGGGCCAAATCATCGGGCAGCTGAATTTCGTGGGGCATGCCCCACTGTACACCGATCAGCTTCTCGAGATCGCGATGTGCCGCACGAGGAACGTGTACAAAATCCCAACCGTGAGTCCGGTGGACCAGCCCCAAATCGCTCCCGCCCCGCCGGCAAGAAAAAACAGCCCCATGAGGAACAGGGCCCGGAACACCATCAGGGGCAGGAAGCTGTACAGGTCGACTGGACCGAACGCCATTTGATTGAAGGCTTTGACCTTCTCGCTACGGGGGCGGTTCCGCCACGCCTTGGCGCTAGCCGCTCGGGCGGCTCTTTCCCGACCCCTGTGGGCTATCAGACAGAGCCGGCAGAACCTTTCGGTGTCGTGGGCTTGGAGCGATGAGAACCTGTCTTCAGGGTCCACGTGGCTGCCGCACAGGGGCAGGCCGCCGGGTTGCGCCAGATGCAGGAGCCTTGGAGGAAGTTTGGGTTCCCGCTTGCGGATTGCGACCCGCTCGCAAACCAAGCAAGGGCCCTCGACGTCATGGTGACAGGCCATCGCTCAGCGCCGAAGGCCCCACCCGCACTGATGAATGTCGGGAACGTCATCGCAGTAGATGGCGAGCTTCACGGTTTGCCCCGTCCGGATGTCGGTGGCTTCCAGGTTGAAGTCGCTGCTGGTGATGCCGTTCTGACAGTAGCTCACGCAATTGATCTTGGAGGTGCGACGGTACCAAGGGGGCAGAATGCTCTTCGCCTTGATGGTGATGAGCCGCTCCGCTCGTTGCTTGGGCGTTTCTGCATGAGCCTCGCTCACCATCAACATCAAGCTTAAGAGTAGGAGCGCCTTCAAGCTGATCCCCCTGGCGACATCATCTGAAAGCCTACCGCCAAAGCGGCGACCTGTTTTCGCCAAAGGACAATGGCCCAGAAGGTTTGGGTGTCGAAACTGAGGCCCTTTATGCGGGCGGGCCCGGAGACCCTCTCCCGTAGGTTGGCTGGGAAAGTGGTGTCTTTCAGCAGATTGTCTCGTGTGAACACCAGCGCCTGCTCTACGGTGTCTTCGGGACCGGTGGCGTTGATCATGACCACTAGGTCCGTGGTACCGAACTGACGACAGCCGTCTTCATAGATTTCGTACGTGCGGGCCGTGATGATCTTGCCTAAGTTCTTGCGGAACTCCTCTTGAAGGGGGTCCTCACTTGCCGTGGCCATGTCGAAGTGAAGCACTTGGGTCATGACGAGATCTTACACCGGAAAGCTTAGGGAAAGTCGACGAGGATACTCGCGAAGGAGGAGGGCGGATCGTTCCCGTCTATTCCGTACCCGGTCAGAGTTTCAATAATATTGTCGTGCAGATCCTCGTACTCCTCGTAGTTGGCGTCCATGTCGTCTTCGCTGAGAATGGCGACTTGCCAGCCATCTCCGTTTCGTTCGACCGCGACTCCGTACCCTGTGTGCACTTGAATCTCAGGGTCCCAACCGACGAAGCTGTACCTTTGAGCGATGTAAGGCAGACGGTACAAACAAACCTGTGCCGTCGCCGGAGCTTCAGGATGGTTCAAGTCTGAGAATTGACCTTCGATCGTCCCTCCGACGCTGATGATTTCCACAGGAGGTTCTTCGGTCAGATCCTTTGTGATGATCCGAACCACCATTTCATGGGGGAACAAGTGCACCACCCTTACGTTGCGCTTGACCAGATCGAGAAGCATGGGGTGTTATACACCGGTTTCGGTGTAAGAGAACGCCATGGCCGGCCTCGATGATTTTCCTACGCTCAAAGTCTACCACCTAACGGGGCCGGCCCGGTTCAGCGTCCAACCTCTTGTTTGCGTACGCATTCAGGACACTAAAGACACGTACGGCGAAGGCCGTGAAGGGCTCGCGAGTCGTTTCATGGCTTGGTGCAACGAGAGCAAGACCTGTGAAGTGAGGTTTGCTTCCAGCGGCGGTGGAGCTGTTGAAGTCTACTTCGACCCAAAGGATGCGGAGAAAATCCGTACATGGTTGCTCGAACAGGGTGGACAAGACGAAACGATGGTGTAGGGTAGCGGGGCTTGGTGGTGTTCAACCACTAGGTTTGGCTCTTTCGCCTGACCTGTTTCTCACCTGGAGATTCGACAGTGAACCATAAAATCGCCTATTTGGTGCAGTATACGGCTTTGTGCAGCACTCTCGACTTGCTGGCTTCGCTCAACATCACGGCTACGTACGGGCAGGTTGCGAGAGCGATCGGCCTCCAAGCTCGTAGCCAGACGTTCTTCGAGATGTTGGGTGAAACAATGGACGAGGACATGGCCCTGGGCAATGCACCTCGTTGTGCTCTCGTGGTGACGAGCAAGACGGGCCGCCCGGGACCTGCGTTCTACGAGCGGGCCGTAATGATGCACGGGGTCACGATCGCGGCGGGCGCTGAAGAGGCCTTTCACGATCTCATGAAGCAGCAAGTGTTCGCAGCTGCCAACAAGTAAGCGCTCACAGGGGG
>Ga0193726_1000752_pt1 | contig 30436 bp, 26 predicted proteins | sample H2c1metaG_FD_144928 | JGI IMG/M metagenome (GOLD analysis project Ga0193726, IMG submission 144928) | Soil microbial communities from a riparian zone of the East river system, Colorado, United States - H2c1 | ecosystem: Environmental > Terrestrial > Soil > Riparian zone | place: USA: East River... | reverse complement strand
CCGGCCAGGTCGCGCACGATCCGTGGCAGCTTCTGCCAGGCATTGCCGATCGGCTGCATCCGCGTCTTCATGACGCCCTCCTGCAACTCGGCGGTGACATTCGACAGCCGCTGCAGCGGCACCTTGAACTCGGTATCATCGTTGCGCCGGGAGATCTCCAGCAGCTGATTGCGCGTCAGAACCAGTTCCGACACCATCGTCATCAGATGTTCCAGCGTGTCCACATTGACGCGGATCGACTGGTTGGCGATTTTGTCGGCTTCCAGCACTTCGACCTCAACGACCGATTTGGCTGCCGCTTGTTTTTTCAAAGCGACAACGACCGGCGCGGTGTCCTGCGCGGGCGCGGGCGGAGCTGCCGGCGCCAGCGGCGGAGCGATCTCGGTTGCGGTCTCGCGGAACGCGCGCTCCAGCTCATCCAGCGATACTTCGCCGGGACGCAGTTCGCGTTCGGGTGTCTGCGGGGGGGACAACACTTCCTCCTTGACGGCAACAGGTTCGGGGGCTGCCGTGAAAGATTGCATGCTCAGTTGGACCAATGGATCGATCAGATCCTGATCGGTGCCTTCCGGCTCGGTTTCGGTGGCCTCAAGCCCTCCGAGAATTTCCTTGATGCGATCGATGCTGCTCAGGATCAGCGTGACGGCCTCGGCGGTGACCGGCATTCCATCACGGAATTTACTCATCAGGGTCTCACCGGCATGAGCCAGCGCTTCCAGGCGCGGCAGCCCGAGAAAGCCGCAGGTACCCTTGATGGTGTGGACCAGACGAAAAACGTTATCGAGGATCTTCGCGTTATTCGGATCCTGCTCGAAACGAACCAGCTGATTATCGACCGTATCCAGGCTCTCGTTGGTCTCCGTCAGGAATTCCCGCAAAAGATCGTCCATCAGAGTACGCCTTCCAAGCATTGGTGTTGCGGTCGGCCATCAACTGTTCTGGAGATAGTTGAGCGGGCATTCTTGTTTGCAATTAGTAACCTTTGCGGTTTGACAACGACGTTAATTTTCTTGTCCGTGCAAATACGGAGGAGGCAAGCACGGCAGGCACGAGCGAGTGGAGGCCGACCGCGTGCAACACCACGCCTGACATGCCTCGTCGACGACTCGTTCACGCCTTGTCGATTTTACGGATTGGTCCAGAGCTCGTCAGCGGCGAGCGGCGAGGACGATTGTGAGGTCGCGGTCGATGTCGATCGGTGCGCTCAGTTTCGCGCGATGCGGATCCGCCCGCATCTCGACCGTTGCTCAGCACGAACATTCAGACAGGGCGTGTCAGACAGGACTGCGTGCGAGGTGTCGGCAGACTTGAACCGCGTCAGGCATTCACTGCCTGCGGCCCTTCCTCGCGCTTCATCAGCTTCCGGATTTCCTTGAGAGCCTTGTAAAGCGCACCGGACGAAATGTGAGCATTGACGGCGTCGATCAAATCGCGGGAGCCGGGAATTGCTTCCCGCAGATCTTTGATGGAGCCAAGATATGAAGCCCGATATCGTGGAATGTCGTTCTTCAGATACATCATCTGAACGCAGAAATAGAGCCGCTTGGCCGGCGTGTTGGCGGTCTCCGCGGTCACGGTATCCTTCTCGCGAAGAATGGGCGCCTCACCGTCGATCAGGAACGAGGTGCGGGTGCCCGAATTGATGATGACGGTTTCGCCGATGATAATCCGCTCAAACGGCTTCAGCTCGACTCGCAACGGCATGGTCGTCTCCTGTTCTAGGGTACGGCGCGGGCGTGACCGCCCTCGACCTTTTCGAAATATCGCCGGTACAAACGCGCGGCCAAAAAGCCGCCATTCCATCGCTGGAACCGTTAGACCGATAGAAGCGGCGGGGTTTCCCGCGCCGCCTTGATTGTTGGTCTCGTAGCCGAGCTCAGCGGAGAAGCTGAAGCACGCTCTGCTGCGAGGTGTTGGCCAGAGCCAGCGCGGACACCGCGATCGACTGGCGGGTGGACAGCGCCTGGCTGTTCGCCGCTTCCTCGTTGGTGTCGGCCAGCGTCAGGTTGGACGAGCCGGTCTGCAGCACATTGATCAGGTTCTTCGAGAAGTCCTGACGGATCTGCACGATCGACAGGTTCGAACCCAATGCCGAACCCTGGGTACGCAGCAAGGTGGAGGCGGCGCTCAGGTTGGCAACGACCTTGTTGGTCGCCGCATTGTCAATGAAGTCGGTGCCGCTCGCGAGATTGGCGAGACCGAGACCTGCCGCATTGAAGGTAACGCCGGTGATGTTCAACGTGGACTTTCCGGTCTCGTTGAAGGTCAGCTTGAGCTGGTCGCCTGCAAGCAGGTTGATGCCGTTGAACGAAGCATCCTGGGCCGTGGTGGTGATCTGGGCCAGAAGGTCGTTGTACTGCTTCACCAGGTTGCTGCGGACGGCCTGCGCCGAACTGTCGATGACCGGAGCCGACGGGGTCGAGAAAGCGACCGAGGAGGTGATCGTACCGCCAATCGCGCCGCCTGCCGCCACCGACCCGAGGGTCGAGGAAGCATAGTCGTTGGTCGCCGAGATCGTCAGCTTGCCGCCCGAGTCAATCGTTGCCGTCTGGTTGTTCGCCAGAAGCTGGGCGTTCAACTGGTCGAGCGTCTTGACCGTACCGCCAGTGCCGTCACCGAAGGTGACATTGACCGCCGTGCCGCCGTTGAAGGAGGAGAAGGTCAGGGTCTTGCCGTTGATGCCGCCGGTGCCCGCGGTGCGGGACGCCGAGAAGCTGGAACTCGTGCCGGTGGGGCCGGAGAGACCAAACACGGACAGAGCATTGCCAGTGCTGGTAATGTTCAGGTCGGAGGCGGTGCCGGTTGAGAGTTTCAGCGTGCCATTCGCGGCGATCGTCGAGGCCGTCGCACCGGTTGCGTTCGCGACGGTGGCCACAGCGCCCACGATGCTCACGGTCTTCGTGCCCGTGGCAATGTCGATGGCGGTGAGGACATCGGCGACCGTACCGCCCTGAAGGAAGACGGTCGAGTTGCCGAGCGCATCAGTCAGCAGGTTGGTGTTGCTGATGCCGGAGCCGGTCGGAACCGCGCCCAGTGAAGCAGCGTTGGCGTTCCTGAAGGTGATGGTCTTGCCGTTGACGTTCAGCGTCGAGCCGTCATCGACCAGATTGCCGAGGCTGGTGGCGCTCGTTGCACGCGCTGCTGTAAGCGTCGTGCTTCCTGCACCGACGGCAGTCGTGAGGTTCAATGCCTTGAGGCTGTCTGCCTTGCCGGTGAGCGAAAGATCGGCACCCGTCGAGCTCTTGAGAGCCAGGACGCCGGCGGTGATGGCACTGGCAGTACCAGCCAGAGTCGCAGCACCGGTGCCGGAGTTGATCGCCGTGACGTACTGACGGCCGCTCGCGAGGTCGATGGCGGTCGTGAGGTCGCCAACGGTCGCGACCGAGTTCGTCACTGCGGGGTCGCCGAGGTAGACGGTCGAATTGCCGGTTCCGTCGGTGACGACGTTGCCCGCAATGCTTTGTCCAGAGGCAAGTGCGCCAACCACCGGAAGGGCAGCTGCCTTGATCGTGATCGTCTTGCCGTTCACGCTGAACACGTCGCCATCCTGGAACGACGAGGCAGCCTGGGTTGACAGACCGGCAACACCGGCGCCGCCGGGGCCAAACAGCTTGGTGGCGGCCGTGATGACTGCCGGAGCGGTGGCGTTGTCACTGACGGCGGCCGAAGCGGTGAGCGTGCCAGCAGTGGCGCCGAGGGTGGCACCGGTTCCTGCTGCGGTCGCGCCGCCAGCAGTACCATTATACAACGCGCTGCTGACGGCAGTCGCGTTGGTGAAGCTCGTGGTACCGCGCAGATCGGTCGCAACCGCACCGGCGATCGTCGTCGAAACGTTCGACTTCGTGGAATAGCCCACGGTGGTCTGCAGCGCCTGGTTGGCGAGCGACTTCGCGGTATCGACCAGCTTCTGCAGCGAGGTGATGCCGGCGTTGGCAGCCTGCAGAACCTGCACGCCGTTGCCGATGCCGTCCAGCAGGTTGCTGATGTCGCTGGCGCGGCCATCGAGCGACTGGGCGGTGAAGAAGTTGGTGGGGTTGTCGAGCGCGGTATTCACTTTCTTGCCGGTCGAGAGGCGGCTCTGCGTGGTGGCAAGCAGATCGGCGGTCGACTGCAGCGAAAGCAAATTCTGGCGGACCGAGGCTGAGAGAACAATGCCGGACACGTTGATGCCCTCCTTGAATGAATGCCGCACGTTTCAGTCGGCGATGGCGTGACAGTGTTCTGTTAACCCTACCTGTTGGTTAAATCGCAGCTCCGCACTAATACCTAGAAATGAGGGTGAACGAGGCCAACCGAATGCAAGGTCAGTAAGCCGAAAGCGGCGGGGTTTCCCCCGCCGCCTTGATTGTTGGTCTCGTAGCCGAGCTTAGCGGAGAAGCTGAAGCACGCTCTGCTGCGAGGTGTTGGCCAGAGCCAGCGCGGACACCGCGATCGACTGGCGGGTGGACAGCGCCTGGCTGTTCGCCGCTTCCTCGTTGGTGTCGGCCAGCGTCAGGTTGGACGAGCCGGTCTGCAGCACGTTGATCAGGTTCTTCGAGAAGTCCTGACGGATCTGCACGATCGACAGGTTCGAACCCAATGCCGAACCCTGGGTGCGCAGCAAGGTAGAAGCGGCGCTCAGGTTGGCAACGACCTTGTTGGTAGCCGCGTTGTCAATGAAGTCGGTGCCGCTCGCGAGGTTGGCGAGACCGAGACCTGCCGCATTGAAGGTAACGCCGGTGATGTTCAACGTGGACTTTCCGGTCTCGTTGAAGGTCAGTTTGAGCTGGTCGCCTGCAAGCAGGTTGACGCCGTTGAACGAAGCATCCTGGGCCGTGGTGGTGATCTGGGCCAGAAGGTCGTTGTACTGCTTCACCAGGTTGCTGCGGACGGCCTGCGCCGAACTGTCGATGACCGGGGCCGACGGGGTCGAGAAAGCGACCGAGGAGGTGATCGTACCGCCGATCGAGCCGCCTGCCGCCACCGACCCGAGGGTCGAGGAAGCATAGTCGTTGGTCGCCGAGATCGTCAGCTTGCCGGTGGAGTCGAGAGTCGCGGTCTGGTTGTTCGCCAGCAGCGAAGCGTTCAACTGGTCGAGCGTCTTGACGGTACCGCCAGTGCCGTCACCGAAGGTGACATTGACCGCCGTGCCGCCGTTGAAGGCGGAGAAGGTCAGGGTCTTGCCGTTGATGCCGCCGGTGCCCGCGGTGCGCGATGCAGCGAAGCTGGTGCTTGTGCCGGTGGGGCCGGAGAGACCAAGCACGGACAGAGCGTTGCCAGTGCTGGTAATGTTCAGGTCGGAGGCCGTGCCGGTTGAGAGCTTCAGCGTGCCGTTCGCGGCGATCGTCGAAGCCGTCGCACCGGTTGCGTTCGCGACGGTGGCCACACCGGCCGTAATGCTCACGGTCTTCGTGCCCGTGGCAATGTCGATGGCGGTGAGGACGTCGGCGACCGTACCGCCCTGGAGGAAGACGGTCGAGTTGCCGGCCGCATCAGTCAGCAAGTTGGTGTTGCTGATGCCGGAGCCGGTCGGAACCGCGCCCAGTGCCGCAGCGTTGGCGTTCCTGAAGGTGATGGTCTTGCCGTTGACGTTCAGCGTCGAGCCGTCATCGACCAGATTGCCGAGGCTGGCGGCGGTTGTCGCACGAGCCGCCGTGAGTGTGGTTTGACCGGCACCAACGGCTGCCGTGAGGTTCAATGCCTTGAGGCTGTCTGCCTTGCCGGTGAGCGAAAGATCGGCACCCGTCGAGCTCTTGAGGGCCAGGATGCCGCCGGTGATGGCACTGGCCGTACCAGCCAGGGTCGCAATACCGGTGGTAGCACTGACCGCCGTGACGTACTGACGGCCGCTCGCGAGGTCGATGGCGGTCGTGAGGTCGCCAACGGTCGCGACCGAGTTCGTCACTGCGGGGTCGCCGAGGTAGACCGTCGAATTACCGGTTCCGTCGGTGATGACGTTGCCCGCAATGCTTTGCCCGGAGGCAAGTACGCCAACCACCGGAAGGGCAGCTGCCTTGATCGTGATCGTCTTGCCGTTCACGCTGAACACGTCGCCGTCCTGGAACGACGAGGCAGCCTGGGTTGACAGACCGGCAACACCGGCACCGCCGGGGCCAAACAGCTTGGTGGCGGCCGTGATCGGGGCCGGCGAGGTGGCGTTGTCATTGACGAGGGCCGAAGCGGTGAGCGTGCCAGCAGTGGCGCCGAGGGTAATACCAGCCGCCGCTGCGGTCGTGCCGCCAGCAGTACCGTTATACAGCGCGCTGCTGATCGCAGTCGCGTTGGTGAAGCTCGTGGTACCGCGCAGATCGGTCGCAACTGCACCGGAGATCGTCGTCGAAACGTTCGACTTCGTGGAATAGCCGACCGTGGTCTGCAGCGCCTGGTTGGCGAGCGACTTCGCGGTGTCAACCAGCTTGGAGAGCGAGGTGATGCCGGTGTTGGCAGCCTGCAGAACCTGCACGCCGTTGCCGATACCATCCAGCAGGTTGCTGATGTCGCTGGCGCGGCCATCGAGCGACTGGGCGGTGAAGAAGTTGGTGGGATTGTCGAGCGCGGTATTCACTTTCTTGCCGGTCGAAAGGCGGCTCTGCGTGGTGGCAAGCAGATCGGCGGTCGACTGCAGCGAAAGCAAATTCTGACGGACGGAGGATGAGAGAACGATACCTGACATTTTACTAAATCCTTCTGGATGAACACTATTGACGCGACGCCGCACGTTTCTGTCGGCGACGGGGCCACACTGTTCTCTCAGCGCTACCTGTTCGTTAAATTTTCACTCCGTACAAATACCCGGAAATGGCAGTCGCCCGAGACCAGCCGCATGCAGGTTTCGTCGCGATTTTAATCGCGATCCGGTCGAGGCAAAGGCCATGAAAACGCATACGCAGCAGCCACTTTCGCGCAAGCTGCGAATGACATCGCTACGTCGACTGAAGAGTTTTCCGGCGTCAGGCGTCGAGAGCGGTGCGAATCATTTCCGCCAGCTCGAGCTTGCGATACGGCTTGGCGAGCAACAGAACGCCACCGTCGAGACGCCCGTCCTGAACCATGGCGTTTTTCTCGTAGCCCGACGTATACAATACCTTGAGCGAAGGCCTGCGATTCAAGGCTTCGATGGCCAGCTGCCGTCCGCTGATCGAACCCGGCATCATCACGTCGGTGAACAGAAGATCGATTTCTCCACCGTTATCGATGATCGTCAGCGCCTCGGTGGCGTTGCCCGCGTCAAGCGTCCGGTAGCCGAGACTCTGAACCTGGGTAACGACGTATCTGCGCACTAGAACATCATCCTCTACGATCAGGATAGCCTCATCGCCTCCGCTAGGGCTTTCCGCCAAGGGTTGAACCAGGGCCGACGTTCGAGGCAAATACATGCTGACGGACATCCCCCGGCCGCCTTCGTTGCGAACATCGATACGGCCATCGGACTGCCTGATGAAATCCTCGATCATGCCGAGGTCGGCAACGGGCCGATCTGAATGGACAACAGAAATCCCGTGGCCTGTGGCGTTGACGGCGATCATGACATCGTTAGCGGCGGTGATCCCGTCTTCCGCGCTGAAGCAGCTCTGCTCAGACGCCGCGGTGCTGGTGTCGAAGGTGAGCGTGCCGCCATCCGGCATCGCGTCACGCGCGATGACCGCAAGATTGAGAATCGCCGTCATGAACAGGTTGGGATCGATCAGGACAAACGGGGCTTCGGTGGCCTGCCGCGTATCGATCTCGATGTGTTCGCCGAGCGTGGGCCGCAGCAGACGGGCCGCGTCGACAAGCAGCGCATTGACGTCGACGGGGCGAGGCTGCGATGGCTGGCTGCGTGCGAACGCGAGCAGATTCGAGGTCAGGCTGGCGCCACGGTCGGCGGCCTCGGCGATCAGCCCCGCGATGGCTGCAAGGTCCGCGCGATCCGCGACAGCCTCCTGCAGGATTTCGATCGTGCCGCTGATGACGGTGAGGATGTTGTTGAAGTCGTGAACAACCCCGCCGGTCAACTGACCGACGATCTCCATCCTCCGGGCCTGGCAAATCTGCGCTTCCACAGCTTCTGCCGAAAGAGACTTCTGAAGCATATCCTTGAATTCCCGCGGCGCTGCCTGCCCCGCTGCGTCAATCGGGGATTGCTATCTCAGCTGAATGACACTGGTGAAGCGGGACTGGGCTTCGGTCAGACAATCGTTGATCACCGTCAGCAGCGCCAGCGGCGTGAACGGCTTGCGCAAGCAGCGCGTTGCGCCGAGTTCGAGAGCCATCCTCAAGAAGTCGGGCGCCGGCGAGTCGAGATTCGCAAAGGCGTATCCGGACATCGCGACCAGTGGAATTGTCGGCGCGCGCTCGTGAAAAATCCGGATCGACTCGAAGCCGCGCATATGCGGCATGAAGATATCGACAATCATCAGGTCGAATGCCGTGCCTTCCAGCGCGCGAAGCCCGGCTTCGCCGCCGTCGGCGATGGTCACGTGAAAGCTGTGCCGTTCGAGATAAATCTCAATGGCCATGCAGACCATTGGATCGTCGTCGACAACGAGAACGCGTGGCATGCTGGCTCCTCGAGCCTGGATATGTGGTTTCGAAGGTTCTGGAACTGATTCGTATTGCAAGCGCTTCTCTCCATTCTGGATCTGAAACAAAAAACTCCGGCCATGTCTGCATCGCAAAGTGCAGACGAATATTGAGGAGCCTTGAGTTAACGTTTTGCTCACAGACACCGTTGGACAGCGGCGATGGCTGAAAGCCCGTCTTAGCTGGAGACACCCTCTCTTGACCTGACTGATGACGGCATCTTGTCCTGGGATTCCGACACCGCACTCGCGACGGCGGCAAGAGTAGCGACATACCTGCGGTGAGGTTCGGCCTCCAACAGGCATTCGTCGATCACACTGAGCAATGTGGTTGGCCTGAAGGGCTTGCGCAGGCAACGCGTCGCGCCAAGCTTGAGCGCCATTCTCAGGAAGTCGGGGCTCGAGGTCTCCGGGCTGGAGAACGCGTATCCGGAAATCGCGATCAGCGGTACCGTGGGCGCGTGATTGTGAAATACCCTGATCGATTCGAAACCGCGCATGCCGGGCATGAAGATATCGACGATCATCAGATCGAACGTTGAATCGTCGAGAGCGACGAGGCCGGCAGTGCCGCCATCGGCGATCGCGACCTTGAAACCATAGCGCTTGAGCCAAGCCCGAACGGCGAGGCAGATATGCGGATCATCATCAACAACTAGAATGCGTCGCATAACGGGTTCTCCCGCCGCATTTGTGAGTCCGATCGACTCCGACATTGATTGCGCAATAATTTTCACCGCCGCGAATCAGTGCGCTGTTCTTATTTCAGCCTCAATGCGATTAGCTGTCTGCCCTGCACGGTGTATAGGACGTATTGTGCAACTGAGTGGCTGGCAGCATCGAACTACCGGGCGCTTCCTGCGTTGATCATCCAGCACACCAAGACGCGCAGTTGACAGAGAGGACGGCCGCGGTCCGCCTTTCGGTCGGAGAGTCTATGCCCCCAGCCCCTCGTTCGAGCAATCATCTGCTGCAATCCCTGCCCGCGGCAGAATTCGAGGCGTTGCGTCCTCATCTCGAATTCGTGGAGTTGGACAGGGAAACTGTCCTGGTTGAAGCCGGCGCCCGGTTGACGCATGTCTATCTGCCACAGAGCGCCATCATTTCAATGACGGTTCGTCTTTCGGAAGGACAGTCGGTGGAGGTGGCGTTGGTCGGCCGCGACAGCGTTTTTGGCGTCTCGGCCGCGCTCGACGGTGGGATCGCGTTGACCGACGCCGCCGTTCTTTTGTTTGGGACCGCTTCAATTCTCGACGCCGCGGTTCTTCGGGCGGCGGCCGAGCGAAGCGCTGCCCTTCGAGCCCTCCTCGCACGACATGAACAGTGCCTTGTCGCACAGGCCCAGCAAGCCGCCGCCTGCAATGCGTCTCATTCGGTCGAAGCGCGCTTGTCTCGCTGGCTGTTGTGCGCGCGCGACCTGACCGAGAGTGAAAGCTTGCCGCTGACCCAGGAATGCCTGGCGCAGATGATCGGTGTGCAGCGCAACGCGGTCTCGATCGTTGCCCATGCGCTTCAGAAGGCCGGTATCATCAGCTACAGCCGGGGCCAGATCGAAATTACAAACGTGGCCGCTCTGAGAGAAACCGCCTGCGAATGTTATGAGGCCGTGAAGGCCCGACGTGACCGGTTGCTGAAGCCGTCGGAAGGGCGATCCTCAATCGCGGGTGGTTGAGCGAGTTCCAATTTCTATCTGCACTATAGCGCGCATATGAACGGGAACGGTGCAGTGTGGCGCGCAAATTGGCAATTTTCCTTGCCAATAATGGGTGCAAGGATCATCCTCGACGTCGGACAGCGTGCATAAAACTGGCGGCCCCAGAGACCGTTGTGCTCCCGTTAAGCAGGAGACTTCTTTGGACTCCGTTCCTCGTTCACCCAATGGATTTTTGTCGTCGCTGGCCGCTGACGATTTCGAATTGATCCGGCCTCATCTGCGAACCATCGATCTCGTCCAGGAAACCGTGCTGGTTGAGGTCGACGAAGCGCTCAAGCGCGCCTACCTCCCGCACAAAGGGGTCGTGTCCCTGGTCGTAAAACTCGCCAAGGGAGAGCACGTTCAGATCGCACTGATCGGCCGCGACAGCATCTTCGGTTCGTTCGCCGCTCTCGGCGACACCACCGCGCTGAACAGCGCGGTGGTGCTGGTGCCCGGCGTCGCCTCGACGCTTGAACTCGATCGCCTTCGGGCCGCCGCCGATCAAAGTGCGACGTTGCGGGCGATGCTGATCCGGCACGGTTTGGCGGTTTATGCGCAGATCCAGCAGACCGCCGGGTGCAACGCCACACACACGGTCGAATCCCGGCTGGCGCGATGTCTGTTGCACACTCGCGATCTGTCCGGCAGCGACAAGCTCGTTCTGACGCAGGAATCGATGGCGCAGATGATCGGCGCGCGCCGCAACAGCGTATCGCTGGTGGCCAACACGCTGCAGCAGGCCAATTTCATCCGCTACAGCCGGGGACACATCGAGATCACCGATCTGGACGGCCTCAGCAAGACCTCGTGCGAATGCTACGCGACGGTCAAGGCCCAGTACGAACGATTGCTTCGTCCTCATTGATCCGTGGCCGCTCCGGCGAGCGAAAATGACCCTGCGAAACCGCATTCGGACATTTGTTCGCGATCTCGCGCCTGTCGATTACAATGAAGCGCGAGCCGCACATTGACGTGAATCCGTAATACTACGGACCCGCCGCGGTGGCATCGGGAAATTTATTCGTCCCGGAATTAACTGGCTGTTCAACGACCGCTGCTATTCGTCACAGAGCCGACGGGCACGAGTACGCAGAAGCATCGAAGATTTTCGCATGCCACGAGTATCTCCCCCGCGTTCGGCAATCTTTTTCGAACTGCGCGGAGTGAGAGACATGGCCTTTGACTTGTCGATGCCGATCCTGGTGGTCGACGACTACAACACCATGATCCGGATCATCCGCAACCTCCTCAAGCAGATCGGCTTCGAAAACGTCGACGACGCCAGTGATGGATCGGCCGCGCTCGCCAAGATGCAAGGCAAGAAGTACGGCCTGGTGATTTCCGACTGGAACATGGAGCCGATGACGGGCTACGATCTGCTCAGGGAAGTCCGCGCCAGCCCGGAACTTTCGCAGACACCCTTCATCATGATTACCGCGGAGTCAAAGACCGAAAACGTCATCGCCGCGAAGAAGGCCGGGGTCAGCAACTACATCGTCAAGCCGTTCAACGCCGCCACCTTGAAGACCAAGATGGAAGCGGTGTTTCCGGGGTCGGCCGGCTAGCGTTCGCGAGCGATCCGAACGATCTTTTCCGTGTCGCGAGCAACTGAGCGGCACGCATCCGCCGTTGCCCCATGCTGCCCTGTCGAAGCGCAGCCTCGCAAAGCGCCACTGTCGCGCGCCGGTACGTCCCAAGCTTCGAGTCGCGCCGCAGCGCGTCGCGCTCAAGATGGTCCGCGCCGGCCTGCATCGCCTCCTGACTCCTAAGCACAGATTCACTGTTCCGCGCGACGGGCGGTCAGTTGAGGCGCCGGATGTCCGGACCGGGCGATGCCGCGCACCCTGGTCGCAACGGTACTTCTACGGCTCCGAATTTTCATACATGGATAACAATAATCGGCGATAGTTGGCGGGAACAGAGGAGAGCTTCATGCTTACGTTTGAAACGACCGATCAGAAAGAAGTTCGGCGTTTCCGTATCGCGCAGTTCAACGGCAGAACCGCGACCGTCAGGTCGGGCGGCTCGACCGTCACCGGCCATGTTCGATCGGTGCTGGAAAGCAAGTCGAGCACCCCGGTACTGTGGACGATCACGATCGTCCCGGTCGAACCAAAGATCAAAGCCGACACGCTGCGGCCCACGCCCCGTGTTCGCGCCTTCGCGGAAGACTTCTACTGAGAAGCAGGACCGCCCCGGCGTCGCCGGGCTTCGCACATCATTCGACAAATCCGAATCTGAACCGGTCAGCGCGAAGCCGCGTCCGGATGAGAGCATGCCGTCGACGCAAGGCGCGCTCGCCGTCAGCCCAAGCATGATCCGGAAAAGCAAATCCTCGGGCTTGAGCCGAGGGTGGAAACTGGTTTGCCTCGGGACAAACGCGAGGCGTCTGCCCGGAGATCATGCTTAAACCAAAAAGTAACGCTAAAGTCTGATTCAGCTCAGTTGAATCTAGACGGCACCCGGGTGCAACAGCGCCTTGCGAACAAGGTCCGCGGTGTTTCGTGCCCCGAGCTTTCGCATGGCCTCGGCGCGATGGCTTTCGAAGGTCCTTGGGCTGATCCGCATCCGCAAGGCGCCTTGTTTATTGGAGCACCCTTCGCTGATGAGGTTCAGGACCTCGCGCTCGCGCTTCGTCAACGGCTTCTGGCCGGAGTTCGATGCAAACATGACGCCCGGCGTGCGAACGCCATCCCCGGCTTGGCCGGCTCGCGTCTTATAAACTCCCTTGCGGCTTGGCGCAGCAGCGGAGCCGTCGTGATTTTCTGCGAGCTGCTTCATCATGGCGCAGACGCGCTCGGTTTGTTGAAGCGCATTTTCCACCACCTGCTGCAGGTAATCCCGTTCACCCGCAGACTGCGAAAACTGATGGCTGTGTTGCTTGATTTCACCCATGTAGAGCAGCAACGCCGTCAAAGGCCCGTTGAGCTGACGCGCAATCGCAGCCCCGGCTTCATCCATCGCCAGTGAGCGCGTAGCTGACAGCCGCGCAGTTTCAAGAGCGTCTTCCGGAGGCGTACTGCCTTCGACCCACTTCGAGAAATGCGAATCGCTGATTCGGTTTTCTTGGTGTGACATGCAATTTGTTTAACGTTCCTGACCTCCACGAGGGTTAATTTTTTACCTAGTAAGACTACGGTGATTTCAAGCCGCCTTCTCGAAGCAAAAGCGGCGCGACGACCTCGAATTGGCTCGAATTGCCGCAAGTTTTGCGATGAGAGATCAAATCTCCGTAGTTCTACTGACCTCAGAGCGGCCCCGAGGCTAACGCCCCTCCCCGTAGTTCCACGGGTTCAGTAACACTCTTAATTTACGGCAATCTGTTTTTCTTTGTTCCATACGCGCGAAGGTCAGCGCGCGGCCGGCCAATCGTTGACGCCGAATTAATTATGAAAATTGTGTTCCATGCCAGAGCCCGATCGGATTCAGGATTATCTGCGGCGGTTGACGCCGCTGTCGCGCAATAACCTTCTCACCGAACTCGAACGGTTGGAGGTCTGTGACGCCGCCTGGTCTGGCTTTGCGATAGTCGTGGAAAAACTGCGCGCGGAATTTCGCAAGGATGGGCAGACGCAGAATCGCGTGGACAATCCCTCGCGCCATTTTTTTGCGCCGCTGGAACCGTTACTCGTCGACGGCGCTCCCGAGCATGCCAATTCCGGCCGGATACTGCGCGGCTCGCTGGCTCCAATCTGGGAATGGATCAGCCGAAATCTGTTGCCGACGATGGCGCGCGACTATGTCAACGAGATGAACCGGCTGATCGCCGCCGACAATCTGCGCGAGGCCGGGCGTGTTACCGCCACGTTCCAGACCAAGGTCGTCAAATCTCTCGAGGGTACACTCGCCTCGTCGGACGGCGCCGATCTGGCCCGAGTCAAACTGGCGATCTACACGGCTTCGCGCACGGTCTATGACGATGTGACCAAGATGCTATGCGTGCTGCGTGCACGTGACGCCCTGGCGAAGTTCGGCGACGCGCTGCCACCCTCGATCCGAAAATTCGACGACACGCAGGTTACCAAGATATCGGGATTGCTGGACGCGTTCGGGAAGAAACAAGCCGATGCGCTGCCCTTCGCGCTGGCGTTGGTGGCGACACGGCTCAAGACTCCCTGGCAATTGATCCGCCTCGCCACCAAGGCTGCGCCGAGCAAGAACGCTGCTGATATCGCTGCGACGCCCTATGCGATCACGGTCTCGATGGTGCTGGACCGCATGGACGACAACCGATCGGCTTTGCGCGTCAGCTTGAGGAACGAGCGGATCCTGGTCGCCAAGAGTATTCTGACGGAGATGTACGACACCGAATACGCGCTACAGGTCCGCATCGATCGGTTCGACGAATCCGATTGGGGCAAGCGTCTGCAGAATTTGATGAGCGCGGTCAGTGCGCTGGTGGAAGCCGAGGTGAACCGCTTTCCCGATGAAGTCGACCACGTTCTGGCATCGCGCAGCCTGCGCAGCCATCAATCCCTGGCCGGACGCCTGACCCACTTGGCCTGGAAGGGACGCGATGTCGTAAGCGACGGAGCGGCCTATTGGAAGAAACTGGTTGGCCAGTAGCATCCCGGACAGCTCGCTTGCTGCAAGGCGTTATGAGCGCGCTGCGCGCCGCAAATTGAGAATTTTCAAGAAAGTCGTCCGAGACGACGAAACCTGAACCACCGATGCGCCATCCGCCGCATCGTCATTGCTCCCCTCTTCGGGGGTTAGGTAAACGCGCCTGACCGTAGTTTCACGGGCGCTGAACTTACTTCTAAATTTACGACGACCTGCTTTTCTTGATTGCTTGCCCGCGCCTACCCGCGACAATGCCTGCGTGCGACGGGCGAGCGCTGACACAATCAGATTGCGGAAATCGCTCGCCATGATGCATCCCGACCGGATTGACGATTATCTACAGCGGCTGACGCCATCGGCGCGCAGCAACCTGCTGACCGAGCTCGAGCGGCTGGAAGTCTGCGGCGCATCGATGCACGGCTCCGCGGCGATTCTGGAAAAATTGCGTGCGGAATTTCGCAAGGGCGAGCAGACCGATAAGAGCGGGCGCACCAATGTTCGCGTAGCCCACCCGTCGCGCTATTTTTTCATGCCGCTAGAACCGCTGCTCGTCAACGGCGATCCCGAGCATGCCAATTCCGGCCGGATATTGCGTGGCTCGCTGGCACCAATCTGGGAATGGATCACCCGGGATCTGTTGCCGACGATGGCGCGCGACTACATCAACCAGATGAAGGCGTTGATCGCCGCCGACAAGCAACGAGAAGCAAACCAGGTTGCCTGCACGTTCCAGACCAAGATCGTGAAATATCTCGAGAGCACGCTCGGTTCGCCAGATGGCGTCAATCAAACCCGCATCAAACTCGCGACATATACGGCTTCGCGCGGGGTCTATGGCGACCTGATCAAGATGCTCTGCGTGCTGCGCGCACGCGATGCCCTGGCGAAATGCGAGAAGGCACTGCCGGCCACCATCGACGAATTCTACAGCGCTCAGCTTTGCAAGATAGCGGAGTTGCTGGGTGCGCTCCGAAAAACCAACGCCGATGAAGTTCCCTTCGCCTTGGCCATGGTGACCAAGCGGCTCAAAACCCCCTGGCAATTGATCCGGCTCGCCACCATGGCGGCGCCAACCAAGAACGCTGCTGATATCGCCGCCACGCCCTGTGCGATCGCCGTCTCGATGGTGCTGGACAGGTTGGACGACAACCGGTTGGCGTTGCGCGCTGCCTTGAAAAATGAGCGGGTCCTTGTCGCCAAGGAACTTCTGCTCGAAATCTACGACACCGAAGACGCATTGCGGGCCCACATCGATCGGCTCGACGAATCCGACTGGGGAAAGCGGCTGAACAATCTGATGAACGCGATCGCCGCAATGGTGGAAGCGGAACTGAGCCGGTTTCCCGATCATATCGACCACGTCCTGGCATCGCACAACCTGCGCGGCCTGCCCGGCCATCAAACCCTGGCTGGACGCTTGACCAATTTTTGGCGAGGAAAGAGCGCGACGCCGTGAGCGGCGGAGCGGCTTACTGCAGGAAGTTGGTCGGTCAGTAGAAATCTCGAGCCCGGAAAGATGGCTTGCCGCCGTGCCCCGGCAGACCCGCGCGCCATTGTCGCATGTGCGCGCCGCGATGCGTTATCAACGCCGCCGCAAGTTGAAAAACTTCTCGAGAAATCGCCCTGACACGACGAATCTGAACCACCAATATGCCATCCGCTGCGTCGACATTTGCTCGTCCTCGCGCTGGGGTCGCCCCAACTGGGCATCTCAATAGCGCCGAACCCGGCGACCGAATGTGACATAGCTCACACTTGTCGGGGCTGTGCCCGCGTTGCGTGCCGCGCAGAAACCTGCAACGCGACCCGGCGGCTCGGCCACTGTCATTCGTCCTTCGCGATTGGTGCCCACTCCCGGATCACGTCCGCGGACATGCTTCTGCGCAATACGCGCTGGCCTGCGATGATCGCCATCTGCAATAATCCTGCGACGTGATCAAACGTTCAGAAAAGGGAGACGGCGATGGGTCGGGGAAAACGATCACTGGGATCACTGAAGACGGGATCACTGATCGCAGCGGCGGCGCTGGCCGGCGTTGTGAGTTTCAATTCAGGCGCTTTAGCGCAGGCGCCCACGGCGCCGACGGAAAACGCGGCGCCGACATCCGACAACGCCGTTATGCTCACCATATTCTTGAAGCACGACCAGTCGCGTCCCTTGAGCGAACTCAACGCGCAACTCGAGAAGCAGGGCTATTATAAAGCTTTTCCTCCGGCCGGCATCGAGGTCGTCAGCTGGTATGTGATGATGGGGATCGGACAAGTCGTCACGCTGCGGCTTCCGGCATCCCGGCTTCGCGAGGTCAACCGCATACTCGAGAACACGGCCTGGGGCAGCTACCGCACCGAATTCTATCCGACCTACGACTACAAGGCGATCGGTGTGGCGGCGCACGACAAGGCGCAATAGCGCCTTGCGCGTTTAATCGTCTTTCCCATTGATCTTGTTCTTCGGAGCGACGGTCGATGCGATCTTCCGGTCGAGCAGCCTGGTCATGTCCCAAAGAGGTTCGGGGTTTTCCGGTTCGTCGCTCGCGGCTGAAGTAATCACGAGACTTGGACAACGTCGGGCGGCAGCCTTGCTTTGTAGTCACCGGCCCGCCGAGCGAGATCGAATAGCTTCCTTCGCGAAAGCGACCAACGTCAAGCAAGCCGACGCATCGAGTTGGCGGTTTCCGTTTCAGGAGAAATCGCCGTCCACGAAAAAGCCCGCCGGGTTTAGCCGGCGGGCTTTGATTTCATGTCGCTGGAAGCATGACCGATCTGGAGATCCCGGTACATCCGCGGGAAAATCTCGCAATCGGCGCCTTACATGGCGCGAAGGTTTTCCGCGCTGGTCTTGCCGCGCATGCTGTCGAGCTTCGATTCATATGAAAGCTTCTGGCCTTCATTGAGCGAGCCCATGCCGGCACGCTCGACGGCGCTGATGTGCACGAACACGTCATTGCCGCCATCGTCGGGTTGAATGAAGCCGAAGCCCTTTGTCGCGTTGAACCACTTAACTGTTCCGGTAGCCATTTAACTTCTCCAAGATGCGCATATGCGCGAGGGGTGCCCGCACGACCTTCGCGCGAGCTTGATCCGATTTCAGCGATGTCTTGGGGAGTGGAGCCGGTTCGGCGCGATCAACAAGGCAAATCGACTATTCGAATTGAGAGGCGTTTACGCCGCAATAGCCAAAATAGCAAGCTAAACCGGGCGACGCGACGAAACGCCAAAAATCAATGAAGGGCGCGAGCGGATCAGTCGAGGCGGCTGATCTGCTCCTCGGTCACCACGCGCTCGACATTCTCGGTCTTGCTCTTGATGCGGTAGCGCGGGCGTCCGTCCGCCTCGATCGGCAGGCAAGAGACGACGGTATAGACGCTGCGCTGCTTGACGACAGCGCGGCCCTGCGGCCCCTGCAACTGGTGGTGGACATCGTCATTGATCGCGTAATTGTGGGCCATCGTTTGTCTTTCCGTTTAAGTGGGGCTTTTAGTCGCAATGGACCTCCAAGGCAACAAATCTCGAAGGTTAATGCGAAAAGGGGTAAACGCGGAAACCGCCCGCCTGGCGGAATGCAACGTCCGCGGAATGCGGGAAAAGCCGCAAAATAGGACCGTTTCGATCCGCCTCCTCACCGCCGCCGGTGCCCAGTCCTCACGCCCCGCCCTGCGACCTATACGTCAGGTTGCAGTTCTTCGGTTTAAACGTTGAGCTGAAATGGAGGGGCGTCGGATCAGTCGTCGCGACTGCATCATATTGACCGCAACCCAATGCGCGGTCTGGGCCGGCGCCGCCGGCCCGAAGCGCCTATTTCTTTTTGCCGTCGGCATCGAACTGCTTGAGAAAAGCGACCAGATCGTTGGTTTTTTGCTCGTCCTTCAATCCGGCATAGATCATCTTGGTGCCCGGGACTTTCGCTTTCGGGTCCTTGATGTACTCGCGGAAGGTGGCCTCATCCCAGGTGATTCCGGAGTCCTTGTTGGCAGCTGAATATGAGTAGCCGGCAACGCTGCCCGCCTTGCGGCCCATGAGGCCATTGAGAACCGGCCCGACGTTGTTCTTCGCGGTCTCGCCGATCTGGTGGCAAGCCTTGCACACGCCAAAAACCTTCTCGCCGGCCGCGGCATCCTGGGCTCTGACTTCACCGGCGCCGGCGACCGCGAATAGTGCAACGAAAACAACTGCTCGCATCCTGTTCTCCTGTTTGGTTGGGCCCCTTTCGGAGCCGAAATCATTGTTTTATCGGGGGAAATCGCGCGATCCGGCTTTCGGACAGCCGGCAGAAGGCACCTCTCAAGCATCACGCACGATCAAAGTTCCGTCGGCTTCGGCGATGCGGGGCTGCAGGTTCGGCCGGATCGCCACGATGCCCTCGATCCGCGACAACGGCATCAAGCTAAAGCGGTCGACCGCCGCCCAGCGCAAATATCTGATGACCTTGGACCCCACCATCAGAACCGGGGACGTTATCTGATCGTCGACACCGAGGCGGGCAAGCCCGGCGTCGTTGACGAGTGGACCATATCCAATGCGATCCCGGTCGCCGATCTGCTGAAGTGACCGGCGGACACGCTCCATCTCTTCGCGACCGCACCTCTGCAACGGTGCGGTCGCCTTGAAAAGCGGTAGTAGTCGGAGCGTTCCGGTCGTAACGCCCGGACTACCTGGCGGCTCTCCGCTCACGTCCTGGTTTTGCCGTTCCCGTTTTTCCCGGCGGCGCGGCGCAGGGCTTCGGCGAGTGCCCCGCCGCCTGCCGGCTCCTGCGGCTTGCGCGGCGCTGACGATGTCATCGACGCGCGGGAAATGTCGCGCGGCTTGCCTGGCGCCGAACGCTCGCTCTTGCCGCCGACTTCGTCGTCGAGACGCAGCGTCAGCGCGATGCGCTTGCGGGCGACCTCGACCTCCAGCACCTTCACCTTGACGATGTCGCCCGACTTCACCACCTCGCGCGGATCCTTGATGAAGGTCTTCGACATCGCCGAGATGTGCACCAGCCCATCCTGATGTACGCCGATATCGACGAAAGCGCCGAACGCCGCGACGTTGGTGACCGTGCCTTCCAGGATCATGCCGCGCTTGAGATCCTTCAGCGTCTCGACACCCTCCTTGAACACCGCGGCCTTGAAGGCCGGGCGCGGATCGCGGCCGGGCTTTTCCAGTTCACGCAAGATATCGGTCACCGTCGGCAGGCCGAAGGTGTCGTCCACGAAGGTCTGCGGCTTCAATTGACGCACGATTTCGGCATTGCCAATCAGCGCCTTGATGTCGCTCTTGGTGGCGCTGAGAATCCGCCGGATCACCGGATAGGCTTCCGGATGCACGCCGGAGGCATCGAGCGGATCCTCGCCGTCATGGATACGCAGGAAGCCCGCGCATTGCTCGAACGCTTTCGGTCCCAGCCGCGGCACCTCTCTCAGCGCCTTGCGTGATTTGAACGGACCCTTGGCGTCGCGATGTTGCACGATGCTTTGCGCGAGGCCCGCGCCGATGCCCGACACCCGCGCCAGCAGCGGCGCCGAGGCGGTGTTGGCGTCGACGCCGACGGCGTTGACGCAGTCTTCGACCACGGCATCGAGCGAGCGCGCCAGCCTGCTTTCGCCAAGGTCATGTTGATATTGCCCGACCCCGATCGCCTTCGGATCGATCTTCACCAGCTCGGCCAGCGGATCCTGCAGACGCCGCGCGATCGACACCGCGCCGCGCAGGGTCACGTCGAGCTCCGGCAGTTCCTCGGATGCAAAGGCCGAGGCCGAATAGACCGAAGCGCCGGCTTCCGACACCACGATCTTCGACATCTTCAGATCCGGCAGCAGCTTGACCAGTTCCACCGCCAGTTTGTCGGTCTCGCGCGATGCGGTGCCGTTACCGATCGCGATCAGATCGACGCGGTGCGCAACCGCCAATTTCCCCAGCGTCGCCAGCGCCTCGTCCCAGCGCTTTTGCGGTTCATGCGGATAGATCGCGGTGGTGGCCACCACCTTGCCGGTGGCATCGACGACGGCGACCTTGACACCGGAGCGGAAGCCGGGATCGAGGCCCATGGTCACGCGCGCGCCGGCCGGCGCCGCCAGCAACAGGTCGCGCAAATTCGATGCAAACACTCGCACGGCTTCGGTTTCGGCTGCGGTCCACAGCCGCATGCGCAGATCGATGTTGAGATGCACCTGAATTTTGGTACGCCACGCCCACCGCGCGGTCTCCACCAGCCAGCGGTCGCCGGGGCGACCCTGGTCGGAAATGCCAAAGCGCTGCATGATCTTCAGCTCGTAGGAAGAGGAGACGCCCGCAGCCGGCGCTTGCGCGTCGGGCTCAATCTGCAGCTCGAGGATCTCTTCCTTCTCGCCGCGGAACATCGCCAGAATGCGGTGCGACGGCAGCTTGTGCAGCGGCTCGCTGAAATCGAAATAGTCCTTGAACTTCTCGCCTTCGGTCTTCTTGCCCCTGCGCACGGTGGACGCCACCCGTCCGTTCGACCACACCTGCTCGCGCAACGTGCCGATCAGGTCGGCGTCTTCGGCGAAACGCTCCACCAGGATCGCGCGCGCCCCCTCCAGCGCCGCGGCTGCATCGGGCACCTGCTTGTCGGCATCGACGAAGCCAGCGGCCAGCGCCTGCGGATCGTTTTGCGGCTGCGTCAGCAACAGTTCGGACAACGGCTCGAGGCCGGCCTCCTTGGCAATCCCGGCCTTGGTGCGGCGCTTCGGCTTGAACGGCAGATAGATGTCTTCCAGGCGTCCTTTGCTGTCGGCGGCCAGGATGGCCGCTTCCAGCGCGGCATCGAGCTTGCCCTGTTCGCGGACCGAATTGAGGATCGCGGTGCGACGCTCTTCAAGTTCGCGCAGATAATTCAGGCGCTCTTCCAGCGTGCGCAATTGCGCGTCGTCGAGCGCGCCGGTGACTTCCTTGCGGTATCGCGCCACGAACGGAACCGTGGCGCCGCCGTCGAGCAGCGCGACCGTCGCCTCGACCTGTTGCTCGCGGACCCCAAGTTCTTCCGCGATCTGTCGATTGATGTTTACCACGCGAGATCTTTCTTAAAGCAGTCGCGGCGGATGATTTGTCTGCCGCGGAGAGGCCGCTTATGGACCATCATCGATTGATTCCTCAACCCACAGTATCAAACAAATTGTTCTGTGGATGGACGTCCTTGATTCGCCGCGCAATCCACTATGTTTGAAGCGCTTGCACGGCGCGACAAGATAACGGTGGATCGATGGCACTTTAATGTGTAGACGGACGCTCCTTCTGGAGTGCTCATGTCGATCTGCGGACTTGATTTCGGAACGTCGAACACGACGCTCGGCACCATCGAAGGCCAAGCGCCGGCCTTGGCGGCACTGGAAACCGGCCACACCACGATTCCCAGCGCGATCTTCTACGAAGTCGACGGCGCCGTTCTGATCGGCCGCAGGGCTGTCGAAGCCTATGTCGACGGCATGCCCGGCCGCCTGATGCGCAGCCTCAAATCGGTGCTCGGCACCTCGCTGATCGACGAGACCACGAGGCTGGGCCGCGAGCGCACCAGTTTTCGCGATGTGATCGCCTATTATCTGGGCGCGGTGAAACGGCGCGCCGAACAGGCGACCGGCCGCGAACTGCGCGACGTGGTGCATGGCCGGCCGGTGCACTTCGTCGACAACGCCGATGACGCCGACCGCAAGGCGGAGCAAACGCTGCGGGAGATCGCGCGCGAGATCGGCTTCGATGACGTCACCTTCCAGTTCGAGCCGATCGCCGCCGCGCTGGACTATGAGCGCCAGATCTCGACCGAGGAAGTCGCATTGATCGCCGATATCGGCGGCGGCACGTCGGATTTTTCGATCGTCCGTATCGGACCGCAACGTCACGGCAAGGCCGATCGCGCCGCGGATATTCTCGCCAATGACGGCGTGCGTATCGGCGGCACCGATTTCGACCGCCAGCTCAGTCTCGGCGTCATCATGCCGCTGTTCGGCTTTGGCAGCGCCATGAAGCGCGCCGGGCTCGAAGTGCCGTCGCGTTATTTCCACGACCTCGCCACCTGGTCCAGCATCAACCGCATGTACGAAGCGCGCGTGATGGCGGATATCCGCCAGGTTCGGCGCGAGGCAAGTGAGCCTGCCCTGCTCGATCGGCTGGTGCGTGTGGTCGATGAACAGCGCGGCCACACGCTGGCGATGGAGGTCGAGGAAGCCAAGATTGCGCTGTCCGACACGCGGCAGGCCGACATCCCGCTGGAATGGGTCGCGCCCGGCCTAAACGCCGCCATCGGCCGCCCCGATCTCGTCAGCCATACAAGGCAACTGGCCGAGCGCATCGCTGCCCGCATCAAGATCTGCCTCGCGCAGGCGCGATTGTCCGCACCCGACATCGACGCCGTGTTCCTGACCGGCGGTTCGGTGCGGCTCGCCCATGTCCGCAAGGCGATCACCAAGGCGGTGCCGTCCGCCCGCATCGTCGAAGGCGACACCTTCGGCGCGGTCGGCAAGGGCCTCACCCTCGAGGCGCTGCGACGATATGGGCCGCGGGACTGAGAGCGGCACGAATTTTCGTTGGCGCACGCGCGGCGGCCAGGCCTTCTTCACCGAGGGCCGCGCAACATGGTTCAAGCTGCAGAGCATGTTCGGACTGGTTCGATTCTTCGGCGGCAGCGAACCGCCGGACTGGACGATTCAGTGGATGATGTCCGGCACGATCGTGATCGCGCTCGTGCTGGCCTGGCGCAGCAGGTTACCCTATGCGCTGAAAGCCGCGGCGCTGGCCACGGCGACACTCCTCGTCACACTCTACCTGTTCCCGTGTGACGAGATGGTGCTGGCGATCCCGGTCGCACTGCCTGTCCGGATCGGCTTGGCCGACGGTTTCTCGGAATACGAACTGCCGGCACTGGGATGTGTGGCGTTACTGCTGTTGAGTTTCCCCTGGGTCGGCGCGCCGGTCGGCCTTGGCGCAACGTTGATCGTTGCCATGCTGATCGTGCGGCGCGCTGGCGGGCCACGAACGACGATGATGAGCAATATGTCTACGCTATAGCACTCTAGGGTCAAAACTCATTAATATGATTGCTTTCACCAACCTCCAGCAGTTTTCTGAGACGATCGGAAACTGCGACAAGAGCGTGTGTCTGCATGCGAAAATTCAACAAGTCTGACTCCTGATTCCTGATTCGCGTGCCGTAGGATCACGGCAGAGATTGATCCATGTTTAACGCGGGCCGCGCGTCGGATGCGCGGCCGACCAGCCGTGCCGGCACGCCGACTGCAGTGTACCCCGACGGCACCGACGCAAGAACCAGCGAGCCGGCGCCGATCTTGGCAAAGTCGCCGATGTCAACGTTGCCTAACACTGTCGCCCCGGCTGATAGCAGCACACCACGGCCGATCCGCGGCGCGCCAGCTTCGCCTTCTGGCGAGCTGCTGAGCGTGACCTCCTGCAGCATCGATACGTCTTCGCCGATGACCACGCCTTCACCGATGGTGATACCGGTGCCATGGTCGATAAATAGGGCACTTCCGATAGTCACGGACGGATGAATGCTGACATGCAACGCCTGAGTGATGCGGCCGTGTAGCTCGCGGGCGAATTCAGTTCGGCCGCTTTCCCAGAGCCGATGCGAGATGCGGTAAGCCTGCAGCGCGATGTAGCCCTTGAAATGCAGCAGCACGTGAAGAGGGCCGGGACACGCTGGATCACGGTCAAGTGGTGCCCTCAGATCGAGGGTCGCGATCTCGATCAAAGAGGGATCGTCGCGATAGGCCCGTTCGGCAATTCGCCGGGTTACGGTCTTTTCGTCGCGGCTGCCACTGACCGCCACAGCGATCAATTGTGCCAGCGCGCTGGCAAGATTGCTCTGATTAACGACCGCCTCGTGCATCCACGCGGCCAAAGCCGGTTCAGCGGCAGCGACCGCGACCGCCTCACGGTGGATCGTATTCCAGAGCGAAGCGCTTTCAGCCGGTAATGCCAGGCCCATGATGGTCTCCGCAGACTGAGCGAAGTTCAGCCATTCACACCCATATTTATATCACAACTCGTCAACGTTGTTGCTTGGACAATAGCAAGATGATTCGGCAATTGCGGTGACAATGCACTCAATCGACTAGCCGAAGCCGTTCGCACCGGAAAGCCGTTGACGAGCGCGCTATCGCCGAACCCGAATGGATTAGGTGCACGGGTCGCGAGGGGAACCAAATCACGCGGCCCTGTCGTTCACAGGCTCGATCCGGTCCAGCTCGGCCGCGATCTTTTGCCTCGCGGTCCGCACGTCAAAGCTGTTCTGCAGGTTGAGCCACAGCTCGGGCGTGGTACCGAATGCCTTCGATAGCCGCAAAGCCGTGTCGGCCGTCACGCCGATCTGCTCGTTCGCGAGCCGCTCGATCCGCGTCCGCGGAACGCCGCAGGCTTTGGCGAGAGCGCCGGGAGACAGCCCCATCGGGACGAGGAATTCTTCCCGCAGAACTTCGCCGGGATGCAGCGGTGGAAGCTTCTTTGCCATCTACGATCCTCCTTGGTGTCCGGGCGGCGATCGGCCGCCTCGGTTTGCTAGTGATGAGGAGAATCGACGCCGACATTGCCATAATGTAATTGCGTGAAGTAGGTGAGGACGAACATCATCACTCTGCCCACCGTGCCAAGACCGAAAGAGGTGAGGGCATAGCCGATGGTGTCGGCACTAGCGGTGGTAAGCATCTTGCCGCGATTACCAAAGAACGTAGGCAACGCGAGCGAGCCGCCGCCGTTGAGCAGTAGCAGCGCCTTCATGCATTCGAGGGCATACTTGTTGCCCTCTTGCCAATGCCACTGCTGTTGAGCAGGCGTCATGGCTCCCGCCGCAAAAAATGATCGTCCCATTTCCGATTTTGTGGAATGATACGCATCGGCAGCGTTACACTAATATATGCCTGTAATCACGCCGAGAGCCCGATGGGCAGCGCCATCGGCGGTTTTACAAATTGTGCGATGATGGAATGGTGCCGCTGATTTGCCCGACGTGTCAAAATGTTTTCGCGGGTAAAGCATCCATGCCAGCGACCCCCCTGTTACTTTGCATGGGGTTGTTTTCGATATTTTAGTTGGGAGCGAGAACCGCGTCGGCCTTGCGGCTGTCTTTCCCGAGATGATCGCAGGGTGGCCTGCCGGGCCGCAGCTCGCGTGCAGCGCAGCCCGCCTTCGCCCGATGGGCTTTGGCGTGGCAGCCTTCGCTACGAAATGGCTTGCCCAGCCGGACAGACTGCGAACTGGCGGTGTACGCAGTCAGATACGAACCGGTCTCCGGAAGTTCTACGGGAATTAACAGGGCAAATCTTCAAATTGGGGCCCTTTTTGTCAGCTGGCGGATGATTTAGCCCGTCTTAACGGGCTTTTCGGGAAGAAATTCCCGCGTGAACTTTACGGGAATTCTTTCTGCGATCCACGGGAAAATGCTTGTGCGTGACGCGAACCTAAGTCCGGGTTTCAGCACCTGTTGCTCAAAGACCCAGCACGAGTGCGGTGCAAGTCTGCCAAGGAGGGGACATCGGTCAGGCGCGGCCGGAATCTGGTGGTTGAAGTTTACCCATCAAAAGTATACCTACGCCTTGCCAGAGATGGGTCGTTGAAGGCGTGACATGGGTCGCGCAGTTCAACCCGTTGCGAGCAGAGAGCCGGCATGGGCTGGAGCTGCTCTTAGGGTACCTCGACGCTGCATGGGCAGATTGCGTGGTTTCGGTTTAACCGGAGCTGCGCTTTTTTATGCGAAGCTCCCAAGTCCGGAGGTTCCCATGAAAGACGAATACGAGGTTGGCTACGGCAAACCCCCGAAAGCTACGCGTTTCGGGGCCCGGCCCCAGCCCAGTCGGTCGTCAAGGCCTCGGCTCGCAAAAGAAGCCGCGGTAGATGTCGCCGCTGCCATTAATCGCCCGATCACCATAACGCGAAATGGCACATCAGTTCGCATGCACCCGCATGAAGCAATGATGCAAGGGCTCGCCAAAAACGCTCTACGTGGCAAGCTGCGCGCCATGAAAGAGTTTTTCTCTGAGTGCAAGAAGGCAGGCTTACTTGATAGCCCGCCGGAACGCCAAACAACGGGCGTACTCACAATCCCCAACGACATTCCTGTCAAACTAGCAGCCCGCCTTGTCAAACTCGCCGGCCCGCCGCCATGGGACAATGAACTTTATGATCATTGCAAGGCTGAGTATCAGCGCGATTGCGCGAATATTGAAACACTAGCAGAACAAGAAAAGGCGAGACGAGATGGGACGGCGAGGTAGCGGTATATCGGCGGAGGGGCGTAAGCCGCCTCCCACCGAAAAACAATTTCGAAAAGGCAGCTCTGGTAACCCGGCAGGTCGGCCGAAGGGCTCGACCAGTCTGAGTGGGCTAACCCGCAAGGTCGCGTTGCGAAAACACAGCGTGCCCATGGAAGGCAAATCTCGGCGAATTACCATGCTGGAATTGCTAATTTTAAAACTCAATGCAATGGCTGCAAGTGGCCACCCCGGAGCTGCCACGTTGAGAAATTGGTTAAGAGCGGAAACCGAGCTATCCGAAACCGATCTGGAAATGGGGGGCTTTTTGCTCGTGCCAGCACCTATCACGACGGAAGAATTTATCGCCAAAGAAGAAGCGCGCAATGCCGGTAAGGTCGAACCGGGGACCGACATCAATATTGAGATCGAGGAGTTTCTGAAGGCGGCTAGGGGCGAAGCTTCGTCCCTAGGCGAAGCGCTTCTAGCATTCCATAAAAAGTACGGCGCTTAATCTCCGGGTGTAGCAATTGTAAGCGCGGTGGACTGGCGCAGCAGGCTTGATGGACATATTCCCTGATGTCGAAACTACCCAGCGTTTACGATCTCTATGGCCCCACGAGCCTACTAAATTTGAAACGGTCGATCGCGGAGGGGAAGGTCCCTACGGCCGAGGAGCTCGCAGATATTCTTGAGGCCAATTCCGAAAAGCCGCTACCGCGGTGGTTTATTGCGACAGTCGTCAAGAGTCTCCGCGGCGAATTAAAGAGGCGGCGGGGCCGTCCTAAACACAGCCCGTTGTCAGAAATTCACTTCGCAATCGCGAAGGCGAGATATCCGCTTTACCTTGCGTGGTTGCAGAAACGTCAGTGTTCATCCGGGTTGGAAGGGTGGTCGGCGGTTCGCGGAAAAGATTGGTGGGCTGGTCCGCCGCACGTGCGTGCTGCCCGAATTGTTACTAAGCGGTGGCTAAAACATATGAGCTGGCAAGCGTTCTTGAATCGAGTCTCTTCATAATAATTGCGGCTGTTTTATCCTGAATGATCTCCGCGTCAGCCGGCGCTAAGGCCTCCAGACCTAACCATGGAGGTCGAAATGTCGTTAATAGAACCAAATCACAGAATGCTTTCGGTTGTTTACCAGGACGTAGGCGCCTTGAAGCCGCGCGCGACCAACCCCCGCACGCATTCCAAGAAGCAAATTACCCAGCTCGCCAATGCCATCCGGCGGTTTGGTTTTACGAACCCTGCCCTAGTCGATGACGCTAACCGCATCATTGCCGGTCACGGCCGCGTCGAAGCTGCCAAAATCGTCGGCCTCGATCAGGTCCCGACAGTGCGTCTGTCTGATATGAGCGAGGCCGAGATTCGGGCCTACGTGATTGCGGATAATCGGCTTGCCGAAAACGCCGGCTGGGATCGCGCTTTGCTCGGTCTTGAGCTGCAATACCTCACCGAGCTCGAAATCGATTTCGACGTTACCGTGACAGGATTTGATCTGCCTGAAATCGATCTGTTAATTGGCGAGCTGTCGCTTGAGGCAAACGACGATGATGCTGCAGACGCCGTTGTTGAGGTTGCCGCTGGACCTGCGATTACCCGTCCCGGCGACGTCTGGAGAATCGGCGGCCATCGCCTGATCTGTGGCGATTCTACTAAGCTTGAGACCTATCAGCAGCTACTGGGCGACGCCCGGGCGCAGATGGTGTTCACCGATCCGCCCTACAACGTACCGATTTCCGGGCATGTCGGAGGCCTCGGCTCGATCCAGCATCGCGAGTTCGCCATGGCTTCCGGCGAAATGTCGCAGGCCGAGTTCACGGCTTTTCTGGAGTCGGTATTCGGCCATCTCGCGGCCTATTCTGTCGACGGCGCGATCCATTTTCAGTGCATGGACTGGCGCCATGTTCCCGAAATGCTGGCTGCCGGTTCTGCCGCCTACACAGATCTGAAAAATATCTGCGTCTGGGCCAAAAACAATGGCGGCATGGGCTCGCTCTATCGCTCGCAACATGAATTTGTCTTCGTTTTTAAATCAGGCACGACGCCGCACATTAACAATGTCGAGCTGGGTAAACACGGCCGGTACCGCACTAATGTCTGGAACTACGCTGGGGTAAACAGCTTTGGCGGGAACCGCTCTGATCTAAGCCTGCATCCCACGGTAAAACCGGTGGCGATGGTGGCTGATGCCATCCGGGATTGCTCGCATCGCAAGGGCATTGTGCTCGACGCCTTTGTCGGCTCGGGCACGACCCTGATAGCGGCGGAAAAGACCGGGCGCCGGGGCTACGGCGTTGAGATAGATCCAGCCTACTGCGATGTCGCCATCCGTCGATTACGCGCTGTATGCGGTCTAGAAGCCATTCTGGAAGCTACCGGGCAGCGCTTCGGAGAGGCCGAGCGCGGGGCTGCGGCTATGGCCCGTGGGGCCTATGGAGACTCTGCGCAAACTCAGGCCGGTCCCTAACAGGAATCCATTAACGCGTCCGGTTAGTCAGCCAGTCAAATAGACCGGCCTCGATCGCAGCGTCCGATAGATGGTCTGCGGTCCACAGGTGCAGGTGCGGCTCGCTGGGCAGGCTGAGCGTGCCTGCAGCGCTGTGGCAGACGAAGAAGAAGCGGTGACAGCTCGCATCCCGTCGAAAGCGACCGAGATAATCGTTAAGCTCCGCCTGAGACGTCTTGGATTTGATCTGCACCCAGGCCGTCTCTCCGATTGTCGGTTGAGTGAGGATCAGGTCCACGTCCGCTTGGTCCCTGCCCAAGACACTGCTACGCTGCCAACCGCCCCGCGCAAAAATCAAATCGACCAGGGTCTCAAAATCTCGCCAATCGAGCTGCCGGATCATGCACAAGCCGATTTCGCGCATCGCGACCCGGAGTGCGGTCGCCTGCGCATGAAGCGGGTCGCCTTCATCACGAATGCGACGCAGCAAATAATCCTCGTGCTTGATGGCGCAGATCGTCATTTGATAGCTGGCGGTGCGGGTCAACGCCGAGCTCAGGCTGCGCACCGTAAGTGGATCTCCGGTCAAGCTTGTTTTGGACCAGCCTGCCTTGGTCAGACGGTAACGCGCCGGTTCATCCGAAATGCCTTGCTCGACCCCAACGACAGGGCCTTTCGCGAATGCCCACCAAAAATGACCATCGGCCATAGTCACCCAAAGCGTGTTCTCGGGAAGGCCATAGAAATCCTTCAGCTCGCGCAGACCCTGGGTCACGCCCTGCGCCGTTCGCCCCATTCCGAGAAGCTGACGCCGCACCTCATCCCAATTGCCGGCTAGGCAAGCTCGATGGTCGACTGAGCGATAGCCGAACGGAATTATCTCCTGCTCCCAAGCGTCGGTGGCCCACTTTCCATTCTCACCGAGTTTGATGTACCTGATCGCAGCCGGGTCAAACGTCTGATCCGGTCCCCCACCTCCCATTGTCGCAATC
>Ga0193726_1000751_pt1 | contig 30471 bp, 27 predicted proteins | sample H2c1metaG_FD_144928 | JGI IMG/M metagenome (GOLD analysis project Ga0193726, IMG submission 144928) | Soil microbial communities from a riparian zone of the East river system, Colorado, United States - H2c1 | ecosystem: Environmental > Terrestrial > Soil > Riparian zone | place: USA: East River... | reverse complement strand
TGCGACGGCCACCTCTTTGTCACGATTGGTCGCGAGACGACGGGACTCCGCCCGTCGTCCCGCCTATGTCGAGTTCACATTGTCGAAATAGTCCGGCTTGTCATCGCCGCCGAGCGCGACGACTCTGCCGCGGTGCGTCTCGTCACGCCGCCTTGCCGAGATCCTCGCCGGCCAGCGCGCGCTCGATCAGCTGCACGACATTGTCGCGGCCGTAGAGTTTTATGAACGCGCCCATGCGCGGGCCCTGTTCGCTGCCCAGAAGCACCTCGTAGAGCGTCTTGAACCACTGGCGCAGCTCGGCCTGGGCGAAGTGGCGCTTGCCAACCTCGTAGACCTCGTTCTGGATGAACTCCGCGCTCTCATCCTCGGGCAGCTTGCGCAAGGTGTCGGCGAGATCTTCTAGCGCGTCGCGCTCCTTGGCCGTCGGCAGCCGGAACTTCTTCGAGGCCTTCACGAAGTCCTGGTAGTAGGCCACCGCGCCCGAGAGCAGGCGATCGAGATAGGGCGCGGTCTCCGGCGTCGCTCCCGGTACGTAGCGGCGCAGGTACTGCCACAGCACGTCCTTGTTCTCGGTGTGCGCCACGCTCGCGAGGTTGAGCAGCATGCCGAAATTGACGCCGGCCGCGGAGTTGGCCGGCGCCGCGCCGTCATGGATGTGCCAGGCCGCGTTCTCCAGCGCCTTGGCCGGCTCCTCGGCCGGCAGCTTCTCGATCGCCGCGAGGTAATCGTCGACGGCGCGCGGGATGACGTCGAAATAGAGCCGCTTGGCGCGCCGCGGCTGCTGCTGCATGTAGAGCGCCAGCGATTCGGGCGGCGCATAGCGCAGCCACTCCTCGACCGAGAGCCCGTTGCCCTTGGACTTGGAGATCTTCTTGCCCTCCTCGTCGAGGAAGAGCTCGTAGTTGAAACCCTCCGGCGGCTTGCCGCCCAGGATGCGGACGATCTTGGCGCTCAATTCGGCTGACGGGATGAGATCCTTGCCGTACATCTCGTAGTCGACGTCGAGCGCGAACCAGCGGCCGGCCCAGTCGGCCTTCCACTGCAGCTTGACGTTGCCGCCAGTGACCGGTGTGGTGATCAAGGTGCCGTCTTCATCGTAATACGAGATTAAGCCCTTTCCCTTGTCGATATTCTGGATCGGCACTTGCAACACGCGACCGCTTGCAGGTGAGATCGGCAGGAAGACCGAGTAGGTCTGTTGTCGCTCTTCGCCAAGAGTTGGCAGCATCACTGCTTGAATTTCTTCATAGTGTTGCAGTACAGCGAGCAGCATCTTGTCGAAGCGGCCCGACTTGTACCAATCGGTCGCCGACTGGAACTCGTACTCGAAGCCGAAGGAATCGAGGAAGGCGCGCAGCCGCGCGTTGTTGGCCGCGCCGAAGCTCGGATACTCGTTGCTGAACGGGTCGGGCACGGCGGTGAGCGGCTTGCCGAGATGGGCCGCCAGCATCTCCTTGTTGGGCACGTTGTCGGGCACCTTGCGCAGCCCGTCCATGTCGTCGGAGAAGCAGAACAACCGCGTCGGTATATCGCTCAGGCGGCGGAACGCCTGGCGCACCATGGTGGTGCGGACGACCTCGCCGAACGTGCCGATATGCGGCAGGCCGGACGGACCATAGCCGGTTTCGAGCAGCACATAGCCTTTGGCCGGCGCTTTGCCGCCCGTGCGGGCCAAAAGCTTGCGCGCTTCTTCGAATGGCCACGCGCGCGCGGCCTGGGCGAGGGAACGATCGATCTGCGACATGAATCGCAGAACCTATGAGCGGGCGCCTTTTGCGTCAATCCGGCTGCGGTCGAAACTGGCGCGCGACAATGAACAAAACGGCTCTCGACCGGGCCGCGGACTCCAGGTCCGCTCGGTGGATTATGCTGAATCAGCTGATCTTGTCACAACTTCGCTTCGCCAAAATCCGCCCCCACGGGTTGATCGCGCGAGAAGCTGCCTTAGATAGACGGCAGCGGAGCAGACCGATGAGCCGCTTAGTAGTGACCACTCGGAGTGGGAGGCCTCGCAGGATGCGCGGCCGCAGACAGAAACCCAAACGAGAGGAGTTGTGCGATGAAGATGAATTCCGCACAGATCGAGCAGACTCTGAATCAATTCGAAGCCCAGGCCATTCCGGCGGGACATCCGGCGATGCCGCAACTCGAACGGCTATTCGGCGGTCATACCTTCTTCCTCGACAGCGAGGGTCTCAATATCGTGGAACCCGTCGAGGCCGAGCAGAACGACCGCCCGCGGGGCGTCGTGGTGAATCTCGCCAGTTGGGCCGATGAGACCAAGGCGAGCCTTGAGCCCCACGAGCCCGAATCGACGGATTTGGTGGTCGATCTCGAAACCGACACGCATCATTGACGAGATGCTCGCCCGCGAGCGGATCGAGGCTCCGGGCGTTGCTCAATAAATGATGTTCTTTCCGGGCCGGTCGCGTGTCGAATGCAATCGGTCGGCGGGAGAATCACGTCCTCACCCCCAAAAAAGGAGTTTCTACATGCAATCGACAACCCGATTTGGCACATGGTGCGCCATGACTCTCACCGCGGCTGGCCTCTTGGTCATGCCCGCGGCACAGGCGCAGCAACAATCTCCCTCCGGGCCATCGGTGACAACGCCCAGCCCGACGACGACACCGACAATCATTCCCGACAAGAAACTCGACGCGGCCGCCGCCGCCGTCAAAAAAGTGACCGTGATCAAGAACAACTACGACCAGCAATTGGCTCAGGCGCCGGTCGCCGAAAAGGGACGTCTCCAGGGCGAGGCCGGCGATGCCATGGCAAAGGCGGTCACTGACCAGGGCCTGTCGATCGAGGAATACACGACAATTCTGACCGCGGCGCAGAAGGATCCGGCCGTACGCGACAAGCTCCTTCAGCGCATGAAATAAGTTCGCTGGCCTGGCGCGTTTCCGCCGCCGTGAGGGATTACCCGCGCAGAGAGCGCAGTCCGAATCGTTCTCTGTCCGAATGCGTGCGGCAACTTTATGGGTTCCGTGGCGTTTCTGCGGCATGCCCCCATTCGTCCCCCACTCGCATGTTCAGAACGAGTTGGCACTCCTGCGCAGTCTGGGCCGACTTCGGCGCCTGGCTTCCCTGAAAATGTTGACCACGCGGACGGGCATCGAGGCAGTCCATGTCGCGCCGAGCGCTATGGCGCGAAGCCAGCAACGACCAACAAGAAGTGGGCGCGGTCGGGCAGCCCCCGACCGGACAGGCCCACGCTCCACCAACGCCTAACGTCTGTTGCCCAGCACCGCCAGCGCCTCGCCGGCGGCGCGCAGGCCGGAGGCGTAGGCGCCCCCCACCCGCGTGGCCCACACCGGATCGGTTGCCTCGCCGGCGAAGAACACGCGATCGTGGTGCGGCTGGGCCAGGACCAGGCGGGCTTCGACGCGGCCGGGGATGGCCATCGACCACGAGCCGCGGGCAAACGGGTCCTTGCCCCAGCGCGTGGCGAAGGAGTGTGCGACCAGGCCGCGCAACTCGTCGCCATAGATCTCCGCCATCGCCGACAGCGCGAAGGAGACGGCGGCGCCGCCGCCCTGCTCCTCGAGCTCGCGGGCCTGCGCGCCGCCCACGAACACGACTGCGGCGTCGCGGTTATAAGGCCGCACGATGGCGTCGAAGGCCTGGCCCTTGCGCGTCAGCCCCGACACGCTGCGCCCGGCCGGCGCGTCGATCACCTTGCGCGCGAACGAGAGCGCGATCTTGTTGTAGAGCGCCATCGGCAGCTGGGCGATCGCCTCGAGCTTGGCGGCCTTGAGCTGCGGGGCGAAGCCGAACGGGCCGGCCGCCAGCACGCCGGTCGGCACGGTGACGATGACGGCGCGGGCGTTGAGCTCGCCGTTGGTCGTCACGACCTGCACCAGCGTTCCCGTCGAATCGACGCGCACGACGCGTGTGGCGAGCTTCACCGGCACCTTGGCGCCCCAGCGCGCGATCACGGCGCCCAGCCCCTCGGCCACGGAATATTGCGGCTCGGTGTCGGGCTGGCGCGTGAAGTCGCGCGCCGACAGCTCGCTGTTCTCGACGCCCGCCTCGAGCGGCCCGACCAGGGCGTAGGCGAGGCGCTCCAGCGGGTCCTGCGGCGTGAGCAAGCGGCCGACGATCACGTCGGGCTCCTTGCCCGGCGTCACGCCGAGCGCCGACAGCGGTGGCGGTTTTTTAAGCGCCGCCGCAATCTTGCGTGAGGCGTCGACGGCGATCTTTTCGAAGCGCGCGTATTCTTCTCGCGCCGGCTCCTTGCCGGCGAGATAGAGCGTCTGCTCCTGGCGATCGAGGATCGGCTTGGCATTGGCCTCGCGCAGGATCGCCATGGCCGGGTTGGTTTTGCCGGCCTCGATCCATTGCGCGCCCTGATCGAAGGGAAAGCCGAAGGTGGTACTGTCGGTGACGGCGCGGCCGCCGATCCGCTCGCGCGCCTCGACCACCAGCACGTTCTTGTGCGCCGCCATCAGGGTGCGTGCCGCGGCAAGGCCCGCGACCCCGGCGCCGACGATCACGACATCGAGGTCGGCGGCATCGGCCGGCCGGGCGATGCCGAGCGCAAGCGCCGACATCGTGGCCCCCGACAAGGCGGCCGACCTCAACAGAGCGCGGCGCTTCATTCCTTCCAGGTGAAGGGAAAGAGCTGCTGGCGCACGAAGCCCGGCGGCATGTAGTCGCCCAGCACGCCATACTTGCCGGGAAAACGCCGGTCGGACTTCACGGCGGTGCCGAACAGATAGTCGATGAAGGCGAAGTGCGCCGCGTAGTTGCGGTCGATCGCCTCGCGTTCGGAGCTGTGATGCCAGTGATGGAAGTCGGGCGTCACGACCAGCCACTTGAGCGGCGCCCGCGCGAAGGCGTCGGGCAGGCGGACATTGGCGTGGTTGAACACTGCCTGGAAACCCACGATGACGATATAGACGTTCATCGAGGCCTCGCTGAAGCCCAGCACATAGAGCACGCCCAGGATCGACACCCGGGTGACCAGAAGCTCGAAGATGTGCAGCCGCGAGCCCGCCATCCAGTCCATGTATTCGGCGCTGTGATGGACGGCATGGAAGCGCCACAGAAACGGGATCTCGTGATAGGCGCGGTGCGTCCAGTACTGCACCAAGTCGGCGACCAGCAGCACCAGGAAAAGCTCGGCGAAGAAGGGCAGGCCGCCGATCCATTTCTGCAGCGGCGGCCAGACCAGCCAGCCGAACAGGCGATGGATGGCGAAGTTCACGATGACCAGGGCCAGCCCGACCATCAGGTGGTTGACGATGAAATGCGTGAAGTCGGTCTGCCAGCCTGGCCGGAACACCGGCTGTTCGCGGTGCAGGGGAACCATCTTCTCGATCAGGATGAAGACCATGCTCGAGCCGAGCAGATCGAGGATGAACCAGTCGAGGCCGATATAGGGCGTGTTGTCCTCGAAGTCGCCGATCGGCACGCGATGCCCGCCCATGGCAACGGCCAGCAGGATCAGCGCCAGCGCGGTGCCGTTCAGCCAGCGATTGCGCAGGCGGATCAGGTTGGCGAGCGCCAGGCCGCCGGCGATCACCATGCCGACCAGCAGGATCTCGCGCAGCACGTTGACGTCGTATTTCTTGCGCAGGTCCGGTGTCGTCAGATACTGCGGAAAATGGAATGCCAGCACTGACAGCACGGCGAGCCCGCCCAGGGTGAGGGCGATTACGCCGGTTATCTTGCCTTTCCCCCGTTCCATGGCGCCGGACTGGCGAAAGACGGCGGTGGGCTTCCTGATGACGGGAGGCGGCTTCATCCCCTCGCATGTTAGATGCAATGGACGATCACTGCATCGGGCAATTGGCCTATGCTATCCACCTTTCGTGCCTTGTCCCCTTCCGCCCTGGCCTGCCCTGATCGCGACCGTGCGCGGGGCGTTGTGGCGCGCGGGTGATGGGACGATCGAGCGGCTGTCGTCGGCCGACGCGGCGATGCGTGCCGCGGGCAACCTGCCGCTCGTCTGCCATGCACCGGCGGTGGCGGCGCGGCTCGGCCTGGACGATCTGCCGGCGCGCGACCTCCTGCAACTCTTCGCCTTCGTGCGGCCGGCGCGCTTCTGCCTGCCGACGCCGCGCGGCCTTTGCGAGGCACTCGACCTTGGCGTGCCCACAACGCCGGAAGAAGAAGTCGCCGCCCTGCCGGAGGTGGCTCGCGCGCTGCTCGACGAGCTGGAGGACATGGCAGCACTCGCCTCGCCTGAATTCAAGGACACCGCATCCGCCATGGCGCGCGGCCAATGGCCGTGGGGCGACGCCGTGCTGACCGCCCTCGGCATCGATCAGGCGATCCGGAAGCCGCGCGCCGGCGCCGGTCTCGACGTCTGGAAAAGCCTGCCGGTTTGGGAGGAGCCGCCGCCCGCGCCGCCCCCGGGCAGCCAGCCAGTCGAGCCGCGCGAAGCACGCCTGCGTCTGGCCCAGCTGATCGCCGCCGGTCCCAACATGGCCGAGGCGCGGCCGACCCAGAGCGACTATGCGTCCGCCGCGAGCCAGGCCTTCGCGCCGCGCGAGCAGGAGGACAAGCCCAACGTCGTGCTGGTCGAGGCCGGCACCGGCGTCGGCAAGACCCTGGGCTACGTCGCCCCGGCCTCGCTGTGGGCGGAGAAGAACGGCGCGCCGGTGTGGATCGCCACCTACACCCGCAACCTGCAGCGCCAGATCGACAACGAGCTCGACCGCCTGCACCGCGATTCGGCGGAGAAACGCCGCCGCGTCGTGATCCGCAAGGGCCGCGAGAACTATCTCTGCCTGCTGAACTTCCAGGAAGCGGTGATGCGCACCGGCCTCGTCCCCGAGAACGCCGTCGGCCTGGGCCTTTTGGCGCGCTGGGCGCTGGCCAGCCGCGACGGCGACATGATCGGCGGCGACCTGCCGGCCTGGCTGCTCGATCTTCTGGGCCGCAGCCGCATCACCCGCCTGGCCGACCGGCGCGGCGAATGCATCTATTCGGCCTGCGAGCATTACCGGAAGTGCTTCGTCGAACGCACGATCCGGCGCGCGCGGCAGGCCGACATCGTGATCGCCAACCACGCGCTGGTGATGATCCAGGCGGCGATGGGCGGCCTCGACGACGGAACGCGCCCGCTGCGCTACGTGTTCGACGAGGGCCATCACCTGTTCGACGCCGCCGATGGCGCGTTCGGCGCACATCTGAGCGGCGTCGAAGCCTCCGATCTCCGCCGCTGGATTCTCGGCGCCGAGGGGCGCCGCGGCAGCCGCGCCCGCGGTCTCGAACGCCGCCTCAGCGATCTTCTGGGCGAAGACGCCGACGCACAGGCCGCCCTTCGCCGGCTGCTCCACCTCGCGCAGTCGCTGCCCTCGCCCAACTGGCAGACGCGGCTGGTCGACGGCACGGTACTGGGACCGGCCGAGGAGTTTTTGGCGCTGGTGCGTCAGCAGGTTCGGGCGCGAGCTTCGGGCGATGACCAGGGCTTCGGCCAGGAATGCGATGTACGGCCGCTCAATCCCGGCCTGCTCGAGGCCGCCGACCGGCTGGGCGAAGCGCTCGATCAGATGCTCGCCCCCGTGCGCAGGCTGCGCGCGGCGCTGCGGGCCAGGCTCGAGGGCGAGGCCGACAAGCTCGATTCGGGCCAGCGGGCGCGCATCGAAGGCGTGGCGCGCTCGCTTGCCAATCGCTGCGAGCTGACGCTCGAAGCCTGGCGCGCCATGCTGCGCGGCCTGCACAACGATCCCGACCCGGCCTTCGTCGACTGGTTCGCCATCGAACGCATCCAGCAGCGCGAGATCGATGTCGGCATGTACCGCCACTATCTCGATCCGACCGAGCCGTTCGTGAACGCGGTGATCCGCCCGTCGCACGGCGCGGTCATCACCTCGGCCACCTTGCGCGATTCGCTGGGCGTGCCGGCAGCCGCCAACGACGAGGCGACCGAAGCGCTGGCCGACTGGATGGTGGCCGAGGCGCGCACCGGCACACGCCACCTGGCCGCGCCCGCCATGCGCGCCGCCATGGCCTCGCCCTTCGACTATCCCGACGCCACCAAGGTGCTGATCGTGCGCGACGTGAAGCGCGACGATGCCGACCAGGTGGCCGCGGCCTACCGCGAGCTGTTCCTGGCCTCGGGCGGCGGCGCGCTCGGCCTGTTCACCGCCATCGGCCGGCTGCGCGCGGTGCATCAGAGGATCGCCCCGGCGCTCGAGGAGGCGGGCCTGCCGCTCTATGCCCAGCATGTCGGCGGCATGGACGCCGCCACGCTGGTCGATATCTTCCGGGCCGAGGAACATTCCTGCCTTCTGGGCACCGATGCGGTGCGCGACGGCGTCGACGTGCCGGGCCGGTCGCTCCGCCTGATCGTGTTCGACCGCGTGCCCTGGCCACGCCCCGACATCCTCCACCGGGCGCGCAAGGAGGCCTGGAAGAAGGCCGGCGCCGGCGCCAACGCCTACGACGACATGCTGGCGCGGCTCAGGCTCAAGCAGGCCTACGGGCGGCTGATCCGGCGGGCCGACGACCGCGGCGTGTTCGTGATGCTGGATTCACGGCTGCCGACGCGGCTGCTGGGCGCCTTCCCGCCAGGAGTCAGCATCGAGCGGGTGGGCCTGGCCGAGGCAGTGACGGCGGTGAAGGCCTTTCTCGATCCCCTGCCGTCATGACGTTAAAGTTTTATCGACATGTGCGCCTTTGAGACTTGGCAGTCCGACTCAATGGAGCCTTAATCGGTATTTAACGTTACAGTCTTTAGCACACGACTATAAGGCAAGCATGTTGCGTTCTTTGGGGGATTGGCTGGCGGCAATGACCGCCGTGCTGCTGTTCATCTGTCCGTCCAGCCAGGCAGCGGAGCCGCCATCGCCGCAGCAGAGCGTTTCAATCCTGCTGTACCACCGCCTGGGGCCCGAGCACGCCGACGACATGACGGTGACGACCACGGTGGTCGAGAGCCAGCTCAAGCTCATCCAGGAGCGCGGCTACCACGTCATTCCCCTGAAATCGCTGCTGGCGACACTCGCCGATCCCGCGGCGCCGCTGCCGGAACGCTCCGTGGTCCTCACTGCCGATGACGGCCATAAGACCGTCTACACGGACCTGTTCCCGCTGATCAAAAAATACCAGATCCCCGTCACCCTGTTCATCTATCCCTCGGCAATCTCAAATCCCAGCGCTCCCTATGCGATGACCTGGGAGCAGCTGGCCGAGATGAAGGCATCCGGCCTGGTCGACATCCAGTCGCACACCTTCTGGCACCCCAACTTCAAGATCGAGAAAAAGCGCCTGGCGCCGGCGGCCTACGAGAAGTTCACCCAGGACCAGCTGGTGAAATCCAAGGCCGTCCTCGAACAGAAGCTCAGCATCAAGGTCGACCAGCTGGCGTGGCCGTTCGGCATCTACGACGACCAGCTGATCAAATGGGCCCAGGACGCGGGCTATGTCGCGGCCTACACGATCGACCGCCGGGCGGTCACGCGCGCCGACAAGATGATGGCGCTGCCGCGCTCCATCGTTACCGACGCCGACCGCGGCGCCCGCTTCGAGGCGCTGCTCTCGGCACCGAAATGAGGAAAACAATGAAACCGTTTCTCGCCACGAGCGCCGGTCTATTCCTTGCTGGGTGCGCGCGACTCCAGTCGCGCGTCATCGCCAGCACAATCGGAAGACCGCGCCACTGGAGTGGCGCGCCCCCAGCAATGAGGGGTGTTCTCGTCCTTGTCGCTGCGTTTTCGCTTGTCTCGACAACCCACGCTCAACAGGCGACAGGCCAGTCTGAAAGCAAGCCTGAAGCGCCAGCCGCAGCGCAGCCTGCCAGCGAAAGCAGCAGCGAACGCCAGGGCACCGTTGTCGACGGAGCGACCGGCGCGCCGCTCGCCAAAGTGATCGTCACGGTGGGCGACAAGACCGTCCTCACCGACGCGCAGGGCCAATACAAGGTGGCGGCCGGCACGGAGCCGATCATGGTCAGGCTCGCCGGCTATGGCCGGGCAACGATCCCCAGCGACGCCTCGCAGCCCTTCAAGCTCATGCCGCTCGAGCCCAAGGCGCTCTATCTCACGGTCTACGGCATCGCCGCGCCTTTCCTGCGCGACCCCGCCCTCGAGCTGATCGAAAAGAACAAGTTCAACGCCCTGGTCATCGACATCAAGGGCGACCGCGGTCTCATCCCCTATCCCAGCAAATTGCCGCTGGCCGCCAAGGCCAACGCGCTCACGCTGCGCACCATTCCCGACCTCAAGGAGCTGGTGACCACGCTCAAGAAGAAGAACCTCTACCTGATCGCGCGCATCGTGACCTTCAAGGACACGCTGCTGGCCGCCGCCCATCCCGAATGGGCGATTCACGGCCCCGGCGGCGCGCTGTGGAAGGATCGCGAGGGACTTGCCTGGATCGATCCCTTCAGGAAGGCGGCGTGGGAATATCCCATCGGCGTGGCCGAAGAAGCCGCCGCCGCGGGCTTCGACGAAGTCCAGTTCGACTATATCCGTTTCCCCGATACAGGCGGTGGCGTCGCCTACTCCGAGGCGTCGACCGAGGCGTCGCGCGTGGGAGCGATCACCGGCTTCCTGCGCGAGGCGCGACGCCGGCTGGCGCCCTACAACGTGTTCCTGGCGATGGATGCCTTCGGCTATGTCTGCTGGAACGAGAACGACACCGGCATCGGCCAGAGGATCGAGGACCTGGCGACGGTTGTGGACGTGGTCTCACCCATGCTCTATCCGTCGGGCTTCCAGTTCGGGATTCCCGGCTACCGCAATCCCGTCCAGAATCCCTACGAGATCGTCTACAAGTCGCTCGAGGAGTGCAAACGGCGGACGACCAGCTCGGCGGTGCGATACAGGCCCTGGCTGCAGGCGTTCACCGACTATGCCTTTGGCGGAAAGTACTTCGGCGCCGACGAGGTCGGCAAGCAGACCAAGGCGGCCCGCGATGCTCGCACCGATGGATGGATGCTGTGGAATCCGCGCAACGTCTATTCCCCCAATGACATCAAGCCCGAGCCGATCGAGGCCAAGGCCGCGCCCGCCGATGCCAAGGCAACCGATGTCAAGGCTCCAGCGACACGCTGACCTGCTGCGTCTGCTCGTCGTCGGCCTGATCTGCCAGGCCGCCCTCGCCTGCGCCACGGCAACGACGCCGGCGTCGGCCGCCCCGCCCGCCGGGTCTGCCGCCGTGTCGTCCGCCCAGACGGCGCAGGCGATCAGCGCCATCGTCAACGAGGAGATCGCGGCCGGCCACTTGGTGGGCGGCGTGGTCGTGCTGGGCATCGGTGACCGGATCGTGCTGCGCCAGGCCTACGGCCAGCGCTCGGTGACGCCCGACGTCAAGCCGGCCACGCTCGACACGATCTACGATGCCGCCTCGCTCACCAAGGTGATGGCGACGGCGGTTGCCATCCAGCAGCTCGTCGAGCAAGGCAAGATCAATCTCGACCAGCCGGCCGCCACCTACTGGCCCGCCTTCGCGGCCAACGGCAAGGGCGCCATCACCGCCCGCCAGCTCATGACCCACTATGCCGCCCTGCCGGCCGGCATCCCGACGCGCGGATGGTCCGACTATCAGGGCGCGCTCGACGCCATCATCGCGCTGAAGCCGGTCGCGCCCGCCGGCACGCGCTTCAACTACAGCGACGTCGACTTCATCGTCCTGGGCGAGATCGTGCGACGCGTCTCGGGCCAGCCGCTGGAGACCTATGCCGCCCAGCACATCTTCCAGCCGCTGGGCATGCGCGACACCACCTTCCTGCCGTCGCCCTCCCTCAGAGACCGCATCGCGCCGGCCGACCTCGAAGGCTCCGAGCTGCGCTGGGGCGATGTCCAGGATCCGATCGCCTATCGCATGGGCGGCGTCGCGGGCCATGCCGGCGTGTTCACCACGGCCGACGACCTCACCAAGTTCGCGCAAATGATGCTGGCCGGCGGCAAGAACGTCCTGCAGCCGGCCTCCGTCGCGGCGATGACGACGCCGCAGAGCCCGCCCGGCGGCGCCGCCCTGCGCGGCCTGGGTTGGGACATCGATTCGCCCTACGCCGTGTGGTTCGCGCCCTCCTTCTCGACGCACTCCTACGGCCATACCGGCTATACCGGCACCGCGATCTGGATCGATCCCGAGACCAAAACCTTCCTGATCGTGCTCACCAACCGCCTGCATCCCGACGGCAAGGGCAACATCCTGAAGATGCTGCGGCGCATCGCCGAAGTCGCGGGCGCGGCAGGTCGCAGCGGCGCGCAGGCGCACGTGCTGTCGGGCATCGACGTGCTCGAAGCCTACGGCTTCCGTGAGCTGTCGGGCCGCCGGGTCGGGCTTATAACCAACCGGTCGGCCCGCGATTCGGCCGGGCGGCGGACCGTCGATGTGCTGCATGCCGCGGCCGGTCCGCAACTGGTGGCCCTGTTCAGCCCAGAGCACGGACTCGACGCTTCGGCAGAGGGCAAGATCGCCTCCAGCCGCGATTCGGCGACCGGCCTCGTGGTCAACAGCCTCTATGGCAGCACGATGCGGCCGACGGCCGCCATGCTGGCCGGCCTCGATGCGCTGGTGTTCGACATGCAGGACGTCGGCACGCGCTACTACACCTATCCCACGACCATGGCCTACGCGATGGAGGCCGCGGCGCAGAACCAGATCGATTTCTTCGTGCTCGACCGGCCCGACCCGATCACCGCCGCCACCGTGCAGGGGCCGGTGCTCGACGCCGACCTCACCTCGTTCATCACCTATCTGCCGCTGCCGGTGCGCTACGGCATGACGATCGGCGAGCTGGCGCGCCTGTTCAATGCCGAGAAGAATCTCGGCGCCAAGCTCCACGTCGTCACCATGCGTCGCTACGGCCGCGCCCTGTGGTTCGACCAGACCGGCTTCGGCTGGGTGGCGCCCTCGCCCAACCTGCGGCGCCTCGAGCAGGCGATCCTCTATCCGGGCGTCGGCATGATCGAAGGCGCCAATGTCAGCGTCGGCCGCGGCACGGCGACGCCGTTCGAGGTGGTGGGCGCGCCGTGGATCGACGGCAACGCACTCGCCGCCCAGCTCAGCGCGCGCGGCCTTGCCGGCGTGCGCTTCGAGGCGGCGACCTTCACGCCCAGCGAATCGGCCTATGCCGGCAAGACCTGCGGCGGCATCCGCCTCACCATCACCGATCGCAACCTTCTGGACACGCCCTTGCTGGGGATCGAGCTGATGGCCGCGCTCTATCGCCTCTACGGCAGCCAGTTCCTGATCGACCACACGCTGGGGCTGATCGGCTCGCGGGCGTCGCTCGACGCGGTCAAGGCGCAGACCGATCCGCGCGAGATCGCCCGCTCCTGGACACCGGCCCTCGAAGATTTTCGCGGACGCCGGGAGCCGCACCTGCTGTATTGATCTTCGCTGGGAGCGCGCCACTGCCATGACTTGACGATCGGTCGGATTGAGGCATCGTCGCTTCCCATGGGGAAAGACCAATTGAACGTCGCCATCGCAGGCGCCGGCATGGGCGGGTTGGCGGTGGCCGCGGCGCTCCGCAAAACGGGTCTCGCCGTCACGGTTTACGAGCAGGCCAGGCAGTTCACACGACTGGGTGCGGGCATCCAGATCGGCTGCAACGCCATGCATGTGCTGCGCGGCCTGGGCCTGGAATCGTTGCTGCGGGCCGAAACCTTCTATCCGCGCTCGTGGAACAACCGCCACTGGAAGACCGGCGAAGTGCTGTTCGACATGCTGTTCGGTCCGTCGGCCGAAACCAAATACGGCGCGCCCTATCTTCTGGCGCATCGCGGCGACCTGCACGAAGCGCTGGCGAGCATCGTCCCGCCCGAGTGCCTCAGGCTTGACCACCGGCTGACCGGCGTCGACCAGAGCGCGGGCGGCGTGCGGCTAAGCTTCGCCAACGGGCGCACGGCCGAAGCGGACCTGCTGATCGGCGCCGACGGCGTCAATTCGATCGTGCGGGCGGCCCTGTTCGACGAAAGCGAGCCGCGCTTCGCCGGCCGCATCGCCTATCGGACGGTCTTTCCCGCGCGCCTGCTGGGCGGCTTCGACATCGGTGATTGCACCAAATGGTGGGGCGAGGACCGCCACATCGTCATGTACCCGGTGAAGCCCGACCGCAGCGAAGTCTACTTCGTGACCAGCCAGCCCGAGCCCGAATTCGGCCTCGAGTCATGGTCGGAAAAGGGTGACGTGAACGTCCTGCGCGCGGCCTTCAAGGGCTTCCATCCGGACGTGCAGAGGGTGCTGGCCGCCTGTCCCGACGTCCACAAGCGGGGGCTGGTCGATCGCGAGCCGCTCGAGCGCTGGGTCGACGGCAAGGTGGTGTTGCTGGGCGACGCCTGCCATCCGATGACGCCTTACATGGCGCAGGGGGCGGCGATGGCGATCGAGGATGCGGCCATCCTGTCGCGCTGCCTGGCAGGCGTCGATCGCGACGGCATCGCCGGCGCGCTCGCGATCTACGAGGCGACGCGAAAAGAACGGACGGCGCGGGTGCAACTGACCTCGCGGCAGAACAGCTGGGGCAAGGGCGTCACGGACACCGACTGGGTCTATGGCTACAACGCCTGGACCGCGCCGTTGGCCGGCGATCTACTGGATGACAGGCCCTTTGCCGGGCGAGCCCGGCAGTGACCCGCCAGGACACGCGACACCATAAAATGATCACAACCCGATTGTTGGCGTCGCGGTAACTTCAACTATTCCTATCTAAGCGGTGTGTCGGATGAAGATCGATCTGCCACAGCATCCGACTGGCGTGCACAAAGAAGCATCCCTGCCAACGTCGCCGGCCGATGACGACAGGTATGCGTCTTTCGCCGCGCAGCTTGCGGCGAGAGCCGAGAGACTGGCCGCAGCGGCGTCGGCGCCGAGCAGCTATCCGGAGGAACCGGCAAGCCATTTCCCCTTTTCTCTGCTCGCCTCCGGCCGCGCCGGTCATGTTTGGACGGGTTTCCTGCTGCTGCTATTCATAAGCGTCTCTGTTCTGGCCGTCTGGGGTCTGACTTTTCAACCCTCGGAGCTGTTGCCATCCAGCCTTGCCGAACAGGCGAAAGCTGGCGTCCCCTCCACGGGCAAGCCGGAATCAAAAGTTTCGCCGCCGGTTTCCGCGCCGCCGGCCGCTGCAGCACTCGTCTCCGCGCCGCCGGCTTCTCCTCGAACGGCCTCCCTTCCGCCGGTCTCCCCTCCGACGGGGGCCCCAGTCGCCTCGCCGGCATTGCAAATGCCATCGACCGCGCAGCCCAGTCCCGCGCCGTTGACGCCCGACGAAATTCGCGAGCTGCAGGGCAGGCTCAAGGCTGCCGGCTTCGACCCCGGAGCCATTGACGGAACCATCGGCCGCCAGACACGGAGCGCCGTTCGCGAATACGCCGTAGCGCGGGCCCTACCAAACGCAGATGCGACAAGAGAGCTGCTCTTGCGCCTGAAAGCAGAAGCGCCGGCGTCGGTGTCGTCGGCGCCGGTCTCCTCGCCATCCGTCTCGTCGCCGCCTGTCCCGCAGCAATTCGACAAACCGACGCCCGACAGTGCGGCACCGCTGACGCCCGACGAAATCCGCGACCTGCAGGGCAGGCTCGAGGCGGCCGGCTTCAACCCCGGAGTCATCGACGGGGTCATAGGCCGCCAGACGCGGAGCGCTCTACGCGAATACGCCGAGGCGCAGGGCATTCCAAACGCAGCGGCAACAAGAGACTTGCTCTTGCGGCTGAGAACAGAAGCTCGCTGAAAGAACAGCGTTTGGCCAGGCACGTTCGAGCATTGCTCGATCGCTTTGACTCCCTCTCCAATTTGGCCGGCGCGTGCAGCTCCGCAGGCGAAGTAGCCTTCACCTTGTGACGCGCATCGTTGTCAGACCCGATAAGAATCGCGCCAGCGTTGCAGGAAAAGACCGGTCCATGGCCGGACCATTAAGGCGCATAGCCGGCCGCGGTGCGGTTTGGATCGGCGGGGGCTTTCGGGCCTGGCGGCGTGTAGCCGGGAAAATCCTGGAAGGAGAAGGGCGAGTACTTGTTGTCGGCGCACCCGCCTGCAAAGCCGGCAAGGGCCGCAATGGCGAGCCAGATCAGCCGTCTCATGTTGGCCTCCACCGCTGTACCCGGATCAACCGGGTTTTCGCCGCCGCCGTCAAGCGCTCGCGCCGAGCCGAGAGGCCGGATGCCGCAGGTGTGTCCCTCCTCGACCTGTATAAAATCCGCCGCAAGAAAAAAGTAGTGGAGGAAGCAAGATGAAAAGACTGATCCTGCCGCGCCGTCGTGTGCTCGTGCTCTCCGGCGGCATGATGGCGGGTGGCGCGCTGGCCGCCCCGATGATCGCATCCGGCGTCGCCCGCGCGTCCGACGACTGGCCGAACAAGCCGGTGCGCTACATCAACGTCTTTCCGCCGGGCGGGCCGACGGATACCCTCTCGCGAATCGTCTGCAATCAGCTGGCGGAGTTCACCGGCCAGCAATTCATCGTCGACAACAAGAGCGGGTCGGGCGGCAATGTCGGCACCGACGCCATCGCCAAGGCCGCACCCGACGGCTACACGATCGGCCTCTACACCATCGCCTCGCAGTCGATCGCGCCCACGCTCTACGCCAAGCTGCCGTTCGACGTCGACAAGGACTTCACCGCCGTCGCCATGATGTGGTCGGTGCCCAACATGCTGATGGTGCGGCTCGATCTTCCCGCCAAGACGGTGCCCGAGCTGACCGCGCTGGCGAAAGCAAATCCTGGCAAATATTCCTTCGCCTCGTCCGGGTCGGGCACCAGCCCGCATCTCAGCGGCGAAATCTATAAGCAGCTCGCCGGCCTCAACCTGCTGCATGTGCCCTATCGCGGCAGCGCGCCCGCCTACCAGGACCTTCTGGCGGGCCAGGTCGACATGATGTTCGACAATATCCCCGGCCCGCTCGGACTGATGCGCTCGGGCAAGGTGCGCGGCCTCGCCGTGACGTCGAAGGAACGCCACCCTGCCGCGCCCGAGATCCCGACCATGGCGGAGTTCCTGCCGGGCTTCGAGATCACCTCGTGGGGCGGCGTCTGCGGACCGGCCGGACTGCCGCCGGCCATGGTGGAGAAGCTGTCGGCCCTCACCCGGAAGGCGCTGGACAGCGCGCCCGTGAAGGCGAGCTTCGAGCAGCAGGGCGCAACGGCGATCTGGATGAACCCCGCCGACACCGCCGCCTATCGCGCCACGGACGAGAAGCGGCTAGCGCCGGTCATCAAGGCGTCGGGCGCGAAGGTGGATTGACGGCCAACGCCCTACCCTTCCCAAAGGGCTCCGCGTAGTATCGTCCGCCAACAGCGGGAAAGAGACGAGCCATGCAGACCGCCGTGCCGCTCGACTATCGCTCACTGGTCGACGCCCGTGCCGGCACGGTCGATCGCCGCATCTTCTCCGACGCCGAGATCTACCGCGCGGAGATGGAGCGCATCTTCGCGCGCTGCTGGAACTTCATGTGCCACGAGTCGCAGATCCCGCAGGCCGGCGACTTCTTCCTGAACTACATCGGCGAGGACAGCGTCATCGCCGTGCGCGATCGCAAGGGCGGCATCGGCGTGTTCCTGAATTCCTGCCGGCATCGCGGCAACGCGGTATGCCGCGCCGAATCGGGCCGGGTGAAGTCGTTCCTCTGCACCTACCATGGCTGGACCTACGACCTCGAGGGCAAGCTCGTCGGCGTGCCGGGCTACAAGGGCTTCTATCACGAGGCGCTGGAGCGCGATAAATGGGGGCTGATCGCCGCCCGCGTCGAGAACTACAAGGGCTTCGTCTTCGCCACCATGGACCCCGAGGCGCCGGCGCTCGACGACTATCTCGGCGAAGTGGGCCGCGTCGGCCTGTCGATGGCGGCCGCGCATGGCGACGTGGCGGTGGTCGACGGCGTGCAGAAGAACGTGCTGGGCTGCAACTGGAAGCTCGCCGTCGACAACCTGTTCGACTGGTATCACGTGCAGATCTCGCACGCCTCGGCGCCGATGTCGGGCTACCTGCCCAAGCTGCCCTATAAGGACGAGGACCAGATCGTCTCGCTCGGCGAATACGGCCATGCCATCAGCGGGCCGCGCTCGACGCCCGAGATGCGCGAGGCGGCGGCCCGCGCCTCGAGCGAGGTGCCGCTGTTCGACGAACGCTGGCGCGACACGCCCGAGGCGTTGGCGGCGCTGGGCCCGGTCGGCGTCGCCTCGCGCGGCCATCCCAACATCTTCCCCAACCTATGGATCGCCTCGAGCGGCGTGCAGCTCTGCCTGCGCCTGCCGCGCGGGCCATTCGCCACCGAGATCTGGTGGTTCACCCTGCTCGACCGTAACATGTCGCCCGAACGCCGCCGCGCCTCGGTGCAGCGCATGAACCACACGTTCGGCCCCGCCGGCATGCTCGAGCAGGACGACGGCGAGAACTGGAGCCAGAGCACGCTGGCCACGCGCAGCCCGGTGGCGCGCCGCCATCCGCTGAACTATTCGATGAATCTCGGGCGCGGCCATATCGCCGAGACCCAGCCCGGCCTGCCGAGCATAGAAACCCACATCAACGAGCATGCCCAGCTCTGGACCTACCGCGCGTGGGCCGACTGGATGACGGCGGCCGACTGGCCGGCGCTCAAGCGCGATCACGCAATGCCGGCCGGGGTGGTGTGATGCCCGACATGCTGGCACCTGCGATGGCGCCCTCGCTCGCCCTCAGGCTCGAGGTCGAGAGCTTCTACTACGACGAGGCGGCGCTGCTCGACCAGCGTCGCTATCGCGAGTGGCTCGACCTCTTCACCGACGATACGCACTACTGGATGCCGGTGCGCCGCACCAAGGCCTCCAACCAGCTCGACGGCGAATTCTCGCGGCTGGGCGACATGGCCTTCTTCGACGACAACAAGGCGATGCTGACCATGCGGGTGCGCCGCCTGGAGACGGGCTACGCGTGGGCCGAGGAGCCGCCCTCGCGCACCCGCCATCTGGTGACCAATGTGCGCATTGTCGCGGCCGAGGGCGAGCGCATCACGGCGGAGTCGAATTTCCATCTCCACCGCACGCGGCTCGCCTCCGACGAAAACAACTGGATCGGCCTGCGCCGCGACGTGCTGCAGCGCAGCGACGGCCTGCTGCGCATCGCCGCCCGGCACATCTTCCTCGAACAGACGGTGCTGCTGGCGCCCAACCTCAGCAATTTCTTCTAGGGCGGGTGACGCGGTGAGCGAACCTTCGGTCGAATGGCTGGACGTGGCGGCGGCGCGGGAGCGGCTGGAGGCCGGCACGCTGCTGGCGATCGACCTGCGCGGGCCGCCCGATTATGCCGGCGGCCGCATCCCGGGCTCGGTCAGCCTGCCCGGGCGGGCGATCGAAAGCCGCTGGAAGAAGGTGCCGACCGGCCGGACGCTGCTGTTCGTCGACGATGACGGCAGCCGCGTCGAGGCAGTCTGCGCCCTGGCGCGCGCGCAGGGCCTCGTTGTCGCCGCCCTGCGCGGCGGCTTCGAAGCCTGGTTCGATGCCGGCTATCCGGTCGAGACGATGTCCGACGGCCTGCCGCCGCTGGAAGACGCGTGATCGGACGGGTCCTGTTCGATGCGGCGCGCGCCTCGCTCGACCGCGCCGCTTTCAGCGACTCCGCCATCCATGCGCTGGAGCTGCGCCGCGTGTTCGCGCCCTCCTGGCTGTTCGTCGCGCCGGCGAACCTGGTCGCGCAGCCCGGCGATTGGCTGACGGCACGGCTCGGCGGCGAGCCGGTGATCCTGTGGCGCGACACATCGGGTGCGCTAAAAGCCTTCATCAATCTTTGTCCGCGCTGCGGGCGTGCCCTCGGCGAGGGTGAACACGGCTCGGCCGCACGACTCGCCTGCCGCAGCCACCCGCACGAGACCGACTTCACGCGCGTGGCGCAGCTCGCCATTCATCGCGGCCTGGTGTTCGCCAGTCTCGACCCGACGGCGCTGCCGTTCCTCGAGTGGCTCGCGCCGTTCGCCGGTGCTTTCGACAGCGCCTTCGGCGGCACGATGGAAGCCGTCGGCGGACACCGCCTGAGCTGGCGCTTCGCCGGCAACTGGAAGCTGGCGATGGAGCGGTTTTGCGGCGACATCGACGGCGGACGCTCGGCACACGCCGCGACGGATACCGCGAGCGGCGGGGCGATCGGTGGGCCGCGTGATCCCGGGCCGGCGTTCACGCTGTTTCCCAACCTGTCCTTCGAGACACGCACCGCGAGCCTGCACGTCTGGCATCCGGTCGCACCGGACCGTACCGAGGTCGACACCTGGTGCCTGGTCGCGCACGACGCATCGCCGGCGGATCGCGACGCCGCCCGCCGCGCCACGCAATTCGCCTGGGGACCCGCCGGCCTTTTGAGCCAGGATCTCGCCGTGCACTGGCAATCCATCACCGAAACGTCGAAAGGCGCCCTGGCGCGCCGCCACCCGTTGACGCTGCAGGAAGATCCGGGACAACGCGCCTTCTACGCCTGGTGGCAGGCGCGCCTGTCGGCCGCCAACGAGCGGCCGGACCAGCCGCCGACGCTCAGCGTGCGCCGCACGAACCCGGGAGAGCAGCGATGCGCTACAGCACGCTCGGCAGCACCGGCATAAAAGTCTCCTGCATCGGGCTGGGCACGGCGACCTTCGGCGTGGCGCCGCTCGCAGACGACGCCGAGCTGCTGGTCGGGCGCGCGCTCGATCTCGGCATCAACCTCGTCGACACCGCGAACAGCTACGGCAACCAGGCGCGCTTCGACCGCGCCGGCGCACCGCCGGCGGCGGCGCGGGCGTCGGCCGAGGAGATCGTCGGGCGCGCCCTCCGCACGCGCCGGCGCGACGTCGTGTTGTGCTCGAAGGTCATGGAGCCGGTGGGCGCAGGGCCGAACGAGCGCGGCCTGTCGCGGCGACACATTTTCAATCAGATCGAGGCCAGCCTCAGCCGCCTCGGCACCGACCATCTCGACCTTTATTACGCCCACCATCCCGATCCAGCGGCACCGATCGAGCAGACCCTGCGCGCCTTCGACGACCTCGTACGCCAAGGCAAGATCCGCTACGCAGCACTTTCGACCTATCCGGCCTGGCAGATGACGGAGGCGCTGTGGACCGCCGAGCGCCGCGGTTTCGCGCCGCCCGCCTGCAACCAGATCGCCTACAGCCTCGCCAACCGCGCCGCCGAGGAGGAGATGTTGCCGGCCTGCCGACAGTTCGGCGTCGGCGTCACGGTCTTCAGCCCGCTCGCGGGAGGACTGCTGGCCGGTCCGGCGGTGCGCCGGAGGCCGGTCGCCGGCGGCCTGCGCTGGGGCGCCAGCGGCTTCAGCGCGCGGCAAGTCGCGCTGGCCGAGCGGCTGGAAGCCTTGGCCGGCGAGAGCGGCCAGCCGCCTTCCGTGCTGGCGCTCGCCTGGTTGATTTCGCGCCCCGGCGTCAGCGCCGCGCTGATCGGCCCCGAGACGATTGCCGAGCTTGACGCCAATGCCGCCGCCGGCGCGATCGAGATCGAGCCGGCGCTGCTCGAGCGTGTCGACGCTCTTGGCCGGACGAGCTGACGCGGCAGCCTAGCTCTTCGACAGGTCGATCAGCGCGATGCCCAGCTCCGGACGCTTGCGGCGGCGAAGCCGCGCCGGTGTTTCGACGATCGTCACTTCCAGGGTCGGTCGCACGATGCCCTTGAGGAAGTGGCCGCCGCGGGTCGTGCCGTCGCTCAAACCCAGTACCGCGTGCATGTGGAGGCTGGGCTGGCCGTCGTCGCCGGTCGCGATGTCGCCCAAGAGGCTCAGCCCTTCGCACTGGCTGTCGATCTCGATCGGCTTATAAGTCTTCTTGGCGAGATCGAACCAGCCGACCGTCGCGCGCTCGAAGGCGCCGAGCGCCGTCAGCGACGCGCCGGCGAGGCTGGACTGTGCGGCGAAATCGGCGATGGCGGCAAAGGCCTCCTCGCCGGCGTCGAGAACGAGGACGAAGGTCCGTTCGCCGGCGTTTTCCCAGACGAGCTTGGATTGCATGACGGGCTCCTGACGACCCGGAGTCAACTCACAGCGCGCCGGATCGTTGCGCTCACACCAGGCAACGAAAGCGCAGGCTCAGCGTGACGCTGTCGATCAGAAGGTCTTCAAGCACCTTGTAGGGCTGACCGCCGCAGCTTCGCGTCATGAACGGTTTCGCCACATTCTCGGCGCGGCTTCGTTCGGCCTCGGCATTGGGATTGAGGACGATCGTCGCGCGCACGACGAGCATGCGGAACTCGCCTTCGACGTCGGCCGGCGCGACGCGCACCTCGAAGCGCCGGCCATCCACCCTCACATACTCCACCCGCGACCCTTCGAGCATCCCCTTGTCGTGGCAGGCCGCGACCATGAGCACGGCGAGCACGGCCGCGCAGACGGCTTGGCAGAGGCTTTTCATTTGAACCGCGGGTCCTCCTCGAGCCTGCCGCCCAAAGCATAGCCTGAACTCGGGCCGCCCAGAAAAGGGGCAATCCGCGCCAGCACGCCGATACTCAAAAACGTTGCCCTTAGTTGATCACAACTTTCGATATTGCGCCGCGGTAAGCTCATGCTGCACTGCGGCAGCCGAAATCTTCTACAGGACAGCCAGCAGGGGGCGTCGCATGAAGACTGAATTGCAAGACAAAGTGTGGTCGCCACGATCGCCCGCCAGCAGCGATAATGAGTTTGCAGCTTCCTTGGCCGCCCAGCTTGCCGCGCAGGCCGAGAAATTTCACAAAGCGTCGCCAATATCGCCAGCCAGCGCCGATGATGACTTTGGAAAGACCTTGGACGCGAAGCTTGCAGCGAGATCCGAAAGACTTCGCACTGGCGCCTTCTCGACGCCGCCACCGTCAAGTCGGTCGGATTTTTCGGCGCCGGGTATCGATCCGGGAGAAGAGCGAGACCGTTCCTCTTCTTTGCTCGCCTCGATTCGCGTCGGTCATCTTTGGCTCGGCTTGTTGCTGATGCTGTTTGCCGCTGCCGCTGTTCTGGCCGTTCGGGGCCTGCCCTTTCCACCTTCGGAGCCATTGCCGCCAAGCCCTGTCGAACAAGCGAAGGCTGCCATCCCCCGCGCTGACGACGCGTCGGACAAAGCGCCGCCGCCGGCCGCCGCGCCGGCGATCTCTCCGCCCCCGGCTTCGCCATCGCCGGCCACATCGTTGGAACAGCCGCCAGCGCCATCGGCAGCGCAAATACCGCCTCCTGCGCCCGCGAAACCGGCGCCGCTGAACGCGGACGAAATTCGGGAGTTACAGGGCAGGCTCAAGGCTTTGGGATTTGATCCCGGAGCCGTCGACGGCGTCGTCGGCCCGACGACGCTGCGCGCTGTCCGGAAGTATTCGCAAGCGCGGGCCATTGCCAACACGGAAGCGACAAGAGACTTGCTCGTTCGCCTGAGATCGGAAGCTCCCCCGAAAAAATAGCGCGGTATCGCAGGGACATTTCGGTAGAGTGCGACCGCGGCACCTGATCGTCCGGAAGGCTGTCGCCCCGCTCATGCCTTTCCAGTCCGTGCCATGCCTTCCCGAAAAGTCCTGATCGCCGGCGCCACCGGCCTCGTCGGCTATGCCGCCATGAAGCATTTCGCACGCGAGCCGGGCTGCGAGGTGATCGCCGTCTCGCGCCGCCGTCCCGACGAGACATTCGGCGCGCGCTGGGTGCCGCTCGATCTCACCGACGCCGATGCGTGCGCCAGACTCGCGCCCGGGTTCGCCGGGGTCACCCATCTCGTCTATGCCGCACTCTACGAGCGGCCGGGGCTGGTCGCGGGCTGGCAGGAAGACGAGCAGATCCGGACCAACGAGGCGATGCTGCGGAACCTGTTCGGCCCCCTCGAAAAGGTCGCCCCGGGGCTCAGCCACGTGGCCCTGCTGCAAGGCACCAAGGCCTACGGCGTGCATGTCCGTCCGCTCACGGTGCCGGCGCGCGAGAACCGCTCGGAGATGCACGAGCAGCCGAACTTCTACTGGAACCAGGAACGCTACCTGCGCGCCCAGCAGGCGGGCAAGGCCTGGCACTGGTCGATCCTGCGGCCGGTGCTGATCGTGGGCGATTCGGTGGGCAGCGCCATGAACGTGATCCCGGCGCTCGGCGTCTATGCGGCGATGATGCGGCGCCGTTATGGGAACAAGAATGGCAAGACCAGGCTGGATTATCCCGGCGGCGTCGGGCGCGTGGCGCAGGCGGTCGATGCCGACCTTCTGGCGCGCGCCATCGCCTGGTCGGGCGAGGCGGCGACGGCCCGGAACGAGATCTTCAATGTCACCAACGGCGACGTGTTCATGTGGCCGAACGTGTGGCCGGCCATCGCCGATGCGCTCGGCTTCGCGGCGGGCGAACCTGTGCCGCTGGCGCTCGACAGGGAGATCCGCCCGCTCGAGGCCGAGTGGGCGGAGATTTGCGCGCAGCACGGGCTCAGGTCGGGCACCTTGAAGGAATTCGTCGGGCTGTCCTTCGAATATGCCGACTACACGATGGGCTATGGCCGCGACACGCCGGGGCCGGCGGCGATCGTGTCGACGATCAAGCTGATGCAGGCAGGCTTCCACGAGGTCATGGATACCGAGGCGATGTTCAGGAAGTGCTTTGCCGAGATGCAGGCGAAGAGGTTGCTGCCGCCTCGCTGACGGTCCCGGTCCCGGTCACTCTTCCCGGTGCACGTCGTGGACGACGATCCCGTCGCCTTCCGGCGGCATCGCGATCCAGCGCCGATGCTTCAGCGTCCGCATCGTGTCTTCGTATCCACTGGTCCAGTGCTCGCGCATCGATGTTCCGGAGAACTCGTAATCCTTGGCGTGTCCCTCGTAGGATTTCTGCTGATAGATCAGCTGGAGAATCGCGATCTCCGGCAGATCGGCCAGTTCGTCCTTGAGGCGCCGCTCCTCGTCGGTCAGCCGGTCGGCCGGCACCTTTTGCAGCGCGTCCCGCAGCCGCGTCTTCCATGTGTGGATGCGGCGATAGACGTCCGTGTTGTAGCGGGTGCGCGAGGAATACACGATGTCCTTGTGACGGGCCATGACGTCCTGGATGTCCCGCGGCAGGGCGCCGCGCGCGCTGAACAGGTCGACCTGGAAGACCAGGGTGTTGACGCAGTCGTCCTGGTCGAGCAGGTGCTGAAGCGGCGTGTTCGACACGATGCCGCCGTCCCAGAAATGATCCGTACCGATCTTCACCATGGGCAAGGCCGGCGGCAGGGCGCCGCTCGCCATCACATGCTCCGGCTCGATCGTCTCGAGCGCATTGTCGAAGTAGGCGAAGTTGCCATCCAGGACGTTGACGGCGCCGACCGCCAGAGGCGTTTCCTTCCGGTTTATCAAGGAGAAATCGACGAGCTCGAGCAGGGTCTCGCGCAGCGGTGCACTGTCGTAGTAGCTGGTCGCCGTCCGCGCGCCCGGAAAGCTCAGCCAAGGGCTTGGCTGCGTCGGCGTGAAGAAGCCGGGCTGGCCGTGCAGGATCGTCAGCCATGAGCTGGCGGCGTTGCGGGTGCGGCCGAAGACGTCACCATCCGGCGTATAATTCCAGATCTTGTGCTCGGTGATGCGGGACAATCACGCAAACGTAACGCAATTGCCCTTTGCTCCTGCCGAAATCCGACGAATGGGCGAGCGAGGGCGACATGAAGGCAATGGACGTGATGGTACGCGACGTGATCACGGTGAGGCCCGACGATGAGGTCGCCGCAGCGATCAAGCTTCTGGCCGAACACGACGTCAGTGCGCTGCCGGTGGTCGACGATGGCGGCAAGGTCGTCGGCGTGATCAGCGAAGCCGATCTGATGCGCCGCGAGGAGATCGGCACCGAGCGGCATCGCTCGTGGTGGCTCGAGGTCATGACACCAGGCGCGACCTTGGCCGGTGAATTCGCCAAGGCGCACGGACGCAAGGTGCGTGAGATCATGTCGGATACCGTCGTCTCGGCCACGGAGGAGACGCCGCTCGGCGAAATCGCCGGCTTGCTCGAAAAGCACCGCATCAAGCGCGTGCCGATCCTGCGCGACGGCAAACTCGCGGGCATCGTGAGCCGATCCAATCTCATCCAGGCGCTGGCCACGTCGGACGTTGCAGCCGGCAGCGACGGGCCGTCCGATCGCAGCATCCGTGGCGAGCTGCTCGACCGGCTGGGCGAGCAGGCATGGACGGACTTCGGCTCGCGCAACGTCATCGTTCGCGACGGCGTTGTGCATCTTTGGGGACTCATCGGGTCGCCGCAAGCGCACAAGGCGTTGCTCGCGCTGGCCGAGCAGGTGGCGGGCGTCAAGAGCGTGTCGGACGAGACCTTTCCGGCCTATTGAAATTCATGTGCGGGCGCCGAGGGAGGATATGCGGATGAGCATCGAGAAGAACCGGCAGAGTCTTGCGGATCGCGTCCAGGAGGAACTGGCCGACAGCCTCGACGAGGAGTTCGAGCTGGAGCTCGGCGACGACCTCATGGCGCGCCTGCCCGATCACCTGACCGACGTTCCCCGGCCGGAAGTCATCGACCGCCGGCTGTATTTCACCGAACTGCTGCGCTTGCAGCGCGAGCTCATCAAGCTGCAGGACTGGGTGGTGACCCACAAGCTCAAGGTCGTCGTGCTGTTCGAGGGCCGCGACGCCGCCGGCAAGGGCGGCGTGATCAAGCGTGTGACCCAGCGGCTCAACCCGCGCATCTGCCGCACCGTGGCGCTGTCGGCGCCGACCGAGCGCGAGCGTACCCAGTGGTATTTCCAGCGCTACGTGGCCCACCTGCCGGGTGCCGGCGAGATCGTGCTGTTCGACCGCAGCTGGTACAACCGCGCCGGCGTCGAGCGGGTCATGGGCTTCTGCAGCGAGACCGACGTCGAGGAGTTCTTCCACACCGTGCCGGAATTCGAGCGCATGCTGGTGCGGTCGGGCATCATCCTCGTGAAGTACTGGTTCTCGATCACCGACCCCGAGCAGAACCTGCGCTTCCTGCTGCGCATCCACGATCCGATGAAGCAGTGGAAGCTCTCCCCCATGGATCTCGAATCGCGGCGACGTTGGGAGGAATACACAAAGGCCAAGGAGGAGATGCTGGCGCGCACCCACATTCCGGAAGCGCGCTGGTGGGTCGTCGAAGGCAACAGCAAGCGCAAGGCGCGGCTCAACTGCATCCATCACCTGCTGCTGCAGGTGCCCTACCGCGATGTCGAGCACCAGCCAATCGTGCTGCCGGCGCGCGAGCACAAGCCCGACTATCATCGTACCCCGGTGCCCGACGCGCTGTACGTGCCGGCGGTCTACTGATGGACTTCTTCCGGCGCTTCACCTTCCTGTTCTGCGCACCGGCATTCGACGCCGAAGCCCTCGAAGGCCATCGGCTCAACGAGATCACCATCGCCATCGAGAGGCTCGGCTTCCAGGTGATCCGGGCGCGGCGCATCGAGGATGCCGAGATGGCGGTGCAGACCGACGCCGCCATCGGCTGCATGGTCGTCGACTGGGGCAAGAAGGGACTCGAGGGCAAGACGGCCGACCTGATCAATCTGATGCGCCGGCGCGGACTCGAGATGCCGATCGTCATGCTGGTGCGCCGCAAGCGCCTGGAGGACATCCCGGTCGAGGTGCTCGACTATATCGACGGCTACATCTTCCTGGCCGAGGAGACGCCGGAATTCATCGCCAAGAACCTGGTGAGTCGGCTCAAGCAATATGCCGAGACACTCAAGACACCGTTCTTCGGCGCGCTGGTCGACTACGCCGAACAAGGCAACCAGCTGTGGACCTGCCCCGGGCACAATGGCGGCGTCTTCTACAACAGGAGCCCGATCGGCCGCATCTTCGTAGAGCATCTGGGCGAGGCGGTGTTCCGCGACGATCTCGACAACTCCGTGCTCGAGCTTGGCGATCTTCTGGTCCACGAGGGCCCGGCGCTGCGGGCGCAGCAGGAGGCGGCGGCGATCTTCGGCGCCGAGAAGACCTACTTCGTCCTGAACGGCACCTCGTCATCGAACAAGATCGTGCTGTCCGCGCTGGTGGCCGAAGGCGACCTCGTGCTGTTCGACCGCAACAACCACAAGGCGGCTCATCACGGCGCGCTGTTCATCGGCGGCGGCATCCCGATCTATCTCGAGACCGACCGCAACGCCTACGGGTTGATCGGCCCGATCTTCCACGAGGCATTCGACGAGGCGGCGATCCGCGCCAAGATCCGCTGCCATCCGCTGGTCGCCGACAAGGAAGCGTGGCGGCGCCCGCGGCCGTTCCGGGTCGCCGTGATCGAGCAATGCACCTACGACGGCACGATCTACGACGCTCGCCTGATCGTCGAGAAGATCGGTCCTCTCTGCGACTACATCTTGTTCGACGAGGCGTGGGCGGGCTTCATGAAGTTCCACCCACTCTATGCCGGCCGCTTCGCCATGGGCCTGGGCGACCTCGGTCCCGAGAGACCCGGCATCATCGCCACGCAATCGACCCACAAGCAGCTCGCAAGCTTCAGCCAGGCCTCGCAGATCCACGTCAAGGACCGGCACATCGAAGGCCAGCGCCGGCGGATCGAGCATCGCCGCTTCAACGAGTTCTTCATGCTGCATGCCTCGACCTCGCCGTTCTATCCGCTGTTCGCCTCGCTCGATGTCGGCGCGCAGATGATGAAGGGGAAATCCGGCGAAGTGCTGTGGGACGACACCATCCGCCTGGGCATCGAGCTGCGCAAGAAGGTGCGGGCGATCCGGCGCGAGTTCGAGGAGCGCGAACGCGATCCCGGCCGGCGCTGGTTCTTCGAGGCCTTCGTGCCCGATCGGGTCACGGTACCGGACCCCGCCGGTGGCGCACCGCACGGGACCGCCTGGGAGGACGTGCCGACCGACGCGTTGGCCGCCGATGCCCGCTACTGGGAGCTGGCGCCGGGCGCTGGCTGGCACGGCTTCGGCCATGTGGCTCCAGGCTACGCCATCACCGACCCCAACAAGCTCATCCTGCTGACGCCGGGCTTCGACCGCGCGACCGGCACCTATGCCGAGTACGGCATTCCGGCGCCGGTGGTGGCCCAGTATCTGCGCGAGAACCGGGTCGTGCCGGAGAAGAACGACCTCAATTCTCTCCAGTTCCTGCTGACGCCGGGCGTGGAATCGAGCAAGGCCGGCACGCTGTTGAGCACCCTGGTCGCCTTCAAGCGGCTGCACGACGACAATGCCCGCCTCGAAGACGCCATCGGCGACTTCGTGCGCCGCCGCCCGGCGCGTTATTCAGGGCTGCGATTGCGCGAATTGTGCGCCGAGATGCACGACTTCTTTCGCGACAGCAACGTGAGCGCCCTGCAGCGCACACAGTTTGCGCCGGAGCATCTGCCGACGCCGGTGCTGGCGCCGCACGAGGCGGTGCGCGAGCTGGTACGCAACAACGTCGACTACCTGCCGATCGACCAGGCCTTCGGGCGGATCGCCACGACGATGTTCGTGGTCTATCCGCCCGGTATCGCCAGCATCGTGCCGGGCGAGCGGCTCGACGAGCGGGCGCGGCCGATGCTGGACTATCTGAAAATGTTCGAGAGGAGCGCCAACCTGTTCCCCGGCTTCGAGGTCGAGGTGCAGGGCATCTATCGCGAGATCGAGAAGGACGGCACGGTCCGCTTCTACACCTACGTGGTTCGGGAATAGCCGCCGTCGACCGGCGGCGGTGGGTGCGTGGCACCCGGTCCGAGAACGCGCTGCATCAGGAGGCTATCGGTCCAGCGCCCGAACTTGTAGCCGACTCCCTCGAGCAGGCCGACGCGGCGGAAGCCGAAGGCCTCGTGCAGGTTCTGCGACGGCAGGTTCTCGGCATCGACATAGGCGATCATCTGGCGAAAGCCCTCCGCCGTGCAGGCCTCGATCAGGGCCGGCAGCAGCAGCCGGCCGACGCCCGAATGCAGGTGATCCGGATGCACATAGATCGAGTGCTTGACCGCATAGCGGTAGGCCGGACGCTTGCGGAACGGCACGGCATAGGCATAGCCCACGACGGCGTCGCCGCGTTCGGCCACCAGGTGCGGCAACCGGCGTTTGAGCATGTTCTTGCGACGCCGCTTGATATCCTCGTCGTGCGGCGGCTCGGGGTCGATCGTGCCAAGGCCATGGCCGATGTGGTGCGCATAGATCGCCAGCATGGCCGGGACGTCGGTCTCGGTCGAAGCGCGCACGGCGAGGTCGCGGGAACAGGTGACCGGCGAATTCAAGGCAGTCCCTTCTGTCGAGACTCCCGATCAAACACAGCACCGTGACGCTTTCATGTCGGTCGGGAGCCCCCCGCGCTGCGCGAAAGCGGCTTGCCTACGAGCGGCGGAAGGTCAACGGGCGGAATAGGAATAGGCCGCGGGCTTCTTCAACAGCAGCGCGGCCATCAGGGCTACGATCAGGGTGGCGCCCATCAGGAAGAAGGCGTCGCCGAAGGCCATTGTGTAGGCCTGCTGGTGGATGCGGCTGCCGATGGCGACCACGGCCTTGTGCCAGGCGACCGTCGGATCTGTGACGCCGTGGTTCAGGAAATGGTGGACGAGCTGGTCGATGTGCTGTCGCGTCATCTCGTCGAACGGCGAGACCGACGGGCTCAGTGTGTTGAAATGGAAGTACTGACGGGTGGTCAGGAACGTCTGCAGCACGGCGATGCCGATGGCGCCGCCCAGGTTGCGCACGACATTGATCAGCG
>Ga0193726_1000750_pt1 | contig 30481 bp, 30 predicted proteins | sample H2c1metaG_FD_144928 | JGI IMG/M metagenome (GOLD analysis project Ga0193726, IMG submission 144928) | Soil microbial communities from a riparian zone of the East river system, Colorado, United States - H2c1 | ecosystem: Environmental > Terrestrial > Soil > Riparian zone | place: USA: East River... | reverse complement strand
CACGAGCTTGGATGGCAGAAGGTCGTTGCCCGCGGGCTGGCGCATGCTGGGCGACCCGGGCGCGGCTTGCCACGAGAGCGTCACGCTGGTCTCGTCGTTCTTCACTGCCGGCGACGCGGGCGCCGCCGGCGCGGCCACGAGCGGCACGAGCCGGCGCGGCGTCGGCGGTCCGTGCTGGCCGTGCGCGCTCACCGAGACGGCGACGTACCGGCGCGTCGGCACCTCCAGCGGCGCGCCGATGAGCGGCCGCGCGGTGTCGTCCACCACGGTCTTGGCCGCCGGTTTCTTCGTCGCGATCACGATCGGCACGTGCGACTCCGCGGTCAGCGTGTCGTGCAGCTCCGCCTTGGCGCCCTGTTCGATGCCGGCGCCCTCCGGCGGCTCCATGTCTGCCGCCGGCTCATCGTCTTCGACGACGGCATCCGGATCCTTCGGCGCTTTGACCACGACGCTGCCGATCTTCGGCGCGTGTTTGAAGAGATCCTCGTCCTTGATGTCGGGGCCCGTCCACGCGTACAGGTCGACGCGGGCGACGTTCGCCGGCCGCGAGCCGTCGGTGTTGGCCGTCGGCGCATTGAGCTGCAGGTCCACGGTATCGCCGCGGCGCGTCGCGGTCAGCTCCGCCGGCGCCTGCGGCATCCGGACCAGCGGCGGCAGCGGCGGGCCTTTTCTTCCGCACGCCGTCATCGACACCACGACGATCAACGCGGAGCCAACTTTTCTCAGCGAACTCTGCGGACTCCGCGCTGCGGTTAGGATCCAGAACTCCCTCACAGGATGTACCGCGACAGGTCTTCGTTCTTGACGATGTCGGCGAGCATGCGGTTGACGTACTCGCCGTCGATCGTCACGTGCTTGTCCGCAAGGTCGGACCCTTCGAACGAGATCTCGTCGAGGAGTTTCTCCATCACCGTGTGCAGCCGGCGCGCGCCGATGTTCTCGGTGCGCTCGTTGACGATCGTCGCGAAGTCGGCGATGCGATCGATCGCGTCGGTCGTGAAGCGCAGCTCGATCCCCTCGGTGTCCATGAGGGCGATGTACTGCTTCACGAGCGCGCTGCGCGGCTCGGTGAGGATGCGGACGAATTCGTCCTTGCCGAGCGCGTCGAGCTCGACGCGGATCGGAAAACGCCCCTGCAGCTCGGGAATCAGGTCCGACGGCTTCGAGACGTGAAACGCGCCGGCGGCGATGAACAGGATGTGATCCGTGCGCACCATCCCGTACTTCGTGTTCACGGTGGTGCCTTCGATGATCGGCAGGATGTCGCGCTGCACGCCCTCGCGGCTGACGTCGGGCCCGTGGCCGCCTTCGCGCCCCGCGATCTTGTCGATCTCGTCGATGAAAATGATCCCCGCCTGCTCGACGCGCTCGACCGCGATCCGCGCCACGCTGTCCATGTCGATGAGCTTGTGCTCTTCTTCCTGGGTCAGATACTCGAGCGCCTCGGGCACCTTCACGCGCCGCTTCTTGGTCTTCCCCTGGAACAGCCCGGGCAGCATGTCCTTCAGGTTGATGTCCACTTCCTCGACGTTCGACCCGGTGACGATCTCGAAGGACGGAAACGATTTCTCGCGCACGTCTATATCGACGACGCGCGCGTCCAGACGGCCGGCCCGCAGCTGCTCGCGGAACCGCTCGCGCGTCTGGTGCTGCTGATCGCGGGCGGCGCCGGCGTCTTCGTCGGGAGCGATCGGGCGCGCCGGCGGCAGCAGGATGTCGAGCAGCCGCTCCTCGGCGTTCTGCTGCGCCTTGACGCGCACTTCCTCGAGCTGCTCTTCCCGCACCATGTCCACGCCGAGCTCGGTGAGGTCGCGCACCATCGACTCGACGTCGCGGCCGACGTACCCGACCTCCGTGAACTTCGACGCTTCGACCTTCACGAACGGCGACTGCGCGAGCCGCGCGAGCCGTCGCGCGATTTCGGTCTTGCCGACGCCGGTCGGGCCGATCATCAGGATGTTCTTGGGCGCGATTTCCTCGGCCAGCTCCGGCGCGAGCTTCTGGCGGCGCGTGCGGTTGCGCAGCGCGATCGCGACGGCGCGCTTCGCCTTCGCCTGCCCGATGACGTACTTGTCCAGCTCGGCGACGATCTGGCGCGGCGTCAGCGCCTCGGTCGACGTCTGCGTGGTTTCCGGAAGGTAGATGGGCACTTACAACTCTTCCACGACGATGTTCGAATTGGTGTAGATGCAGATGTCGGCGGCGATCGCCATCGCCCTTTCGGCGATGCCGCGCGCGTCGAGATCGGTGTTGGCCGCGAGCGCGCGTGCGGCGGCGAGCGCGTACGGTCCGCCCGATCCAATCCCCACGATCCCATCGTCGGGTTCGATCAGATCGCCGGTGCCGGAGAGCAGGAACGTCGAGCTCTTGTCGAGCACGATGAGCATCGCTTCGAGGCGGCGGAGGATGCGATCGCTGCGCCAATCCTTCGCGAGCTCTACGGCGGAGCGCTCGAGATTGCCGCGATACTGTTCGAGCTTCGACTCGAAGCGCGAAAACAGCGCGAACGAATCGGCGGCGGATCCGGCGAAGCCCGCGAGAATGCGATCGTTGTAGAGGCGCCGGATTTTTCGCGCGCCCTGTTTGACGACGGTCTGTCCGAAGGTGACCTGGCCGTCGCCGGCGAGCACCGCGCGGTCGCGGTGGCGGACGGCGAGGATCGTGGTGCTGTGAAACACGGTTTTCTGACTGTACCGACGGCGGGATCGGAGTGTCAAGAAAACGGGACGATTTCTGCACTCGCGCGGGGACATCCAGCCGCGATTTTCCGTGCGTTTGGCGCGAAAACGGCCGATACTTGAGGAGTTTCTTACGCCATCTTTGGCAGGTACGTTGCTCCATCCTGCCTCAGGAGTGGATCAGGCCATGAAAAGACTCTTTCCCGCGTGGACCAGTTACGCGCTCGCGGTGCTGGTGCCGATGTTCCTGTTGGGCACCCCGACGGTCTCATCCGCCCAACATTCGCAGGGCAGCGGCGGCTCATCCGGCGGTTCATCGAGCGGCTCGTCCGGTGGATCCTCCTCGGGCGGTTCGTCCGGCGGATCCTCGGGCGGATCGTCGGGCGGCAGCAGCGCTGGATCTTCGAGCGGCGGCAGCAGTGGCGGCTTCAGCGGAACGTCCGCGGTGCCGCGCGGCAGCAGCAGCGGGGGCAGCGGCTCGTCGTCGAGCGGCAGCGGATCGCATGTGAGCAGCGGCGGATCCGGGGGCAGCTCGCGCGGCAGTGGCGCAACGTATGCCGGTTCCGGCTCGACGACGACGTCGACGGGCAGCGCGGTGACGCGTGGCAGCTCCGGCGCCTCCGGCGCGTCCAGCACCGGCGAGACGAGTGCCGTGCCACCGTTCTCGCGGCCGAATCCCGGTAACCGCCCCGTCATCGGCCAGGCCATTCCGCGCACCGGCCCGGCGCCGGTTCCAGGCGGCAGCAACATCAACGTCGTTCCGGGCGGCTACTTCCCGTTCGGCTTCGGCGGATTCGGGTACGGGTACGGAGGCTACGGCTACGGAGGCTACGGCTACGATCCGTACGGCTACTACGGCGGCTTCTACGATCCGATGATGGATCCGTTCGGTTACGGCGGCATCGAGCCTGGCGGGTACGGCGGCGGCAACTACTACGGCGGCGGCGGCTACTCGAGCAGCAATCCCGGACACGGCGAGGAAGCGTCGCTCCGCCTGAAGATCAAACCGAGCAGTGCGCAGGTGTTCGTGGACGGCCAGTACGTTGGCGTCGTGGACGAGTTCGACGGCCTCTTCCAGCATCTGAAGAGCGACGCGGGCCTGCACCACGTCGAGATTCGCGCGCCGGGCTACGAAACCCTGACGTTCGACGTGCGGCTCGATCCGGATCACTCGACGACGTACACGGGCGAGCTGAAGAAGATCCAGTGAGCCGCGCGCGGCTTCGCGCTATCGCGGCCGTCTCGGGCATCTACGACGCCGGCATCGGCGTCCTGATGCTGGCGGGACGGCCGCTCCTTTCCAGCCTGTTCGACGTTCCCCTTCCAGAGCCTCCGATCTTCGCGGACCTGAACGGCGTGTTTCTGCTGGCGGTCGCGGCGGGCTACCTGATCCCGTATCGCGATCCCGATCGCGGACGGGGTTATCTGTGGGTGATGGGACCGCTGCTGAAGGGCGGCGGCGCGCTGGTCTTCATCCTCGACTACGTCTTCCGGCACTCGCCGGCGTCGTTCCTGCTGTTCGCGGCGAGCGACGGCGCGCTCGCGCTCGTCACGCTGGCGGTGCTGCTTGCCGCGCCTGCCACCGCGTCCACACGTACACCGGAATCCCCGCGGCCATGACGCCGAGGCCGGCAAGCGCCACGCGCGGCGCTGCCGCGACGGTGTTCGCCACGATCGCGAAGCCCACCAGGCAGAACACTGCCGGCGCCCAGGGATAACCCCACGCGCGAAACGCGCCCGGCTCTCCCCTGTGGCGGACGACGAACAGCGAGAGCACGGCGAGCGCTGAAAAGAGAACCACCGCGAAGCCGGTGTAGGTGAGCAGTCCGTCGAACGTTCCCGACAGGACGAGCAGGCAACTCCATCCCGCCTGGGCGAGGATCGCCACCGCCGGCGTGTGATACCGCGGATGCACGCGCGCGGCCGACGGAAAGAACGCGCCGTCGCGCGCCATCGCGAAGTACACGCGCGGGCCGGCGAGCGTCATCGCGCTGAGGCTGCCGAGCACGATGACGATCGCGAGCGCCGCGAAGACGCCGCCGGCCGCGGCTCCGAAGAGCCGATCGGCCGCCAGCGCGCCGACGCTGATCGCGCCGGCCAGCACATCCTGCGGCAGCACGCGCAGGTACAGCGCGTTGAGCGCGAGATACAGCACGGCCACGGTGGCTGTGCCCAGCGCGAGCGCGAGCGGGACGTTGCGCTCCGGCTCGCGGATTTCTTCCGCGACATACACCGCGGCGTTCCACCCTGAATAACTGAACATCACCGGCACGAGCGCCAGCAGCCACATGTGCCACGCAATCGGCGGCGCGGCGGACGCGATCGACGGCGCGGCCGGCCGCGCGACGAGAAAGCCGGCGACGACGAACAGCGTGAGCGCGGCGACCTTGGCCAGCGTCAGCGCGTTCTGCATCCAGCGGCCCGGACCGAGTCCACGCGCGTGCACGAGCGCGAGCACGACGATCAGCGCCATCGCGATCAGGGCGCGGGTGGAGATCGTCATCGTCAGTGGACCCGCGTGCCACGCGGCGATCGGCGCGGCACTGCCGGCGCCCGGCAGAAACCGATCGAGGTACGCGGTCACGCCGACCGCGCCGGCTGCGATCGCCCCCGCGAATCCCGCGACGAACGACGTCCAGCCCGTCAGAAACGCGGCCAGGCCGCCGAAGCTCTCACGCAGGTAGACGTACTCGCCGCCCGCCTGCGGACGCCGCGTCGCGAGCTCCGAATACGCGAGCGCACCGGCGAACGCCAGCGCGCCGCCGGCCGCCCAGACGCCCAGCATCGCCGCCGGATGCGGCAGCATCGCCGCGACCACGCCGGGCGTGGTGAAGATGCCGATGCCGATGACGTTGGAGACCACGATGACCGCGGCGTCGAGAGGACCGAGCCGCCGATCGAGACCGATCACTCAGTGCGCCAGGAGCTGCCGGCCGATTTGATAGGCGCCGACGCGCGTCCACTGGCCGGCGCCGTACTTCGCGGACAGCTCGACCTTCGCGTCGACGAAGTGGGAATTGTGCAGCATGTCCTGGCGCGGATCGGTCGACGTGTAGCCCTGCTGCGATCGCATCGTCAGCACGGGCGTCTCCGCGCCGGGCGCGAGGCCGTGGGAATCAGCGGCCGTGAGGAACGCGCTGCCCCATTCGGCCGGATCGTTGACCAGGCGAAAGAGCGCGTTGACCTGAAGCGGTGCGAGCGAGCGGTTCGAGACGTTCTTGATCGTGAAGGTGACGGACGGGACGATCTTGTTCTCACCATTCACGATGCCGGCGTCGTACCAGCCGGTCGACACGTTCTGAATCTCGAGGCCCTTGGTGAGATCGACCGCGGGCCCGCAGCCGGTGGACGGCATGGATGCCGCGATCGTGCCGGCCGCGGCAATCAGGACGCGAAGGATGAGGCGGCGGGTGCGCACGACAGGCATGCGCGTATTCTAGAATACTCGCACGTCCATCCGCTTGAGGGCCTCCTCCTTGGTGATCTGCCGGGCCTGAAACGCCGCCAGATCGCCGCCTCGAATCCTGATGATCACCGTCCGCGCGTCGCTGTCGGCCGGCGCGAGCAGCGGGCGCTCGTCGTGACCACGCGCGCCAACGGTCAGCCAGTCGTCCGGACCGATCACGAGCGGAACGCTGTACTGCAGCATCGCTTCCATGATCTGCTGCTGAATCTCGTTGCGGTACGCGCCTTCAGGATCCGTCAGGATCGGATCGGGCGCGCCCGGATCGTCGGCGGCCACCGCGGGGGCGCCCGCCTCGAGCCTGGGACTCTTCGCGCCCGCCGGCGCGCTGGCGGACGACGACACCGCAACCGCGGGGCCGACCTGGAGTTCCAGCCGCCGCAGCGCCTGCTCGAGGTTCGCGTCGCCGGCGGCGTCGATGTGATCCTTCAGCGCCTTGAGCGCGCTCTGGAGTCCGAGATCGTTCTGATCGAGATTCCGCAGCGTCAGCAGGAACGTGCCCTGCATCGGCGGCACCTCGATGTCGAAGAACACGCCGTAGCCGGCGAGCCGGAAGCCGCGGACGTGCGCGTTCTCGGGGCTCTCCGGCACGAACGACTGCGCCTGAACGGCCGCCTTGAAATGATCGCGCACGAGCTTCGCGCCATGCTCGACGGCGCCCTCGAGCGCCCGCTCCATCTGGCTGATCTGATACCGCGCGTCCTGCACCGTGGTTGCGGGCCGCTGCGCCGCGGCGCTTTGCGCCGCCGCGGGTGGTGCGCCAGCCGCCAGGGCGACGCCGACGATGACCGATGCGACACCTCTCACGACACTCCCCCTACTTCTGCGAAGACGCGCGCACGAGGTAGTTCAGCATTTCACGCTGCTTCGCCACTTCGATGCCGGTGTTGTTTTGAATGAGCCCGAGATTCTGATCGATGCGCACGAGATCCGCGCGCCGCTGCGCGTTGACGTCGCGGAGCGCGGTGGCGAGCTGCAGCTGGAACTCGCGCTGCTGCTGCTTGGACCCGTCCTCCAGCGCGCGAATGCGGCGGACGAGATCCGCGTCGCTCGCCGGCGTGGATGCGGTGCGCACAGCTGGAGCTGCGGACGCGCTCGCGAGACTGGCGGCGCGGATTTCGCTGCGCATCTGCTGCTCGAGCGCCGTCAATTCCGCACGCGAGGGTGCGTCCGCCTTCACCTCCGCTTTCGCGCCGGTGAGTTGTGACGGCGCTTCGGCGCGATTCGACCATCCGGTGCGAACCGTCAGACCGTCGGCGCCGTAGTGCACGTTCACGTTCGCGATGCCCGCGGAGACGCCGAGCACGAGCAGCGCCGCCGCCGCTTGCGCCCATGCGGGGATGCTTCGCCAACTCGGGGCTTGGGGCTGGGGGCTGGGGGCTGGCGAACTCAGAACTGAGAACTGAGAACTGAAAACTGGTTCCGGCGGCGCCCATTGCGCGAGGCCGGCGCGGACCCCGCGCAGGCCGGCCAGATCCGTGCGGCAGCGTGCGCACGACGCGAGATGCGCGTCGAACGCCGCGTGGATCACCGGATCGATCTCCTCATACAAATACGCAATCAGCGCATCGTCGCGATTGCCGGAGTAGGTGCAGGTGGTGTCAGTCATGGTGATTCGACCTAGTTTCGAGTTGCGCCGCGGGTGTGCGCGAGCTCGCGCCGGAGTACCGAGAGCCCTTGGTACAGACGTGTTTTGACGGTACTGAGCGGGCAGCCGACCAGGTCCGCGATTTCCTGGAACGTCAGCCCGTGATATTCCTTCAAGACGATCGCCGTCCGCTGCTCTTCGGGCAGCAGCTGCATTGCTTTTTCCACGATCTTGGATAGATCCTTCCGCGCGACCAGGTCTTCAATCGATTCCGACGGCTCGCGCGCGGCCGCCAGATCGAGCAGGTCGACGTCTTCCGGCGCCTGAACGGTCGGCGCGCGGCGCTCGCGCCGGACCCAGTCGCGGCACAGGTTCAGCGCAATGCGATAGAGCCAGGACGAGAACTTCGCCTGGCCGCGAAAACCGCCAAGCGCGCGATAGGCCCGGAGAAACGTCTCCTGGCACACGTCTCGCGCGTCCTCTTCGCGACCGATTTGACGGTACGCGAGGGCGTAGATGGGCCGCTCCCATCGCAGGATCAGTTGATTGAAACTGTCAGCATCGCCGCCAATCGAGCGCGCGACGAGCTCTTCGTCCGTCCACGTCATGCGGAGCGCGGAGGGCCCTCTTTTCTCATTTATTAAGACGGGAAATGGCCTGTGAGAGTCTGGCCATTTCGGCGGTACCGTTCATTATACCGTCGACGGTTGTAAGGTCTTCGTTATCTGTTGTTTACGGAGCAAACCGCACGGCGGCTGGCGGCGCCGGTCCGATGGCGCGACCACGCGCAATGGCGTACAATCGGCGCCCGACCCCCAATGCCCGAAGACGCATCCACTCCGCGGACGGCCACCCGGCCGCTCGTCTCGCTACTCGCGCAGGCGACCCGCGTCATCGATGTGCTCCCGCAGCTTCATCAGCACGCGCTCGAAGTGACGGGCGGCGTCTGCTCGCTGCTCTTCGAACACAATCCGCGCAACGGCGCGATGCAGGCCACGTCGGGCTTCGGTCTCGACGCGCTGCCGACCGAGCCGCTGGCGGCGGAGGCTGGCGAAGCGGCGGTGGTGAACGGCGCGTTCGAACATCGCGAGCCGACGCTGGTCGCGGACGCGGATCGCCGGATTCCCGACCTCGCCTCGCGCCTCTGCGCCCGATCGGCGCTGCTCGTACCGCTCGTGCGCGGCGACGCGCGCGTCGGCATGCTGGCGATCGGCTTCGCGGATCCGCCGAAGGCGACGACGGTGCAGGCGTCGGCGGCGGATGTCGGCGACACGTTTCTGACGGCGATCGATCTGTTCCGGCTGCGCCAGAGCGAAGAGCTGCAGCGCGACCTGCGCGAGCTGCTCGACGAATTCGGCAACAGCCTCGCGGCGACGCTCAACCTCGCGGGCGGCCTCGACATCTTCTGCCACGGCGCGAACCGTCTGTTCGGCGCGGACACCACATCGGTCTGGATCCACGATCGGCGCGCGCGTTATCTCGTGCTGCACGCGTCCTCCGATCCCGAGCACGTCTCGCGCGGCGCGCGCGTCGGCAGTGACGATCCGCTCTCGCCCGCCGCCGCCGCGATGCGCGCGGTCCGCGCCGAAATCGTCGGCCCGCACGACGCGGCGACGACGACGGTCACGGTGCCGCTGCGCGGGACGCGGCGCGCGCTCGGCACGATCGTGTTCGAAGGCGTGCGCGTCGAGCCGGGCGGCGAGCTGGCGCTCCTCGATCGCGCCGACGAGCTCGGACGCCAGCTCGCGAGCGCCGTCGAGAACATGCAGCTGCTCGCCGACGTGATGCGATCGCGCCGCGAGCTCGAGAACACGTTCGATTCGATTACGGATCTCGTCGCCGTCTCGGATCGACGCGGCCGCATCGTCCACGCCAATCAGGCGTTCGCCGCGCGCGTCGGATCGTCGCGCGATCAGCTCGTGGATCGTCCGCTCGAGGGCTTCATCGGGCCGGAGCTGACCGCGTGGCTCGCCGCGCGCGAGTCCGACGCCACCCGCGCCGCCGGCCCTCATCACGACGCGGTCCCGCGCGAAATCATCGACCCGGTGCTGAAGGGCGGCTTCCTCGTCACGATCACGGATCTGCTGAATGAGGAGCGCGAGTGCGTCGGCAGCGTCATCGTCGCGCGCGACCTGACGCCGCAGGCGAAGCTCGAAGCCGAACGCGAGGAACTGCGCAAGCGCCTCGGCCAGTCGGAAAAGCTGGCCGCGCTGGGACAGTTCGTGGCCGGCATCGCCCACGAGCTCAACAATCCGCTGCAGGGCGTCCTCGGCCATCTGGAGCTCCTGCGGGCGACCGGCGCCTTCCCGAAACAGCTGCGGCGCGAGATCCAGACGATTTATCGTGAAGCCGACCGTGCGGCGAAAATCGTGCGCAACCTGCTGGTCTTCGCGGGATCTCGGCGCCTCACGCGGCGGGCGGTGAGCCTGAACGCCATCCTGCACAAGGTCGTGGCCCTGCGCGCGCCGGCGTGCCGTGCTCAGGACATCGAAGTCGTGCGACACTATGATGAGAAGCTGCCTCGTGTGCAGTGCGATCCGCTGCTCATCCATCAGGCGCTGTTGAACATCGTGATGAACGCGGAGCAGGCGATCGTCGCGGCCGGCTCACCGGGGCGAATCGAAATCACGACGACGATGGCGGGCGGTCGGATCATCACGACGGTGCGCGATACGGGCGCCGGCATTCCGGCTGACGCGCTCTCGCGGATCTTCGAGCCGTTTTACACGACCAAGGAAGTCGGCAAGGGCACGGGCCTTGGCCTGGCGATCGCCTACGGGATCGTTCAGGAGCACGGCGGGCAGATCGTCGCTTCCAACCATCCGGACGGGGGCGCGTTGTTCACCGTCGAACTGCCGGCCGGGCCGGCCGCGGGACGGGACGCTGACGCATGATGGATGAAACATTTCTCACGACCGAAGAAGTCCTGGAGTATCTCCAGGTCAATCTGCGGACCGTCTACCGCCTGATCAAGGCGGGCAAGATTCCCGCCGTGCGCGTCGGCCGCCAGTGGCGGTTCCGCAAACGCGACATCGACGCGTGGCTCGACAGCCAGCGCCCGCGCGGCGGCGGCCCGCGTCCGGCGGCCGCGGCGGCCGCGCCGCGTCCGGCCGCCGGCTCGTCGCGTCCGCGCATCCTCGTCGTCGACGACGAGGCGAGCATCCGCGATCTGCTGTCGAAAACACTCGCGCTCGCGGAGTACGACGTGGACGTCTCGCCCGACGGCCGCTCCGCGCTCGAGCGCATGCGGCTCTATCCGTACGATCTGCTGATCGCCGATCTGAAGATGCCCGGCATGGACGGGCTCGCGGTGATCCGCGAAGCGAAGCGCTACAAGGCGGATCTGCCGGTCATCATCATCACCGGCTTCTCCACGGAGTCGAGCGCGATCGAGGCCGTGAACCTCGGCGTCGCCGGCTACCTCACTAAACCGTTCCGGGTCCCGCAGGTGCTCGCCGCGGCCGCTAAAGCGTTGGGAGAATGAGATAAAGTTAAAAGTGATCCACTTTTAGCTTTTCCATGATCCAGCTTCAGGAACTCACCAAGTCGTTCGGCGATCGCGTCCTGCTGGACCACGTCACGTGGCAGATCACCGATGGCGAGCGCGTCGGCCTCTGCGGTCCCAACGGCGCCGGCAAGACCACTCTTCTCCGCATGATGGCCGGGCTCGACGAGCCCGACTCCGGCACGGTCCTCACGCCGTCCGCCCTCACCGTCGGCTACCTGCCGCAGGACGGCCTCAACCACTCGGGACGCACGGTCTTCGAAGAGGCGGCGAGCGCCTTCGGCGAGCTGCTCGCGATCAAGACCGAAATGCACGCGCTCGAGGCGAAGCTGGGCGACGAAGCCGTACCGGAGGAGGAACACGCGCAGATCCTGGTGCGCTACGCCGATCTGCAGGATCGTTTCCGCTTCGGCGACGGCTACAGCATCGAGCTGAAGACGGCGACCGTCCTGCAGGGGCTCGGCTTCTCGGCCGCGGACGCCGAGCGCCGCACCGAAACGTTTTCCGGCGGCTGGCAGATGCGCATCGCGCTCGCCAAACTGCTCCTCGGGCAGCCGAACCTGCTGCTGCTCGACGAGCCGACCAACCATCTCGACCTCGACGCGCGCAACTGGCTCGAGACGTTTCTCGTCGAGTATCCGTACGCCGTCATTCTCGTCTCGCACGATCGATTCTTCCTCGACGCGGTCGTCACGCGCATCGCCGACCTCACGCTGCGCAAACTGACCGACTATCACACCAATTACAGCGGCTACCTCGCCGAGCATCACGAGCGGATCGAGGCGCTGCGCAAGGCGAAGCGCGAACAGGACGAGGAAGTCGCGCGCGTGAAGATGTTCATCGACCGGTTCCGTTATCAGGCGACGAAGGCGTCGCAGGTGCAGAGCCGGATCAAGATGCTCGAGAAGGTCGTGGCGATCGAGGTGCCGCCGGAGCGGAAGAAGATCACGTTCCACTTCCCCACGTGCGGCAAGAGCGGACGCACGGTGCTCGAGCTCACCCACGTCCGCAAGGCCTACGGCGACATCGTCGTCTTCGGCGACCTGAACCTGCACATCGAGCGCGGCGATCGGATCGCGCTCGTCGGCCACAACGGCGCCGGCAAGTCGACGCTCATGCGCATGCTGTCCGGCGAGGAAGCGCCGGACGCCGGCGCGCGCGTCGAGGGGCATCACATCGTGATGCAGTACTTCGCGCAGGACGAGGCGACGCGCATGGATCCGGCGCCGACGGTCTACGAGACGCTGGCCACGGGATCGCCGAACAACATGGTGCCGGCGATCCGCAACATCCTCGGCGGCTTCCTGTTCTCGGGAGACGACGTCTACAAGCGCGTGAAGGTATTGTCTGGGGGCGAACGGACGCGTCTCGCGGTGGCCCGGATGCTGCTGCGCCCGTCGAACGTGCTGCTGCTCGACGAGCCGACCAACCATCTCGATCTGGATTCGAAGGAAGTGCTGCTCGACGCGCTGATCGACTACGGCGGCACGCTGATCTTCGTCTCGCACGACCGCTACTTCGTCGAAGGCCTCGCGACGAAGATCATCGAAGTCGGCGACGGCCAGGCGATCGTGTATCCCGGCACGTATGCGGAATTCCTGTGGCACAAGGCGCACCCACAAGGGCAGGACGGGCGGGAAGGGCAGGAAGGGCGGGACGGGAAAAAAGCGCCTGCGGCCACGCCAGCGCGCAAGCGCGATAGCGCGCAGCGCGCGATGGCGTCCGCGAGTGGGGGTGGGGCCCCACGAGAAAGTAATAAAAGACGTGACGCCAGTCAGACGCCCGCTGAACCCCGATCCCACGAAGAGAAGAAGCGCCACGATGCCGACGCTCGCAAGCGCGACAAAGCCGTCCGCGCGCGCGCGGAGCAGCTCGCGGATCTCGAGACGAAGATCGCCACCTGCGAGAACTCGATCCGCGAGGTCGAGGCCGCGATGTCTGCCCCCGGTTTCTACGACGATCGCGCCGCCGCCCAGCCGGTCATCGATCGCCACCAGGCCCTGATGTGGGAGGTCGGCGACCTCATGCATCGGTGGGAAGAGCTCCAGCACGCCTCCGATACCGCCGGATCTTCGAAGAAATAGCCGCGAACAGATCCGTTATCCGATTACAATTTTGTTATAATCGTGGCGCTCTCCGGCCACCGTGTGGCCGGTTTTTGGGCGCATTTCTGGCCTTTCCGTACCTTCCACACGGGCATATCCTTTGCCCTTTCTCCGGAAGAGCTGACAGACGAGAACGTGCGCGCCGACTTGGCCGACATGACACAACAGCGTGAAGCGCGCGCGCGCCGCAGCACCCCATCGACGTCCAGGCGGGCCGGAGCCCACCGGCCAGGAGTGCCCGACGACCGGTTCTTCCGGCACATCGTCAGCAGCATGCGGAACGGCGTCATTGCCATCCACCGGGACGGCACGCTGGCGCTGATGAACGACGAGGCGTACCGGATTTTCTCGCTGGTGCGCGTCGAGAGCGACGCGGGGCGGCCGTTCACCGAGGTGCTGCGGTCGCGGCCCGACGTCATCCGGGCGCTGGCCAGCGCCTTCGAGCTGAGCCACCTGCCCAACCGCGTCGAGCTGCGGTTGAAGGACGTGGACCGGGTGATCGGGTACACGCTCTCACAGGTGAAGGACGACGCCGGCGGGCCGATCGGCGCGGTGATGTTCTTCAAGGATTTGACGCGCGTGGAGCAGCTCGAGGAGCGCGAGCGCCTGCGCGACCGGCTGGCGTCGCTCGGCGAGATGGCCGCGGGCATCGCGCACGAGCTGAAGAATCCGCTCGCCGGGATCGAAGTGATGGCGGGCCTGCTGCGGAGGCAGGTGCCGGCGTCGAAGGACGCGCAGTCGCTGCTGGCCGACATCATCAGCGAAGCGAAGCTGGCCAACGCGATCGTCGTCGAGATGCTGGAGTTCGTGCGGCCCATCCGGCTGCAGGTCGAGCGGACGGACGTGGCCGAGGTGCTGCAGCAGGCGATCACGCTCGCGGAATCGAAGGCGACGCGCGGCGCGGTCGACGTGGACGTGCGGATCGCGGATCGGCTGCCGATGCTCGAGGTGGACCAGCACCAGCTGTGTCAGGTGTTCGTGAATCTGATCGCGAACGCGTTCGACGCGCTGGACGGCAAGGGACGCATCGAGATCGGGGCGACGGTGGGATCGATCGACGAGGAGCCGGCGTTCGCGCAGCAGACGTCGACGCCGACGGTGGTCATCGAAGTCGCGGACAACGGGCCCGGCGTGCCGCAGGATCTGACGGATCGGATTTTCAATCCGTTCTTCACGACCAAGCCGCAGGGCACGGGGCTCGGGCTGGCGATCGTCAGGAAGATCGTGGACGCGCACGACGGGCAGATCGATCTCGACAGCAGTCCGGAGAAGGGCACGCGGTTCCGGGTGACGCTGCCGGTGGCAAACGCAACGGGCTGGTTCAAATAGGAGAGACGATGGGTCGCATTCTTATCGCCGACGATCACGACGCGCTTCGCCGCGGGCTGGCCCGGGGGCTCACCGAGGCGGGGCACGAGATCGAAGAAGCCTCGAACGGCAACGCCGCCATCGAGCGGCTGCACGACAGCTACTTCGACGTGGTCCTGAGCGACCTCAAGATGGGCGGCAGCGACGGCATGGACGTGCTGCGCACCACGCGCGCCATGCACCCGACGACGGCCGTGATCCTGATGACGGCGTTCGGCTCGGTCAACACGGCGGTCGAAGCGATGAAGATCGGCGCCTTCGACTACGTGCAGAAGCCGTTCGAGATCGAGGAGATGGAGGTCAAGATCGAGAAGGCGCTCGAAGTGCGGCGCCTGAAGCACGAGCTCGAGTACCTCCGCGGCACCCAGAGCGACCTCTACGAATTCGACAAGATCGTCGGATCGAGCGCCGCGCTCCAGCGCGTGCTCGACATCGTCAAGAAAGTGGCGAAGAGCAACACGACGGTGCTCATCCGCGGCGAAACGGGGACGGGCAAGGAGCTGATCGCCGGCGCGACGCATCACAACTCGCTGCGGGCGGCGCGGAACTTCGTGAAGGTGAACTGCGCCGCGCTGCAGGAGAACCTGCTCGAGTCCGAACTGTTCGGCCACGAGAAGGGCGCGTTCACGGGTGCGGACAAGCAGCGCATCGGCCGCTTCGAGCAGGCCGACGGCGGCACGCTGTTCCTGGACGAGATCGGCGACATGTCGCCGAGCACGCAGGCGAAGATCCTGCGCGTGCTGCAGGAGCACGAATTCGAGCGCCTCGGCGGCACGCGGACGCTGCGCGTCGACGTCCGCCTGATCGCCGCCACGAACCGGGACCTGTCGGCGATGGTGGCGGACGGCCACTTCCGCGAGGACCTGTACTACCGGCTGAACGTCGTGTCGATCGAGATGCCGCCGCTGCGCGACCGCAAGGACGACATCGTGCCGCTCGCCGACTCCTTCATCCGCCGCTTCTCCGGCGAGCTGAAGAAGAAAATCGACGGCCTGGACACCGACGCGCAGAAGATGCTGATGCGCTACAACTGGCCCGGCAACATCCGCGAGCTCGAGAACACGATCGAGCGCGCGATGCTGCTGACCGAGGGGCGCTCCATCGGCTCCGGCGATCTGCGCCTCGGTGAAGTGCCCGGCGCCACCGGCAGCCGCGACGCGTCGGCGGTCGTGAAGATTCCGCCGACCGGCATCGCGCTCGACGACATCGAGCGCCACGCGCTCGTCGAGGCGCTGAAGATGTCGAACTGGGTGCAGAAGGACGCGGCGGAGCTGCTCTCGATCAGCCCGCGCGTGATGAACTACAAAATCAAGACGCTCGGGATCGAGTTCCCGCGTGGACGGCGCAGCCAGCCGGTCGTGCCGCCGCACGAGGTGGCAGCGGCTTCGTAATTTCGGATTGCGGATTTCGGATTTGCGGATTGGGCCGCGTCTCTCCCTCCTGGAGACGCGGCCTTTTTTTCGCGCGGCGCTGGAACAATCGACTCCGGTAGGGTCCGGCTTCAGCCGGACCTCGTGGGATGTGTAGGACCTCGCGGGACGTGTAGGGCCGAGCTTGCTCGGCCCTGCGCTGATGCATTGTGACGCGTGGGTGCTCGGGCGTGGCGGGTCCTGTCCGCGAACAGCCCCCAATCCAGTCTTCGCGATCTCAGGATAATTGCAAGTCTCTTTTCCTAATCGCGGCGCGCAGCCCTCGGATGACTCTTCCTGTAAACCTCCAACAACTGCGCCGCGTTCACGTGCGTATACCGCTGCGTCGTGCTCAGGCGCGCGTGGCCGAGGAGCTCCTGGATCGCGCGCAGATCGGCGCCGCGCTGGAGCAGGTGCGTCGCGAACGAATGCCGCAGCGCGTGCGGGCTGATCCCCATCCGCGCGCTGCACGACGCGACGTGCCGCCGCACCAGACGGTCCACGCTGCGGACCGTGAGCCGCCCCCCGCGATAATTCACGAACAACGGGCTGGAGAGGCTGGAACGGCGGGACGGGCCGGAGGGTTTTTTCGCTTCCCGCCCCTCCCGGCCTGCCTGCGCGACCAGCGCTTCGCGGTCCTTGAGGTACGCGCGCAGCGCGTCCGCCGTGCTCTTGTTGAACGGGATGATGCGCTCCTTCCCGCCCTTGCCAAGCACGCGGACCATCTTCGACGCGAGATTCACGTCTTCGACGTCGAGGCCCACGAGCTCGCTGAGGCGAAGCCCAGACGCGTAGAACAGCTCGAGGATCGCGTGATCGCGCCGGCCGAGCGGCGAGTCCGCCGGCGCCGTGATGAGCGCCGACATCTCGTCCTCGGAGAGATGCGCCGGCATTCGCACTTCGCGCTTCGGCGTCGCCACGAGCGCGCCCGGATCGCCTTCGAGCAGACCTTCGCGGCGGAGATACCGGAGAAACGTCCGCAGCGCGGCGAGCTTCCGCGCCGACGTCGCGCGCGCCTGTCCGCGTTTGTGCGTCTCCGCGAGGAAGCCGCGGATCGCCGTGCGATCGAGCTGCTCGGGCGTCAGCGCGCTGACCTTGGTCCCCGCGGCTGCGGCGGCGTGCGCGAGAAACTGTGACAGGTCGCTTTCGTACGCGCGCACGGTGTGCGGCGAAACGTTCCTGTTCAATTTGAGAAAGCGCAGGAATTCCTTGAGCTCCGTCGTCACGGCCGCACGACCTCGGCGCCGGCCATCCACGCCTCGAGGTCGGCGAGCGCGCGCTCGGCGAGCGCGAGCTTGCGCCGCATCTTGTCGCGCGGCGGATTCGCGAGCGCGGGCATGATCCCGAAGGTGATGTTCGACGGCTCGTAGTGCGCCGGATTCGCGTGCGACACGTAATACGCCAGCGCACCGATCGCCGTCGTCCGCGGCGCGGCGGACGGCGCCTCGCCGTTCGCGAGCGCGGCGGCGTTGATGCCCGCGAGCAGTCCCGACGCAGCAGACTCGACGTAGCCTTCGACGCCGGACATCTGCCCGGCGAAAAACAATGACGGCCGCGCGCGCACCTGCCACGTCTCCGTGAGCACGTCCGGACCGTTGACGTACGTATTGCGGTGCACCATCCCGAAGCGGACGAACTCCGCGTGCTCGAGGCCGGGAATCAGCTGCAGCACGCGCGCCTGGTCGCCCCATTTGATCTGCGTCTGGAAGCCGACGAGGCTGTATTGGTCGCCGTCGAGATTGTCTTGCCGGAGCTGGACGATGGCGTAGGCCTGACGGCCGGTGCGCGGATCGACGAGCCCCACCGGCTTCATTGGCCCGAAGCGCAGCGTGTCGGCGCCGCGATGCGCCATGACTTCGATCGGCAGGCAGCCTTCGAAGAACTTTTCCTTGTCGAAATCGTGGACCGTCGCCGACTCCGCGTGCACGAGCGCGTCGTAGAAGCGCTCGTACTCGTCCCGCGTCATCGGGCAGTTCAGGTAATCGCCTTCCCCGTCGTCCACCCCGCACGCAGGGCCTGTGGGTGTAGGAGGGCCTGTAGGTGTAGGGGCCGAGCTTGCTCGGCCCTCGCCGCGTTGACTGCGGTCCCATCTCGACGCGCGAAAGACCTTCGACCGATCGATCGACTCCGCAAGGACGATCGGGCTGATCGCGTCGTAAAAGTAAAGATGCTTTTGGCCGACGAGCCGTGCGAGGTCAGCCGAAAGCGCGTCGGAGGTGAGCGGACCGGTCGCGACGATCACGGGGGCGCGGTCCGTGGACTCCGGGATCGCGGCGATCTCCTCACGGACGATCGTCACCAGCGGATGCGAGGCCAGCGCGTCGGTGATCGTCTGCGCAAAGCGCTCGCGATCGACCGCGAGCGCCGCGCCGGCAGGGACGCGGCTCGCCTCGGCGGCGCGCATCACCAGCGAGCCGAGCCGGCGCATCTCTTCCTTCAGCACGCCGACGGCGTTGTCGAGTTTGTCCCCGCGGAAGGAATTGCTGCAGACGAGCTCGGCGAGGCGATCGGTCTTGTGAACGGCCGTCGGCCGGACGGGCCGCATTTCGTAGAGAGTGACGGGCACGCCGCGAGACACGGCTTGCCAGGCTGCTTCGCAGCCTGCGAGTCCGCCGCCAACGATGGTTAGCATTTTTTACTTTGCGCTGGGGCCCCACCCCCAGCGCCTGTGCCTTCGCGCCTTTCGGCGCTCGGCATTGGTTGTGGCGACTTTCCCCTTTGGGTCAGGCCGGCGTTTCGACGAGCTCTTCACTCCTGGCGTAATCGCACTCCTCGTTGTTGCAGAGGATCTGCCGTCCGAGCTTTTTCGTCGTCTTTTCGACGAGGAACGGCGCGCCGCACTTCGGGCACGTCTCCTTGTGCGGGCGGTTCCACAGGACGAAGTCGCAGTCGGGATAGTTCGAGCAGCCGAAGAACGTCTTGCCGCGCTTCGATTTGCGCTCGACGACTTCGCCGCCCTTGTCGGCGTCCTTCGGGCATGGGACGCCGGTCGTCTTGTGCTTGACGTACTTGCACTCCGGATACTTCGTGCAGGCCGTGAATTCGCCGTACCGCCCCTGCTTGATGACGAGGTTCGCGCCGCAGCGCGGGCACTTCTCGTCGAGGATCTGATCGGGCTTCGCGGCCTTCAATCCGCCCTTGGTCTCGATCACCTTCCGCGTCGTCTTGCACTCCGGATAGCCGGTGCAGGCGAGGAACTGGCCGAAGCGTCCGCGCTTCATCGCCATCGGCTTGCCGCAGTTCTCGCACGGCTCGATCTCGGCTTCCTCGCCGCCTTCGGACTCGCCTTCTGCTTTCTCCAGCTCGCGCGTATTGGTGCACTCCGGATACGCGCTGCAGGCCACGAACGGACCGAACTTGCCGACCTTGATCACCATCGGCGAGCCGCAGCGATCGCAGATCTCGTCGGTCTTGATGCCTTCCTTGAGATTCTGCATCTCCTTGCCGGCGCGCGTCAGATCCTTCTTGAACTGCTTGTAGAACGCCGTCAGCGTCTTGACGTACGTCGTCTTGCCTTCTTCGATCTTGTCGAGGTCGTCTTCGAGGTTGCGCGTGTACTCGACGTCGAGGATGTCCTCGAAGCTCTTGACGAGCAGATCGCAGATGATCAGGCCGAGCGCGGTCGGCTTGAACTTGCCTTCGATCTTGTTCACGTAGTCGCGATCCTGGAGCACCGCGATGATCGACGCGTAGGTGCTCGGGCGGCCGATGCCGTTTTCCTCGAGCTCCTTCACGAGCGTCGCTTCCGTGAAGCGCGGCGGCGGCTGCGTGAACTTCTGTTCCGGCCGGATCGTTTTCAGTTCCAGCCTGTCGCCTTCCGCGAGCGGCGGCAGAACGCCGGACACCGCGTCGTCGTCTTCTCCTGCGCTCGGGGAGGCTTTCTCCGCGGTATCGGGGCCGGCCTCGTCGGTCGCGCTCGCGTAGGTCGCCGTCCAGCCGGCGAACTTCGGCACGGTGCCCTTCACGCGGAACGTGTAGTCGGCGGCGGTGACGTCAACCGTCGTCTCGTCGAACGTCGCCGGCGTCATCTGCGACGCGACGAAGCGGTTCCAGATCAGGCGATAGAGCGAATACTGATCCTGGGTGAGGAACGGCCGCACCGTCTCCGGGTCGTACTGCATCGACGTCGGCCGGATCGCTTCGTGCGCGTCCTGCGCGTCGGACTTCGTCTTGTACGCGTTCGGCTGCTCCGGCAGGTACGTGTCGCCGAACGTGCTCTTGATGTGATCGCGCACCGACACGATCGCCTCGTCCGACACGCGGACCGAATCGGTACGCATGTAGGTGATGAGGCCGATCGGACCGTCCGCGCCGAGCGCCGGCAGCTCGATCCCTTCGTACAACTGCTGCGCGAGCATCATCGTCTTCTTGACCGGAAAGCGCGCGGTCTGCTGCAGCTTGCTCGTGATGAACGGCGGCGCCGGGTTGCGCTTGCGCTCCTTCGTCGCGACCGACGCGACGACCCACGAGGCCTTTTCGAGATCGGCGAGGATCGCGTTCGACTCGGCCTCGCTCGTCGGACGGATCGCGTCGCCGTTCTTCTTGAACAGCTTCGCTTCGAATTCCGGCGGCTGCGGACCCGCGAGCCGCGCGAACACGTTCCAGTACTCTTCCGGGACGAACTTCTGGATCTCGTGCTCGCGGTCGCAGACCAGCTTCAACGCCACCGACTGCACGCGGCCGGCGCTCAGGCCGCGGCGGACCTTGTCCCACAGCAGCGGACTGATCTTGTAGCCGACGAGCCGATCGAGCACACGGCGCGCCCGCTGCGCGTCGACCATCTTTTCGTCGATCGCCTTCGGATGCTTCAGCGCTTCCTGGATCGCCTTCTTGGTGATCTCGTTGAACATCAGGCGCTGAATCTTGCGCTTCTTGCCGCCGAGCTCGTGCGCGAGATGCCAGCCGATCGCCTCGCCTTCACGATCCGGGTCGGTCGCGACGAAGATGTCGGTCGCGATCTTCGCGGCGTCCTTCAGCTCCTTCAGCACCTTCTTGCGCGAGACCAGCGACTCGTACGTCTCTTCGAAATCGTTGTCCACGTCCACGCCGAGCTTGCTCTTGGGCAGGTCGCGCACGTGCCCCATCGACGCGATGACGGTGTAATCGCGTCCGAGATATTTGTTGATGGTCTTCGCCTTCGCCGGCGACTCGACCACGACGAGTGTTTTTGCCATCGACTCCCTGAACCCTTTATTTAGACCCTAGCACGGTCTGTCAAACCGGACGAACCGCCCGCCCCCCGCCCGGCCCACGAGCCCCCGCAGTTCCAACTCGAACAATCGGGGCAGCAAACGGGCCGGCGACAGGCCGGACGCCTCCGCCAACCGGTCGAGATCGCACGGCTCGCCCGGGACCAAACAGGCCAGAATGGGGTCTATTTCCCTGTTTGACGCCTTCCCCACCCCTCCAGGGTCCCGGGAAGGCATGCCGAGCTCCTCCAAGATATCGTCCGCGGTCTCGACAATCTTTGCACCGTCCTTGAGTAACGCGTGCGCGCCGCGGTTGCGGCCGCTCAGCACGTTGCCCGGCACCGCGAGCACGTCGCGCCCCTGTTCGAGCGCGCAGCGCGCCGTGATCAGCGACCCGCTCTTCTCGCCGGCTTCGATCACGACCACCGCGCGCGACAGTCCGCTGATGACGCGGTTGCGCTGCGGAAAGAACACGGGCAGCGGCGGCGTGCCGGGCACGAACTCGGACAGCATCACGCCGGTCATCTCGATTTCCTGCGCGAGCCCGCGATGCTCCGCCGGATAAATCACGTCGACGCCGGATCCGAGCACGGCGATCGTCGATCCCGCGCCACCGAGCGCGCCGCGGTGCGCCGCCGAATCCACTCCACGCGCCAGCCCGCTGACGACGATGATGCCGCGCGAGGAAAGATCGGCGGCGAGCTGCTCGGCGACCGCGAGCGCGTACGGCGAGCCCGCGCGCGATCCGACGATCGCAACGGCCGGCCGCGCGAGCGCGGCGGCCACGCCGCGCATCCACAACACCGGAGGCGGGTCGATGATCGCCGCGAGCGCCGGGGGATACGCGGCGTCGCTCCACGGAATCGGCGTGATGCCGCGCGCCGCTGCGCGCGCCAGCGCCGTATCGGTGTCCGCCTGCAGCTCGGCGCGTTTGCCGGGCGCGTGCGCCCAGCGCGCGAGCATTCGCTCGAGCACGTCGGCGGGCGTTTCGCCCGCGCGCAGCGATTCACCGATGAGCCGCCACAGCCAGACTGGGAGCAGCGAAAGTGCGATGAGGTGTGGGAGATCTGACAAGGCCGGGCCTCCGCCGTGGAAAAGCGCGGGGCCCGACCTCCACATTAATTATACCAGCGAGCGTCTCCACTCCCGACGGGACAGGACAGCAGCCTCCGTATTTCGTAAGCCCGGACCGCGTAAACTGCTCGAAAATGGGGCGTTTTGGTGCCTCAACCATGGCACATGCCTTGCTGTTTTTTCTGGTATAGTGGCCGCAATCCCGTCCATGAAAGTCCGCGCAGCGATCCTGTTTGCCCTCGCCGCATCCGTCGTGGCCACGCCGGCCTTTGCCGACGCGCGGAGCAACGCGAAAGCCCTGGTCGACTTCGGCATCAGCGTCGCGCAGAAAGGGCTCTGGCGCGAGGCGATCTTCCAGTGGGAAAAGGCGGTCGAGATCGATCCGACCTACGCCGCCGCCTTCAACGACCTCGCGATTGCGTACGAGCACGAGGGTCAGCTGCAGAAGGCCCGCAAGGCGTACGAGAAGGCGATCGAGCTCGAGCCGAACAACTCGCAGATTCAGCAGAACTTCGACCTGTTCAAGGAAATCAATGACCGCAGCACCGGTAAGGACAAGTAGCCGGCTCGCGCTCGCGGTCTTCGCCGCGCTGGCGGCGACGCTGGCGCTCGCGTGCGGTCCGGACTTTTTCGAGATCCCGATCGAAACGCCGATCCAGCCGAAGCTGGACGTCTCGGGATTCCAGCGCGTCCTCGTCGCCGGCTTCGTCGTCGGCGGCAGCGACGATGTGGACACGAATCAGGAAACGGTGCGCCTGCTGCGCAGCCAGCTGCGCACGCGATCGCAGCTCAAGGTGATCGACGCCGACATCATGCCGCTGATGACGATCGCGCAGGATCAGCGCAAGGAAGCCGGCGAAGGAGCTGCCGCACCCGGCGCCGCGGCGCCCGGCACATCGACGGCCGCGCCCGCCGCGGCGGCGTCCACCGCCAGCGGGACGACCGGAACGACCGGCACGAATCCTCAGGCTCCGAACGTGGACCGCACCGCGCAGGCGCAGCCGGGGGCGCTGCCGCAGCAGATCCGCGAGGAAAAAGATCTCGAGCCGTACGAGCGGCTCTTCGCCAATACGGCGTACTGGAAAAAGATCGGCGAGGAATATCAGAACCCGCTGATCGTCACCGGCACGGTGCTGTTCATTCCGCACTCGATCACCGGTCCGGTCGTCCGCGATCAGACGGTCACCGACCAGTACGGCCGCCAGCGCGTCGTCTCGACGCGCGTGTACATCGAGCGCAAGGGATTCATCCTCGAGCCGAAGTTCGTGTTCATCGACGGGCGCACCGGCGCGACGATGTACTCGGAGAGGCACCGCGAGGAAGTGCTGTATCCCGCGCAGCAGAACACGCCCGCGCTGTCCACGTACTTCGAGCTGATGGACCGCATCGTCCCCGACTTTCTCAGCGCGCTGAGCAGCCAGAAGATCAAAGGCACGCGCGTCCTGCTGAAGTAAGTCCCATGCACGTCAATCCGAAGGCGCTCCTGCTGCTGGTCGGATTCTTCGTCCTCGTTGCGATGGCGCTGTCGTCGGGATCCGGGTGGACTCACGCGGCGGAAGCCACCACCACGGTCCTGATTGCACTCGGCATCGCTGGTCTTCTGCGCGAGCGTGTCCGCAGCATGCACTGATCACCACTCACCTGAGGCACAGTAACGGCCTGATCCGATGATCCGCGGCATGTTCCGGCTGATCGTCGGATTCGCGGCGACGGTGGGCATGCTGGCGTTCTGGCTGGCGGTGTGCGCCCTGGTGATGCTGATCGCGCTCTACCTCTGTCGATTGATCCCGCAGATCGGTAAACGCGGACGCGTCGGCCACAAGTGACGATCCAGATCAACGCTGGCGTTCATACTGCCTCTATAGCACGCGGCCTTGCTGTGCGCGCGTTACTTGGCTGGCTTCGGCGTGGACTTCCCGTGCGGTTCGGTCCAGCCGTGCCCGCAGTCGTTGCAGCGGTAGTAATGGAGATCGCGGGCGATAGCCTTGAGATTCCAAATGGGAACGGTTCGGTGCGATGAACACTTGGGGCAGGGTGGCGGAGACGCCGACGCATCAGTCGTCATAATCCTCGCCTCCGACACGGCCAGAGTAAACCTGGTGTGGTGCTATGCGCTTTTTTACTCCCTTCGGCTACGACGAGCAAGTTCACCCAATCTGACGTTCCGAAGGGATGTCAAAGGGACCCACACCAAAAACCGCTGGACGGCATAGTCTAAAAGCACTACTATCGCGGCCCGATAGTAGATGGCGCGTCCTGAGCCCCAACCCGTCGCCTGTCCCCTCTGTGGAGAGACAGATCGTATCGAGCATCGACCAGCGGTTGTTGGCGATTCGACCCGCTTCTTTTTGTGCCAACACTGTAAGTTTTTCTGGTCCCTGCCCCGACCCAAATAGTCGCGACTAAGGGTAGTGCATCAGTTTCAAATGGTTCGTAATGATTCATTAGGCCGCCTCCGCGTTACGTCTGTCCAAGAGGCCGATCATTTCTTCCAGGCTCCAAATGTGCGTGGCGAGGCCAGCTTCCATTGCTGGCGTCACGCGGAGCGTCTTGTGAACGCGCACGAAATTGTAGTGCATGAAGTGCAGGGCGACGGCATAAGCGTGATTCTCGACCTTCTTTGAGAATCCGTTCGTCAGGCGCGTGAAGCGCCGCATCCCCATCCGCATCGTGAGGTTCTGGCGCTCCACGAAGGACGTGGAAATATGGCGCGGGTCAGGGTTGCCTCTTATTACCTCCTTCGTGCTGCCGATGAACCGCCCAGGGCTGTAACGGCCAACTTGACCATCGTTCCCGTACTTCTTCACCTGCATCGCGTAGTTCACATCGATCCCGAAGGCGTATTCGATGGCGTGCTGATACCACTGAAGGCCATCCGTCGTCAGTTGCGGGACGCCGACCACGCGCGACCGTAGATCCTTCATCAGCTCGTATGCCGTGTGTGGATTGCGCGGCCCGATCATGTAGCTGACGATCATTTTCGTGTCGGCATCAATCGCCGTCCACGTCCACACGTCGCCAAAGCCGAAGATGTCGCGCTTTTCTTCTGGAACGTTCTTCGCCTTGGAATACACGAACTGCCAAACCTCGTCGCACTGAAGACGTTTGGCGTTCACGTTGCGGACGTGCGTTTCGTGATACTCCGCGCACGCCTCGCCTAGTTCGGCCAGCAGCTTGAGAACCGTGTTCATCGCCACGCCCGTCATGCGGCACGTCGAACGGAGGGAGTTTCCTTCCACCAGGGCCGAGACGACCGCGACCCGCTTGGACATTGGCAACCTGTTCATGGGCTTTATTATGCGTGAGCGGTCACGCATAGTCAAGAGCAATCTGGTGCAATCAATTGCAGTTGATTTAGGAGGATCTTGGGACCGATAATTCTCTGGGGGTCGAAAGCGGACCCGTCTGGGGCCGTCCTTTTGGCTTGTTTGGGCTTAGGGGGACGGCCCTTCGTGTTATCCGGCTACATCCGCCAACGGGCCGGGCGGAGCGGTGTAGCCAAGGAATCTCACGGTGAACCGCCTTCCGCGACAGCTCCAGTATGCGTGGCGGGTCGCTTCGCCGCTGGAGCCTTGGGAGCCTTTGCGGCTTTCTGGGCTTTCTTCGGTGCGGCCTCTCCCTTCTTAGCCTTCTGCGTTTTCTTGGCCTTGGCTGGGCGTTTCTTGGCTGGTCGGTCAGGCTTGTCTTGGTACCAAGGCTTCAGGCCGATGACACCGCTGGGTAGACGCTTGAAGGCCGGGTTCTTGGAAACCGAGATCGCCAGGTTCCGAAGACGATTCTCAGGGCCCCATTGCACCGAATCAAAGTCAAACCCCCCCTGCTCCAGCGCCTGAAGAATCTCCTGCAGCAAGACTGCGTGCCCCTGGGCCAACAGATAGTCGCGGACGGCGGTGGCAAGCGGTTTTCCATAGTACGAATCTGGCCTAAGAACTACGCGCCCACCCTCTTTACCGGCATCCGTGTCTTGATAGAGTGGCTCTAAGCCCGCTTCATGACAGAGAGCATTGACAGATCGCTTCAATTCAGCGATTTCCTTTAGTTTCGCTTCAATGACTTTGTTGATTTCGTCGATAGCACTACGTAGTACATGTGCCATATGAATACTCTCCTTGCAGAATTACCAAAGACAATAACATAACTACGACTAGTACAACAAATACTTCGACTTGAATTGTACTAAGTACTACTCAAGTCATATGAATATACGCATTATCACAGTAAATATAGGCATATTGTCAGCATCACTTGATATTGACTTGATGTTTTAAGATTCGCTTTAATCGAATCAGACTCCGATTCTTGGACGAATCCGATTGATCGGCGCAGGCGCCCTGTGCTACCGTGTGAAGTGCGCACCGGTAGCTTAGCCTGGATAGAGCAGGGGGTTCGTACCCTCCGGTCGCAGGTTCAAATCCTGCCCGGTGCGCCTCTTGCCCGTTTGCGTTGAGTCGAGGGTTTGTACTACTATTCGCAGTGGGTACGAACCCCCTGTCTCAACGCGAGCAGGGCAAGGCCGGAGCGCGAAAGCGTCCCGGCCTTTTGTCTTTTTCTGGGAGGCTTGGCTAGCGGCAGAAGCGATTGAAAGGTTTGGAAACCGTGTCGTACCCGATGATGCAGTTGCCGACGTTTGCAGAGTTCAAGTACAGGCTCAGCAAGGAATTTGACTGTGCGTACAAAGTCCTACCCGGCTCGTTATCGATGGCTGACGGGCCGGCGGAACCAGTGAACTATTTTGAACGAACTATCGGCGGGGAAACTTTCCGAAAGACGATCTCGTACCCGGACGACGAACGGTTGATGCCATCCGTCATCCGCAGCGTGTGCGACGCACTCAAGATTGACAAGTCGAAGTTTGGGCTGGACCTCGGCTAGGCGGCGATCCGTAAGTCGCTTGCCATGGCCTTCACCATGTACGGAGAACCAGATGGCAATGCGCTCTGAGGCATCAAGAAGGGTTGCTTATCAGCAAGCCTTTCGGCGTGTTCGAACTGCTTCCAGTACTTTTCCGGCGCTCGACTGAAGGTACTCAGCGGTTCTACGCTGTGGTGCAGGTCAACCAAGATTTGACCGATAAACATCTTAGCAAAAGCCTGCTTAACGTCGCTAAGGGACCGCCCTTGCGCCGCAATGTCGTAGTCGAGACACTGCGCTACCCACCGATCTTCTTCCCGCACCAAAAGAATGCTCACGTTGAAGTTGAATGAGCGGGACATGTCTGCTCTCTCTCATGAAGAAGAGGTACTACTGTAGTACCTCGCCGACAGGTACCGTATCGGCAAGCCTTATTGTAGTGATTGTACCTTATTGTGTCAATGTATATCTTGTTGTTACGTAAAGACTTACAGGGATTAGACTTCCCGCTTTTTCCCCCATCGCGCCTTCGCAGCGTGGCTGGCACTCTTGCGACGCTCTGATGCCGTCATATTCGCAGCCCTTGCTTGGCCGCCCTTCAGACCTCCGCGACGTCCCAAGGCGACCGCCAGCGGGTCTTTGCCATCCGATGTAAGCTCGCCCTTATCAGACAGCGCGATCAACTGCTGCACGGTATTGAAGGCCGCTTTGTTCGCGTCTCTCGACGGGGGTGTGTAATCGATTACATTTCTCTTTTTGGGCTTGGCTTTGCGTGACCGCTTGGGCATACTTCAGAGTATCGCACGAACCAAGCGATGCGAGACCGCTTACGTAGTTGGTAACTGAAGCACTACCCGACTAAGCCTAATTCTTTACAAATAAGCCACTTCGGTTGTAAACTATCCCCTTTGCACAGGGGCCGATAATGTACGCAATCATTCAGGCAGGCGGGCGTCAGATGCGGGTCTCCCCGGGAGGCTTCGCCACGATCGACGGCACGGCCGGGGAACCGGGCGAAAAGCTGACGATCACCGACGTCCTGCTCGTCGAAAAGGACGGCGGCGAAGTGCTCGCCGGCTCACCGTTCGTCGCCAAGGCCAAGGTCCTGGCGGTCGTCGAAGGCGAAACGCGCGGGCCGAAAATCCGCGTCTTCAAGAAGAAGCGCCGCAAGGGCATGCGCCGCACGAAGGGCCATCGGGCCTTCACGACGCGCGTGCGCATCACCGACATCGTTCTGTAAGGTTCAGCCATGGCTCATAAAAAAGGACAAGGCAGCTCACGCAACGGCCGCGACTCCAACTCGCAGCGGCTCGGCGTGAAAGCGCACGACGGCAACATCGTCACGGGCGGCACGATCATCGTGCGCCAGCGCGGACGCCGCTTCCGCCCCGGTCTCAATGCCGGCATCGGCAAGGACGACACGATCTTCGCGAAGGTCGCCGGCAAAGTGAAGTTCGAGGACCACGGCCAGCGCGGCCGCGTCATCAGCATCCAGCCCGCAGAGTAATTCTGAATCGGGAAATTGGGTAATCGGGTAATCTGGTAATTGGTTGGCCAATTGATCAATCCAATTCCCCAATTCCCCAATTACTCGATTACCCGATTGCCCGTCTGGCCCCATGTTCGTTGACGAAGTCGACATTCACGTCGCGGCGGGCGGTGGCGGACGCGGGTGTCTGGCGTTCCGCCGCGAGAAGTTCGTGCCGCGCGGCGGCCCGAGCGGCGGCGACGGCGGGCACGGCGGCTCGGTCTTCGTCGTCGCGAGCCCGCACACCAACACCCTCATCAACTACCGGTTCCATCCCGAGCTGAGCGCGAAACGCGGCGGCCACGGCGAAGGCTCCAACTGCACCGGCGCCAGCGGCGCGGACATCGAGCTCCCCGTGCCGATCGGCACGCTCGTATACGAGAAGACCGGCGATCCGGGCGAGCGGCATCGCTTGCTCGCGGACCTCGCGCACGAAGGCGATCGCGTGCTCGTCGCGCGCGGCGGACGCGGCGGCCTGGGCAACGCGCACTTCGCGACGTCCACCAATCGCGCGCCGCGCAAGGTGCAGCCCGGCGAGCCGGGTGAAGAAAAAGATCTCCGCCTCGAATTGAAGCTGCTCGCCGACGTCGGCCTCGTCGGCTATCCGAACGCCGGCAAGTCCACGCTCATCGCGCGCGTGTCGGCGGCGCGGCCGAAGATTGCGGACTACCCGTTCACCACGCTGACGCCGAATCTCGGGGTCGTCGGTCTGAGCGGCGACCGCAGCTTCGTCGTCGCCGACGTGCCCGGGCTCATCGAAGGCGCGCATCGCGGCCTCGGCCTCGGCCACCAGTTTCTGCGGCATCTCGAGCGGACCAAGGTGCTCGTCCACCTCGTGGACATCTCGAGCACGACCGGGCGCGATCCCGCCGAGGATCTCGACACGCTGCGCCGCGAGCTCGAGCTGTTCGACGCGGCGCTCGCCGCCAAGCCGCAGATCGTCGCGGCGAACAAAATCGACGCGCTGGACGATGAGTCGCGGATGACGACGCTCGAGGCGCGCGCGAAGACGCTGGGGCTGCCGTTCTTCAAGATCTCCGCCGTCAGCGGCGCCGGCGTGCCCGAGCTGCTGGAGGCGATGTGGCAGCACGTCGCCGCCGATCGCGCGGCGGATGCGGCCGCTGCCGCCGCGCCGCCCCCGGCCGACACGTCCGCGGATCTCCTCGCCAGCACCAAGAAATGAGCGAGCGCCGCATCGGCATTCTCGGCGGCACCTTCGATCCGATCCACTCCGGCCACGTCGACGCCGGCCACGCCGCGGCGCTGGCGATCGGCCTGAACCGCCTGATCGTCGTGCCGAGCCACATCCCGCCTCACCGGCCGCAGCCGCTCGCATCGCCGTATCAGCGCTTCGCGATGGTGTCGCTGGCCGTCGCGGGCAACGCCGGGTGGCGCGCGTCGGATCTCGAGCTGCGCATGGAGGCGGCGTCGTACACGTGCGACACGCTCGCCAAGTTTCACGAGCGCGGGTACGCGGCGTCGGAGCTGTTCTTCATCATCGGCGCCGACGCGTTCGCCGACATCGCGGCGTGGCGCGATTATCCGGACATCCTCAGCCAGGCGCACTTCGCCGTGGTGTCGCGCCCCGGGTTTCCGATCAGCGATCTGCCCACGAAGCTGCCGACGCTGAAGGCGCGGATGACGGTGCCGCCGCTCGACGCCTTTGGACACGTGGACCCGTTGATTATTTTGATCGATGCGCAGACGGCTGACGTGTCATCCA
>Ga0193726_1000749_pt1 | contig 30486 bp, 34 predicted proteins | sample H2c1metaG_FD_144928 | JGI IMG/M metagenome (GOLD analysis project Ga0193726, IMG submission 144928) | Soil microbial communities from a riparian zone of the East river system, Colorado, United States - H2c1 | ecosystem: Environmental > Terrestrial > Soil > Riparian zone | place: USA: East River... | reverse complement strand
AGCACGAAGCAAACCGTTAAAACCATTGCGTGCGGGAATGTCGGGTGATTCCGGTGTACTCGTTGTTACTCGTGTGCGTTCTACCACTACCAAGTGCACACGGGGCCGCGGGTGCAACGGGCATCCGGCATTCCCCACGCCCTCTTTGGGCGGAAGATTTATCAACGGCTCGGGCGCATGGCGCGGCGAGGGCGTGAACGTGTGTTTGCTGTTTGACAATTTGCATCATCTTGCGTCGTCCCGGCGAACGCCGGGACCCATACGCCGTGCCGTTTGTGTTTTGGCACGTTGGTCGATACTTTCGGTAACCACAAACGCCGGTGGTTATGGGTCCCGGCCTTCGCCGGGACGACGCTAGAGTTTGGACCCGTCATTGCGAGCCAACGGGTCGCGCGAATGCGCGCCCGATGACAGGCTCCGCGAAGCAATCAAGACGCCGTCATTCCGGGATGGTCCGCAGGACCAGACCTCAGGTGCGCAATTGCGCACCGGGGAATCTCGAGATTCCCCGATGTGCAATTGCACATCTGAGGTTCGATGCGGAGCCTGTCAACGGGCCGCGCTTTGCGGGGACCCGTTGGCATCGCCCCGGAATGACGGTTGTGTCACGACGGCCACCCCCGCGTCTATTGCGGCTTGATGCCGGCTTCGCGCGTCAACCGAATCCATTTTTCGATGTCGGCGTGCATCAGCCGCGCAAACTCCTCGGGGCTGTTGCCCGCGGGCTCGAGGCCTTGCTCGATGAGGAATTTTTCGATCTCGGGCGCTTTAAGCGCCTCCACGATGGTCTTGTTGAGCTTGTCGATGATCGGCCGCGGCGTATTGGCCGGCGCGAGTACACCGTTCCATCCCGTTACTTCGTAGTCAGCAAGGCCAGCTTCCGCGATCGTCGGTATCTCCGGCGCGACCGCGAGCCGCTTGCGGGTACTGACGCCAAGTGCTCTCACGGTGCCGGCGCGGATCTGCGGAAGTGCTGTAATCGGCGTGTCAAAGAATGCCGCCACTTCGCCGGTCATCACCGCCTGCTGCGCCTGGGGCACGCTGCGATAGGGGATGTGAGTCATCCGCACGCCGGCCATGGAAAGGAAAAGCTCGCTCGCCAGATGGGCAAGGCTTCCCACCCCGACCGACGCATAATTGAGCTCGCCTTGACGCGCGAGCTCGACGAATTCCTTCACCGACTTTGCCGGCGACGAATTGGGAACCAGCAGGATTTCACTGACCTTCGTCACCATGGAGATCGGAGCAAAGTCCTTTTCGCTGTCGTAGGGCAGGTTGGCATAGAGCGCAGGGTTGGCGGCATGGCTTGGAAACACCATCAGCAAGGTGTAGCCGTCGGGTTCGGCTTGCGCGACCGCTCGCGTTCCGATCGTGCCGCCGGCGCCGGTGCGGTTGTCGACGATAACGGGTTGGCCAAGCTGGTCGCTGATGCTCTTGCCAACCAGTCGCGCCAGAATGTCGGTGACGCCGCCGGCACCGGTCGGCACGATCATCTTGATGGTGCGCGTAGGGTAATCCTGCGCCATCGCGCTGGATGACAGAGCGAGGACAAAGCAAACCGCGACCCAGGCCCGTTGCAAGCCAGCAGCCTGCATCAGCTCCACCATGATGTCGTCAGGAGAATCCGCGCCAGCATTTCCTCGCCCCCTCGTGTTTTTTTCTGTTTTTGTCGATAGGATATCGGGGCTCTCATGGCAATGCTAGAAGTCGCGCATGAGCTCACGTGCATCAAGGCGCGCGATGCCGGCGCCGACAGGAGATCGTCATGCCTTACGCTACTGCGCGGGATTCCACGCGGCTCTACTATGAAGAAGCCGGAACTGGTTCGCCAATCCTGTTCCTGCACGAGTTCGCGGCCGACTACGCGAGCTGGGAGCCGCAGATGCGTTACTTCTCGCGCCGTCATCGCTGCATCGCCTATTCGGCGCGAGGCTATGCGCCTTCCGAGGTGCCCTCGGCGGACGCTTTCACCTACGAGCACTTCCGGGACGATGCGCTTGCGGTGCTTGACCATCTCGGGATTGAACGGGCGCATTTGGCCGGACTCTCGATGGGGGCCTATTCGTCGCTTCAGGTCGGGCTGCATCGTCCGCAGCGCGTGCTGTCACTGACGCTCGCCGGCGTCGGCTCCGGTTCGGAGCCGGCCCATATCGATGCCTTCCGCGAAAGCGCGCAAAAGAATGCCCGCGACTTCGAAACGCTGGGATCCGCCGAGGTCGCCAAGACCTACGGTAATTCGCCGAACCGGATTGCCTTCAAGGTCAAGGACCCTCGCGGATTTCTGGAATTCATGGAAGCGCTGGCGCGTCACGACGCGCAGGGGTCGGCGCATACCCAGCGTGGCTTTCAGGGCGGGCGGCCGTCGATCTACGCCTTCGAGGATCGCATCCGGCGCTTGACGCTGCCGGCTCTGATCATCGTTGGCGATGAAGACGACGCATGTATCGAGCCGAGCCTGTTCCTCAAACAGACCATTCCGGCCTCGGGGCTGGCGATGTTTCCGAAGACGGGCCACATCCTGAATCTCGAGGAGCCGGCGCTGTTCAACGAAACGCTGGAGCGCTTCCTTGGCCTGGCAGAGGCGGGCCGCTGGCCACCACGCGATCCTGCCTCGCGACGTGCCTGAGCATTAGCTCGTGCTTGTCGAGCATTCGGCGACGCGCCTCTCGACAAGAAGCCGATAAGCTCCAATCGATCGAATATTTTCCTCGTCGTCTCCTGCAATCAGGCCAGGGCGCTCATCGCGCCGATGGTTGGTGTTCCGCGACGTTATCACAGCGCACTGATTCGCGGCACGAACATTGCTTTGATGATTCTGCCGGAGAACACAGGAGCGAGATGGATGAAACTTATCATCCTTTTTCTGAGTATTTTCGGTTGCTTTATTGCCGGCGTGAACGCCCGTGATTTAGGACAATGGGAAGCGGTAGATCCGGCAATCCGGGAATGGTATCAGGCTCTGATGCAGCCGGATGTTCCAACTGCATCATGTTGCGGCGAAGCCGACGCCTACTGGGCGGATGAAGTCCATGTCAGGGACGGCAAGACCTACGTCAAGATCACCGACGACCGGCCCGACGAACCGCGCGGCCGGCCTCACGTCGAGATCGGAACGGAAATAGAAATCCCGAACCACAAGCTCAAATGGGACAGAGCGAATCCAACCGGTCACGGCATCGTATTCCTGAGCCGCAACGGTTACGTATTCTGTTACGTTCAGCCCGGGGGCGTCTGATCGATCGTGTATCGCGCTTTGCGTCTGCGTTGGTTGGGGCGATAGCGGTCCGGCATTTTGCCCAAATCGCGAGCACGTTGCTTGTCATTGAATCGGCGAGATCAAGAGGTCTCGTCGAGGAGATGGATCGACCCTACGCGCGCGCTTCGATCGGCGTTCAGGGCGTATCCTTGGCAGGCAGAATCGGAACCGGCAGCGGCGCGAATTCGATGTTGCCGGATTCGCCGGTCAGGAACGATAGATCGAGCGGGCCGCCGCCGGTCGGATCGCCGCCCGGCGCGGCTGCGGGACGAAAAGTCGAGACATCAGACGGCCCCTCGGGTGCGGGTTGTCCATTGCCCGCCCCGAGGTCGGCGGCGCGCCCTCCCTGCGGATGGCCTTTCATGATTTCGTCGCGCGCGGCTTGCACCTTGGCGGCAAGCGTTGCCGAATAGGGAAGTCGATAGGCCCGGGGTTGACCGCTCGGAAGGTTGGCCGCATCGAGCGCCTCGATCCAGACATGCACCGCACCGGGGTCCCGATCGAGCGGGTTCGGTTCGACGATCCGCGCCCAGAGCAACTGGAATTGCGGCGGCAGCGGTGCGGTCGCCGACCAACCGGGCAGATATTCGATGCGGAAAAATGCCACGCAGTAATAGACGCTGGTAACGAGCACCATGGCGACCTTGAGCGGCCAGGGAATGCGGGCCCGCAACGCGATGACAAGCAACAACGCCGCCAGCAGCGCGTATGCAATCGCCAATCCGAGGATTTCCTTCTGCAACTCCATGTTCAGTCAGCCGCTTTTGCTGAGCCGATTGCGCAGGGTCTGCAGCAGCGACTTCTCGTGAAGGTTGACGTCGACGACGCCGCCGCTGGCATCGATCGAAAAGCGGACGGCGGTGCGTTCGGTGCCCGCGCTTTCCATCATGATCTTGGCGTAATGGACGACCTGCACCGTTGGATTAAGTTTCTCGACCTTCACCGAAACCGGCACGGGTTCGCGGCCCATGGCGACAAAATGATAGACGTTGACGGTGTACTCGCCGGCGACGATGCCGCGGATGCTGACGGTTTCCTGGCGGATCGGCGACAGCACTTTGCGCCCGTTGACCAGAATGAAATCATTGGCGCCGCCGCGATCGTCACGATCGAGCAACATGAATCCGGCCTCGCGCCGGCGATACCAGACCATGTTGCCGATCGGGTCCTGGACGAACATGTCGAAGTCGTCAGGATGCTGGTCGGGCCAGGACATCGTAACAAGGAATTCCGCCTTGCTGTCGATCTTGCCATCCTTTGCCTCGGGCGCGATCGCGAGCAGGGCAATGAAAAACAGGAAGGCAAGGACCTGCAGCGCCTTGAACAGCATGACGGCGAACGGATCGAACGGTTCTTCCTGCGGCATAAGCTCGAACTCGTCGATCATTCCGCCGCTCCGGGCTGATCTTCGAGGACCGATACCACGCGGACTTCAGTCAGGCCGACGGCATAGGCAAACAGCTTCGCGGTCGCATCGTCGAGCATGTAGTATTGGATCCTGACCAGGATCGAGCCGACGAGGCCGGCGAGGGTGGTGTACATGGCAACCGCCATGCCGTCGCTCATCAGGTTCATCGAGGATTTGATGGCGCCGCGATCGCTGGGGTCGAGCCCGGCGATCGGCGCCAGCATCATGATGAAGCCGATGATGGTGCCGAGCAGGCCGAGCTTCATCAGCGTGTCGCTGGCGAAGGCGCCGAACTGGTTGGAACCGCGCAGCCGGCCCGCGAGCCCGCGCAGCAGCAGCGTCTGGTCGAGTCTGCGCGGGCCCTGCAGGCGCGCCTTGACTGCGAGATCATGGATATGCGCCGAGACCAGGCAGGGCGGGAGTTTGCCGGCGCCGTCGACGACAATCGCGTCGCCCTCAACGTTCAGGCCACCCGATCCGGCTGCGATCAACGCGCCGCCGCGGCGGGCCGCATCGGCCTCGCGCGAGATCACGATGGTGCGCCACAGGCAATGCATCGACGCCGCAACATAGAGCAGACCGATGATCGAGGAGAGATAGGTGCGGTCGCTGGCGACCATCTGGCGGATCAGTCCGAAGCGCCACAGCAGGACAAAGGCAAAAACACACAGGCCGGTGAAGACCAGCCATCGCAAAAGAGGGCCGCGGTCACCGAAGGAATCAGGATTCGCATTTGTCGTCGCCATCCAGACACCTCGACACCGACCTGAGACCGAGCGTTCCACATCCCGCGCGGGCACGCAAATTACGTAACCGAAGTTCCGGGCTAGCTCGGTCTGCCGGTTCACTGCAACGCAGCATCTGCGTTTCCACGTCAGGCCAGCCGTTGTCCGCAGCAACTTCGCTCACGTTCGGCGTTTTCGCCTTGTCAAATTTGTTCCACCCGGCCAGATTGCGCCGGTCCGGCTCGGCATTCGGGAATGTCGTGTTGAGATCAACTATAAAAATCTGGGGAGGAAAGAATGGATAAGCGTTCCATTTTGGCCGTCGCTTTGGCGGGGGTTGCCGGTATTCTGATAGGACCGGTGTTTGCGCAAGAAGTTAAGCAGGAAGCCAAATCGATATCCGGCAAGGCCAAGATTTCTTCGGTCTCGCAAGATCAGCTCAACAAGGCAGACACCAATGCCAACAACTTTCTGCTGACCAACGGTAATTACGCACAAACGCGTTTTCATCCGGCCCGGCAAATCGGGCGCAACAATGTGAAGAATCTGCACGTCGCGTGGATCTTCCAGACGGAGGTGAAGGAATCGCTTGAGACGTCACCCATCGTCATCAACGGCATCATGTACGTCACGACGTCGTTCAGCCACGTCTATGCGCTCGACGCCAAGACCGGTGCAGAAATCTGGCACTACAAGCACAAGATGGGACCGGTAACGACCTATTGCTGCGGCCCCAACAATCGCGGCGTTCAGGTTCTCGGTGACCTCGTCTACCTGGCCACGCTTGACGCCAAGCTTGTGGCGCTCAACGCCAAGACCGGCGATGTGGTGTGGCAGAGCGATATCGCAGATCCGGAGCTCGGATACAGCGAGACGATGGCTCCGACCGTCATCAAGGACAAGGTTCTGATCGGAACCAACGGCGGCGAGTATGGCATTCGCGGCTTTCTGAAAGCCTATGACGCCAAGACCGGCAAGCTGCTTTGGACGTTCAATACGGTACCGGAGAGTTCAGTTGGTGTCTGGGCGACGAAAGACGCCACCGGCCGGGACATGCACCGCGATATCCAGGTTGAAAAGGACCAGCTGGCCAAAACCGGCGATCCCTACCAGAAGCTGGGCGGCGGCGTGTGGCAAAATCCTGCCATCGATCTAGCGACGAACCGGCTCTATTTTGTCGTCGGCAATCCATCGCCGGATCTCGATGGTTCGAATCGCCCCGGTGACAATCTTTATACGGACTCGCTGGTATCCATCGATCTCGAGACCGGCAAATACGTATGCCATCTTCAATATATCGCCCATGACGTCTGGGACCTTGATGCCGTAAGCCCGCCGGTGCTGGTGGACGTCAAAGGCAAGGATGGCAAGATCATCCCGGGTGTGATCCACGCCGGCAAGACCGGTCACATCTATGTTCACGACCGCAAGGACTGCAGCCTGATCCGTTTCTCCCAAGCCATGGTGCCGCAGGAGAACATGTGGGTGCTGCCCACGAAGGAAGGCGCGCGCATGCTGCCGGGGGCCAATGGTGGTGTCGAATGGTCGCCGATCGCGACCGACCCAGGGCAGGGGCTCGCCTATGCCATCAACCTGCATCAGCCGATGACCTACCATGTCGAGAACTCGCCATATCCGAACGGCAAGTTGTGGCTTGGTGGCGCCTTCAAGGTGATCCCGGGCGAGGCGCAGGCGGGCAATATTACCGCAGTCGATTACAATACCGGCAAGATCAAGTGGCAGGTGAAGACGCCACAACCGATGATCGGCGGCATTCTCGCCACCGCAGGCGGCCTTGTTTTCACGGGTGAGGGCAACGGCAAGTTCGCCGCTTACGATTCATCCAGCGGCAAGGAATTGTGGAATTTCCGCGCCGGCGCCGGCGTCAATGCGCCGCCGTCGACCTACATGGTGGATGGCAAGCAATATGTCGTGGTCGGCGCGGGCGGCAACACGCAAGTCGATTTCCGTCGCGGCAACAACATCATCGCTTTCTCGCTCAACTGAAGGCCGAGGCGATTATCGAACAGTCGAGCGGGACCGCCGGTTGCGGTCCCGCTTGTTTTAATGGTCCTGACTGGATTGGATGAATGAGCGGTAAGTTAAGCGCGTGCATTTTTGGCATTGTTGGATTTTTGATTGTCTTGACCATCACTGCAACGTCGTTGAGCGCGCAGAGCATCGAAGAAAAGACTCAGGTTTGCGCGGGCTGTCATGGCCAGAACGGCAAGCCGGTTGACAAGACAATTCCCGTTATCTGGGGACAGCAGCAGGGCTACCTCTACATCCAGCTGCGCGATTTCAAGCGCGGCGATCGCAAGAACGACAGCATGCAGCCGATCGTCTCATCGATGGAACGCGCGGACATGCTGGCTATCGCGGAATATTTCTCGAAAAAGCCGTGGCCCGACCTCGGCCAACCCAGGGCGCCAAAGGAAGTTGCAAATCGGGCCTTGCGCGCCAATGCTTCCGTTGGCTGTACCGGATGCCATCTGGATCAATTCCAGGGCGACGGCACCGTGCCGCGTTTAGCGGGCATGAGCAGGGATTACATGACGAAAACCATCAGCGATTTTCGTTCGCGCGCGCGAGGCAATAACCCTGGCATGTCCGACTTGATGCTTGCCACTGCTCCCGATGACCTCGCGGCGCTGACAGAATACCTCGCAGGCCTCTGAGCCGATTGTCAGCGCGGTGTCAGCTGTTCGCGGAGCGAGGTTAGCACGGTGAGGTCGACAGCGCGCTTTCCTGCTTTGTCCTTCAGAGAGGGGTCGGCCCCGCGCACGAGCAGCAAACCGGCGATCCCCGATCGGCCGCCCTCGGCCGCGATCATAAGAGCGGTACGGCCACGGGCATCCCGATCATCGATACGCGCGCCTGCATCCAGCAATTGCCCAACGATTTTGATCGCCTGGGTCTCTGGCGCCGATTCATCCGGACCCGAAGCCCACATCAGCAGGGTCAGATCGTTGGGATAGCGGGCATTGATATCGATATTGCGCGCCAGCAATCGCGTCGCGACGTCAAGCCGCGCGCCCGCCACCGCATAGACGATCGGCAATTTGCCGGTCTGATCGGGCGCGCGATCGTCAGCGCCGCGGGCGAGCAACGCTTCGACGATGGCGTCGTTGCCCTTATACGCGGCGGCAGCGACCGGAGTGACTCCGCTGCGTCCGGCAACATTCACATCCGCGCCCCGTTCGATCAGTCGCTGCGCAACCTGTGTATGGTCGCCGTCGGCGGCAAGAAACAGCGCGGTGGCGCCGGCGAGGTTGCGTGCATCGAGCGGCGCGCCACGCGCCAGCAGAAGATCAACCATGGCCAGATGTCCGAACCTCGCGGCATGGCTGAGGGGCCGGGCGCCGAGGCGGTCGCGCGCGTCGACCGATGCGCCGTGATCGAGCAGTTCGGTCACCAGATCGAGGCAATTCTTGTCGACGGCGGAAAACAGCGTCAACGACACTTCGATGGCGCTGATCTGCGGTTTGATCGTTTCGAACCGAAGCCGGATTTCCCGGCAGGGCTCAGACTCCGCGGCACGCGCGGCGGAGGCCGCGCTTAGTGCGGCAAGCATCGAACACAGCAAGGCGAATTGACGGTACAGGCGTTCTCTCCCGGTGAAGCATGTTGGGTGAGGGTGGCATGGCGGCTCTGCAATTCCAAGAGTCAACACACGGTTATCTTGGTATTCACGGGCTCAGCGCTCCCTTCATTGTCCTTCATCGGCAAGCGTTGTTTGCGGCTGTGGGAACAGCCAAAAAGGTAATTGTCGCGGGCGCGAAGGAGAGAGCGCCGGCCAGCGTCGGAGCGCCTGTGATGCGCGGCAGATCATCCAAGGCGCTTAATCCAAGCGCACTGCCATTCAGCCGCACGGTTGCATCCTGCAAGTTCGCCGCATCCAGGGTGTACCGCTCCGACGTCGTAGGAAACATCAGCGAATGCGGTGCGCTTCGGTCGGAATTGATGACCAGAAGACTGACACCACCAGGCGTTTCGTGCTGGCAATGCGCGTAGACATGAAGCCCCGCGTGGATCGGTACACCCGGATCGAGCACGACGTTTCCCATCAGCTGTCGCCACAACAGTGCGCCCCAGTAGTTCGGTCTGGGCGCCAGCGTGTTCTCGTCCAGCAGGCCGTAGTCGCTTGCCGCAAGCGTGTTGTGCATTACGACCTGAACGCCGGCCTTCGCCAGTCGCCCAAGCTGGTCAAGATATCTGAACGTATCCAGAAAGGTCGCGGCCCACCGGTTTCCGCCGCACGCTGCTTCCGCAGTCTCGGTCAGCCAGATCGGCTTACCGGCTTCGAACTTGTCGCGCAGGGATCGATGGAAAGCCAGGGCCTGATCCGTCCGCGACAGCCACTCTTCGGAAAGAGCGGCCTCGGGTGAACTCGCACCGCTGCATCGCTCCGATAGCATTCCATAGTGATGATACGAAAACACATCCACGCCGCCGGGGCCGGATGCAACGAGCAGGTTCGAAACCGAGGCGGCGTCGCCGGCCGCGCCGGGACCGAGGACGATCATCCCGGGAAAGCTTTCCTTCACAAACGAACGAAACAGCTTGAAGTCACGTCCGTACCCGCCGGCATCATAGCCGGCCGGCGCACCACCTATCGTAGTGAGGTCCGGTTCGTTCATGAACTCCGCGGCGGTGATGGTCCCGCCGACCGAGCGGGTATAGGCGAGGAAGCGGCGCGCCTGGTCCGGTTGCCAGGCGCCGGCCGCATCGCGGGTGCCCGGGCTTATCGCGAACGACGTCACGATCCGTGCCCCAACCGCTTGCGAGAAATCGACCACGCCTCGCCATTGCTGACGGGTCAGAACTCCGTTGAATCCATCCGGCGGTGCGGATGGCGCAGGATCGGAATCCGCAAAATAGGTGGCATTCGCCCATGTCCCGCTGACACGCATATAGGCAGGCGCCAATGCGGCAGCCAGCCGTCGCAACCGGGCGTTCGCAAGGTCGATCGGCGGCCGGTATGCAAACAAATCCGAGCGTGCATTCGAAGTGTCCGGTCCATAGGGCTTCCAGAATCTTCCGCCGGTCACTTCGACCATTTCGACGTTGTAGGATTGGAAACGTTCGTCCACCGTGCCAATGCGAGCCATGCTCCCAGGTGTGACGGACAATTCGTGGGCAAGAGCCCACGGGCAGCCAAGTGTGATGAGCAATGTCGATATCAGGCAAGCCTGAAGTCGAGGACCGATCCGTCGGATCCTACGCGCGCAGGCTCCCCGCGCCGGACCGAACGGACTCTGTTCGCCAACGTGTTTGCCGGGCGGCATCGTCATCCCATCGGAACATGTGGGCAGGTGCTGGGCCGCGGCTTGGTCCCTCGCTTGTCGATCGGCACCTTGCAATTGTCGATCCGTTGTTCGTCCATCCACTTCTTGCCGAGTCGCTCCTTTCCGGTCAGCGACGGCGGCGTATTTGAAGGCAAGCTTGCTGCGTTCGACGTCGGCAGGTCAAGCTGCCTATCCTGGGCGGATGCCGGCAACGCAAGCCAGATCGCGAACAACGAAACCAATGAGGGTCTGAACAAAGGTGCCATGCACGGCCTCGTCAATCTCTAAAGTTTGGGTGCGACGCAAAAGGCGAGGCGTTTGATTGAACGATGTCGGGATCAACCTTTCCACCCGAAACCTGCCATGCACCCGTCCTGGTATGCCAGGCGCATTCCAAGGCGCCAAGCCTGCAGGGCAGGCGGCCGATGACGGCTTTTGAAATACATTGGAGCCTAACATTCGCCGACTGTGTCCGGCGGGCGTCTTGGCGCTGCCGGCCTATCGGCGATGACGTCGGACAGCCGTTCGCTACTTCGGATCGAGGTGCCACCGGGCCGGCCACGATTCGAAACCTTCGATTTCGCGCAGTTCCGGCGCCGGAACGTTGATCTGAATGCTGTGACCGTCTCGAACAGCATTTGCGCCGAATGCGGTTGCCGCCTCCAGCGCCGCTTCGCTCGAAACAAACCCGCCGATGCGTTCGCGGTCGCAAAACAGCGCCCACCCGATCGGGGCCTTGACGACGTTATAAACGTGACTTCCCATGGGTCACCCTCACTTCAGCCATACGCAAATGGTAACCGTTCGACCGTACCACCATATCATTGTGCTGGTTGAGCCATACGAAGGTCGGCGACGGCGCGCCGCACTTCGCGCTCGATCTTGGCTGAGAGAAAACAGGAGATCAACATGATATCGCGGCGATCCGTTGTGCTGACATTAGCTATCGCGACGTTGTGCCTTGCAAGCTTGCCGGTCCTGGCGGCTTCGCGCAACGCCAATCCGGTCCGAATGTTCGACACCGATAACGATGGAACGCTCGATCTCGCGGAGGTGAAGAAGGCGGCGTCAGCCTTGTTCGCGAAGCTGGACCGCGATCATGACGGCACTCTCGATAAGCGCGAATTGGCCGGAAGATTGAGTGCCAACGAGTTGGCCGCCGCCGATCCTGATCACGATGGAACGCTGACGGCAGACGAATATCTCGCCGTCGTCGAGCAACGTTTCAATGCGGCAAATCCGGACACGGATGGAACCTTGGATGCCAAGGAACTGAACACCGCCGCGGGACGGGCGCTGTTGCGGCTAATGAGATAGTCCGCAATCCGAACATTTCATGGCCCCTAGGAACACAGGCGCCGATCGATCCTTGGGCCGCAGCCCAACGTATCGGACCCTCGCCAGCGGTATTCCGCAACGTTCAAACCGTCGCAGGTCTGTGCAGCGTACAGCCTCAATGTGAACACTTGCGCTATGTTCGACCTGCCCTTAACCTTCACTAGGGCGCCACATCGCGCCTAATATACTTGGGAGAAACGAATGGCCTGGAAAGCTCCGAAGATTGTCGAAGTACCGGTGGGCATGGAAATCAACATGTACGCCTGCGCAGCGCGCAAATAGACCGCATCGAGGCGATCTGCCCGGCTCCACAAGCAAGCAATTCGTTTGCTTCGAGCCGTGGCAGGCGTCCGTCGCCCCCGGATGTCAGGACGGCGGCGTCTATTCTGCCACGGGGTGCAGTCTTCGAGGGCCTCGGCACTCACGTAGGAACTCATCAGCCAACATCGTCCGAGGTCCGCGTATTTAGTACGCCCGCGTTCAGACGTCCTTTGTATCGAAAAAGTAGAGCTCGGCGCCCCCGTCCGCAAAGTTGGCAAGATCGCCGGCGGTGCCTGACCTTGGGGCGATGCCAGGCTGGCTTTGATGGCATTAAGCGGTTCAAAACATAGCGTGGCCACAAAATGAATCCCGCTCGACCCGGCGGGCACTCCGACCTCGCCTGCGCTGATGCCGTATTTTCTGAGGCCAGGAATTTTCTTGGCGAGCGGAATGACCCCGGTATTGTGCCGCGGATCACGCGTTTCCGGCGTCTCGCCATCGATCGCCACGTTGTGATAGGGTTGGCCCTCGGTCAGTCATGCTGTCGTTTTCCATTCGTCGACAATTTTCGGAATGTGAATGCCTATCGATGCAAAAGCGTTTCGAGCTGCGATCGTGTGTTTTTCAACGCTGCTCCCGAATTGCGTGCATGCCGAAGGCATCGATACCGAGCATATTTTTGGCTTCATGATCGGAACCGATGTCGGTAACCCCGGCGAGCGCGAATTCCAGAGCGAGACGACCGGGCGCTTTTCCAAGAGCGGCGGTCGCTACCGGGCGGTCGGTCAGGAATTCGAACTGGAATTCGTTCCCGCCAAGGATTTTCGTATCGAGATCGGAAGCGCCTTCGCGGCTCATGACATCAACGGCGTTCCGGATTTCGAGAATCGCCGCCAATTGGCCTGGCAGGGTGTTTCCGTGGATTTGCGCTATCGGTTTTTGGACCGGGATACCGCTCCTCTCGGTCTGACATTCGCCCTGGAGAGCCACGCCGACCGCATCGATGAGACCACGGCTGCGGCTGTCCGCAGTTACGGTACGGCCTTCACGCTGGCGTTCGATCGGGAGCTGATTCCGAACTTCGCTGTCGCGGCTCTCAATCTGATTTATCAGCCGGAATGGACTCACCTCGTCGGCACAGGAGCAGCGGAGCAGGAATCCACCATCGGTGCCGCGTTCGCGGTGATGGCGCAAATGCGTCCGGGTTTCCTGGTCGGCGGGGAGGCGCGCTATCTGCGAAAATACGAAGGCATCGCTTTGCAGGAGTTCAGCGGCGAGGCGTTGTTTGTCGGTCCTACCGCGTATTTCCAGCTGTCGGAACGCTCCCGGCTGACCTTGGCCTGGAGCTTTCAGGCGTGGGGGCGTTCGGCGCGATCGACTGCGGCCCTCGATCTTGCTGATTTCGAGCGCCACCAGGCGCGGCTCGTGTTCGGCGTTAATTTCTAGGCTGAGGGGCGCCTCATAGGCACGATTGCGTTTACCGAAGGCCGGGTTTTCTTCACGGAAGGCCCGTTTTTCACGGTGTATTGAAACTTGGTGCTGCCGGTTTCGTAGCTTTTTGTGCTATCTATTCAACGATTCCAAGGATGTCAGGCATGAATCCTGTAGATCTGATCGTGACGGTATGTGCCGTGCTGTCGCCGGCCACCTGCGAAGAAGCCCACCTGGTTTTTAACTGGAGCGGTTCGCTGCAGCAGTGTGCCATGGGTGCGCCGCCCTACATTGCACAGTGGGTGGGTGAACATCCGAAATGGAACGCGGTGCGGTGGCGCTGCGAATATCCGCATCCCCATGACAAGGCGGATGCGAACGGAGCGACGTCCGCGGGCTAATCCATGATCTGAGGACGCCGCGACAAGGTTACTTGTTGCAGTCCTTCAAATCCTTGTCGGCGATTGAAAACACCGCATCGGCCTTGATCTCGATATCCCGGACAAAGCATTGCTTTGAATCTCGATAGCCGACTTTGGCGTCGTAGCGCCCCGGCTCTACGCTTGTGATGCGCAGGCGCTCATCGTGGTCGACCTCCTTGTCCTTGTCGTTCAGGGTCTGGTTGGCACCCCAGGTGTTCTTGCCGGCAGGTGAAAGTTGAAAGCTGGAAATGGTCGCGGTGGTCAGGTTCCATAACCGGATACCCTTGCCTTGGGCGGCAAGTTCGCCGGCGCTCGCTAACAACGCGACCGAAGCCAGTATCCATCGCATCAGGCCATCCTCCCAAGTGGTACGCTGGGCGCCGTCATTCCTTGATCAGACGGTCGCGATTTTTCGCCTTGTCGAAATTTTTTGCCCGGTCGAGGCCGATGGGAGCGATCAACTTCGCCGATACGAGATCGGCGCCGTCGAAATCGGTGTCGATGACCGTGACGCCGGTCAAGTCGGCTCCCCCGAGCTGGGCGTTCTTGAGGGAAGCACCCGTCAGGTCGGCGCCTATCATTGAAGCAAATTCGAGATCGACGCGAGACAGGTCGGCGCCGCGCGCGTTCAGCCGTTCCAGATTCGCGGATTTCAACACCGCGCGCATCAGGCCCATTGACTGGTTGCGCATGTCGGCGCTCAGGTTCGCGCCCGCGATCGAGGCTCCGACAAGGCTCGCGCCGGTCAAGTCAGCTGCAACGCGCGCTTGCGACAGATCGGCGCCGTCGAGCCGGGCGCGAAGCATCTGCGAGGCGAACAGGTTTGCGCCCTTCATGCTTGCGCCCGTGAGGTCCGCCTCGAGCAGCCATGCCTGGTCGAGGACAGCGAGATCGAGCTTCGCGCCGACAAGCTTGGTCTTGTTGAGCCGTGCGGCGCGAAAAATCGCGCCGGACAGGTTGAGCCCGGAGAGGTCGAGGCCGGACAATCTCCTTCCGGTGAAATCGGCGGGCGCGGCGGCGGTCGCCGCGGCAAGCCCGGCTTCGACGTCCTCGCGGGTCATTTCCGCCGTGACCATCTCGGGCGACGACAGGTCAACGTGGCGCATCATGTCCTGCGCCGTCGCCATCATGGCGATAAGACCGAGGCCGAACGTTGCAATTCCAATCGTGCGTTTCATCGTCAACTCCGCCGATGGCGTATTTTAGCACGCACCTCAAGCACTGCCTATGAGGCGTCTCGCTCGGCGTGATCGCCGTTGATCCGCCGCGCGATGTCTGCCTTGATCGCGGCGATCTCGGCTTCGCCACGGGCGCTGCGCGGTGTGCGGATTGTCAGGTCGGCGAGAATCCGTGCCGGTCGCGGTGACAAGAGGAACAGGCGGTCGCCGAGACGAACCGCATCGTCCACGTTGTGGGTGACAAGCAGTGTCATCACGGGACGGCTGTCCACCAGGATGGCGATCTGGTCGCGCAGGCGGGCGGCAAGGGCATCGTCGAGCGATGCCAGCGGTTCGTCGAGAATGAGGAAATCCGGCTCGACCGCGAACGCGCGGGCAAGCGCGACGCGCCGGGCGAGGCCGAGCGATAGTTCGCCGGGAAAATGGCTGCGGTGTGCGTTCAATTCCAGAACGGCGAACAGTGCGGAAAGCTTGGCTTCATCCGCCAGCGGCGCAGCAAGCCGCACGTTTGCTTCGACCGACCGCCACGGCAGCAGCCGTGGCTCTTGAAACACCATGCCGATCCGTGCGCCTGCCGGACGCGTCACGCGGCCCTGATAGTCATGGTCGAGACCGGCGAGGATCTTCAGCATGGTGCTCTTGCCGCACCCGGACGGACCGACGAACACGCCAACCTCGCCGGCTCCGAGCGTAAAGCTAAAATCGGAGAGCGCGTCGAGCCGCTCGCCGGCCGCGTTCGTGAATGCCTTGCGTGCGATATCGACCTCAAGCTGCACGGGGCCGCCACCGAGATAGCCGGATCTCAAACGGCTGCACCAGGACGATTTCGATGGCGAGCACCACCGCCACGAAACTCAGCGAGTAGGCGAGCAGAAGAGGGATGTCGAATAGTTGGAAGGCGACGCCGATCTCAAAGCCAACGCCGTTTGAGCGTCCGAGCAATTCGGCGACCAGCACGATCTTCCAAACCAGCGAAAGACCAGATCGCGCGGCGGCCGCGATATAGGGCGCCAACTGCGGCAATATAACGTGCCGCAGCGCCCTCCAGCGCGGTATAGCAAACACCGTCGCCATTTCGTCAAGCGCCGCGTCGAGCGCACGGGTCCCCTCTCGCACCGTCACGACAGCGGTGGGCAGCTTGTTAATGGCGATTGCCGCGATCGCGGCGACCTCCGTCAATCCGGCCCAGATATACGCAAGCACGATAACGACGAGCGCCGGCAGGTTGAGCAGCAGGATCAGCCAGGGATCACCGAGCCGGTTGGCAAGTCGCACCCGGCCCATGAGATAACCGATGGAGGCCCCGAGCGTCATCGCCAAGGTGAAGGCGAGGGCAACGCGCGCCAGTGTCACGCCGAGATTGAAGAACAGCGCCCCCGAATGGGCTTCGGTAATAATCGCCGTCAGCACGGCAGGAGGAGGCGGCAGCTTTTCTGCGCCGATGAGCAGGGCAGCGATCCACCAGGTGGCAAGAAACACGGTGAATGACAGCAGACGGAGCATCTCAGTCTCCGGGGATCGCGCGGTAGAATGTGCCGGGGTCGAGCTCTTGCGCCGCCCCCACAATTTCGCGACCGCCGATCGCCGCCAGCACGCGATAGAGCACGCGCGCGTCGGCTTCTTCATCGGCGATCGGCCGGCGCGGAATTCCTTCCCGATAGCGATCGCGGTAGGCGCGCAAGGTTGCAGCGTCGGTGGCACCCGTCAGCGGCGCGATCTTTTCCCACTCCGCATCCGAGGCCGCCAGGATCTCCTTCGCCCTGCGGGTCATGGCGACGAAGCGGGAAACCGCGCCGCGGTTTGCGCTTTCCCATGCTTCGTCGAAGACGTAGCCGATCATCGCCGTGCGGCCCTTTGCGCCAAGCTTCGGCAGCAGATCCTCGATACCAATAAGACGACGGAGGCCCTTCGCCTCCAGCGCGGCGCAGAAATTCCAGTAATTGACGGTGGCGTCCATTTCGCCGTCGAGTATCTTCGCCGCCAGCAGCGGTGGCGCACCGTAAACGATCGTGGATTCTGACTTCAGGTCGATGCCGTCCTGTTTCATCAATGCCCGCAGCAGCAGCCAGTTTTTGTCGATCGGGCCTCCGGCGACGGCGAGCTTGCGGCCTTTGAGATCCGCCAGCGTCCGGATCGAAGACGAATTCGGTACCATCACCGCGCCGAGCGCGCTTGAATACGGATAGAACGTCAGTTTGGCGCCAAGCCCGCGCTCGCGCGACACCCACAGCCAGTCGGTGACGATAATATCGGCGCTGCCGGCGCGGAGCGCGATCTTGCCTGCCTCGGGGCTCGCAAGTTCGCTGACCTCGATCACAAGGTTCGCCTGGCTGTCGAGGCCGTGAGCGCGGATCACCGCAAGCTCCCAGGCGAATGTTCCAGTCTTTTGCACTGCAATACGGATGGTTTCGGCGGCGCGGGACGGAGCGCCCGGCGTCGCAGCGAAAACGACTGTGGCCAGCAGAATGCGGATGAAAAGTTTCATGATGCTCTTATTGCCGGAGCCCCGATGCCCCACGGGCATTTCTTGGTCCGACAAGATTTACGATTGAGTCGTTTCTCATCGGGATTGTTTTCCATATAGTAGCACGGCTCCGACCCGCATCAGCAGGAAGAACGCGATGACATTTGCCGGATTGATGCGACTTAATGTCTGGGCGCTGGTCGTGCTGGGCGCGACGGCGATTGCCGCACGTGCTGCTGACGACGTCAACGATTATCCCACGGCGGCGAGAGCGGAGTATGTGTTTGGCTGCATCAAGGCGAACGGCGAAACACGGCAGGCGATCGAGCAATGCTCCTGCTCGATCGATGTTGTCGCTTCCCTGCTGCCCTATGACCGGTACATCACGGCCGAAACCGTGCTGAGCATGGCGCAGGTACAGGGAAATCTTGGCGGACAATTCCGCTCTTCGGAGCAGGCCAACACCGCGCTCAACGACCTGCGACGCGCCCAGGCGGAAGCGGAAGTAAGATGTTTCTGAGCCGCGCCGATGTTTGCGACCGCCCCCGCCGCCGGGCTGATATCGCGCCGCATCAAATCCCGGAACCGTCGACCTTCCACTCGTTCTGGAACACGTGGCCCGCCGTGTCCTTGGCCTCGACGCGGAAATGCTTCGCGCCCTTGGGAACATAGGTGAAGCGAATATTGGGATCTTCCGAAATCGAAATACCGCCTTCCATCGCCAGAACCAGGCTGTCGTCCTGCCATAGCCGCAATTCATTGACGAAGAAGGCAGGAACATAAAGCATTGTGACCTGATCCATCTGCAGGCCGGAATTGTTCGGGTGACCGATCATGATCTGGGCTTCGCGGGCGCCGCTCGCGGGACCCTCGCTCGGCCGTACGAACTGCCGGAAACGCATCTGGCCGAGTTTGTCTTTCGCTTCGTCGGCGTTCTTGGCGGCCGGAGCCGAGCAGCCGCCGGAAGCCTTCACATAGGTTTTCGTCATGTAGAGCTTGCCGTCGCTCAGTTCGGCGACCGCGTGAACGTCGGTGTAGTTGTTGACGCGTACACGCGTCGAGATTTCCGACACCGAAGAATCCGGCCCCAGTTCAAACCGCGCCGCCATCGGGGCGGGATTCTGGTCGATCACCAGCGTGATCGCCAGCACGCGCCTGATGTCGCCGGGTGGAAGCGTCGCGCGCAATGTGACGGGAACGATGGCCGCGTCCTCGGCGCGGTACGGCATCTCGATCGCGATCACGCCCGCGCCGTCGTTCATCGCACGATTGTTGAAGATGTCCTGTACGAGGCCGGGCCATGGATCATAAGGCTCGGGGGTCGCAGCAGGCGCAAGGTGCGCTCCGAACTGCATGGCGGCCAGCAGACCTGCGATGCAGAGCAGACGGGAATGATGTCCCAACATGGTCGCGCTCCTCACGACGGCGGAAAGGCAGCTCAACATAACGCAGCGAGGGAGCTATTCCCATTCAATTTCCGAAAATGCGGCAGTTGCGTTGCGCGCATTGAAGTCGTCGAACAGTGCCCAGTGCGATCGTTCGGAGGCTGCGGCGGTCTCGGCGGCCACCGTTATGGACTTGCCGCCGGCGACCAATCCGCGAACATCCGCCGCCAGCTTTTCCAGATAGCGGCGTTCGTCGACAAGGGCGTTCGGCCAGTCGCTCACGGATCCGTGACCGGGGACCATGCGCTGCGCCGAGATGGCGCTGAGCTCGTCGATCACGGTTAGCCAGCCACGAATGCTGCCGTCGAGCACCGGTATGTGGGTGCGGAACACCAGGTCACCCCCGAACAAGGTGCCGGTTTGCTCGTCGAGCGCGGTGAGGTCGTTGTCGCTGTGCGCTGTCGGCCACGCTCGCAGGACGACGTTCCTGTGCCCGAGATCGAGTTTGAGGGTGCCATCCACCAAAAGCGTGGGCGCTATGATGCGGACCTCACCGATCAATTCATCGCCCATGATCCGGCGAAATGCATCGATGTAGAATTGTCCGCGCGCGGCCAAGGCTCGCGGCAGATTCCTGTGACCGACGAAAGTTGTGCCATCGCTCAGGAATGCCGCATTTCCAAATACATGATCCGGGTGACCGTGAGTGTTTATGACGTATCGGATGGGCTTTTCCGTGCGAGCGCGAATGGCCGCGAGCAGCTGCCGTCCCTCGCGAACACTGCCTCCGGTATCAATCACCGCGACCGCGCTGTCGCCGACGATGAATCCGATATTGGCAATGGCTCCTTCATTCTCACGTGTCATGAGCGCGGCGAGGCCGTCGTGCACGAATATCCCCGGTGCGATTTCGCTGACTGGCAGCGGGCTTTGCTGCGCCTGCGAGAGCGTCGATGCAGCCAGCATTGCGAACGCGACCAAAGTAGCAGTGCGATGAATCATAATTCGGCCTCCGTCGCGCACGAAGCTAAGTCGACTACTTTGCGCCTTGCCGCTCGAAGCATGTTTGCGTCGCAGCACGCAAGGCGAATGAGTCGCAAAGATTGTTTTCTGTTGCGTGCTCGAATTGAGGAGAATAGCATTTGGTCGTTTCCGGCTTCAAATTGACCTCGGTTCACAGGGAACACCGATGTCTTGATGGAAGTTGAGCGACGCGCGGACTGACGGATCGAAAGTGCAACGGCTTTCGGACGTGCATTCGGCAGCAAAAAGTCGACACTGGGTGCATGCCCACCGGATAAACATAAAATAAAAACTGGAAACAACCTGGGAGGGTTCAATATGCGCAAGGTGCTACTCGCAACCTGTGTTGGCGCCGTGGCGGCATTCACCGCAGGTGCCGCCACCGCCAACGACGAACTGATCAAGCTGTCGCAGAACCCCAAGGAGTGGGTGATGCCGGCCGGCGACTATGCCAATCAGCGATACTCGAAACTCAATCAGATCACCGCAGCCAATGTCGGCAAGTTGCAGGTGGCCTGGACGTTCTCGACCGGCGTGCTGCGCGGCCACGAAGGCGGACCGCTGATCGTCGGCAACACGATGTACGTTCACACGCCGTTTCCCAACAAGGTCTATGCCCTCGATCTTGCTAATGAAAACAAGATCATCTGGAAGTATGAGCCGACCCAGGATCCCAACGTCATCCCGGTGATGTGCTGCGACACGGTCAACCGCGGCGTGGCGTATGGCGACGGCAAGATCTTCCTGCATCAGGCCGACACCACCCTGGTCGCGCTCGACGCCAAGACCGGCAAGGTGGAGTGGACCGTGAAGAACGGCGATCCCAGCAAGGGCTCGACCGGAACCTCGGCAGCGCTGGTGGTGAAGGACAAGGTCCTGGTCGGCATTTCCGGCGGTGAATTCGGCGTGCAGTGTCACGTTACCGCCTACGATCTCAAGAGCGGCAAGCAGGTCTGGCGGGCGTTCTCCGAAGGGCCGGACGACCAGATCATGGTCGACGCTGAGAAGACCACCGAACTTGGCAAGCCGGTCGGCAAGGACTCCAGCATCAAGACCTGGCAGGGCGATCAGTGGAAGATCGGCGGCGGCTGCACATGGGGCTGGATGTCCTATGATCCGGCGCTGAACCTCGTCTACTACGGCTCGGGCAATCCCTCGACCTGGAACCCGAAGCAGCGTCCGGGCGACAACAAGTGGTCGATGACCATCTTCGCGCGCAATCCGGATACCGGGCTGGCGCGCTGGGTCTATCAGATGACGCCGCATGATGAATGGGACTATGACGGCGTCAACGAAATGATCCTCAGCGACCAGCAGGTCGGCGGCGCCGAGCGCAAGTTGCTGACCCATTTCGACCGCAACGGGCTCGGCTACACGCTCGACCGCGGCACCGGCGAATTGCTGGTGGCCGAGAAGTACGATCCGAAGGTCAACTGGACCTCCGGCGTCGACATGAACAAGAGCTCGCCGACCTACGGCCGGCCCAAGGTCCTCGATCAATACTCGACCGACAAGCAGGGCGAGGACCACAACAACAAGGGTATCTGCCCGGCGGCGCTCGGCACCAAGGACGAACAGCCGGCGGCCTATTCGCCGGACACCCAGCTGTTCTATGTGCCGACCAACCACGTCTGCATGGACTACGAGCCGTTCAAGGTGAGCTACACCGCGGGCCAGCCCTATGTCGGGGCGACGCTGTCGATGTATCCGCCTGCCGGCGAGACCCATATGGGTAACTTCATCGCGTGGGACGGCAAGACCGGCAAGATCGCCTGGTCGAACAAGGAGCAGTTCTCGGTCTGGTCGGGTGCGCTCGCCACCGCCGGTGGCGTGGTGTTCTACGGCACGCTGGAAGGCTATCTCAAGGCGGTCGATGCCAAGACCGGCAAGGAGCTCTACAAGTTCAAGACCCCCTCCGGCATCATCGGCAACGTCACGACCTATGAGCAGGGCGGCAGGCAGTACGTGGCGGTCCTGTCCGGCGTCGGCGGCTGGGCGGGCATCGGGCTTGCGGCCGGTCTGACCGATCCGACCGCGGGTCTCGGCGCTGTCGGCGGCTACGCTGCGCTGAGCAACTACACCGCGCTCGGCGGCAACCTCACGGTGTTCGCGCTGCCGCAGTGAGCTGATCAGAACAATGTTCCGGCGCGTGGAGTTGCTCCACGTGCCGGAACGTCTGTCATCGAACGCCCAAGGACAATTGCTTTGCACAAGAACTGGTTGGTGGTTGCCACGATAGCCCTCGTGGCATCTGGAGGGTTCGCTTTCGCCGAAGACGCGGTCGATCCAGCCGCGGTTAAATCCGAGGACGGCAAGTACCTGGACAAGGAGGGCAGTCCGACGTTCAAGATCGCATCCGATGGGACGGTCGACTGGTACACCTATTCCGGCTACCGCCGCTATCACTCGGAATGCCACGTCTGCCACGGTCCCGACGGCATGGGCTCCTCCTACGCACCGGCGCTAAAGGATTCGCTCAAGACCATGAGCTATGCAGATTTCCTCGGAGTGGTCGCCAGCGGTCGCAAGAATGTCAGCGCGTCGCAGCAGAATGTCATGCCGGCATTCGGCGACAACCCGAACGTCGCCTGCTACATGGACGACCTTTACGTCTATCTGCGTGCCCGCTCCTATGACGCGGCGGGGCGGGTGCGGCCGGCGAAACACGAAGACAAGCCTCCCGCCGCCCAGCAGGCGGAGGATTCCTGCATGGGCAAGCGATGATCCCAAGGCGCGCGCAAAGCCTCTTGCGGCAGGGACGTCGTTGATGTCTGACTGGCCACCCGGATCAACAAGGAGAAGACGGCGATGATCAATGCCGCGCTGCGCCGCTGGCTCTTGATTTCACTCCTTGCCTTTATTGTCTTGCTGATCGACCGGGAGGTCTCGCGAGCGCAGACGACTGATGGCACCGATCTGTCGATCGAACTGGTCGATCCCAAGGTGCTCCGAGTATGCGCCGATCCGCGCAATCTGCCGTTCTCCAATGAGAAGGGCGAAGGGTTCGAGAACAAGCTTGGCGAACTGTTCGCCGAAAAGCTTCAGAAGAAGCTGGATTATATGTACTTTCCGCAGGCGACCGGTTTCGTTCGGATGACGCTCGCCGCCCATCGTTGCGACGTCATCATGGGATTCCCGCAGGGCGACGATCTCGTTCAGGGCACCAATCCCTATTACCGCACGGCCTACGCGCTTGTCGCCAAGCAGGGCAGCGGTCTCGATGATGTAGCGACGCTTGAAGACGCGCGTCTCAAGGACAAACGCATAGGCATCGTTGCCGGCACGCCGCCTGCCACCAACATGGCGGTCGCTGGTCTGATGGCGAATGCCAGGCCTTACCCGCTGATGATCGATACCCGCTTCGATTCTTCGTCAGCGGCCATGATCAAGGATCTGATGTCGGGGGAGATCGACGCCGGCGTTCTGTGGGGGCCGATGGCGGGTTACTACGCCAAGCAGGCCAGCCCGCCGCTCCACGTCACGCCACTGGTCAAGGAAACCACGGGACCGCGCCTTGCTTTTCGTATCGGCATGGGTGTCCGGCCGGCCGACCAGAACTGGAAACGGCAGCTCAACCGCCTGATCCAGGAGAACCAGCCGGCCATCAACAAGATACTGCTCGACTTCGGCGTACCGTTGCTCGACGAAAACGACAGGCCGATCACCGCGGAGACGATAACGAAGCAGCCATGATGTCGAAGCTTGCGTGCCTGATCGCCGCCACGCTTGCCTTTACGCTTGCCTTGGCGTTGCCGGCGCGCGCGCAGGAAAACGCTCCCGAGCCTGAGGGATACCGCACCGACAATTATCGCGCGCCTGTTCCGGCAACCCTCGCCGGCGCGCGTGTTCTGGCGACCGGAGAGGCCGAAGCCATCTGGCGCGCCGGGGCGGGTGTGTTCATCGACGTGCTGCCGCATGCGCCGAAGCCGCAAAACCTTCCCGCAGGCACGATTTGGCGCGAGAAGCCGCGGCTTAATATCCCTGGCAGCATCTGGCTGCCGGACACCGGTTACGGAACGCTCGCCGCGGCGACCGAAGACTATCTGCGGCACGGCCTTTCCCGTGCTTCCGGCGGCAACAGCGCCACGCTGCTCGTGATCTACTGTCAGGCCGATTGCTGGATGTCGTGGAACGCGGCCAAACGGGCGCTGTCCTATGGGTATCGCAACGTGGCCTGGTATCCCGAAGGGACCGACGGTTGGCAGCGCGCCGATTTGCCGGTGGCGGAATCGCAGCCGGAACCACGGGCAGGCGAGGAGAGCTCATCGCCGCGTTAACCGGGCTGGCAGCACCAATGAGCGGCCGGCAGCACGCGGCGCGCTATTCCATCTCCTGCTGGATCACACGGCCGAGCGCGAACAGCCGTTGGTCGATCGCCGTCGGCACCTCGCATACGAATTTGATCACCCGGCTGCGGTCCTCGAAAATGCGTGTTTCCCAGACCAGCTGATTGCCGAGTTCGTCGATCTTGGGCTGATCGGGCGGGGACGCACCCTGCAGGGCCTGCAGCGCAAGCGTGTCGCTCCGAATCTTGTCTGCTGCCTCACGCTGTTTGCGGGTCACCCGCTCGAGCCCGCTCATCACAGACGCGCGCTGGGCATTGAGCGTGTCGAACAGGCCGGCGAACAACAGCTTGCCCATCTCGGTCTTTTGCGTCGCCGAGCCCTCAAGAAATTCCGTGATCGCCTTCTGGGCTTCGTCGAGCGGCGTGCGCCTTGCGGCCAGCCGCGGCACCAGTGCGCTCACCTTGGCGTCGTCCTTCCATTTACTCGCGACGTCGTCGAGCGGCGGACCTGCCCACACCGCGGCGAGCGAGACATCCGGCACCTTGGCCTGGGAGCACGGCCAGTCCGGATAGCGCGGATCCGCGGCGAAGCAGAGTTCGGCGGATCCGGCGACCGCAAGCGCCGTGCAGATGATGATACGCCAATTCATGTCTCGCCTCCGGCGGGTCCGCGGCGGCTGAGGCCGCGCGACGGATCATAGGCGAACACCGCCCCGATCATGAAGGCCGCTGTGCAGCCGCCAACCACCGCCAGCGAGATCCAGTTGATTTGTCCGTAGAGCGCGAAGCGGATCAGCTCGACCGCATGGGTGAATGGATTGAACAGGCAAACGTAATAGAGCATCGGGCTTCCCTCCTGCACCCGCCATAGCGGATAAAGCGCGGACGAAGCGAAAAACATCGGGAAAATAACGAAGTTCATCACGCCGGCGAAATTCTCGAGTTGTTTGATGCCTGAAGAAATCAGCATGCCGAGCGCCCCGAGCATCAGGCCGGACAGGATCAGCGCCGGCAGGACCGTGAGATATCCGATCGGCGGCGGCACGATATCCCAGAGCCACGCAATCAGCAGGAAGGCATAGACCTGGAGCAGCGAGACCGCGGTGCCCGCCAGAAGCTTGCAGAACAGCAGATACCAGCGCGGCAGCGGACTCACCAGCAGGGTGCGCATATTGCCCATCTCGCGGTCGTAGACCATCGACAGCGAGGACTGCATGCCGTTGAACAGCTGGATCATCGCCATCAGTCCAGGCGCGATATAGACCTCGTAAAGGATGTAGGTTTCGTAGGGCGGGATGATGGAGATGCCGAGCACCTGGCGGAAGCCGGCCGCGAAAATGAACAGCCACACCAGCGGCCGAACCAGCGCCGAGACGAAGCGCTCACGCTGATGCAGGAAGCGCAGGGCCTCGCGCCACACGATGCCGTTCAGGCAGGTGAGGTACTGCGCGGGCGAAAACCCGGCCGGTTGATCCTTGATGATGGCGGAGGTCATGGCGAAAGGCTCCCGGACTCTGCCGCGGTTTCGGTGAGGCGCTTGAATGAGGCGTTGATATCCTGTGTTGCGGTGTCGGCGATGATGCGCGCGACCGGGCCATGCGCGAGAACCCGACCCTGGTGCAGTACCACGAGGTCATCGCTGGCGATGATCTCGTCGAACAAATGGGTCGCCCACAGCACGCCGATGCCTTGTTCGGCGACCAGCTGGCGGACATGGCCGAGGATATCGGCGCGGGCCTTGACGTCGAGGCCGACCGTCGCCTCGTCAAGCAGCAGCAGGCGAGGACGATGCAGCAAGGCACGCGCGATTTCCAGCCGCCGCATCTGGCCGCCCGAGAGGTCGCGCACCTTGCTGCCGGCGCGGTCGGCAAGGCCGATGCGCGCGAGCACTTCAGCGGCGCGCGAACGCGCCTCGCGCCGATCGATGCCGTGCAGGGCAGCATGATACAGCAGGTTTTGCGTGACCGAGAGATCGAGGTCGAGCGTGCGCGGCTGGAACACCACGCCCAGCAGCCGCAGCGCTTCGCCGGGCTCATGGCCGATGTCGTGGCCGAAAATGCCGATGCGTCCGGCCTGGATGCCGAACAGCCGCGTGACCAGCGAGAACAACGTGCTCTTGCCGGCGCCGTTGAGGCCAAGCAGCGCCGTGAAGCTTGCCGGCGCGACCGTGAAGTTGATGTCGATGAGGGCGCGTCGGGCCCCATAGGAATGGCTGACGCCATCGATCGACAGCGCGGGCATTTCGGCCGGACCGTTGCGGCGGCGACTGTCCGGCGGAGTCTGTCCGGCGAGGGGCGCGTCGGTTGCGGTCATGGCTGCGCAATCGCGATGCCCCAGGGCAGCTCGCCGACCTGGATTGTCTTGATGACCTTTTGCGCAACGACATCGATGATCGAAACGTCGTTGGATACGCCGTTGGTCACCAGCAGATATTTTTCATCCGGGGTAAACGCCATGTGCCAGACCCGCTGTCCGACCAGAAGGTATTTGGTGACCTGATGGCTGGCGCCATCGACGATCGCGATCCGGTTGGCGGGGCCAAGCGCGATGAAAGCGGTCTTGCCATCTTTGGTCATGCCGATGCCGACCGGCTGGATGGCCTCGCGCCGCATGCCGGGAATGTTGAATGTGATCTTGCCGGTAACCGCGCGTTTCGCCGGGTCGATGATGGAGACCGTGCCTCCGATCTCCGAGGACACCCATAGCTCGGAGCCGTCACGCTTGAATTCGGCGAAGCGGGGCCGCGCATCGACCAGCACGTTGGCGACGATCTGGCGCGTCGCGGTGTCGATGAAGTGCGCCATGTTGGTGGTCTCTGATGTGTTGATCAGAATCTTGCCGTCCGGGCTGAGGGCCATGCCCTCGGGCTCGACGCCGACCTGGACGTCGCCGATGCGCACGCGCTTTTCGAGATCGATGACGGTGACCGTGTTGTCGTTCTCGTTGGCGACATAGAGCACCTTGCCGGCGGCATCCTGCACGAACAACTCGGGATCGGGACCGGAGGGCAGGGTGTCCACCACCTGTTGGGTGGCGGCGTCGATCACTTGAATGGTGTCGTCATCGCCGACCGCGACCAGCACGAACTTGCCGTCTCTGGTAAAGTCGATGCCGCGCGGGCGCTGGCCGACCTTGATGGTTTTGGTGACGGTCCAGTTGTCGGTATCGATCACCGATACCGTGTTGCTCTTCTCGTTCGACACATAGGCGATGAAGGCCGCCGCGGGCGTGGCGGCCGCAAGCCAGGCAGCCGTTCCGGCAAGCAGACAACGACGCATGGGCGATCTCTCCATCTTCAATGCAGCTTGCATTTGGTTTCAGGCCGGTCGAGGCCGAGCGTATCGAGTTCCGAGACTTGATGCAGGAAGCCTTCCTGCGGCGAGACCGATACGATCATGCGGCCGTCCGCCAGCAGGATTGGCTGGCGAAGTTGCAGGTTCCAATCCCGCAAGGTCAGCCGCTGGCCCTTGAAGGCGGCGATGGAAAAATCCGGCCCCTTGAGAAAGTCGAGCGCCGATTTTGGGTCTCCGGAATTTTTGCGCGTCACCGCCTCGCCGATCATGCGCGCCGCGGTCCATGCCTGCATGTCCAGTGCGGTCATATGCCGCGAATTCAACTTCAGAAAGCGGTTTTGCATCTGTACCGCGCCCCACTGGTCCTGCGCGGCGTCCCAGCTTTTCGGAACAAGGCCGGCGGATCCCGCGACCGGCCTCGGGTCCCAGGTTCGGTAGGGCAGATACGGCGCGAACACCTCGCTCTCGTCCGCGGTGACGAGAACGTCATAGGCGGGAGCCTGCTGGGTGAACACGGGCATTTGACGCTGGATCAAGGTCACACCGCTATCGGTGCGACGTGCGCCGCCGCTATCCTCGAATACGCGCTCCTGGACGATCTTGGCGCCAAAGCGCGAGGCGGCGCGCCGCAGCGCTTCGGCAAAGAGCTTGTCCTCCTCGTGCGAGCCCACCACCAGCATCCAGCGCTTCCATTGCTTCCATACAAGATACTGGGCGAGACCGTCCGCGAGCATCGAACGCGTGGGCGCAGCATGGATCACGTTGGCTCGGCAATCCTGCTCGCGCAAGCGATCGTCGATCGCGCCGGCGTTGAACAACACGGTTCCGCGATCACGGACTGCGTCGGCGGCCTTCAGCAGCGCGTCGGCGGGGAGATCGGCAATGATGAAGCCGATCTTGCGATCGGCGAGCGCGGCCGCTGCCTTGGCTGGATCGTCGCCGTCTTTCAGCCGAAGCTCTTCCAGAGTAAAGTGCTGGTTGAGGAACTTGCCGGTGGTGTTGTTGTCCTCGATCGCGAGACGGGCGCCTGCCAGACCGTCGTTCTCGGCCGGCTGTTCGACCAGCGATAGTGTCGGCTTGACCCCGGCCCGATGAAGATAGCCGATTCCGATCTCGACGGGATCGGCCGCGAGGGCGCTGGTGGCCAGCATACCCAAGCCGATCGCGCCGACCAACAATCGGATCATGTTTTCTCCCTGACATTCCTCTTCGACTGTATCGACGATAGAGGGACTTCCAGCTTGAAACATGACCGAATTGTCCTACCTTGCAACCGGCATTTTGCCACTGACGTCCATACCGGACATCTCGTTACCTTCATGAGCGCGGATATGCGCGGCAACACCGACGAATCCTGGTCGCGTGCGGCGAGCTATCTCCTGCGCAACCGGCTGCTCGCGCCCAATTACGGCGCGCCGCAACCGCAATAAGCGCTAAGCTCTCAAACGCGCGGCGTGCCAGCGCAGATGATCGTTCATGAAGGTGGAGATGAAGTAGTAGCTGTGGTCGTAGCCCGGCTGACAACGCAAGGTGAGCGGGATTTCGGCTTGCGCGCAAGCACGCTCCAGCAGTTCCGGGCGCAGCTGTTCGGTGAGGAACGGGTCGGCATCGCCGTAGTCCACCAGAAGATCAGAAAACCGGGCGCCGGCCTCGATCAGCGCAACGGTGTCATGCTCGCGCCATGCCTTACGGTCGGTGCCGAGATAGCCGCTCAGGGCTTTGATGCCCCACGGCACCTCGGAGGGGGCGACGATGGGCGAAAAAGCGCTGGCGGCGCGGTAGCGATCGGGATGGGAGAGCGCAATCGTCAGCGCGCCATGGCCCCCCATCGAATGACCGAGGATCGATTGCCGTTTGGGGTCTGCGGGAAAATGCTCGGCAATCAATTCGGGCAGTTCTTTCGTCACATAGCTCCACATCCGGTAATGGCGCGCGAATGGCGCTTCCGTGGCATCGACATAAAAGCCGGCACCGAGTCCGAAATCATAGGCGTTGGCGGGATCGCCCGGCACACCTTCGCCGCGCGGGCTGGTATCCGGCGCGACAAAGATCAGGCCCAACTCGGCGCACGCCTGCCGAAATTCGCCCTTTTCGGTGACGTTGGCATGGGTGCAGGTCAGACCCGACAGATACCAGACCACGGGCAGCTTCGCGCCGTCTTGATGCGGAGGAACGTAGACCGAAAAGGTCATGCCGGTCCCGGTCTCACGGCTGTTGTGCTTGTAAACACCCTGCACGCCGTCGTGCGATCGATTCTGGGAAATGGTTTCGATCGTCATGATGTCAAGACTCCGGCGCGGCAACGACGCCTGGGTTGCCAAGGGTCAAACGTGATAGCGGCTGGCGGAGCGCGCCGCCAGCCGCAATCTACACGAGGTTGCCGGATCAGGCAGCTTTGGATTTCGCCACATGGGTGGCGATCGCATCCATCAGGGCTGGCGACAGGCAATCATAGGGCTCGAGTCCGAGTTCCTTGAGACGTGAACGGATGCCGGGCATCTCGTCCGGTTTGACACCGGACTCGATGACGGACGATACGAACGCCGCAAATCCCGGCGCTGCCGAACCTTGCTCCTGGAACAGTTCGGGATGGATGAAGTCGAGGCCGTAGAACGGATGCGCCTTGTTCTCGATGCGCCCGTACATATGGGTGCCGCAGACCTTGCAGGCGTGCCGCTGGATTGCCGCCGAGGCGTCGACGACCTGAAGCTTGTCGCCGTTCTCAAGCA
>Ga0193726_1000748_pt1 | contig 30503 bp, 34 predicted proteins | sample H2c1metaG_FD_144928 | JGI IMG/M metagenome (GOLD analysis project Ga0193726, IMG submission 144928) | Soil microbial communities from a riparian zone of the East river system, Colorado, United States - H2c1 | ecosystem: Environmental > Terrestrial > Soil > Riparian zone | place: USA: East River... | reverse complement strand
TCGTAGCGCAGTTCATCAAGCCCAGCACCATCGCCTGGCACATCGCCGAACTGCGCTACGAAGCGCAGGCGGAATCCCTCATGCGCGATATCCGCGGCGCTGGTACTGTCGATAGCTTGGAAAACCTCTAATTTATCTTCGCGGCACATCGCCGCATTCTGTGCCCAATGCCGCGATAGAAAATTGCGGCGCTCAAGAGGGCTCCCCACATCGCCAAACGCACGAAGCCCAGCGCGCAATGCCTGGTGTGTCGCCATATCGAGAAGAACCGAATTGAGTTACTGGTTGCCGGTGGCGCGTCCCATCGATCGGTAGGCGCCAAGTTCGGCATTTCCAATCACTCGATCGGCCGCCACTGGCGACACATCCCCGAAGAACGCAAAGTCGCGCTCGCGATTGGTCCGGTTAAGCAGGCCGCACTCGCCGCCCGCGCCTGCGAGGAAAGTGAATCCGTTCTCGACGGATTGAAAGCGGTTCGTGCCGGTCTCTGGGAGGTGTACAGCACCGCCATTGAGGCGGGCGATCGTTCGGGCACGGCATTGCTAGCCGGTCGCCTGAATGAAAACTACAACTCCATCGCGCGGCTCACTGGGCAAATCATGTCGAGCCCGATGATTCAGAACAACACCGTCATCAACAACGACAGCCTGTCACTGCGCGAGAACGCGGAGTACGAACTGCTGCAGGCACGCATTCTGCACGTCCTCGAATCGCATCCCGACGCGCTGCGCGCAGTCGTTGCTGAGCTTGAGCGTGTGAGCAATCAAGCACTCCCCGCATTGGAACATCATGGCCAAGAGAAGCGAACCCGCGCCGCAGCCTAAGCCCGGTGTCCTGCATCGTCGGATGCTCGACACACTAAAGCGGTCTCGCTCGGCCGTGGTGCCGCCGGCTTATACGTTCTTATTTGACCAGGCCCGCACGAAAGTGTGTTACGGGGGCCGCGGTGCGGGTCGCTCCTGGTCATTCGCTCGCGCCTTGGTCCTGCGCGCCCAGGAACGTAAAACCAGAATCTTGTGCGCACGGGAATTTCAAAGCTCAATTACCGAGTCGGTGCATCGACTGCTGGCGGATCAAATCGAGCTGCTCGGCTTCGCCAATGAATTCGACGTGCAGGCGTACACGATACTGGTCCGCAACGGCTCCGAGTTTCTATTCGAAGGGCTCCACGCCAACGTCAGCAAGATCAAATCTCTTGAAGGCATTGACATCGTGTGGGTCGAGGAAGGCGAAGCCATCACCGAACATTCTTGGCAGACGTTGACGCCGACGATTCGAAAAACCGGCTCCGAGATCTGGTGTACGTTCAATCCGCATCTGGCATCCGATCCGACCTACAAGCGGTTCGTCACTGCGCCGCTGACGAATGCGATCGTCAGAAAAACGACCTTCCGCGATAATCCGTTTTTCCCGAAAGAGTTGGAGGACGAAAGGCTCTATTTGCAGTCCGTCGACGATGATGCGTATCGCTGGATCTGGGAAGGTGAATGCAGAACCATTGCCGACGCGCTGATTTTGAAAGGCAAGTTTTTTGTCGAGCCTTTCGAGATCGACTCCGCATGGTCGGGGCCGCACCATGGGTTGGACTTTGGATTCAGCAAAGACCCGTCCGCCTGCGTGCAGCTCTACATCGATGATGTAAACAGAGTCCTCTATGTTGCGCGGGAGTACTGGGCACTCGGCACTGACATCGACGCACTGCCGGCGCAACTCGAGACGGCAATTGCCGGCATTTCACAGCACGTTGTGTTTTGCGACAACAGCCGGCCGGAGTCCATCAGCTATCTCGCTCGGCACGGTATTGCCGGCGCCAGGGCTGCGGATAAGTGGTCGGGATCAGTCAACGACGGCATTGCATTTTTGCGATCCTTCCAGAAGATTGTCCTGCATCCGACCTGCAAGAAGTTTTTGGATGAAGCGAGAAACTATTGCTTCAAGGTCGATCGGCTCACTGGGTCGCCGCTGCCTGAACCGGAGGACCGGTTCAATCACCTCATCGACAGCGCAAGATATGCACTCTCATCGCTGATCCGCAATTTACCGTTCTCCGGTTTCTTCTCTAGGTCCGGCTTGCTCGTGAAGGGCCAGCCCGCCGAGGTGCCGGCATGCTCTCACGTCGTATACGGCATGCTGACCACCACCGAGCGTGCCGGCAGTGCCGCCGCCTTCATCGTGTTCTCCCTGCCGCCGCCCGATCTGCCGCGGCAACTCATCGTGTGTGATTGGGAAATTGTTGAGCCTGACGTGGCGCTCACGGCGGAGTGGATGCAGTCCGCGTGCAAGCGCTTGCGAGAGATTGCCCAGCAGTACCGCGCCCTCGACGACCCGCAGCGCATCTACGTCGAGCCCGATTCCTTCGGATACGCCGCGGGAGCCCTGGCCGCGGATCACCATTATGCGAACCCCCGCGACCCAATCATGCACATCCAGTTGATAGACGACGAGCTGCCGGCCACGATCGACCAGCGTGCCGCCATTGTGCGTACCGACGTCAACGGTACCGCCTGGGTCAAGCTCTCCCGCGCGGCCATGGATCGGCAAGTGACATTCCGCAACACCACCACGTGCCACCTGACCAGCCAGATATTCGGCTACAAGCCGGACGCGCGCGACGCGCCCCAGGAGCTGGTCAACGCGTTCGTCACGGGGGTTTTCATGGCGACGGATCGAAGCTGATACACCAGAAACATTCTAATTTATCTCGGCACCATTGGCCGCTATGGTCTAACCATGGCACGCACCACGACCGACATCTGCACGACCCTTCGCCCCTCGACCGTGCAAGCCATCGATGCCGCCGCCGCCCGCCGCGGCTGGGCGCGGTCGCAGTTCATTGACATGGCCCTTTCCGGCGCCGAATGCTTGGATGTCCTGCAGTCCATTGCCGACGCTGGGCTTGCGGCCTACAACGCTGCACACACGCGCGAGCAAGGCGAGAATCCGGGGGAGATCGTCGCCGCCGCGTCGACTGCGGGACACGATGCGCTGCGCGCCCTCAACAAGATTGCCGCGGGCAATCGAAAGTGAACCACCACAACAAGGAATCGGAATCATGAGTACTGCCCAGGCCGTCATGCTGCGTCAGCTTGAGGAACAAGCCAAGGAGCTCAGCGAGCTTCGCTCCCGCGTGGGACCGCCGACGCCGAAGTTGGAGAACATCAAACCGCACCAGCAGGTCAGCTATCAGGAACTCGCATTGCTCCGTGAGGCGCAAGTCGCCGGCAAGTACAACAATTTTCGTGGGAACCGTGCGGTGATTTGCATGGATGCGGCCAATCGCCCGGTCACTTATACCTTCGGCGACCCCAACGCTACGTGGGATCAATTCAATATTGGGCATAAATACATCAGAAAGATTTTGGCACCAGCGAACCAGGTTTTCCGATGAGCGTCCTCAAGTTGTTCAAGTCGCCGCCTTCGAATCGCACAGCCCTGCACGCCGCTATTGCCGAAAGCGACGCCGCGCAGCAGGCGCTCGTTTCGAAACGTGCGCATGTGGAGACGTTGGAACTTGCCGCCAAAAAAATCAACGAGCCGGTACGGGCGAAGGAGGCGGCAGAGCGTGCACTCAAGGAATTTCGATCGACATGGGCGGCACGGGGAGCCACATGCAGTGACGATATCGAGCTTCATCGCCTCGAAAAAGATGTGGTGGAGAAAACCAAAGCTGCCGAATTTACCTCTTCCAATGGCACGGCTTTAAAGCGCGAGTTGGCGCGAGCCCAGGACTCAGTACAGTCGGCGATAGGCGCGGTCGGTCATTGCGAGGATGAAATTACCGGTGCCATTGGCGTCATTCTCGCCGAAGAAGCGGCGCCGTTGCTCCGTCAGTTAGAGCAGGAAGCCGAGGCATACCGCGCGACGCGCGCAAAAGTCATTGGAGTGCGCCTGGTCCTCGGTCGGGAATGGACGCTGTCGAACAAAAACACAATGAACCCGGCCCATTTAGGGGAGGGAGTGATCACGGATTCGCTGCGCCGCGCACGCATTCGGTCTTTTGATGATGAGCGCGAGGAGTTGCGGGTTCGCGATTCATTGAACAAAACTCACCACGAGCAAGAATGGCTCGACGGGCTCATAGCGCCATGGCGCGCACGCGCCGCGCAATTGCGTGCCGACCCGGATTCCGAATGATTTCACCGGCGGCCAAGCTTGGTGCTGGCCGCGTTGGCTCCGGCGACAGCGCTGGGAACGGCCTTGCCGACACCTGCCGTGGGAAAAAGATCGGCCGTGCCCAGCGCGCTTACCCGATGGCGGGGATTTCCTCAGCGCGTGATGGCGCCGTTGCGCCGCCACGATACGGCGGCGATCTTTGGGGAAAACTCTATGGTCCGGCGGAAGGAATTTGCTCTGTACTTGCGGGAGATCTCCCGGAATTGCGTGAAGATCTAAAAGCCAGATAACTCGCGCGGATTTCCCGCAGTTCGCAGTGGATTAGGGGACCTTCAGAAGCTCCGGCGCGAACTGGACAATCGTCCGCCGTGGATAAAGCGATAACATCGCCGTACGTAGTGCGAGAGCCGCCGCCATGACCGACGGAGCCATTCCCTCCACGAGGTCAATGATGCCGTCGACGTATTTATTCAGTACGGCAGTGCGAACCTCCCCGATTGCTTCTTCGATTTCCGCGAGATCTTGCGGGATTGGATCTTTTGCCGCGCAGATGGCCTGTAGCTCTTTATTTGCTTCGCCGGCGCGACGTGTGAGATCGAGAAGGCCTGTGAATCTTTGAAATTCAATCGACAGGCGGTTGGGTAGATTCTTGTGCGGACTCTCAAAAAGGAAGGCGAGACGCTGCCCGACGTCAAACGGCATTAGCGAAGGTGGTGGCATTACGGACGCCGAAATTCGATACCAACGATGCGGATTGTCCTTCAGTGGTTGGATGACCACCAGGTGATATTCGACGACGTAGGTATAGACGAGGCTGAGGGAGAAAATTGCGACATTCGCTGCCTCAACGTGACGATCCTGGATCTCCTTCGTGTTTCGCTTTCGGTCGCCTTGGACGGCAACCCAGGCGCCCGCCGCTGTTCCCGCCAACGCGCCAACGGCAGCGATTCCGAAGTCCCAAGCGTGTTTTGCGTGTTCGGGATCCATCCACCAATTCATATCTCGCTCTCTCTGCGATTGGCCGCAGTTGTTGACCCGTTCGAGGGACCTGTTATCTCGACATGACATTTACGCCTTCCAGGCTGGCTTACCAAACTCTTCTTCAAACCCCTGCGCCATATCTTCAAAAATAACAATCTGGTTGTCCATCAGGCCTCGTGTAACCTTGGTGGCGGCTAACCAGCCTGTAGATCTAGTCGACTTCCGCAATATTAAATCCTGCACCCATCCGCCATTGCGCGCATTGAAGAACATCCTGAGATACTCATCGTTCTTGAAAGGACCCATTACGGGACCATCCATCGTCGGAATCCCAATGTCCGTAATGCTGCTTCCAAAGTCTCCAAGTCGTGCGCTGAGAACCGTGCTCACAACATCTCTGAAAATCGTAACCCGCATTCTCAAATCAAAGAGAGGAAACTTTCCGAACCTGACAATGGTGGTCTTGATCAGATGATTGGGTACTACTGCAGCGTACGGGATGGAAAGAATTGAAAACGAATCGCCTCCACTTAGGAATCCGTCCAGCCGACCGCGCTCACTTTCAAATTCTCTTTTTTGTTCACCCGTTTGCCACGCCGCGCCAAGAGCCAAGAATAGGCCGGCTCCGCACAGCGTCAGCCTCCACGCGGTAGTCACTCCATTCATGCCAAATACTCCGACGACAGCGTTAAACAAAAACGCTGTCGCAACAAAGATGACAGGGCCCGACAGGAAATGGCGGGCGCGCATATGTGAGAATGTGCGCCGGAAGAACAACTTTATCCGTGTGAGACGTAATCGCATCAAGCTAGGTCAACTCTGCGTGAAGCCTGCAATACTGGATCGCTTCCGGGACTTCAATTTTGAGCACGGAGATCGGGCTGCTATCGAGCGGCTTCCAGATACCTCGCACTTCGACCTGGTCGCCATAGGATTTTCCGCCCTTGAGTTGCCACGGTTGTAGCGCTGCGAAAGGCGAGTTAACGTCGATTTCGCCGCTCGGATCGTGATGATAGCGCACCCGATGCAGACCCATGAATGCTGCATGTTTTGCAATCGAGGCTGACACAGCCCGAAAAAACAAGTGCGCGGCTTTTATCTGATAACAGGAACCGTACTTTTCTTCGGCGAGCCAGCGGCGATGCACCGTTTCGCTGTATGAGTTCGAGGTCGAGAAGATATATAAATTGTCCGATAGCACAGTCATGTCGTTAACTTGGAACCTGGTAATCTTGACGTCGCAGTTTCCTTCAGTCGCCACGAGTCTTTGGACAATTGGATTGATCATGCCGGGCCGGCCTGGCATGTCTGAAACAGTACCGCCCACCTTCACCCGGCCCTCCATTCGATCACCGACCATTGGTCCCAGTGCTTCGGCATAGCCAAACAACGTCCCTATCCGCAATTCTCCGGTCTCGAAGAACTTGCGCTGATTTTCGGCTCTGCAATATTTGAATAGCTCGGTCACTTGTGCAGAATGGGGCGAGGGCCTGGCAGGACCCGGATCGGCGGCGGAAGCGGAAGGCCAAATTACACTACTCTGTTATGTATGGCGCGCGGTTCGCCATGCGCCCGAGTTTCTCATCGATGCTCTTGAGCAAGTCGATAGCTTCACCTACGCGCCAGTACCACAGCACGATCGCTCTGAAGACCAGGAACAGCAGAACGGTGAGCGCCAGAATTACAATAAAGCCGAAGATGCTCATACAAGTTCCTCCATGTTTTTGATCAATTTCAGCCCTGTTCTTTTCCAGGATGCGCGTGACAGCAGGCGATATGGATGATGTACTCGGTAGCCAATTTCACGGCCTGTTCAGCTTGTTCCGTCGATACTGGCGCACCAGTGTGAGCGACTGCATGACGCAACCTGCGGTATTCAAGCCAAGCGCTCCACCACGTGGTGTCGGTCAGATCCGTTCCTCCGAGTGCGCACCAAACTTTTCGCAATTTATCCGATGAAAAGTCACGCTCGCGATTTCCCATCAACCCTCGAACGATCGGGACCAGTGCGGATTTTTCCTTTTGAAGCAACAGGTCGAGCATCTGCTCCGTTTGTAGCTCGCAAGCGCACTGAGCGAATATGACGGCGAGCTGTCGATCTGTTTCGACACCCTTTGATAAAAGTCTGGCTCGACTCAGGAGCTGACTGGCAGCAGACTTAAGGGCATCGGGTATGAGTTTGTCACTAGGTGTGACCAACCATCCCCAGTCATCATCCTCCTCCAGGTCGCCAAAGAACTGCGCCAGGTCATTCGGTGGGAGTACGCCGCTCACGCCCGCACCGCCGGCGCCGATCCCTTCTCGACGGTCAGCCCCCGATCCTTCTCCCTCACCCGGATCTGCGTCCAGCCGCGGCAATGTGGGCACTGCCAATCCATGCCAAGGACGCCGATCCGCACCTGGCGTAGGTCTGCGTGGTCGATCTCTACAGGGTCACCGTGGCAGCCAGGGCACGAAAAAACGTAGGTCATTACACGTGTGCCATAGGGAGGCACATCTTCGCTCATGGTTGCACCGCCCTCGGAACCTCGGTTGACGACTTCATGCAGCTTTCATTTATGCCTGAGGATTCGGTCTCGCCTTACGGCGAAAGCTGCAGTGATTTCAGTACATTCTTCGAGACGTGCAGCGCCCTTGTAGCGTACGGAGTCGGAAAGGGTGGCATGTCGTAGTCAGCTTGCTTTCGCAATTCGTGCAACTGATACAAGCCGTTGCCGATGGCTCTGTTTACTGCGCCGTCACGCAATTTGTAGTGGTCGATAACCTCTTGATGCGTGCTGCGGCCGAGGCTAGCGGCAGCTCTCGCGGACAAGAAAGCCGCGTAGTAGGCCCGCGACGCGACTGATCTTGAGAGAGCTTCAGGAGCGTTCGGAACTGAATTCCAAGCTTGAGCCAGCCTATAGAATTCGATCGCACTAAACGGAATTGGAGCCGACATTGATCACACAAAAAGGACTGTTATTGAATTTAGGGCGGATATGAGCGTTTCGTGCTTTTCTACTTCTTCGTAGAATTTATGCTCAAGGTCGTCCAGTTTATCGAGATCACCGACTCCCGATTCAACACGCAGCAAAGGCCGCGTCCAACCTTCTTCAGGATCTGCTTGGCTGGTCAGAGATAGAGTGGCACTAGGAAAAATTCGGCGTACGGCGTTGACGAGGGCTTCCTGCTGTATTTGAGCAGCCGCGGCAGACGGCGGGGCAAAGAATGTGCCAGCAGCAGCGGGCGGCCACTGGCAGGGCGCGTCCCACGCCATATAACCCAGCCAATTTGCCTCATACTTAAACAGCGGTACTCTGGCATTGGTCGCGGCAGAATGGCCGAACCATTGTTGAATTGCCCTGTTTGTGTCGGCGCTCAATCCCCACGACGGCGGAGACCCATCCACCAGCACGCTGTAGCTCGATGGCGCCACACTAAGAGCCCGCTGCATGAAGTTCGCTACCGCCAGACTTATATCGGTGGCATATTCGCCACGTGGCGCAAATATCGGGCGCGTCGTGTTAACGCTGGTTACTGGCGGCACCGGCAAGCGCCGTAGATACAACAGCATATCCTCCGCGCTCACGGACGATCTCCCGACTCAAGTGATTCCTTTGCCGAGTCAAGCATCTCATTCAGAAGCGAACGGCGCTCATCGAGCGGAATTTCTGTCTGCCGCTCCGCACCCGTGCTTATATCCAACTCCACTCGCGTGGCAAAGACAGAATCTCCACGGATCTGGACGGGCGGGAACGCGAATGTGAGCTGTGGAAAAATGAGCTGTCCGCTCGCAATCGACATCCATCGTGACAATCGATTTAGCTCGTGTCCCGCGACCGACTTGGATTTTCGCGGGCGATTTATTTGAAAAAATAGATCCGATGCACCTTCAAGGGGGACCTTCACGTCCGGCAGCAGGCGTGCCAGTTCCGCATAGGAAGCGCGCACACTTGCGGTGGGACGAACGGCTGCAACGCCCAGTGCGAATCGGGCCGCGCTGTACGCGTCGATCGATTTTTCAAAGATCATGTGGGCAAAGATATCTAACGCTTCAGACAGTACCGGTAGGCGCATAAACATCGAGACCGCTTCATCCGGCGATGTTGGCGACACTGGTGTCACAAACCAATCAACACGCCCAGGGATGGCGCGCATATCCAGACTGAAGGAGTTCTCGTTTGTAGACCCAACCTCGCGTGCCGAGCGCAGTTTTGGGTGACTCTCCCGTTGATCTGGCGAGGCGCCCACAACCTGCTCCCACGTGAGCAGTGTTGACGCGTCACGGCCGTCGCCCCACATGGCTGTGAGCCTAAGAGATTCGCACCGCCATGGTTCTGTCACAGGCTGCGTCCGTAGCTATTCCAAAGGAGATCGTACCCCGAAAGGTGTTTCGCAGGCGTGAACTCGGTGTGATTGTCGACCATAGACGCCTCCGTGTGTCTGCACTTAGGAAGCACTTATGAGTTGCATCCTAGTTTATTCCCTTGTCTCAAATGCCCTATTTTCTGGTGCCGCAAAGAGGATTCGAACCCCTGACCCACGCATTACGAATGCGTTGCTCTACCAACTGAGCTATTGCGGCGACGACTCGAAAGGGGCCGCATTCTACCCCGTGGGCCCCACCGACGAAAGGCTGGCTACGTCCTTTTCCACTTCGCGCAAGGCCTTGGGCAGCGCAAAAATCACATGTTCCTTGCGTCCCTGCAGCTCCTCGGCCACTTCGCCGCCCCATTGGCGAAGCTGCGCAATCACCCCCTGCACCAGGACCTCGGGTGCCGAGGCGCCGGCGGTCACCCCCACCGTCTTGACCCCGTCGAACCACTCGCGGTGCAGATCTTCTGGTCCGTCCACCAAGTAGCCCGGCTTGGCATTCTTGCCGGCCATTTCGCGCAGGCGATTGGAATTGGAGCTGCTCTTCGAGCCGACAACCACCAGCACTTCGCAGCGGCCGATCAAATCCTTGACGGCGTCCTGACGATTCTGCGTCGCGTAGCAAATGTCTTCTTTCACCGGGGCCTTTAGTCCGGGATAGCGCGCCCGCAGCGCAGCGACGATGGATGCGGTGTCATCGACCGACAGCGTCGTCTGGGTGACGAACGCCAGATGCCCGGGGTTGCGGACCGCCACACGCGCCACATCCTCGACCGTCTGAATCAGATAGATCGAGCCGCCGAGCGTGGCGTCGAATTGGCCGATGGTCCCCTCCACTTCGGGATGTCCGGCGTGCCCAATCAAGAACACCTCGCGGGCTTCGCGCGCGTAGCGGGTGATCTCCATGTGGACTTTGGTCACGAGCGGACAGGTGGCGTCGAAGACATTGAGCAAGCGCCGTTTGGCCTCTTGCTGCACCACGCGGGGCACGCCATGAGCGCTGAAGATCACGGTGGCGCCGTCGGGCACCTCGGTCAATTCATCGACGAACACCGCACCGATGGTGCGCAGCCGGTCCACCACGTACTTGTTGTGGACGACTTCGTGCCGCACGTAAATGGGCGCGCCGAACAGCACCACGGCCCGCTCGACGATGTCGATCGCGCGGTCTACGCCGGCGCAGAACCCGCGTGGATTGGCCAAAAATATTTGCATCAGTGTTTCCGCTTCGCTTCGAATAAGGCATCCAAGAGCAGGCAGGCGGCACCGACCGTGATCGCCGAATCCGCCACGTTGAATGCAGGAAAATACGCCCGTTCCCAGTGAAAGTGGATGAAATCGATCACGTACCCCAGGCGAATCCGGTCGATGACATTGCCGACCGCGCCGCCCAACACTAAGGCAAGACCGGCCGCCAGCAACGAATGTGTGCCGCGCGGCAGCTTGAGCAGCCAAATCGTGATTCCGATGCTGACGACCGCGGCCAGGCCGATGAATACCCAGCGCTGCCAGCCCGACGCCGAGGCCAGAAAGCTGAAGGCCGCGCCGACATTATGCATGCACGTGATGTCCAAAACGGGCAGGATCCGCGTGAATTCAAATTCGAGGTAATGGCCGGCGATATACATCTTGCTGAGCTGATCGGCCACAACGATGAACGCCGACAGCACCAGCCATGACGCAGCTCGGCCGCGATTCTCTTCATTGATCATGCGAAATGACGCTCCTCACCGGGACCCTCGACATTGACGACGCAGCGCGCACAAAGTTCCGGGTGCCGTGGGTCGCTGCCGACGTCGCTGCGTAGATGGAAGCAGCGCACGCATTTCGGCTGGCCGCTCGGCTTCACTTCGATCCACACATCAGGATGGCTGGTGGGTACCCCGCTCGCCGACGGTGTATCGGTCTCAACCACCCTTGCCTGGCTGGTGATCAGCAGGAATCGCAGCTCATCGCGCAGCACCTGGTAACGCGCAGCCTCCGCCGGCGATACGAACACGGTCACTTCAGCATCGAGCGGGGCGCCGATTTCTCCGGCCGCCCGCAAGCGTTCGAGGTCCCGTGCCACATCCTTCTTCAAGGCGATGAGTGCGGCCCAGTCGATCGCAGATTCACGCTCGACGCCGGCCGGGAATACCTGCCAGGCGTTCAAGAACACCGATTCATTGGGAACGTTGGGTAAAAAACCCCAGACCTCTTCGGCCGTGAAACTCAAGATCGGCGCGATCCAACGCACCATGGCCTGAGCCACATGATGCACCGCGGTCTGCGCCGAGCGCCGCGGCGCGCTGTCGGTCCCCGTGGTGTAGAGGCGGTCCTTGATGATATCCAGATAAAAGCCGCCGAGCTCAACCACGCAGAAATTGTGGATCTTCTGATAGATATCGTGGAATTCGTAGTTGCGAAAGGCGGTGACCACCTCGTTCTGCAGCGCAAATGTCTTGGCCGTCACCCATTGATCGATCGCCACCATCTCATCGAATGCCACTGCATGGCGCGTCGGATCGAAGCCGTGCATGTTCCCGAGCAGGAACCGCAGTGTATTGCGGATGCGCCGGTATGAATCCGCCATGCGCTTCAAGATTTCGTCCGACACGCTCATTTCATTGGCGTAGTCGGTCGCCGCCACCCACAAACGCACCACATCCGCGCCCAAGGTGTTGGTCAATTTCTGCGGCACCAGGGTGTTGCCGATGGACTTGGACATCTTGCGGCCCTTCTCATCCACGGTGAAGCCGTGGGTGAGCACGCCGCGATAGGGAGCACGGCCATGCATGGCCACCGACGTGAGCAGCGAGCTGTGGAACCAACCCCGGTGCTGATCCGAGCCCTCGAGGTACAGATCGCTCGGCACCGTGATTTCCGGCCGCGATTGCGACAGGCAGTGATGCACAACCCCCGAGTCGAACCAGACGTCCATCACATCGGTGGCCTTGTCATACCGCCCGGCATCCGCGCCCAACAATGCCGCGGCGTCCAGATCGAACCACGCGTCGATGCCATCCTGCTCGACTCGTTTGGCAACCTCTTCGATCAATGCCGCGGTTCTCGGATGCAGTTCGCCGGATTCCTTGTCGACGAACAAGGGGATGGGCACGCCCCAGGTCCGCTGTCTCGAGACACACCAGTCCGGACGGGCGGCGATCATGGCGCTGATGCGCTGCTCGCCCCAACCCGGCATCCAATCCACATGCGCGATGGCTTCGAGCGCCCCCTTGCGCAGGCCCGCCTGTTCCATGCTGATGAACCATTGCGGCGTCGCGCGGAAAATCACCGGCGTTTTGTGGCGCCAGCAGTGCGGATAGGAATGATGATAGGGCTCGTCCTTGAGCAGGCGTCCATTGTCGTGCAGAACCTTGATCACATGGGCGTTGGCATCGAACACCTGTTCGCCGGCGAACAGCGGTGTGGAGGGCAGGAATCGGCCATCGCCGCCCACGGGATTGTCGATTTCCAGCCCGTAGCGTCGGCCGACGACGTAGTCGTCCAAACCATGGCCGGGCGCGGTATGCACTGCACCGGTGCCGGCATCGAGAGTGACGTGCTCTCCCAGGACCACCGGGACTTGCCGATCATAGAAAGGATGGCGCAAGAGCAGGTGTTCGAGCGCGCTTCCCTTGGCGGTGCCGATGAGGCTCCACTCGCCCACGCCCAAGGATTTCATGACGGCGTCGACCAATTCGCTGGCCAGCACCAGGCGCTCGACTCCTGCGCCCAAGTCGAATTCGACCAGCGCATAGTCGAACTGCGGATGCACTGCCACCGCACGATTCGCCGGCAAGGTCCAGGGAGTGGTGGTCCAAATGGCCAGCGACGCCGGCGAGCCCGCATCCCCATCGTCCAGCGCCGCAATGCCGAAGCGGCGCGCCAGGTCTGCCGAGTCGACCGCCGGAAAGCGCACGTAAATGCTCGGCGAGGTCCGGTCTTCGTACTCGACTTCAGCCTCCGCCAGGGCCGAACGGCAGTTCAGACACCAATGCACGGGCTTGAATCCCTTGTACACATGCCCGTTCTTGATGATGAGGCTAAAGGCCCGCAGCTGGTCGGCCTCGAAGCGCGGCGCCATGGTCATGTAGGGATGATCCCAATCGCCGAGCACGCCGAGGCGCTTGAAGTCCGCGCGCTGGGCATCGATCTGCTTGTGCGCATACTCACGGCAGGCCGCGCGAAACGCCTTGGCGTCGATTTTCTGTCCAACGCGCCCGTGCGTCTTCTCCACCTGCATCTCGATCGGCAGACCGTGGCAATCCCAGCCCGGTACATAGGGCGCGTCATAGCCGTCCAGGGTGCGCGACTTGACGATGATGTCCTTGAGAATCTTGTTCACCGCGTGACCTAAGTGGATCGCGCCGTTGGCATAGGGCGGTCCGTCGGTCAGCACGAAGGAGGGCCGTCCTTTCGCGGTGTCGCGAATCTTGTCGTACAGGCCGCTGCGTTCCCACGCCGCGAGCATTCCCGGCTCGCGGTTGGCAAGATCCGCCTTCATCGGGAAACCCGTGTTCGGCAAGTTGATCGTGTTTTTGTAATCAGCCACAAGCCACCTTCGACAAGAGATCGCGCGCCTGGGCCGCATCGATCTTCATTTGCACCGTCATCGCATCCAGGGAATCGAACTTGACCTCATCGCGCAGTTTCGCGACGAACTCAACCTCAATCGGCCGTCCATACAGATCGCCGTCAAAATCGAATACATGCACTTCGAGCAAGGGCTCAATGCCGTTCACGGTCGGCCGCGTGCCCAAACTCGCGACCCCCGGCAATGGGCGCGACTCGATGCCGTGCGTCCAAACCGCCAATATGCCCCACACCGGCGACAGACGGCGCATCAACCGCAGATTCGCGGTCGGAAAGCCGAGCGTACGGCCCAACCGCCGGCCGGGCGCCACGCGCCCCATCATCCGATACGGACGGCCCAACAGGCGCGCCGCTCCCGTGAAGTCGGCAAGTTCCAGCCGTTCCCGCACCGCGGTGCTGCTCACGCGCACGCCGTCGAGCACGAACGGCGCCATTTGCTCGACCCCGAACCCATGCGCCCGGCCCGCGGCCCGCAGGGTGTCGATCGTGCCGCCGGCGTTGCTGCCGTAGCGAAAATCGTCGCCGACCACCATATGCCGCGTGCCCAGGCCCCGCACGATCAGTTCGTCGACAAAGGACTGCGGCGTCATGGCCCGCATGCATTCATCGAAACGCAGGGTCACCAACCGATCCACGCCTTGCGCCGCCAGCGCAAGAAACTTCTCCCGCCACCGTGTCAGCCGCGGCGGGGCGCCATCCGGATCGATGAACTCCTTCGAGCTCGGCTCAAAAACCAGCACCGTTGCCGCAGAGCGGAATTCCGTGGCGCGCGCCTTCAACGCGCCGATCATCTGCTGGTGACCGAGGTGTACGCCGTCGTAGTTCCCCACGGTCAGAACGCAGCCCAGGTGGCGCTGCGAAATGTTATGTAGACCGCGAACTAGTTCCATGGCGAAAGGCTGTGATTATACTCAGGTTTCCGGCGAATCAGCGACGCGACTTTTGGCCGTGGAAGACCGCCGCGCGGCTAATTGATTGACAACCGCAAGGCCAATCGGCAAGCTACGCGGCTCTTTTGGGGTCCACTTCGGGCCACCCGTGACCGGTTAAGGAGTTTGCGCTTGGCGAATACGAAATCTGCTGAAAAAGCTGCCCGACAGTCGACGGTGCACCGCGCCCGTAACGACGCGCTCACCTCGCAGCTGCGCAGCGCCATCCGCAAGGCGACCCTGGCTCTGAAGGCCGGCAAACACGACGAAGCGGCTTCGGCCCTCGCCGCCGCCACGCCGGTGATCGACAGCATGGTCAACAAGGGCATCATTCATCGCAACAAGGCCGCGCGTCATAAGAGCCGCCTGACCAAGCAGGTTCGCGCGCTCGCCAAATAATCGATTGCACTGCGGCGATGGCGCCGGACGTGTCAAAAGACCGGCCTCGCGCCGGTTTTTTTATTCCTGGTCGGCGTCGGCGTTGCCGCCGTTCCCCGCAGCGGCCCGGGGATGCGCCTCGAGATAGCTCATCACCGCCTGCTTGAGTTCATCCGTGCCGGCACCGGTGGCGCCTGAGATTCGCAGCACCGGACCCTTCCAGCGCAAGCGACGCACGATGTCCTTGGCGCGCCGCTCCACTTCCGCAGGCTCCAGCAGATCAATTTTATTGATCACCAGCCAGCGTTCCTTGGTGCCGAGATCAGCGGCGAACTTCTTGAGCTCCGCGACAATGGTGCGCGCATCCTTGACCGGATCGGCGTCCGGGTCCGGCGGCGCAATGTCGATGAGGTGCAGCAGCACCCGGGTGCGCTGCAGGTGCTTCAAGAAACGGATGCCGAGACCCGCGCCGTCGGCTGCCCCTTCGATCAGGCCGGGGATATCCGCCATGACGAAGCTGCGCGCCGGACCCGCGGTCACCACCCCCAAATTCGGGTGCAGGGTGGTAAATGGGTAGTCCGCTACCTTGGGCCGGGCCGCCGACACCGCGCGGATCAAAGTCGACTTGCCGGCATTCGGCAACCCGAGCAGGCCGACGTCGGCGATCAGTTTCAGTTCGAGCTGCAGCTCGCGCTTTTCGCCGGGCAACCCCAAGCCTGATTTGCGCGGCGTGCGGTTGGTGCTGGACTTGAAGCGGGTATTGCCCCAGCCGCCCTTGCCGCCCTTGGCGACGAGAAGGACCTGGCCTTCCGTGGCAAGATCGCCGAGTTGCTCCCCGGTATCCCGGTCCGACACCACGGTCCCCACGGGGATCGACACATAGGTATCGTCGCCGCCATGTCCGGTGCAATCATTGCCGCTGCCGCTCTCGCCGTTCTGGCCCCTATAGGTGCGCGAAATGCGAAAATCCGCCAGGGTGTTCATCCCCTGCACGGCCTTCAAGTACACGCTGCCGCCAAGTCCTCCATCACCGCCGTCGGGGCCGCCAAAGGGCACAAATTTCTCGCGCCGGAAACTCACGCAGCCGCGGCCGCCGTTGCCGGCCTGGACTTTGAGTTTGGCTTCGTCGACGAATTTCATTGGGTGGACTCAATCGAGCGCTACGTAAAGCGCACAAACAAAAAAGGGGCAGGTTGCCCTACCCCTTCGGTGATATCCCGCGAGCCGTGCGGCTCGGTCGAATCGTTACTTCGTAACGACGTTGACGTAGGTATGCTGCTCGGCGCCCTTGACCTGGAACTCGACCACCCCGTGGGCCTTGGCGAACAAGGTGTGATCGGTGCCGATCCCGACGTTGACGCCCGGGCGATACACGGTGCCGCGCTGACGAATCAAGATATTGCCCGCGAGCACATCCTCGCCGCCGAACTTCTTGACTCCCAAACGCTTGGAGTGCGAATCGCGGCCGTTACGAGTACTGCCGCCAGCTTTCTTGTGTGCCATGCCAAATCTCCTGCGAAACCTTAAGCGACGATCTGCGTGATCTTCACATCGGTATAGGGCTGCCGATGGTTCTTCTCGCGCTTGTAATGCTTGCGGCGGCGGAATTTGACGATGCGAACCTTGTCGCCCTTGCCATGACTCTCGACCGTCGCGACCACCTTGGCCGAACTCACGTAGGGAGCGCCGATGGTGACTGAGGATCCGGCGCCGACCAGCAGCACCTGACTGAATTCGACACTGGCACCCTGGTCTGCGTCGAGCTTCTCGATACGCACCACGGCACCTTCTTGAACGCGGTACTGTTTACCGCCCGTGGCAATCACGGCATACATGTTTGGTAACTCCGAGGACGGCCGAACGGGGCCGCAAAAGAGCCGCGAATTGTACTGGTTGGCCGCTCCAAGGTCAAACTGCGGGTCCCCGGCAAGGGGATGCTCGAAGCTCCAACCCGCGGCTAGGGCCGCCAGCCCATCGTACTAGCCAGGACAATCTTAGGTACCATGGCGTATTCGCTTGAGCGCTTATGACACTAGAACAGATTCGAGGCTTGGTAACCGCTGATTTCGAGGCCGTCGACAAGGTCATCAAACAGCGTTTACACAGCCAGGTGGCGCTGGTCGACCAGGTAGCCAGTTACATTATATATGCGGGCGGTAAGCGCCTGCGCCCCCTTTTGGTGCTTCTGGCGGCCCGCGCCTGCGGGCACACCGGCGAGCGGCACATTGACGCGGCCGCCATCATCGAATTCATCCATACCGCCACCCTGCTGCACGACGACGTCGTCGACGGCTCATCGCTGCGCCGCGGGCGGGACACGGCGAACGAGGTATTCGGCAACGCCACCAGCGTGCTGGTGGGCGATTTTCTGTATTCCCGCGCCTTTCAAATGATGGTCACCCTCGATCGCATGCGCGTCATGCGGATTCTGGCGGATGCCACCAATGCCATCGCCGAGGGCGAAGTTCTTCAGTTGATGAACGCCCGCGATCCGCACACCACGGAAGCCCGGTACATCGACGTCATTCGGCGCAAGACCGCGCGCTTGTTCGAGGCCGGGGCGCAGATTGCGGCGGTCTTGAGCGATGCCTCGCCCGCCATCGAGGAATCCCTGGCGCGGTACGGCCGGCACATTGGGACGGCATTTCAATTGGTCGATGACGCCCTCGATTATCAGGCCGACGAAGCCAGCCTGGGAAAACACCTCGGGGACGACCTGGCGGAGGGCAAACCAACCCTGCCCCTGATCTACGCAATGCAGCACGGCAGCGACGCGCAGCGCGACAGCATTCGGCATGCCATTGAAAAAGGCGGACTGGACCAATTGGCCGAGATCACCCGCGCCGTTGCAAGCCTGGGGGGCCTTGCGTACACTGCGCGCCTCGCTCAATGCGAGGCCGATCAGGCGCTTGCTGCGCTGGCACCCCTTCCTGAGACCGCTTTCAAAGAAGGCTTGAGCGAACTCGCAAGGTTCGCCGTGGCACGCAAGAACTGATTTCGCAGCCGATTCGGGGTGTAGCTCAGCCTGGTAGAGCGCTACGTTCGGGACGTATAGGTCGCAGGTTCAAATCCTGTCACCCCGACCATTGATTTCCTTAGTTTCTTTTCCAAATATGAGTCGCTGGGGTCCAACTCCAGCGTGCTTCTGGGGTCCAATTGGGGTCCAGTTTGGCACCTATCGCCGAGGGCTTCCGACAGGCCAGGGGCAATGCTATCGGTTTTAGTTGCGGAAAATGTTCCAGCTGAATTCCCTGGAAACTCCTCTTGTGGCGTGTTGTTAGGTGGCGAACGCGGGGCGCGCTGGACCGCAATGAGGCTCCATTTCGTTATGAGGCATTCAAATTGGAAAATGACCAGGTTGGGTTTCAATTGTGATCCAACGAAGTTCCGTGAATGCGTCTATGCCGGCTTGACCGCCGAATCGACCGTAGCCCGACCCCTTTAGACCCCCGAACGGCATCTGGGGTTCGTCGTGGACTGTCGGCCCATTGATATGACACATGCCCGACTTGATTTGTCTTGCGACCCGCAGTCCCCGCGCGGTGTCCTTGGTAAACACCGCGGCCGACAGTCCGTAATCGGCGTCGTTGGCCAAACGGATAGCATGCGCCTCATCTTGTGCTCGCACGATCGCCACTATCGGGCCGAAGCTTTCCTCCCGGAACAATTTCATGGATGGGGTGACCCTGTCGAGCACCGTGGCGGGCATCAGCACCCCGCTGGACGCTCCGCCGTTGACTCTCGTCGCACCGCATCCGATCGCTTCGGCTATAAGCCCTTCCACGTGTTGAACGGCTTTGACATCGATTACGGCACCCAAGGGGGTTTTGCCCTCCCGAGGATTTCCGGTCGCCATGGTTGCAACCTTTGCCTTGAATTTTTCGACAAATCCATCGGCGACACCGTCCATGACGATGATCCGCTCCGTGGACATGCAGATTTGCCCTTGATTCATGAAGGCCCCAAAGGCGGCGGCTTTTACGGCTTCGTCCAGGTCGGCGTCATCGAGGACCAGCAGCGGCGCTTTGCCACCCAGTTCCAACAGCGCGGGTTTGAGGTTTTGCGCAGCCCGGACCGCGACGATGCGGCCGACGGCAGTCGATCCGGTAAAGTTGATGCGCTTCACTGCCTTGTGATCGATCAACGCGCCAACGATATCGCCCGCATCCATTGGTGCGTTGGTGATCAGATTGACGATGCCACCAGTAAATCCTGCCGCGATGAAGGATTCGATGATCAGGGAGTGAGTCCGTGGGCACACCTCCGACGCCTTCAATATCACCGTGTTGCCGCAGGCGAGCGGGACGGCAATCGCGCGTACTCCCAGAATAATAGGCGCGTTCCAGGGCGCGATGCCAAGTACTACGCCCGCCGCCTCTCGTATCGCCAGAGCCAGACAGCCCGGCCGATCTGAGGGAATGACTTGCCCCGAGATTTGCGTCGTTAAGGAAGCGGCTTCGCGAATCATCCCCGCGGCCAGCGCTATGTTGAACCGTGCCCAGCCCTCCGTGCTCCCTGTCTCACTCATCATAGCTTCTACGAAGTCTGCGGACCGGTTTTCCAACACCGCGGCAGCGTGGTTCAGCAAGGCTCGACGTTGGCTCGGTCCCCGTGCGCTCCACGCGGGCAATGCGGCTTCAGCTGCGTCTGCAGCCGCATTTGCATCCGCAATCGTAGCGGCTGCCGCCCGTGTAGCGGGAGTGTCGCCGAGAGAGTCGTGGCGCTCAAAAAAAGCAGCGCTCTCGCGAGCTTCTCCACCGATCAGCAGGGGAACCGTCGATGTCATAGATTTCTCCAGTTCTTAAGCATCCTATTTGAGCGTTGGCCCAATGGCAGGCCGTCCTTGGACTGTCTCGATCCGACATGGAGGATCAATAATTAGAATTCTCGGCTCTAATATGTCGGTTGCTCACCCTGGGACCTGCAGCACTACGGGCGAGTGACGTTGGTAAATACCAGCCAGCATCTGCTGTTGTGCCTCTCGTAGCGGTAGTCCGCGGACCGATGTAGGCATCACCCAGACGGCAGAACGCGATTGTTACTATGCCGTGTAATTGACAAGTATGTCAATTATAAGCATCCCAGGCGCGAAACCATTCGCGCATTTGAGAAGAATTTCGAACGGAGGAAATGCAGTATTGATGTGGTGAAAGGCGGTAATTTGCGCTATATATATGGGCAGAATGACTAAAAAACTACCCCGACGAAAACCACTGGAGCCGCAAGAGACGCCTGCAAAGCGAGATCGGACGAGAGCCACTCTGATTCGAGCCGCCTTCAGTGTATACGCGCGTCAAGGATTTGATGCCCCGACGATTGATGATTTCATTGCGGAGGCTCAGGTTTCGCGCGGGACTTTTTATAACTATTTTCAGACGCGCGAAGATCTGATGGTGGCTGTCGCAGCTGACCTAGCGACCTTTATCACAAGCCGGATCGAGTCGGCGGGTACTGTGCGCGATCCCCTGGAGAGAATTGCCATCGCGGTTCGGTATTTCGTCACTCTAGCGGCGCAGAACGAAATACGCGGATGGGTCCTCGCTCGGATGATTCCGATAGTCGGTGGACCCCTAACGAATGCGATGAGCGAACATATTCGTGCAACCATGGAGGAGGCTGTTGCAGCGGGGAGAATTCGCCTGCGCTCGATTTCTGCGGGAATTGATCTTGGACTCGGGATGATAGCGATGGCGATCCGTCACAACCTTTCAAGGCGAGCGGCGCCCTATCCGCCCGAACTCGTCTGCGCCATGGCCCTTCAAGCACTTGGTGCGTCCATTAAAGACGCTGAAGAGGTTTCTCGCCGCCGTCTACCGCCCCTTTCAGTGGATGAAAGTAAGCCAATCGCCGAGGGCGGCGAATCGCCTGAGTCCCTACCCACCAGCGCGAGTCGGCAACGAGACGGAAGACGCCGACGCGTACCGCTTGGGAACCGCCAATCCCCGGCCCTGGCGCGCTGACCCTTTCGCTAAAAGCCAACAGCCCGGCGCCTAGGGTCAACAGGGCGGCTCACGATGCCTTACATATGTCGGCGACTTTCCACGAGATTGAGAAATTTCTCGAATTCCTTGTCATCCACCGAATAACTGTGCTCGTCGTCCGGAAAGCGACCTTCTTTTACCTCGGTCACGTACTGTTTAAGTCCATTTACCGCCACCTCAGTGAGGTTGGCAAATCGCTTGGTGAACTTTGGCTTGAAATCGACGAAGGCACCAAGGAGGTCATATGACAGAAGGATTTGCCCGTCCGTGCCGGCGCCGGCTCCGATACCAATTGTAGGAATGTCGATTTCCGCCGAGATCACTTTTGCTATGCGTGCGGGCACTGCCTCGAATTCCAGCATGAAGCAACCAGCATCTTGAATCGCAAACGCGTCTCCTAGGATCGTCATCGCCGCCTCGGCAGTGCGACCTTGGATTCGGAATCCGCCGAGCATTGCGATCGTGTGCGGCGTCAGCCCGATATGCGATGCGGTCGGGATACCCGCATCCACCAATGCCCTTAAGATATGCGCCTGGGCTTTGCCTCCCTGTGGCTTTACAGCGTCGCACAGCGCCTCCTGCATGAAGCGCGTGGCGTTGCTCAATGCACGATCGATGGTGTTGTAACTCTGGTACGGCATACAGCCGAGTACAAACGTCCGTGTCGCGCCTCTCCGTACCGCCTGCGAATGCAGAATCATCATGTCCATCGTCGCCGGGATCGTATTCGGATGACCGTGACAGGTCATTGCGAGCGAATCACCGACGACGCAGACGTCAACAGCCGCCGCCTCCGCCCATTTCGCCGATGTGTAGTCGACCACTGATGTATAGACCATTTTTTCGTCGGTCTTCTTTGAATTACGGATATCTGAGATCGTCCGCTTCTTGGGATCAGCCCCTACGTCAATCATGTCCCCTCCGCGGCTATGTTCTTCGACGTCATAGAAAGTTGTTGGGCCAAATCATCGTGCGCCACATGTGCGCCGAGGCAGAATCGTCAAAACCGAGCCCTTCCTTTGGTTCCTTGAAATGCCTTCCAATCACATCGGTAAACTGTTCGGGATCGACGGACCAGTTATCCTGAAACGTGTACATGTCATAAATCGTGATGAGCCGCGAAGTCATATACCACCGGTGGGCACGGGCCTCGTCGTGCGCCTGGCGAATGTAATCCGGTGGCTGATAGTCAGGGCCGAAGAACTGGTTGTACGCGTCTGGATACCGGAATCCGACGGACTCGTCGGCGAAGTAGCGCAATGCCTGGTGATACTTGATGGCCCAGGCGACTTCTTCGCTGACATATGGGGCCACCAACTGCGCGCTCCAATAGCCATGGTCGGTTCGCAGAAGCGCACCATTGGAAATGTCGTGCAGCAGGCAGGCAATGACAATCTTCTCATCCTGCCCCGCATCCAGCGCGCTCTTCGCGCTCTGCAGCAGATGCCGAAAGGCAATGTCGGCGAAACGAAGTCGAAAGAAATCCAACAGCTTCGGGGCCTTGGGCATGCGCGCAAGCGAGGGATTGTCGCCCATCATAAGAACGCATTTGGGTCCAAGTCGCTTGAGCATTCCCTTCTCATCACTTGACACACCGGTACCCTGAAACGCGATTGGCTGCGGCAGTATCATCCGCTCTCGATCGGCCTGCGGGTACGGGTGAGCGTTCTCACCGTCGGAAGGCAACTTGGTCTGTTTTCGCATGGGCAACCCTATCGTCAAGGCTCCTGTGTCTAGCGATCTAAATTCGCGTTTTCGAGGATGAGATGGCCGACGGCCGTGTTGGAGGCCGGCACGTGATAAAAGCGGTGGACCTCGCGGACAGCTGAATCGAGGGCGCCGCGCATGATCAGCCACATGACGAGTTCGATGCCTTCCGACCCCGCCTCGCGGATATAGTCAATGAGAGGAACCCGCGCTAGAGCGTCAGGGTCCGTCACTAGTCTATCCAAAAAGGAACGGTCGAATTCCTTGTTGATGAGGCCTGCCCGCGGACCCTGCAGCTGATGGCTCATCCCTCCCGTGCCCCAAATGTGAACCGTGAGATCTTCATCGAAGGAATTGATCGCCCGGCGTATTGCCTTGCCCAACTGAAAGCAACGGTGTCCCGAGGGCGGCGGGTACTGGATGACGTTTACTGCAAACGGAATGACGCGGCAGGGCCATTCAGACGGCTGTCCAAACATCAGCGACAGAGGAACGGTCAGTCCATGATCGACGTCCATCCGATTGACGATTGTGAGATCGAAGTCCTGTTGGATCACCGACTGTGCGATGTGCGCCGCGAGTTCCGGATGTCCGACGACCGCCGGCACAGGCCGCGGTCCCCAGCCCTCGTCAGCCGGCACAAAGCGTTCGGCGCAGCCGATCGCAAACGTGGGAATCACCTCTAAGCTGAAGGCCGACGCATGATCGTTATAGACGAGAAATACGACATCCGGTGGATTCGCCTCCACCCAGCGTTTGGAAAATTCATAGCCTCTGAATAGTGGTGCCCAGTACGGTTCCGACGCCTTACCATTGTCTTGGGCCGCGCCAATCGCCGGAACATGAGAGGTCGCCACGCCCGCCGTAATTCGTGCCATCAGTGGCTCCCCCCACTTGGGAGCCTGGCGCCGGGAGAGCGGCCCCCGTTCAGCATCATCTTGGCGTATTCGTCCTGCGTCATGCCGGTCATCAGCGCGGCTGCGTAAACAAAGCTCTTGCCATCCGTCGAGAAGATCTTGGCTAGGAAGTAGATATTGCCGCCGAGCGCGATCATCCGGTTGTAGTCGCGCGTCATCACGGCCTGCTTCTGCTCCTCAGTCATCGGCCACTCGGCGAGGTAACTACGCTCGTCCTTCTTGAATCGCTCCCGGTTCTGCGCACTCACGAGCGACATGCAGAACATGTTCAGGTGATAGCCCTTGCGAGCTTGATCGGCGTCAAACACGGTGGTGCCCGGAACGTCGGAGTAGGGTTTGTTAGGCCGCAAAGCAGTCTCCCAAGAGAAGGCGCTTAAACACGCTGCGCAGGCCGCGGGTGTAGGAGTCTCATCCATCCAATTCGGAAACAATCGCACATAATTGACATTATCGTCAATATGGTATCATAGTTCAAATCGGCAATTCGTGGACGGAGACATTCGCCATGGGAAAATACAGCGCACGGTTGAACCTGGATGAACTCGTCGCGATTGATGTTCACACGCACGCGAACATCTCAATGCGCGCGCCCCGCGATCCGTGTTCCATCATTTTCGACGAGGCGATGGCAAAGCACTTTAAGTCGGCGCCGCATCCAACAATTCCCGAAACCGCGCAGTATTATCGGGAACGCAAGATGGCCGCGGTCATATTCACGGTTGACGGCGAGGCGCAGATGGGGCATTTGCGGATCGCAAACGAGGAGGTCGCGGAGGTTGCGGCCGAGCACGCTGATGCGCTAATTCCGTTCGCAAGCATTGATCCGGCCAGGGGCAAGATGGGCGCGCGCGAGGCCCGCCGGCTAATTGCCGAGTACGGGGTGCGCGGATTCAAATTCCATCCGTCAGTGCAGGGCTTCTACCCGAATGACCGCAAGGCGTACGTCCTCTACGAAGCCATTGCGGAGGCTGGCCTACCGGCACTCTTCCATACTGGCCAGACGGGCGCTGGCGCGGGCACCCGCGGCGGCATGGGCATCCACCTCAAATACTCGAATCCAATGTACCTGGACGATGTTGCAGTCGATTTTCCCGATATGCCGATTATCTTGGCTCATCCCTCATTTCCCTGGCAGGATGAGGCTCTAGCGGTTGCTACCCATAAACCCAACGTCTACATTGACCTGTCTGGGTGGTCCCCCAAATACTTCCCGGCGAACCTCGTGCAATACGCCAACACCTTGCTAAAGGACCGTGTTCTCTTTGGCTCAGACTATCCCGTCCTCACCCCTGATCGTTGGCTCAAGGATTTTGCGCAGCTCCCCATCAAGCCGGGAGTACGGCCGCGGATTCTGAAAGACAACGCCGTAAGGCTCCTCAAGTTATCCTAACTCACGGGTGGGTAAGCAGCGCGGAACTCGTGTGTGACGCTTCTCGAGGTTAAGGCGTGCAGGACACCGCGGTCGCGCAGTGGGGAAGGTGTGTGGATACCGAGACATTTCCCGCGGCGATCTCATCCTCCGATGTTTTGGGCAGCAGCAGGATACAGCACACGATGAATGCCATCACCATAGCCCAGGGTACGCACCGAGCAAGCGCCTTCTGGTGTCCATATCTCGAGATTTCCTGGGCACTTCTGCAGAATAATTGGACCTCCAGTGTATTACCTGACGGATCCAGCAAGACCAGAGTTGCCTGTGCGCCTTGAGCACTTTCTATGTGGCGATTGGGTTCGGCGACAAACTTCACCCTGTGCTGTTTTAGTCTTTTCGTGAGCGATCGCCACTCCTTCATCTCCAACACGACGCCGCAGTGTGCAATAGGCACATACTTGCCATCCACCAGATGGTAATGCGAGACGACACGGCCCTGCTTGCCCAGTTCCGGATTGAGACGACAAACAATGTGGTGACCGCACAGATTGAAGTCAAGCCACTGGCCCTCCTTGGAGCCGGCCAAACACCCGAGCACCTCCTGATAGAAGCGTCGAGTTTCAGCAATGTCTCTGACTTGAAACGCGGTTAGATCGCGTATCTGCGCGTTGTCCGCATGTTCCATCTCCAATGCTGTCATCCGCTTTTCCATGGGCGAGTTCAGGCACTCAGTCACCTGTAGCTCGTGTGGCCCTTTCCTTCGGAGTGAGCGAGAATTCGAGAGCCGGCGATAGCTTTCGCTCGGCAAAGCGGTACACGCCGTCGGTCTCGAGTTCCACAACATCGATCTGGTCCCCAATCAATAGGGAGCCCGTCCCATCTTGCGTCCCATTCACGGCGAAGGCTAAAAGCAGCGAGCGAACCTCAAACCGATTGCTGTTAATTGCGCGCACGCGCACGTCAAGCGCGCTATGGCGCGAAACATTTCCAGCCCGTCGGCGCGATTCGAAGACGGCGGCGAAAAGCTCAGCTATCGCGCCGCGGCCGCGTGTCTCCCCGCGGGGTGTATGCAACAGCGCGTTTTCCTGAAAAAGATCGCCAATGGGCTCCCCGCAATCGATTCGGAACGTGAATTCGACCAATAGGGTCGACATCGCCATCCGTAGGACGCTGACTTCCGGTGGAGATAGGGGTTGGGACATTTGCATAGCTAAGCCTTCAAGTGACAGCGCTTCAGATGCGGCGGTCCGTGTGCTTCCAATATTTGTTGCGAATCTCCGCCTTCAGTACCTTGCCCGCAATGCTGCGCGGCAGAGCAGGCCAAATCTCGATTTTTTTAGGCGCCTTGATGCTTCCGAGGCTTGCCTTAGCGAATTCGATCAGATCAGGTTCGCTAACGCTCTGTCCGAGCTTAAGTTCTACAACGGCACTCACCGCTTCGCCCCATTTCTCATCCGGCACGCCAATCACGGCGCAGTCTTGAACGGCGGGATGACTGGCAAGTACCTGTTCCACTTCGGCGGAATAGACATTGAATCCGCCGCTGATGATCATGTCCTTCTTACGGTCCACGATGAACAGGTAGCCATCCTCGTCCATGTAGCCGATATCGCCCGTGTGGTGCCACCCGAATAGTGACGCCTCGGCAGTCGCCTGAGGGTTCTGATAATAGCCGCGCATCACCAAATTACCGCGAACCACGATCTCGCCACTCTGCCGATGCGGCAATAGTTGTCCGCTTTCATCCATGATCGCCACTCGCGTGTGCAACGATGGGCGGCCGCAGCTTGCCAACCGCTTCTCGTTCACGATGCCGTTCTCAACCAACTCCCACGGCGGCAAGTAGGTGCAGGTAGCCGGCGCTTCGACCTGACCAAACATCGTGGTCATAACCGGACCGAACACATCGATGGCTTCGCGAAGTTTGGCCACGGACATGGGAGCCGCTGTATAGAAGAAATATTGAAGCGACGAATAGTCGAAATCACGCACCTTCGGGTGGGATAGCATCGAGTAGATGGCGGTCGGCGGCAGAAATAGAGTGGTCACTCGGTAACGCGGAATCGCCCTCATGACTGCCTCGGCGTCAAAACGCGGGAGAATCACGTTTGCCGCACCGGCGGCGGTCATCACAAGCGCGAACGAGCCTGCGGCATGCGCCATAGGTGCCACAACCAAATGAACCTGCGCGCCTCGCAGTGGAAAACAGGTATGGAAATTGCCTATGAAGGTTTGCCAGGTCAGATTTGATGCCATCACGCCCTTGGGGCGCCCGGTCGTCCCGCCCGTGCTGGTGAGCGTTGCAAACGTGTCGCTGCGCGCGCCGCGCTCCGGCGCGAGGCCCTTGACGTTTGCAATCCAATCCTCGAGGCAGAGCGAATCGGGCACGACCCCATCAACGCACACGTAGGTGCGAATCTTGGGGCAAGACACCCGAAACTGCGCGACCTGCTCACTGAGTGTGCTATGAAAAAAGAGTACCGCTGTGTCCAACTGATCGAGCACGGAGGCATTCTCGGCGGCCGAATTGCGGAAGTTGACCTTTACCCAGATCCCGTCCGCCCTGAGAATTCCCAAGACACATTCAAAGGCGGCTGTGCAGTTCGGGCTGACGACTGCAGCCTTGTCTCCGAACGCGAAGTCGGTCGCGATCAGCGCCTTGGCGATGCGGTGCGAACGGTCCCTGACCTCCCGATACGTTCGCGAGGTGTCGCCCATTACGAGACACGCGCCCTCCGGATTGAGGTCGGCGCCACGGTCGAAATAATCAATGAGGCGCATCGTAAACTTGTCTTCGGCACCCGCCGTCGCATTTACAACATCCGGCTCTTGCAGGCGAATCGTCATGCATCCCTTCCCGTCAACTCCTGGCGGATGAGCGCTGCTCCTGCACTAAGCGCAGTTAATTTGGCAAACGCCAAATCTCTCGACATAAACTTCAAGCCGCAATCCGGAGCGGGAATAAGCTGCTCGGGTGCGACAAATTTAAGCGCATCTCTGATCCGGACCGCGACCTCCGCCGCCGATTCGGCGACATCGGTCGATAAGTCGATGACGCCCAAGACGATCGTCTTCCCGGGGAGATCACGTAAAACGTTCAGGTCCAAGCGAATTTGGGCCGCTTCGATCGAGATCTGGCGAGCGCTACTGTCGGCCAACTCTGTGAGAAAATCATAGTGATTGGGCTTGCCGACACGAAACCCTGTACCGTACCCGAAGCACAGGTGAATCGCAGTCTGGGTAGTCAGGCCTCGCAGCGCCCGGTTGATCGCCTTGATCCCGTATCGGTTCGACGCTGCTAGATCCTGCCGCAGCCATGGTTCGTCGAGTTGAATGACGTCGGCACCGGCCGCTTGCAGCGCATGGGCTTCTTCATTGACGGCGTCAGCGAAGTCCATGGCCATTTCCTCGTCGTCCTTGTAATACTCGTTCTTCGCCTGCTGGCTCATCGTAAACGGGCCTGGCAGGGTTATTTTTGTCTGCCTCTTGGTGCTACGCCGTAGTATCTCCATGTCTCTGACTTCAACGTCCCGGCTTCGCCGAATCCGTCCGACGACTCTCGGAATCGCGATCTTCAGTCCCGGCTTGGGGCTGATGGTATGGGGATTCTCAAGATCTATCCCCTCGAGCGCAGTAGCAAAGCGATTTGAGTAGCTCTCCCGCCTGATCTCACCGTCTGTGATGATGTCGATTCCCGCGTCCTCCATATCGCGGATCGCCAGTAGGGTGGCATCGTCCTGTGCTCTCTCCAGTAACGCCTCCGGCACGCGCCAAATCTCCCGCGCACGCAGGCGCGGCGCACCAACCTTGTTCAGCTTTTCACGGTCGATTAGCCAGTCCGGCTGTGGGTAGCTGCCCACCACCGTCGTCTGCAGCAGCTTGCGTGTGTTCATGACCTCAATCCTCTTAACGTGCCGGGCTCGATCAGATTCGGATCATGTCGAACGGAGCCGTTCATACCGCTTGAATGGCGCCCTCGATGCGGCGCTCAATGACCAGTCATCGCTCGTTCGCGGTCCGCTTGACAGCCGTCCACTTATCGAGATTCTCCCGCGCCACGCGCATCTCAGCGATGTCGTTGTCCGAGGTCGCCCTCACCTTGCTCATGATTTCGCAGTTCAGTCCATTGGGATCATTGAAATAAAGTGAGTGGAAGACCCCGTGATCGAGGTACATGCTCGGCACGCCGGCTTCCTGCAATCGCCGACGATATTCCTCCATGACCTCATCTCCCTCGACTTCAATGGCCACGTGATGATCCAGACCAGTCTCGGGCTTGAACGTCCTATCTTTGAACACAGCCGGACAGTCAAAGAAAGCGATGCAGTTTCCATCCCCCATCTCGAAAAACAGGTGGCAATAGGGATCCGGCCCCTGAGTAACGGGGTTATCCTGCATCACGACGGCGGCAACGAGCGGCATGTTCAGAATGTCCTCATAGAAATGGCGCGTTTCCTCCGCATCCCGGCAACGGTAAGCATGGTGGTGGATATGTCGAAGCTTATTGCTCGCCCGTCGCACCCTCGCCTCTCGTACGTTGATCGGATCTAAGGCACTGGCACCAGGTGCCTGTGTGGCTGAGATGTGTTTATCCATTGCCCCTCCTCGGGTGATGCAGCAGGTTCGACGGGCCGCCCACGCGCCAGGTTCGTCATCTCGCGCTCCCCGCGCGGCAACCGCGCCATTGACGCCGCGACCGCATCGGAGGTGCCTCGGAGACGTCGCGGACGTTCACTTAGCTTTCGACCTTCAGATCTTATTTTCTTGGCATGAACAACTTGCCATAGAAATGACATTTGTGTCAATATCTGCCGAACACAACTCTGCGCTGCATTGCGGATCTCAAGGCGCCACCGCGGCGAGGTGCGCGACACGGTCGAAGCTACCTTTTTGCACACGATACCTACTTAATCGACTACGAAGCACGGGGGTTCAAAACACGATGTGTATCTATCGCGCTGAGATTATTGGCTCGCTGAGTCAGCCGGATTATTTGAAGCAGGCGCGAGTAAAACGTGCCGGTAAGACCGCTGAAGTTAAGTCGGCTGCACAGAATGCGTCGAACGCTCGCAAGACATCGTCTGCCGCTGCCGAGACTGAGAAGCCCTCCAACCTGCAAGGCGGAACGTTGTTGTCGCCCACCGCTGGGGACAAGAACTCGCCCGTGGACGACCCCGAGAGGTTGTCCGCTAGGGAG
>Ga0193726_1000747_pt1 | contig 30548 bp, 29 predicted proteins | sample H2c1metaG_FD_144928 | JGI IMG/M metagenome (GOLD analysis project Ga0193726, IMG submission 144928) | Soil microbial communities from a riparian zone of the East river system, Colorado, United States - H2c1 | ecosystem: Environmental > Terrestrial > Soil > Riparian zone | place: USA: East River... | reverse complement strand
CGTCGAAGACGCGCGTGAACGCGCTTACGAGCGTGTCGAAGACGCGCGTGAACGCGCTTATGAGGCGCTGCGCTGCGTCCGGGACACGAGATCGTTAGTGCTTCGCGCTCTCGGCGAATCGATCCAACTCCAATGCATGCTCTAGATGTGAGCATTGGATGCGCGATCATGATTCCGCCCCCGGCCTGAAAATTCTCCAGCAACCGGGCCGTTCACCTTCGCTTACATCAGATGCACCGCATGCGGCGCGAACAGGCCGATCGCGGTAAAAACGAGCCCGGTCAGCGCCAGCAGGCCAGATATCCACGCCAGCGCGATCATGCCGGTAATGATGGTCGCCGAGGCCAGCACGATGCCTATCTGAAAGGCCGCGGAGGCGACCTCGAAATGATGATACTTTGCCATCGCAAGGTCGCGCTCGTGCTCGGCGTGCTTGGCGCGCTCGGACAATTGCTCGGAGCCCTCGCCGGTTTCCGGCTCCGAGCGGTAGCGCGCCGCGGTCTTCTGCCAGTCGTCGATCTGCTTTTGCAGCGCCGTCTTGGCGGTATCGTCGCCCATGACGCCGAGGCTTAATTTGGCTTGCTCCGACACCGACTGAACCACCGTGCGGCGGATGCTCTTGGCCTGAAAGAACGCCCACAGGTTCGAGGCCTCGACGTTCTTGCTGATGGATTCGGTCTGGGCGCCCTTGCCCAGCGTCTCCGACAGCGCAAGAAACAATGCGATCACGGCGATCAGCAATGCGATTTTCTTGTTGGAGCCGGAGGCGTGCTCGGCGTGCTCCGCATGTTCCATGCTCTCATGTGCGCTCATGATTCTCTCCTGCTACCCGATAGGCCAACGATTGACCGAACAACACCATCAGCGCAAGAGGCAAGCCGATGTGACGGAAACATGTCAGGGAAAGCTAGAGCATGATCCGGAAAAGTGGGTACGGTTTTCCGAAAAGATCATGCTCAAACAAAACGATAGAGCGGGATGACGATTCGAAGAAAAGTCATCCCGCTCTAGGCGATCTCAGGCGCGCGGGTGCGCGTTGCGGTAGACTTCCAGGAGCCGTTCGGTATCGATCCCGGTATAGATCTGCGTGGTCGAGAGCGAGGCGTGGCCGAGCAACTCCTGGATCGCGCGCAGATCGCCGCCGCGTGTGAGCAGGTGGGTCGCGAAAGAATGCCGCAGCGCATGCGGCGTCGCACTGTCGGGCACGCCGAGCGCGCCGCGCAGCCGTTCCATGGTGAGCTGAATGATCCGCGGACTGAGCGGACCACCTCTCGCGCCGATAAAGATCGGCCCTTCCTGTGGCAGCGGATGCGGGCACATCGCCACATAATCCTGGACCAGCGCGAGCACGTTCTGCAGCACCGGCACCATCCGGGTCTTGTTGCCCTTGCCGTTCACGATCAGCACGTCGCCGGCGCCAGGCAACGGCACGTCGCGGCGTTTCAACCCGAGCGCTTCGGAGATACGCAGACCCGAACCGTACAACAGCGCCATCACGGCGGCGTCGCGCGCCCAGATCCAGGGATCGCGAGTTTCGCCGGCGCGTTCGTCGGCGTCCACAAAACGTTTGGCCGCTGCCATCTGGATCGGTTTCGGCAGGCTCTTGCCGATCTTGGGCGCGCGGATCGCCGATAACGCGCCGACCTTGCCATTGCCTTCGCGTTCGAGGAAGCGGCCGAACGAGCGCAAGCCCGCCAGCGCCCGCATCAGGGAACGGCTGCCGATCTCGTCGGCGCGCCGCATCGCCATGAAGGCCCTGACGTCGCTGGCCTCGAGCGCCGCGAAGCGCGCAAGCGTCACCCGCGTGCCCCAGTGTTCGCAGAGAAAGACGAGGCACTGGCGGAGGTCGCGGGAATAGGCCTCCGATGTCTTCGGCGACAGCCGTCGTTCGGCGCGTAGATGCGACAGCCAGCGCGTCATCTGAAGCGCGATGTCGTCGGCGGCGCAGTCAAGCTCGATCGGCTGAACAGCGGGAACTGGCTTGGCCATAAGGCTGTCTTTGGACCTGATGATTCTGATGACTATATCGCACTTCTTTCGTTTACCGTTCGCTAACTTGCCAAAGCGGCCGCAGCGGGACACTGGTTCCGACCGGCGCGGGGCCCTAAGTTAGCGTCGGCCTTCCGGCCTCGAGTCTGATTCTGCAATGGACCACGCCACCCGCGCCAGCACCTCATCCGTATCGTCGGCGCGCGTCGTCGATGTGCTGGTGCCGGTCGCGCTCAATCAGGCCTATTCCTATCGCGTGCCGCGCGGCGTGGAGCTGAAGCCGGGCGATGTGGTGTGCGTGCCGCTGGGGCCGCGCGAGGTGGTCGCCGTGGTCTGGGCGGAAAACGCCAATCCCGATCCGCGGCTGCACAATCGCCTCAAGGACGTCGGCGAAAAGCTCGACGTCCCGCCTCTGAAAGAGGAACTACGCAGCCTGGTCGATTGGGTCGCCAACTACACGCTGTCGCCGCGCGGCATGGTGCTGCGGATGTGCTTGCGGATGGGTGAGCATCTCGGGCCCGAACGGGTGCGGATGGGCGTGCGTCTGATCGGCGCCACGCCCAAGCGCATGACGCCGGCGCGGCGCCGGCTGATCGAGGTATTGTCGGACGGTCTGCTGCACGGCAAATCCGACGCAGCCAAGGAAGCCGGCGTCAGCACCGGGGTGATCGATGGCCTCGTCGATGAAGGCACGCTCGCAACCGAGCCGATGCCGCCGGCGCAAGCGCCGCCCGCGCCCGATCCGTCGTTCGCCGAACCTGACTTTTCCCGCCAGCAGCGCACCGCGGTGGACGCCATGCGCGCGCTGGCTGCCAACGGCAGTTTCCATGTCGCGCTGCTCGATGGCGTCACAGGATCAGGCAAGACCGAAGTCTATTTCGAGGCCATTGCCGAAGTCATCCGCCGCGGCAAGCAGTCGCTGATCCTGATGCCGGAGATCGCCCTGACCGGGCAGTTCCTCGATCGCTTCGCGCGGCGGTTCGGCGTGCGGCCGCTGGAGTGGCATTCCGAACTGACTCCACGCACCAGGCAACGCAACTGGGCCGCGATCGCGGCGGGCGAGGCGCCTGTCGTCGTGGGCGCGCGCTCTGCGCTGTTTCTGCCCTATGCCAATCTGGGGTTGATCATCGTCGATGAGGAGCACGACCAGGCCTACAAGCAGGACGAGGGTGCACATTACCATGCCCGCGACATGGCGGTGGTGCGCGCGCATATCGCGAAGATTCCGATCGTGCTGGCGTCGGCGACACCTTCGGTCGAAACCGAAGTCAATGCGCGCAAGGGCCGTTACCAGCGCGTGGTGCTGCCGGCGCGGTTCGGCGGTCAGCACATGCCCCACATCGAGGCGATTGATCTGCGGCGCGAAGCGCCGGCGCGCGGCCGCTTCATCTCGCCGCGGCTCGCCGAGCACGTCCAGATCGCGATCGAGCGGCGCGAGCAGGCGCTGTTGTTCCTCAATCGCCGCGGCTACGCGCCGCTGACATTATGCCGGACCTGCGGGCATCGTTTCGCCTGCACGATCTGTGACGCCTGGCTGGTCGATCACCGCTTTCGCCAGCGCCTGGTCTGCCATCACTGCGGCTTCTCGATGCCGCGTCCGCATGTCTGTCCGCACTGTGCTGCGGAACAATCGCTGGTCGCGGTCGGCCCCGGGGTCGAGCGCCTGCAGGAGGAAGCCGCCCAGCTGTTTCCGGATGCGCGCACCATGGTGCTGTCGAGCGATCTGATCACCTCGATCGAGACCATGCGCACCGAACTGAATGAGATCGCGGAGGGCCGGGTCGACATCATCATCGGCACCCAGCTGGTGGCGAAGGGCCACAATTTTCCGCGGCTCAACCTGGTCGGCGTGGTCGATGCCGATTTGGGCTTAAGCAACGGCGACCCACGCGCCGCCGAGCGGACGTTTCAACTGCTCAACCAGGTGATCGGGCGCGCCGGGCGCGACCAGGGCCGCGGGGTCGGCTATCTGCAGACCCATCAGCCCGAACATCCCGTGATGAAGGCGCTGGTGGCGTGTGACCGCGAGGCGTTTTATGGCAGCGAGATCGAGGCCCGCGAGCGTGCCGGCTATCCGCCGTTCGGCCGGCTGGCCAGCCTGATCATTTCCGCGGGCGATCGGCCCACGGCGGAGAGCTTTGCCCGCAGGCTGGCGGCGATCGCGCCGATCGATGAGCGGATCAAGGTATTGGGACCTGCCGAAGCGCCGCTGGCGGTGATCAAGGGCCGCTATCGCTTCCGGCTATTGGTGAAATCGCTGCGCAATGTAGATCTGTCGGAATATTTGCGCGAATGGCTGGCGGCCGGCCCCAAGACCAAAGGCAATCTCAAGCTCGAGATCGACGTCGATCCGCAAAGCTTTTTGTGAAGGCTTTTCGTCATTCCGGGGCGCGCCAACGGGTCCGCGCAAAGTGCGGCCCGATGACAGGCTCCGCGCGAGCCCGGAATCCATAACCACGACCGGGAGTATGGATTCCGGGCCCCAAGCGGCGCGTCCCGGAATGACGAGCGGTGGTTCAACAAAAAAGCCTGCCGTCTTGGCGACGGCAGGCCATTTTTGAGCGTGCAGCAAGTTCCGCAAGCCTTACTCTACGCAACACATACCGAACTTGATGGAACCGGAAGAGCGTTCAAACGCCCAAAGAGGTCAGGAGACGACCTCGGCAACCACCCGGCCGACGCCGGCGCCGGTGAGGCCGATCACGCGGGCAGCACCGGTGGACAGGTCAAGCACCCGGCCACGGATGAACGGGCCGCGGTCGTTGATGGTGACGACGACGCTGCGGCCGCCATGGGTCACCCGGAGCTTGGTGCCGAACGGCAGGCTGCGATGGGCCGCGGTCATCGCGTTGGCGTTCATGCGCTGGCCGGAGGCGGTCCGGCTGCCGGATTCGTTGCCGTAATAGGAGGCCATGCCCGAGAAGCTATGTGCGGTACCGGACGAAGGGGCGATCGCGGCATTGGCGTTAAGCCAGGAACCGCCGACAGACCCGCCGACAGCGGCGCTGGGCGTGCTGCTGGCGTGGTGATGGTGGTGGTGATGATGGTGATGGCGGTGGTGATGCCTGTGCGACCTGGCCGAGGCTTCGGTAACGCTGCCCCCGAACAGGAGAGTTGCGGCGAAAACAGCTAGCGCCGTACGCGACGGGGTTACATTTCCCCGCACCAGATTCTTGAGTTTCAGCATAATATCGTCCCTTGAGATAGTATTGCCATTTATGCGGCAAGTGGAACCCCCGCTCCGCTTTGCGTGATTGCCGTTTGGTGGCCCAATGAGGCCAAACCTTGGCAGTAGATGGTTTTGTCCGACCGCTGAAACATCTTGTTACCGATGCAGCTAATCCATAAATGTTCCGTAATATTGAAGTTTAACATATTGTTAACTAGTTATTACTTGGAGATACTGTCGAATAAAGTCATCGTCTGCTTCGACGAGGTTTCAGCAAGTAATGCGATGGTGGAATGATTCGGAGCTTTCAACCGTTCCCGCCAACGGATTCATGGGACCCATGCATTTGGGGTTGGAACGATTGCCCTCGCCGGTGACCAACGAACTTGGTGCTCCGATCGAGAGGCCAGCTGAATCCGCGTCGGAAGAATCGCCAACAATGAGCGTCGAAGGTCATCGCCGATGCAGATGCGACACGGTATCGCCAGCGGCCGCCGTCATGTTGCACCTGCGCTTCTGCTATGTTAGCAAAGCCGCGATTTTAACGGTTCCGGTACAGGTCGTACCGACCGAAAATCGAAGTCCCGCTTGAATTCCAAGGGCTTGGATCGCTAGGCGCCGCTTTGTGGCGACGGTTTTTCCCTTGCGAGTTTGACAGCTATAAAGAGCGCGCTAGTGGCTGCAGAAGATCCGTCCGTTTCGGGAGTGTCCGGCCGTTATGCAACGGCTTTGTTCGAGTTGGCGCGCGATGAAAAATCCATCGACGCGGTAAAAGCCGATCTCGACAGGTTCGACGCCATGCTGGCCGACAGCGCCGACTTGAAGCGGCTGGTCCGCAGCCCGGTATTTTCGGCAGATTCGCAGTCGAAGGCGCTGGCCGCGGTGCTCGACAAGGCGGAGATATCCGGCATTTCCGCGAAATTCCTCAAGGTTCTCACCGCCAATCGCCGCCTGTTCGTCGTCAGCGACGTGATCCGGGCGTTCCGCGCGCTGGTGGCGAGATTCAAGGGCGAGGCGACGGCGGATGTCACCGTTGCCGAAACCCTCAGCGAGAAGAATCTCGACGCCCTCAAGACCGCGCTGAAGTCGGTGACGGGCAAGGACGTCGCGCTCAACGTGAAAGTCGATCCCTCGATCATCGGCGGCCTTGTGGTCAAGCTCGGCAGCCGCATGGTGGATAGTTCGCTTCGCACCAAACTCAATTCGATCAAGCACGCGATGAAAGAGGCAGGCTGATGGACATCCGCGCCGCGGAAATTTCCGCGATCCTCAAGGACCAGATCAAGAATTTCGGCCAGGAGGCTGAGGTTTCCGAAGTCGGACAGGTGTTGTCCGTCGGCGACGGCATTGCCCGCGTCTACGGCCTCGACAACGTCCAGTCCGGCGAAATGGTCGAGTTCGAGAACGGCACCCGCGGCATGGCGCTCAACCTCGAAACCGACAACGTCGGCATCGTGATTTTCGGCGCCGACCGCGAGATCAAGGAAGGCCAGACCGTCAAGCGCACCGGCGCCATCGTCGATACCCCCGTCGGCAAGGGGCTGCTCGGCCGGGTCGTCGATGCGCTCGGCAATCCGATCGACGGCAAGGGCCCGATCCAGGCCGACAAGCGGATGCGCGTCGACGTCAAGGCGCCCGGCATCATTCCGCGCAAATCGGTCAACGAGCCGATGGCGACCGGGCTGAAGGCGATCGATGCCTTGATCCCGATCGGCCGTGGCCAGCGCGAATTGATCATCGGCGACCGCCAGACCGGCAAGACCGCGATCGCGCTCGACACCATCCTGAACCAGAAGCCGCTCAACGCCCAGACTGACGAGAAGATCAAGCTGTATTGCATCTATGTTGCGATCGGCCAGAAGCGCTCGACCGTGGCACAATTCGTCAAGGTGCTGGAAGAGCAGGGCGCGCTGGAATATTCGATCATCGTCGCCGCCACCGCTTCGGATCCGGCGCCGATGCAGTACATCGCGCCGTTCACCGGCTGCACCATGGGAGAATACTTTCGCGACAATGGCATGCATGCCGTCATCATCTATGACGATCTGTCGAAACAGGCCGTCGCCTATCGCCAGATGTCGCTGCTGCTGCGCCGCCCGCCGGGCCGCGAGGCCTATCCCGGCGACGTGTTCTATCTGCATTCGCGCCTGCTCGAGCGCGCCGCCAAATTGAACGACGAGCACGGCTCAGGCTCGCTGACGGCGCTGCCGGTGATTGAGACCCAGGCCAATGACGTGTCGGCCTACATCCCGACCAACGTGATCTCGATTACCGACGGCCAGATCTACCTCGAGAGCGATCTGTTCTTCCAGGGCATTCGTCCGGCGCTGAACGTCGGCCTGTCGGTGTCGCGCGTCGGATCGTCGGCGCAGACCAAGGCGATGAAAAAGGTTGCCGGCAGGATCAAGGGCGATCTCGCGCAGTACCGCGAAATGGCGGCGTTCGCACAGTTCGGCTCCGACCTCGACGCCTCGACGCAACGCCTGCTGGCGCGCGGTTCGCGCCTGACCGAACTTCTGAAACAGCCGCAGTTCTCGCCGCTGAAGATGGAAGAGCAGGTCTGCGTGATCTGGGCCGGCACCAACGGCTATCTCGACGGCATTCCGGTCGCCAAGGTGCGCGACTTCGAGGATGGCCTGCTGTCGCTGCTGCGCGGCAAGAACGTCGATATCCTCAACACCATCCGCGATACCCGCGATCTCGGCGACGACACCGCCGCCAAGCTCAAGAGTGCGGTCGAGGGTTACACCAAGACATTTGCTTAGAAATGCCGTCATGGCCGGGCTTGTCGTCGCAAGTCGGGTTTACCCGACTTGCGCAAAATAAGTAGAAGAACGGAACTCGTGATACGAGTTCCTGTGCATCCACGTCTTTGAGCGTGGATGCAAAACGAGACGTGGATGCCCGGCACAAGGCCGGGCATGACGAACGAGAGGTTTGCGATCGGATCGAAGGTCGGATCGCCGGGGTGAACTAAGAATGGCTTCTCTTAAAGACATGCGGGTCCGCATCGCCTCCACCAAGGCGACGCAGAAGATCACCAAGGCCATGCAGATGGTCGCGGCGTCAAAGCTGCGCCGCGCGCAGAACGCCGCCGAAGCCGCGCGGCCCTATGCGGAAAAAATGGATGCGGTGATCTCCAACATCGCCAGCGCGGCCGCGGGATCGCCGGGGGCGCCGGCACTGATGGCCGGGACTGGCAATGACAAGGTGCACCTGCTCTTGGTCTGTACCGGCGAGCGCGGCCTGTCCGGCGCATTCAATTCGTCGATCGTGCGTCTGGCCCGAGAGCGCGCGCTGTCGTTGATGAATCAGGGCAAGGAAGTAAAATTCTTCTGTGTCGGCCGCAAGGGCTTTGAGCAGTTGCGTCGCAACTTCGAGAGGCAGATCGTCGAAAACGTCGAGTTGCGCTCGGTGCGGCAGCTCGGTTTCGTCAATGCCGAAGACATTGCGAAGAAGGTCATCGCGCGATACGAAGCCGGCGAATTCGACGTCTGCACGCTGTTCTATTCGCGCTTCAAATCTGTCATCGCGCAGATTCCGACCGCGCAGCAGATCATTCCGCTGGTGGTGCAAGCCCCCGCCGCTAGTGCCGGCCCGGCGACGTCTTACGAATACGAGCCGGAAGAAGATGAGATTCTGGCCGGCCTGCTGCCGCGCAATCTCGCGGTGCAGATCTTCCGCGCGCTCTTGGAAAATAACGCCTCGTTCTACGGAGCCCAGATGAGTGCGATGGACAACGCCACCCGCAATGCCGGCGACATGATCCGCAAGCAGACCCTGATCTACAATCGAACCCGTCAAGCGATGATCACCAAGGAGCTGATTGAAATCATCTCCGGCGCCGAGGCGCTCTGATTGTCGACGGTTGCTTGAGATTAAGAATTCGAAGGAGAGAGTTTTCATGGCTACACCCGCCAACCAGACCGGACGCATCACGCAAGTCATCGGCGCCGTCGTCGACGTGCAGTTCGAAGGACATCTGCCGGCCATTCTGAACGCGCTCGAGACCCAGAACGGCGGCAACCGCCTGGTGCTCGAGGTCGCGCAGCATCTCGGCGAATCGACCGTGCGCACCATCGCCATGGACACCGCCGAAGGCCTGGTCCGCGGTCAGGAGGTCGGCGACACCGGCAACCCGATCATGGTGCCCGTGGGCGTGGGCACGCTAGGCCGCATCATGAACGTGATCGGCGAGCCGGTCGATGAAGCCGGACCGATCAAGTCGGAAGGCAATCGCGCCATCCATCAGCCGGCGCCGGCCTACACCGACCAGTCCACCGAATCGGAAATTCTCGTCACCGGCATCAAGGTCGTCGATCTCCTGGCGCCTTACGCCAGGGGCGGCAAAATCGGCCTGTTCGGCGGCGCCGGCGTCGGCAAGACCGTGCTGATTCAGGAACTGATCAACAACGTTGCGAAAGCCCATGGCGGTTATTCGGTGTTCGCCGGCGTCGGCGAGCGGACCCGCGAAGGCAACGACCTCTATCACGAGTTCATCGAATCCGGCGTCAACAAGAAGGGCGGCGGCGAAGGCTCCAAATGCGCGCTGGTCTACGGCCAGATGAACGAGCCGCCGGGCGCGCGCGCCCGCGTCGGCCTCACCGGTCTTACCGTCGCCGAGCATTTCCGCGATCAGGGCCAGGACGTGCTGTTCTTCGTCGACAACATCTTCCGCTTCACGCAAGCGGGTTCCGAAGTGTCGGCGCTGTTGGGACGTATTCCCAGTGCCGTGGGCTATCAGCCGACGCTTGCAACCGACATGGGCACGATGCAAGAGCGCATCACCACCACCACCAAGGGCTCGATCACGTCGATCCAGGCGATTTACGTCCCCGCGGATGACTACACCGATCCGGCGCCAGCGACGACGTTTGCCCATCTCGATGCGACGACCAACCTCGATCGCGCGATCTCAGAGAAGGGAATCTATCCGGCGGTCAACCCGCTTGATTCAACATCGCGGATGCTGTCGCCACTGATCGTCGGCGAGGAACACTACCAGACCGCGCGCATGGTTCAGCAGATACTGCAGAAATACAAGTCGCTGCAGGACATCATCGCCATTCTCGGCATGGACGAACTGAATGAAGAGGACAAGATCACTGTGGCGCGCGCGCGCAAGATCGAGCGCTTCCTGTCGCAGCCGTTCTTCGTCGCCGAAGTCTTCACCGGTTCGCCCGGCAAGTTCGTCGACCTCGCCGACACCATCAAGGGCTTCCGCGGACTTTGCGAAGGCAAGTACGACCACCTGCCCGAGCAGGCCTTCTACATGGTCGGCACCATCGAAGAGGCCGTTGAAAAGGGCAAGAAACTGGCTGCTGAGGCAGCGTAAAGAAAACTCCCTCTCCCGCTTGCGGGGGAGGGTTGGGGAGGGGGCTTTTGCTTTCTCCCGAAGTGTGACCCCCCACCCGACCGGCTGCGCCGGTCGACCTCCCCCGCAAGCGGGAGAGGTGAAGCAGGCAGAGACAGCATGGCCACCTTCCACTTCGATCTCGTTTCACCGGAAAAACTCGCCTTCTCCGGCGAAGTCGATCAGGTCGATGTCCCCGGCATCGAGGGCGATTTCGGCGTGCTCGCCGGACATGCGCCGGTCGTGGCCGCGGTCCGGCCGGGAATCCTGACGGTGACGTCGGGCGGCACGCAGCAGAAGATCATCGTGCTCGGCGGTCTTGCCGAAGTCTCCGACAAGGGGCTGACGGTGCTGGCGGACGTCGCCACCTCGTTGCAGGAGCTGGATCGGGAAAAGTTCGCCGACAAGATTGCCGACATGGAGGCCAAGCTCGCCGAGAAAGACGGCTCGGAGCTCGACCGCGCCATCGAACGGCTTGATCATTTCAAGAGCATCCAGAACCAGCTCACGTCCACGGCGATGCATTAATGCATCCGCCGCGTCGGATATTCTGAAAAATTGAACAAACCACCGCCGATCACGACGTGAGGGGCGCTGAAACCCGGTTGCACCCATTGACGTCCGGCGGCATTCTGCCGCGCTAGTTAGTTAGAGTATGATCCGGAAAAGCATGCCCTCGGACTTGATCCGAGGGTGGGGACCGGTTTTCCCTCGGGACAAACGCGAAGCGTTTGCCCGGAGATCATGCTCAAACAAAAAGATAGAGCGGGATGACGATTCGAAGAAATGTCATCCCGCGCTAGATCGTCGTCCGGGGCGGGCCTTATGAAGCGCAAGATCGCGGCGATTTTTGCGGCTGATATTGCCGGCTACAGCAGGCTGGTTGCCGAGGACGAAGAGGAAACGCTGCGGCGCCTCGCATCCTATCGACAGGTGACCGACGACTTTATCGCCAGATATGGCGGCCGCATCTTCAATACCGCCGGCGACGCCATTTTTGCCGAATTTCCAAGCGCCGTCGAAGCGGTGCGATGCGCGATCGATATCCAGGAAAGCCTGCGCACTCGGAATATGGCGTATCCCGCGAGCCGTCAGATGAGCTTTCGCATCGGCATCACGATCGGCGACGTGGTGGAGCGCGATGGCGACCTGCTTGGCGATGGCGTCAATATCGCGGCGCGTCTCGAGGGTCTCGCCGAGGTCGGCGGCATCTGCATTTCGCGCGCGGTGCATGAACAGGTTGCCAACAAGCTGTCGGTGCAGTTCGCCGATATCGGCGCGCAGGAAGTGAAGAATATTCCGACCCCGGTGCATGCCTACATGGTGGCGATGCGGCGCGAGGACGGCACCTATTCCATGCCGCAATTGAAGAAGAAGCCGGCCGGCGCGGCGGCCACGCCGAACTGGATGTGGCCGGTGGCGGTGATGGTGGTTTGTCTGGCGGCGATCGGCGTCGGCGGCTTCCTGTATCTTGCCAGGCTGGAAAAGCCGGCCGGCTCGAAGGGATCATCGTCAGCGAGCAATGACGCGGCTCCAGCGCCTTCATTGTCTGTCGCTCCCGCTGCAACTCCCGCTCCAAAGGCAGCGGCTCCAGCACCTCCACCAGCTTCCTCGTCGCCGCCGATTCCTTTGGGCGAAAGGTTCGCGGCCGAGACCGTGCCGTTCGTCAGCGACCGGACCCGTGGCACGCTGGCGAACGAGTACGTTTCGGCGGCTGATACCAAGGCCCTGGCCCTCAACATTACGGGTAGTTACGCCTTCGCCATCGGTCAGCAGAACGAAGAGGTTGCGAAAGGCGCAGCCATCGAGCAATGTCAGAAAAAAGCCGACGCCATTCAGTCACCGCGAAAATGCGAGCTCTACGCCGTCGGCAATACGATCGTCTATCCGCATGCCAAGCCGCCGCTGCCGCCGCAACCGTGGATCAGGCATGATCCGTCGATCGAAAAGCCTTTCGCGGCCAAGGAAATGCCGCTTGTGCGCGACGCAGGAAAGGCGAGGCTCGAAAGCTATTATGCGCCGGGCCGAAAAACCAAATCGATCGCGATGGGTCCAGGCGGGCAATTCATTTACAATATCGGCGTGGAAGCGATCGAGGATTCGGCGCGCCGAAATCTGGAATCTTGCGGGGCCCTTACCGGTGTCGCCTGCATGATCGTGGCCATCGACGATGCATTCGTCGTGCCGATGCCCAGCACGTTGAAGGTTACCGGTTTCTTTCAGGCTGCCATCAGTTCCTCGATTGCAGCCGATGCGAGGGACGATGTGTCCCGTAAACTCGCGAATGCATCGAGCGGATGGAGTGCGGTCGCTGTCGGCGCGTCCGGGCGCCCGGGCCTGGCGCTCAAGGCAGCCAACGAACGGAATGCGGTCAACGAAGCCCTGGCCGATTGCGTCAAGCGCGACAGCGATTGCCACGTCATCGCGATCGGCCCGTTTTCGGTCGGACCGAATTAGCGCGTGATGATGACTTGAGTCAGCGCACGATCCCGCTTCACCTTTCCCCGCAAGCGGGGGAGGGGGAGTAACTCACGCAAATTCGGCGAAACGCCGCGCCACCGTCCGGTACACATCGCGCCGGAACGGCACCACGAGATCGGCAACGCGATCGAGCCGTTCCCATCGCCATTGGTCGAATTCCGCCGGTTGGCCGTTGCGTGGCGTCAGCGGATCGATTTCGTCATCGGCCCCGGTGAACCGAAGCGCGAACCATTTCTGCCGCTGGCCGCGGAATTTTGCGAGCCGGTGTGACGACGGCACGGGGAATGGTGGAAATTCGTACGTCAGCCAATCGGTCTCGCCGAGATAATTGGCGTGCACCACGCCGGTCTCTTCCCAGAGTTCGCGCATCACCGCATCGCGCGGATCCTCGTTGGCGTCGATGCCGCCCTGCGGCATCTGCCATTCAAGGCCTGGAAGAATGATTTCCGGTCCGTCGTCCCGAAAGCGCCGCCCGATCAGCACGTTGCCGGAAGCGTTGAACAGCGCGATCCCCACATTGGGACGATAGGGTTTGCTGTCGAGCATCGCGAGCTAACTGCTCGCGAGCTTCGAAAATTCCTTCACCACGCGCTCATAGACCGGGCGCTTGAACGGAACAATCAGGTTGGGGAGATTCTTCATCGGCTCCCAGCGCCAGCTGACGAATTCCGCCTTGTGGCCGTCGCCGGGGCTGGCAACATTGATCTCGGCGTCCTCGCCGGTGAAACGAACCGCAAACCATTTTTGCCGCTGGCCGCGATAGCGGCCCTTCCAGGTGCGCCCGGCCACGGTGCGCGGAATGTCGTAGATCAGCCATTCCGCGACCTCGCCGAGTTTCTCGACCGAGCGGACGCTGGTCTCCTCATACAATTCGCGCTTCGCGGCAGCCCAGGTATCCTCACCGGGATCGACGCCGCCTTGCGGCATCTGCCAGACGTGAGATTGATCGACATGTTCGATGCCGCCGGCGCGGCGACCGATGAAGACCAGCCCGGCTGCGTTGATCAGCATCATGCCGACGCATGTTCGATAGGGCAGGTCTTCGTAGCGCGCCATTCCGTGAAAGCCTCCTGCGGTCCATATGGGCGAGCATCGGGGGATCCGAAAGTCTCGCCAGCCCAAAAGTTGCCTTAGCCCGATTTTGATTTCAGCATTGCGGTTGTCAATGGCACAAGCATGATGCCGTGGCTCTCAAGCGCCTTGATCCAGACGCCAATCCGCTCGATCGAGATTGGCAGCGCCGAGGCGACGCCGACGGCGGTTCCGCGTTCTTTCGCCAGATTTTCAAGCTTTGCGAGCGCCCGGTCGATTTCCGCTAATGTCGGCACCGCATCGATGGTGAAATCGGCCTTGACGAAGGGCATCCCCTGGCTGGTCGCCAACGTGGCAGCGACGCTCCGCGGCGCCAAGCCGTCGTCGAGGAAACCGAGCCCGCGCTTGGCGGCCTCGCGGATGATGGGCTGCATGGCCGCGTCGGTAACAACGAAGCGCGCGCCCATGAAATTGGCGATCCCGGCATAGCCCTGGAACCGGCTGAGGTGCCAGTACAGCCGGTCGATGTTCTGCTCGGCGCCAAGTGTCGTGAGCAGGGTTTGCGGGCCGGGGTCGTTGTCGGGATAATCGAACGGCTCCATCGGAACCTGCAATAGAATCTCGTGACGCTGCGCGCGCGCGCGCTCGGCGAGCTTAGTGGGATCCGAACCATAGGGCGTAAATGCCAGCGTCACCGCGGCCGGCAGCTTCATGATGGCCTCGGTGGTCTTGGCCGCGCCGACTCCGAGGCCGCCGACGACGATCGCAACGACGGGCATTTTTGCAGCCCTGGCGCGGTCGGCTTCGGCGGCGTAGGCCGTGAACGGCTTCAGCCCATCTGCGACCACCGGAATCATGCCGTAGCGCGATTTTTCGAGCAGGCGCGGATCCACCGCCGCCATCATCGCGGGCGCTGCCTCGGCCGCGACCTTATCCGGGCCGTCGCTGGATATCGTGACGTCGTGGCGCGCGCCGCTCGAGCCGTCGATAATGGTGACGGTCTTTTGCTCGCCCGCCGCTTGCGCGGTTGCGGATTTTGCCGCGGGCTCGGCAGCGCCGGGATGCGTTGCCACAGGCTTCTCGCCAACCGCCGGGGTCGCCTGGCGCAGCGCGATATGCGCAATCGGTTCGCCGCCCAGCGGATTGTCGTTGAAGATGGCGAAGCCCGCGAAGGCGATCAGAAACAGGCCCAGCAGGACGGCAAGCGCCTGAGTGCCGGTAAAGGGCAACCGGTACCGGCGTTTCGCGCGCGCAGTCTTCTGTCCGAGCGGTGTGCTCAGATCGTCGGCCGTCTCTGCCATGGATCTCCCCGAATCAGCCGGGGCCGACAATACCACGGCGGGGCAAGACCGTGACCACGACGGGGCAAGACTGTGGCGATCCCCAAGCAAGAGGCTGCTTTCAGACAGTTGCGGTGAGCAAGCCGGTGCACCAGCAAAAAGGGCGACCCGAAGGCCGCCCTTTCGCGAGTGAATTTCGCTAGTTGAGCCGGATCAGTTCGCCGCCTTGTTGGCGGGCTTGTCGATCGCGGCCTTGTCGCCGGTGGCGGGCGCGGTGGCGTTGACCTTGACGCCGTGCAGCAGGTCTGCCGCCATCTTCAAGGCCTTGTCGTCCTTGGCGTCCGGCGGAACGTAGGACTGCGAACCGGTCTTCTCGTCGCCTTCGGACTTCAGATGGCCGCGCAGCGAGGCTTCGCCCTTGGTGTCGGTCCGCGATTTCAACTCGTCGGGCACGTCCTGAAGCACCTCGATATCGGGAACGATGCCCTTGGCCTGGATCGATTTGCCCGATGGCGTGAAGTAGCGCGCCGTGGTGAGACGCAGCGCGCCATTGCCGGAACCCAGCGGAATGATGGTTTGCACCGAGCCTTTGCCGAACGAGCGCGTGCCGACCAGCGTGGCACGCTTGTGGTCCTGCAGCGCGCCGGCGACGATTTCCGATGCCGATGCCGAACCGCCATTGATCAGAACGATCACCGGCTTGCCTTTGGTCAGATCGCCCGGATGCGCGGCGCGGCGCTGGGTTTCCTCGGCGTTGCGGCCGCGGGTCGAAACGATCTCGCCCCGCTCAAGGAAAGTATCCGAAACCGTTACCGCTTCCTCCAGCAATCCGCCGGGATTGTTCCTGAGGTCGATGACGAACCCTTTCAGCTTGTCGCCGAGCTGGGTGCTCAGGTTGCCGATTTCCCGCTTCAGGCCTTCGGTGGTCTGTTCATTGAAAGTGGTGATGCGGATATAACCGATGTCGTCGCCTTCGGTACGCGCGCGCACCGAGCGGACGCGGATGTTGTCGCGCACCAGCGTGACATCGATCGGGTTGTCCTGGCCCTTGCGAATGATCTTCAGCCTGATCTTGGTATTGACCGGGCCGCGCATCTTCTCGACGGCCTGATTGAGGGTGAGGCCCTGCACGGCTTCGTCGTCGAGATTGGTGATGATGTCGTTGGCCATGATGCCGGCCTTGGAGGCGGGAGTGTCATCGATCGGCGAAACAACCTTGATCAGCCCATCTTCCATCGTGACTTCGATGCCGAGCCCGCCGAATTCCCCGCGGGTCTGCACCTGCATGTCGCGGAAACTCTTGGCGTCCATGTAACTGGAATGCGGATCGAGGCCGGTCAGCATCCCGCTGATGGCGGATTCGACGAGTTTGCTGTCGTCGGGTTTTTCGACGTAGTCGCTGCGCACCCGCTCGAAAACATCGCCGAACAAATTAAGCTGGCGATAGGTATCCGACGTCGCGGCGCGCGCGCTGGATCCCATCATCACGGCGCGTGGCTGCGTCACGAAGAGCGTCAATGCCGCGCCGGTGGCGGCGCTAAGGAGTATTACAGAAGTCTTGCGCATCATCCGCGAACCTTTTCGCCTTCATTTGCGGCCCACCATGGACCTGGATCGATTGGAGTGCCGTCCTTACGGAACTCGACATAGAGCACGGGCTGGCTCGCGTTGGCCGCGATAATCGACGCCACCTGGGATTTGGTGCCCATGGTCGCGATCGGCTCTCCCGTAAGTACAAACTGGCCGATGTTAACCGAAATGCGCTCCATCCCGGCGATCAACACATGATACCCGCCTCCGGCATTGAGGATCAAGAGTTGTCCGTAGCTGCGAAACGGTCCGGCGTAAACAACCCAGCCGTCACACGGGGTTGTGACCTGCGCCCCGGCCCGGGTCGACAAAGAAATGCCTTTTTCTACCCCGCCGGAGCCATTGGAACTGCCAAATTCGCGAATCTTGACGCCATTAACCGGTAGCGCGAATAAACCCTTGGCGGACGCAAAAGCAATCGCCGGGCTCAGCCGGGCGGAGTCCTTCAGCCCCCCCACATTCGGCTTGCCATTGAGGTTGCCGGGGGCGCCCCGCAGGCTAGCGGTCGCGGCGGCCTGCGCCGCGCTCTTCAAATCCTGCTCCATCTTGGCGATCAGGCCTTGCAGGCTGTCGACCTGCTGGGACAGCGCGATGGCGCGCGCGCCTTCCGCCTCCATGTCTTTTTCGATCGCACTCTGTTTCCGCTGCCGTTCATCGATGAGCGCGGCGAGCCGGGTTTGGTCATCCCTGAGACTGTCGCGATCAACCGCAAGCTTGTCGCGCTCCGAAGCGATCGTCTTGCGAACCGAGATCAGTTCGCCGAGATCGCCGGCCAGTTTTTCCGCACGCCCGCGCAATTCGGGCACAACGGCTCCGAGCAGCATGGCGGTGCGAAGCGACTGCAGGGCATCTTCCGGCCTTACCAGCAAGGCCGGCGGCATACGCCGTCCGGCGCGCTGCAGCGTCGCCAGCACCTCGACAATTTCGGCGCGGCGCGAATCAAGCGAACTGCGAATCTGCTGCTCGCGCGTATCGAGCGGGCGCATCCGCACTTCGGCATCGCCGATCCTGGTCTCGACGCCGCGCACTTGCCCGGCGATGTCGATCAGCCGCTGATTGAGCTTGCTGCGGTCCTGACCGATCGCCGCTATATCGGCCCTGAGCTTCTGCTGCAGTTCCGCCGCGCTTTTTTGCTGCGCGCGGGTGTCTTCGAGTTCCTGCTCGCGCTGCTTGATCGCGTCGGGCGAAGTGGCTGTCGTCTCCGGCGGCGAGCCTGCGACCTGGGCTGGCGCCGGCAAGACCTGGGCTGCCGCCGGCAAAAGGCTCATGCTGGCAAAGCCCGCGGACAACAGCGCGATCGAAAGCGGAATACGGACTGAGGATCGCTGACCGTGACGAGCGGTGTCAGAGTATGAATGAATGTCTGGCGTTGCCTGCATTGAATCCAGATCAATGTTTCCAAAGCTTCCGCTGGCGCGGCTCAAACGCGGTGATAGGGATGGCCCGCCAATATGGTCGCGGCCCGGTAAACCTGTTCCAGAAGCATGACGCGCACCATTTGGTGCGGCCAGGTAGCGGAGCCGAATGCGATGCTCAGTTTTGCCTTGCGCCGCAAATCAGGCGAAAGTCCGTCCGCGCCGCCGATCACAAAAATAGTGTTGGCGACCGACTCATCCCGCCAGCGGCCAAGATGCCTGGCAAAAGCCGCACTGTCGACATTGTCGCCGCGTTCGTCGAGCGCCACCAGCACGGATTTCGCCGGAATTGCCTCTGAAATAGCCGCGGCTTCCTCGGCAATCCGGGTTGCAGCGTCGCGCGCGCGGCTTTCGGGAATTTCATGAATCTCAAGGCCGCGAAAACCGAGTTTGCGGCCGATATCCTCGAATCTTGCGCGGTAGCGCTCGGTCAGTTCCCGCTCCGGACCCTGCTTCAACCGGCCGATTGAGATCACGACGAGCCGCATCAGCGCACGCTACCATGCACTTAAGCCAATTCACATCGGCTCTCTGCTCTCAGATCGCCGTCGGCACCGTCGGGCTCTGCGTCCACAATCTCTCCAGATTGTAGAATTCGCGTACCTCGGGTCTGAATACGTGCACGATCACGTCCCCGGAATCGATCAGCACCCAGTCGCAGTTGGGCAAGCCCTCGATGTGGATACTCTTGATTCCGGTTTCCTTGAGACCTTTGGCGACGTTTTCCGCGATCGCGCCGACGTGCCGGTTGGCCCGGCCCGAGGTGACGATCATATAGTCGGAAAATGCGGATTTGCCGCGAAGGTCGATGGTGACCGTTTCTTCCGCCTTCATATCGTCGAGGCGGGAGAGGATCATACTCAGGGTCTTGTCGGCGTCGGGTTGCGCCTTCAAGGCCGCTTGTGTCGATGTTTTACGCGCCGTTTTTGCAGCTTTGCCAGGAGCCTTGGGTAAAACAGACGCCTTGGGTAAAACAGACTTGGACAATACAGATGTGGCCAGGGACCATTCCTTTCACTGTATCGCGAACGCCGAATCCGTGACGCCGCAGACCATACTACGCATGTGGGGTTAACGGTTTCAATATTCCAGTGAACCCCACCTCTCACTTAAACCCATCGTGTCACTTCTGTGTCCTCCAGCTGCCGTCCGGGTTCCGAAGTCCGGTCGATGACAGGTTCAATTTCATGCCGGTCAGAAAGACCCAGGCCGGGGCGCGCTGGTCCGCCAGTCTGCCTGCCTGGTTCTCGGGCAGGCGATAGCGCGCGAGCGCCTGAGCGGCGGGTGCGGCAAGCGCGCGAAAACTCTGCGGCGGACGGTCGATCACAGCGATCGGCACCTCGGATGCGATGCGTCGCCAGTTCTGCCAGCGATGAAACTGCGCGAGATTGTCAGCGCCCATGATCCAGACGAAGCGCAGGCCGGAAGCGCGGCGGCGCAAATAGCTGATGGTGTCAACGGTATATCTGGTTCCGATGACGGATTCGAGACAGCTGACGTCGATCCGCGGATCGTTGGCCATCCTGCGCGCGGCCGCGGTGCGCTCGTTGAGATCGCGCAACCCATCCTGATCCTTCAGCGGATTGCCCGGCGTCACCAGCCACCACACGCGGTCGAGCTTCAACCGCTTGATCGCGAACAGGCTGATGGCGCGATGCGCGACATGGGGCGGATTGAACGAGCCGCCCAGCAGGCCGATCCGCATACCGTTGGTATAGAGCGGGATGGCCTGGGAGACGGACGGCAACGCGACTGAAGCTCTCTTCAACGAAGCCACCGCGTGCGCAATGTTGTGTTCACGGCCGCGTCTGCCCGGTGCCGTGGACGCGGTATTTGAAACTGGTCAGCTGCTCGGCACCGACCGGGCCGCGGGCGTGAAACTTACCCGTGGCGATTCCGATTTCCGCGCCGAAGCCGAATTCGCCGCCGTCGGCGAACTGGGTCGACGCGTTATGCAGCACGATCGCCGAATCGACCTCGTTGAGAAATTTGCGGGCGGCGCCTGCATCTTCCGTCACGATCGCATCGGTGTGATGCGAACCGTGGTTGTGAATATGCGCGATCGCCTCGTCGACGCCTTCCACCACCTTGGCGGTGATGATCGCGTCCTCATATTCAGTATCCCAGTCCCCGTCGGAAGCCGGCTTCACCCTGGGATCGGCGCGCTGCACGGTGTCGTCGCCGCGCACTTCGCAACCGGCGTCGATCAGCATCTCCACCAGCGGCTTGAGGTTGGTCGACGCGCCCTTGCGATCGACCAGCAAGGTTTCGGCGGCGCCGCAGACGCCGGGACGCCGCATCTTGGCGTTCAGCACGATCGACTTCGCCATTTCGAGATTGGCGGCATGATCGACGTAGACGTGGTTGACGCCTTCGAGATGCGCGAACACAGGGACCCGCGCTTCGGCTTCGACGCGTGCGACCAGACTTTTGCCGCCGCGCGGCACGATCACGTCGACGCCGCCGTTCAATCCGGTCAGCAGCAGGCCTACCGCTGATCGATCACGGGTCGGCACCAGCGTGATCGCAGCCTCAGGCAGATCGGCTTCGCGCAATCCCTGCACCAGACAGTCGTGGATCGCCCGGCAGGAGCGAAAACTGTCCGAGCCGCCGCGCAAGATCACCGCGTTGCCGGATTTCAGGCACAGCACGCCGGCGTCGGCCGCGACATTGGGACGGCTTTCGAAAATCACGGCGACGACACCGAGCGGCACTCGCACGCGCTCGATGACCATGCCGTTCGGACGTTGCCAGCTCTCGGTCACGATGCCGATGGGATCGGCGATATCGCGCACGGTCGCGACGCCGTCGGCCATCGCATCGATGCGCGCTTGCGTCAGCGTCAGCCGATCGATGAAGGCCGCCGTTGCCCCGGTGGCGCGAACTTCCGCGACATCCTCGGCATTGGCTGCGAGGATCGCGGATGCATTGGCGCGGATGGCGCGCTCGATTGCATCGAGTGCGTAATTTTTCTGTTCGGGAGAGGCAAGCGCCAGCACCCGCGCGGCGGCGCGCGCGCGGGTGGCAAGGTCGGTCATCAGGGCCGGCAAATCGGCGTTTCCGTCGATCGCCTTCAGCGGCGCGCTCATGTCGGTTCCAGTATCAGTTAAGACGATGCCCTAGCACGGAAATCAGCGTTTTGCGAGGCGCCGAGGGGGCATGGCCGGGGGGCGTTGCCAATCTCGCGGGTACTTGCGGCCGGCTCGTGGCAGTCGGCCATTGGCCTAGCTCGCGGAAAAGCCGCCGCTCGGGCCAACCACGAGATCGTCGCGGTGGATCATTTCCGCGCGTCCGCTGATGCCGAGGATCGCCATCACATCCGGCGACGAGCGGCCCTTGATCTTCTCGGCGTCCTCGGCATCATAAGCGACGAGACCGCGGCCGATCTCATGGGTGTCGGGGCCGCGCACGATAACGGCATCGCCACGGGCGAACTGCCCGTCGACCCGGATGACGCCCGCCGGCAACAGGCTCTTGCCCGCGCGCAAGGCGCTCACCGCGCCGGCATCGATGGTCAGCGTGCCCTTCGGCTCCAGGGATCCCGCGATCCATCGCTTGCGCGCGGTCACCGGATTGGCCGGCGTCAGAAACCAGGTGCAGCGCCCGCCGTCCGATATCGCCTGCAGCGGGTGCTCGATCGTGCCGGACGCGATCAGCATATGTGTGCCTGCGGTGGTTGCGATCTTGGCCGCCTCGATCTTGGTGCGCATACCGCCGCGCGACAGTTCGGATACCGCGGCGCCCGCCATGGCTTCGATTTCGGACGTCACGGAATCGACGATCGGAATCAGCTTCGCGTTCGGATTGCTGCCCGGCGGCGCATCGTAGAGGCCGTCGATATCCGACAGCAGGATCAAGAGGTCCGCGCTCGCCATGGTCGCGACCCGCGCGGCGAGGCGGTCGTTGTCGCCGTAGCGGATTTCATTGGTGGCGACGGTGTCGTTTTCGTTGATCACCGGCACGGCACGCCATTCCAGCAGCTTGGCGATGGTCGAGCGCGCGTTGAGATAACGGCGGCGTTCCTCGGTGTCCTGCAGGGTCACCAGGATCTGCCCGGCGCCGATGCCATGATGCCCCAGCACCTCCGACCAGATTCGCGCCAGCGCGATCTGCCCCACCGCCGCCGCGGCCTGGCTTTCCTCGAGCTTCAGCGCGCCGCGCGGCAGTTTCAGACGGCTGCGGCCGAGCGCAATCGCACCTGACGACACGATCAGCAGTTCGCGGCCCTCGCCATGCAGCCTTGCCAGATCGGCGGCGAGGGCGGCCAGCCACGACGCCCGCACTTCACCGGCGTCGGAATCGACCAGCAATGAGGAGCCGACCTTGACGACGATGCGGCGGAAGTTCTTGAGGTCTGGGCGGGACATGAATGAGACTTTGCAGCAGAGCTTCGGAGGGTACCGTGGAATACTAAAGGATTGCAGCAACGGAAGCGCGCTCCCTCTCCCATGGGGAGAGGAGGTACGGTCCCTCGTTAGTCCTTAACCCCTCATCCGGATCGCATGCGATGCGATCCGACCTCTCCCCAGGGGAGAGGTGAGACTGAGCTTGCGGCAGGCTCTGTTGCAATCCGTATCTCACGCGCTACGTCGTCTGCGGCGCCCACGGCTCGGCCTGCGCCGCGCCCTTCGCCTTCATCGATACCGGGGCCTCGCCGATCACCTCGATCAGTGCACGCAGCGCCTCTTTCACGCCGGCGCCGGTGACCCCCGACATCAGCAGCGGCGTTTTTTTGGCGGCGCGCTTCAGTCGATCCTTCTGCTTCTTCAGCTCGTCCGGCGTCACCGCGTCGATCTTGTTCAGCGCGACGATCTCGATCTTGTCGGCGAGATGGCCCTCATAAGCATCAAGCTCGGTCCGCACCGTCGTGTAGGCCTTGCCGGCATGCTCGCAGGTGGCGTCGACCAGATGCAGCAAGACACGGCAGCGCTCGACATGGCCCAAAAACCTGTCGCCGAGGCCGGCGCCTTCATGCGCGCCCTCGATCAGCCCCGGAATATCCGCGAGCACGAATTCGCGGCCGCCGACATCAACCACGCCGAGCTGCGGATGCAACGTGGTGAAGGGATAATCGGCGATCTTCGGCTTGGCCGCGCTGACCACCGAGAGGAAGGTCGACTTGCCGGCGTTAGGCAGGCCGACCAGGCCGGCATCCGCAATCAGTTTCAGCCGCAGCCAGATCCAGCGCTCCTCGCCCTCCTGGCCGGGGTTGGCGTTGCGCGGGGCGCGGTTGGTGGATGATTTGAAATGCGCGTTGCCGAACCCGCCATTGCCGCCTTCGGCGAGCACGAATTTTTCGCCGAGCGTGGTGAAGTCGTGGATCAACGTCTCGCGGTCTTCATCGAAAATCTGCGTCCCGACCGGCACCTTGAGCACGATCGGCTTGCCGTTGGCGCCATGGCGGTCCTTGCCCATGCCGTTGGTGCCCTTCTGCGCCTTGAAGTGCTGCTGATAGCGATAGTCGATCAGCGTGTTCAATCCATCGACCACTTCGAGGACGACATCGCCGCCGCGGCCGCCATTGCCGCCGCTCGGGCCGCCGAACTCGATGTACTTCTCGCGGCGGAACGCCACGCAGCCGTTACCGCCGTCGCCGGAGCGGATATAGACCTTTGCTTCGTCAAGGAATTTCATCGGCTATAGGTAGGGCAGGGGCGCCAATGCGGCAACCTTTAGATAGGGTTAAATCGGCGAAAAGCCCTAATTTATGGGCGTTTTTTACGACTTTCGCGACCAGTGACCGATTCGAGAGCTCGGCCCGCCTTCCGTGCGGGTTATGACTGGGAAGCCCGCCGCCGAACGAGAAATTTCTGCAATCCTTCCAGCACCAGCTCGCGGCGCTGATTGAACACGGTGCTGCGCAGCGCCACCACGCCGGTAGAGCGGCCGGGCACCAGCTCCGTCACTTCGAGGGCGGGATAAATCGTGTCGTCGGCAAACACGGGCTTCAAGAACCGGCTCGACTGTTCGAGAAAACCGACCAGCGATTCCTCCACCATAAAGGGAAACAGCCCGCTTCCAGGTGCAGTGTGGATCAGGGTCTGGAAACCATGCGCCAGCAGGTTCGGCATGCCGCGGGCGCGGCAATATTCGACGTCGTAATGAATGGGGTGGGTATCGCCGCTTGCGGTCTGAAACGCGGCGAAGACTGCCGATGTCATGGTGCGGCTGGGAATGACAAAACACTCGCCCAGCGTAAAATCCTCGAACCAGCGTTGCTGCGGCACCATGCGGTGCCGGGCGGGATCGAACTCGGTCATGGCAGGCTTCCTGCGGCGTTACGGTTCATGCGTATCGCAGCGGTGTTGTTGCGGCAATCTATTCCACCTGTCATTCCGGGGCGCGCGAAGCGCGAGCCCGGAATCCATAACCACTGCCGGGAGTATGGATTCCGGGCCTGCGCCAAGGGCGCATCCCGGAATGACGCTGGAGACATTTTCAGCAACCTGATAAGCGAACCCTGCCTACCTTTCCTCAATGAACCACACATGAACCTGTTCGCGAAAATTTCATCCGCCACAGACGAGCGCTCGGCGCGTCTCGCCGGCATCGGCTTGATGCTGTTGTCGATATTCATGTTCTCGTTCGGCGACGCGATGGGAAAGTTCCTCGTCGCGACCTATTCGGTCGGACAACTGCTTCTGTTGCGCGCCTGCGCGGCGCTGATCGTGCTGCTGCCGATGGTCTGGCGGCACCGCGCGAAGTTCATGCACCTTGAACGGCCGTGGTTGCAGTTGCTCCGGGTGACGCTCTCCACCCTCGAAGTCGCGGCGTTTTTTCTCGCCACCGTCTATTTGCCGCTCGCCGACGTCGTCACCTATTATCTGGCCTGTCCTATTTTCGTCACCGCGCTGTCGGCGATCGTGCTGCGCGAGCGTGTCGGCTGGCGGCGCTGGAGCGCGATCCTGATCGGTTTCTGCGGCGTGCTGATTGCGCTGCGTCCGTCGTCGCAAACGGTGAGCTGGCCGGCGATGATCGCGCTCGGCGGCAGCCTGTCGTTTGCGGTGCTGATGCTGATCACCCGCTCGCTGCGGGCAACACCCGATATCGTGCTGGCGTCGTCGCAATTTGCCGGCACGTTCCTGATCGGCGCGCTGTTGTCGCCATTCGGGTGGGTGACGCCGAGCCCCGGCAGTTTCGCTCTCTTTGCCGTTGCGGGGTGCATTTCGGTGGGCGCGCTGTTGTGCGTCAATCGTTCGCTGAAGCTCGCGCCGGCAAGCGTGGTGGTGCCGTATCAATATTCGATGATCATCTGGGCTGTCATGTTCGGCTATTTCGCGTTCGGCGACGTACCAGAGGTCGCCACGATCCTGGGCGCGGCCATCATCATCGGCGCGGGGATTTATATTTTCATGCGCGAGCGCGCGCTGGGGCGCGAGGAAACGGTGGTCAATCCGCCAGTGTGATGCTTCTTATCCCTCCCCACAAGGGGGAGGGATATAGGGCACTCACCGCTCGTGCCGTGTCGAACTGTTCCAGTTCTTCAGCGACGACCAGATGCTGCGCGAGAGCCGGAAGCAATCGACCGGGGTCGAGGATCCCAGCGCCTCGAAGCGATGCAGTTCGACGCCGCTCCACTGGAAGCCGCATTTTTCCAGGATGTTGCGCGAAGCCGGATTGGCGACCCGCGCGCCGGACATCAGCTGTTCGACATCGAACTCCTCGAAGGTGAAATCGATCACCGCGCGCGCCGCTTCGGTGGCAAACCCTTGGCCCCAATGCTCGACGCCCAGCCAGTAGCCGAGTTCCGGCGCATCTGGATGGCGCCAGTCGACGCCGACCATGCCGATCGGCACAAAATTGTTCTCGATCAGGAACACCGTTTCGCGCTTGTTATCCGCTATCGCGCGCACGAACTCGATCGCATCGTCCTGCGAATAGGGATGCGGCAGGCGGCGGGTGTTTTCCGCAATGCGGCGGTCGTTGGCAAGATGCGCGATCGCTTTTACGTCCGCGAGCGTCGGCCTGCGCAGCATCAGCCGTTCGGTCTCGAGGACGCAGCTACTCGCCTCGCGCAATGTCGGGGTCGGGATATCCTGCAGCATGTCGGGCTCCTGTAAGCGTGTGCGAAAACCCAAATAAAAAGGGGAGGCCGGTTTCCCGCCTCCCCTTAGGAGCCCTCAGGAGCTCCGCCGGTTCAACAGGACCCGGCGGACTCATGTTGTCCACCGTTTACTCGGCCGCGGCTTCCGTCATCGGAACGACTGATACGAAAGTGCGGCCGTTGGCTTTTGCACGAAACTCGACATGGCCCTCGACCTTGGCGAACAGAGTATGGTCAGTGCCCATGCCGACATTAAGGCCGGGATGCCAGGTGGTGCCGCGCTGACGCGCGATGATGTTGCCGGGAATCACGTGCTCGCCGCCATAGGTCTTGATCCCGAGCCGCTTGCCCGCCGAATCACGACCGTTACGCGATGAACCGCCTGCTTTTTTGTGAGCCATAGCCCGTCTCCAACTTCGCTTTAATTTCTAGATCAATTCCTTGACGGAATCATTTCACTTTTTATCACGCTTCACTTTTTATCACTTTTGCCCGCGGCGGTCTTCTTCGCCGGGGCCTTCTTGGCATCGGGCTTGGCGCGGGGTTTTGCCGCAGCTTTCTTGGCAACCGCCTTCTTGGCGGGCGCCTTCTTCTTCGCAGCCCTCGGCGCCTCGTCGTCGCCGTCTACCGGCGCCGCAACCGGCGGCTTCTCCCGCTTCGGTTGCGGACCGATCGTCGGCTTGTTGTCGTTGGTCAGGATCTCGGTGATGCGCAGCACCGTGATCTCGTCGCGATAACCGCGCTTGCGGCGCGAATTCTTGCGCCGGCGCTTCTTGAACGAGATCACCTTTGGACCGCGCTTGTGCTGAAGCACTTCGGCCGCGACCGTGGCGCCCGCAACCGTCGGGGCGCCAAGCAGCGGCGAATCGCCACCGACCAATAACACTTCGCCAAGCTGCACGATCGTCCCGACATCGCCGGCGATCTTGCCTATCTCGAGCACATCATCCGGAACGACGCGGTATTGCCGGCCGCCGGTTTTGATGACTGCGAACATCGTTTAATTCCTTCGTGTTCGATCCCGGCCTCGGACAGGTCCGGGCCGGCTTTTTCTTCAGTCGTTATGGGTTCAATTTCCGCGCAATCGGGGAGCGATCCCTCAAGTCGCACAAAAATAAGCGGCGCGAGAAAAATCCCGCGCCGGGTTGCCGAACTTATAGCCCGTGGCGGCCCCGAGTCAAGGCAAAGCACTCCAAAAACTGGCCAAATGTAAGGGATTTGGCGCGTTTTCGGCTTCAGCGAAGCTGTTGCCGCGGCATCCCGGGCCGCGCTGTGGCATCAGCGGTTTCGTTCCCATATGTTTATGCGAAATCACGCCAGGGAGCGAACATGGCCGTTATTCAGCGAGAGTTTTACCGCAGCGCACGTGGCCCGTCGCCGGCCGACGAAGATTGGTGGGTGCTGGTGTTCGATGGCCGGATCGGACGCCTTTTCGTTCGTCACGAATGGCAGGCAACGGGTCATGGCGGCATGGACGAGTTCGAGATTGCCGAGTTTTTGGAACAGAAAGGCGCTGCCCAAAGCGCCCTCATCGACAGCCTGTTTCGGGTTCATGCCGATGCCTGACGGACTTCAAGGCTAAAAGGCGCCCGGCCAGGCTCGGCCGGATTGCCAGGCTGTCTTGAGCTCTTCTAACCACCGCTCTGCAGGCTGGGAATTCAAACTCGGCCGCTCCCGCATCCCCGCCGATGAAACCAACGGGTTCCCGCGCCGTTGTCCCCCGCGAATTCCGGCTGGGCAGGGCAAAATGGCTGAAGATATCGTAACGACAACGGGCATCGCCCGGCATGGCGCGACCCGTCTGCCGTCGGTGGACGTAGACAGCTTCAATATCGAGTTGAAGGACGATGACGGCTTTCTCGGCGACCGCGCCAGCAAGGGCGCGTTCCGCGAGATCTTGGACACGCTGCGCAAGCCGCTGAAGAAAAACGGCGACGATCCCTTAGGCAGCAAATCCGCCGAGGCCATCGGCAAGAACGCGCTCGACGAGGCGCTGGTGGGCGACGACATCCACGCTTCCGCGCTGGTGCATGGCGCGATCGAGGAATTCGCGCAGGAGCTCGCCTACGTGACGCGGCGTTTCCTCAAGACCAAGGCCTGGGCCGATACCGAACGCATCGTGGTCGGCGGCGGTTTTCGGCAGAGCCGGGTCGGCGAACTCGCGATCGCGCGTACCGACATCATTCTCAAGGCCGAGGATTTCAAGGTCGACCTGATCCCGATTCGCTTCCATCCTGACGAAGCCGGCCTGATCGGTTGCCTGCATCTGGCGCCGTCATGGATTTTCGAAGCCCATGACAGCATTCTTGGCGTCGATATCGGCGGCACCAACATCCGCTGCGGCGTGGTCGAAACCCGCTGGAAGAAAGCGCCGGATCTGTCGAAGGCGTCGGTCTGGAAATCCGAACTCTGGCGCCATGCCGATGACGAGCCGACGCGGGAAGGGGCCGTGAAACGGCTGGTGAAAATGCTCAAGGGCCTGATCGCGGCGGCCGACGCCGAAGGCCTGAAGCTCGCGCCGTTCATCGGGATCGCCTGCCCCGGCGTCATCAACGAAGACGGCTCGATCGCGAAAGGCGCGCAGAATCTGCCCGGCAACTGGGAGAGCAGCAAGTTCAATCTGCCGGCGAGCCTGGTCGAGGCGATCCCGCAGATCGGCGATCACGACACCGCGGTACTGATGCACAATGACGGCGTGGCGCAGGGCCTTTCCGAGGTTCCGTTCATGCAGGACGTCGAGTGCTGGGGTGTGCTGACCATCGGCACCGGCCTCGGCAACGCGCGCTTCACCAACCGCAGGAAGGACAAAGACAAGGTTAAGGACGACAACAACGAAAAAGACGAGAAGAAAGAGAAGAAAAGCAAGGATTGACGTGGAGCGGCCAGTAAGGCCGCAGGTAAATCCGCGGGTCGGCTTGCGGGTAACCTTGACCAGTTAGGTTAAAACAGGGATCGCGTTGCCGCTTCCCAGCGGATCGCTACGGTCAAATCGTCGCTCAGGTTGGCCCGTGAAGCCGCACTTCCCGGCCAAAATTTCAATGACGCGACACGGGACCGCCGGTTTTTGCCGCGTCTGGCGGTCCTACCTATTGCCGCGCGTTTCAGCTCCAGCCGATGCGCGCGAAGAACGCCGCGATCTCTGCGGCGGCGCGATCGGGATCTTCGCGATGCGGGAAGTGTCCCACCCCTGGAAACAGCGCGAGATCGAGGTTGGAAAAGGTTTCCCCAAGCCGGTCGGTCCAGGCAAAAGGAAACAGCGGGTCATGCTCGGCCCAGCGGATGCAGGTCGGCACATCGATCGGGGCGAACTGTGGCGCCTCGCCCTTCATCATTCGGATGCGCCCCTCATGGGCGGCGCGGTAATGCGCAAACCCGCCGGCGAGGTTGCCCGGTTTTAAGAAGTTATCGGTGAAGGCTTCGACGACGTCGTCGAACGCATCCTTGCGGCGCGTCCAGGCCTTGAGAAAGTACTCAATATACGTCCTGCAGCTTTCGCGCGTCGCGCCGACCAGGTTTGGGGCCATCTCCAACTGATTGAAGGACTGGTACCAGATGTTATTGAGCCGTTCGGGCTCCGCCATGCGCGGCCCGATGCCGGGATAGACGAAGTCAAAGAAAAATAATCCGGCAACGCGCTGCGGTGCTTTTCGCACCATTGGCTGCATCAGAGCGCCGCCGACATCATGGCCGACGACACCTGCCTGTTTCAGATCGAGCGCATCCATGAGCGCCAGCATGTCAGCTGCATGCTGGTCGGGGCCGAACGGTCCATCGGGCTTGTCGCTGTCGCCGAAGCCGCGCAGATCCGGTGCGTACAGGGTGTGACGCTCGGCGAGCCGCGTCATGACAGGCTCCCAGGTCAGCCAGTATTCCGGCCAGCCATGCAGCAGCAGGAGCGGGGGCCCCTTGCCGGTGCGCGCGACGTGGAAGGCCGCGCCATTGGCCCGAACCGTCAAATGCTCCATCGGTGTTGCTCCTTTTCCTTCCGGGGCCGGCCCTTCGGAATTCTCCCCGCCCGCGGCCTTGTCTGGCCCGCCATCCTCGCCTAGAACTCGGCCCGACCGAAGGGCAGATTCTGCCCCGTTATGGCGCCTGGAGAGGTGGCAGAGTGGTCGAATGCACCGCACTCGAAATGCGGCATAGGTGCAAGCCTATCGGGGGTTCGAATCCCTCCCTCTCCGCCAGTAAGTCTCTG
>Ga0193726_1000746_pt1 | contig 30584 bp, 27 predicted proteins | sample H2c1metaG_FD_144928 | JGI IMG/M metagenome (GOLD analysis project Ga0193726, IMG submission 144928) | Soil microbial communities from a riparian zone of the East river system, Colorado, United States - H2c1 | ecosystem: Environmental > Terrestrial > Soil > Riparian zone | place: USA: East River... | reverse complement strand
CTCATCGAGACAGGGCCGAGCAAGCTCGGCCCCTACGCACACCAAGGACGTCCGTCCGTGCACGCGGCTAACAGCGCGGCGTTCCTTCGCGACTCGCGCGTGTGGTGGGATCACGTGCGACCCGGGCTGCTGCTGTACGGCATCGTCCCGCCGCCGCTCGCGTCGAATATCGATGTGACGCCGGTCATCACGCTCAACAGCCGCGTCGTCGCCGTCAAAGGCGTGCGGGTCGGGGAAGGCGTCGGCTACGGCGTGCACTTCAGCGCGGAGCGCCCGACGACAATCGCGATCGTGCCCGCCGGGTACGCGGACGGCCTGGATCTGCGGCTCGCGGGACGCGGCGCCGTCCTCATCCGCGGCCGCCGCGCGCCGATCGTCGGATCCGTGTGCATGGACATGCTGATGGCGGACGTCACCGGGCTCGAGGGCGTGTCGCCCGGCGATGCAGTCGTCATCCTCGGCTCGCAGGATGCAGAGCGGATCGACGTGCGCGAGATGGCTGCACAAATTGGGACCATCCCGTACGAGATTCTCTGCCGCATCGGCAGTAGGATCGAACGGGTCTATGAGTAAAGTACCGAAAACGGTCTTCGTGTGCCAGGAATGCGGCTCGCAGTCGCCGAAGATGCAGGGGCGCTGCTTCGAGTGCGGCGCGTTCAATTCGCTGGTCGAGGAGCGCCCGCAGGAAGCGCCGTCCGCGGGGCCTGGCGCGCAGGGCCCGCATCGCTACGCGCTGGCCGGCGCGGCGCAGACCGCACGCCTCTACTCGGACATCGAGATCGAACAGCACGCGCGCATCGGCACGGGGATCGATGAATTCGATCGCGTGCTCGGCGGCGGCGTCGTCCCCGGCTCGCTCGTGCTGCTCGGCGGCGAGCCCGGCATCGGCAAGTCGACGCTGTTGCTGCAGGCCGCGGCCAACATGGCGCGCACCGCGGGCCCGGTGCTGTACAGCTCCGGCGAGGAATCGGAGCATCAGATCAAATTGCGCGGCGAGCGGCTTGCAGTCGGCGAGGCGCCGCTCTACCTGCTCGCCGAAACATGCCTGGAGCGCATCCTCGAAGAGATTGCGCGCATCAGGCCCGCGCTTGTCATCGTCGATTCGGTGCAGACGGTGTTCTCGCTCAAATTTCAGTCCGCGCCAGGCAGTATCGGCCAGGTACGTGAAGCGGCGACGCAGCTGCTGTTCACCGCGAAGGGACAGAACATTCCGACGTTTCTCGTTGGACACGTCACGAAGGACGGCAGCCTCGCCGGTCCGAAAGCGCTCGAGCACGTCGTGGATACTGTGCTGTATTTCGAAGGCGAGCGTCATCACTCGCATCGCGTCGTGCGCGCGGTGAAGAACAGATTCGGCGCCGTCAGCGAACTGGGCGTGTTCGAGATGACGTCCACCGGCCTGCGCCCGGTTCCCAATCCGTCGAAGATGTTTCTCGCCGAGCGTCCGTCGAACGCGCCCGGATCCGCGGTGCTGTGCTCGGTCGAAGGCTCGCGTCCGATCCTGGTCGAGGTGCAGGCGCTCGTCAGCTCGAGCAGCTACGGCACCGCGCGGCGCATGGCGAGCGGCATCGATCAGCAGCGCCTGTCGCTGCTGCTCGCCGTCCTCGAAAAACGCGCCGGCCTGAACCTGATGGGCGACGATGTGTTCGTGAACATCGCCGGCGGCATGACGGTGGACGAGCCGGCGTCGGACCTCGGCGTCCTCGCCGCGATCGCCTCGAGTGTCCGCAACCGCGTCATCCCCCAGACGACGGCGATGTTCGGCGAAGTGGGACTGGCGGGCGAGATCCGCGGGATCGCGCAGGCGTCGCTGCGGGTGCGCGAGGCGGCCCAGATGGGTTTCCAGCGCTGCGTCATGCCCGAGGCAAACATCGACCCCTCCGATCGCAGCCAGCGCACCGGCGAGTGCGAACTGATCGGCGTCCGCACGGTGGGCGAAGCGCTCGACGCACTGATGTCCTAGAAGTAGTATCGTGTCGGAGGCCGAGCTGTCCGGCCCTGTTCGTCTTTATTCCGTGACGGCACAGTGTCATAAACGGGGGTCGTGCCATGGCCTGGTTTGCGCTCGGGCGTGTCCTTTTCGTGGCGGCGGTGGCGTATGCGGCGGCTCTCATTCGACCCATTCCATTCGGCGCGCCGGCGAACGTCGGTTTCGCGCTCGTGCTCGCGGCGCTCGTGGTCCTCTTCGAGAGCCGGCTGCGAGATACGTCAGTCACTCACATTCTCGGTTCGCTGATCGGCGGGTGCGTGGGTCTCGTGATCGCGCGGACGATCGGCTCCGGCCTCTTCTGGGCTGACACCGGCGACAGCCGCGTGGCGTTCCTTCACAGTTTCGTGCTCATCGTCCTGCCGTATCTCGGCCTCGTGCTCGGCGGTAAGCACGGGGACTGGCTCGAACCGGCACGGCTGCTCAGCCTCTTCCGATCGGCGGGGCCCGCGCGCCGCTACAAGATTCTCGACACGAGCGTGATCATCGACGGCCGCATCGCCGACGTCTGCGAAACCGGCTTCATCGACGGCGCGCTGGTCATCCCCCAGTTCGTCCTGAAGGAGCTCCAGCTCGTCGCGGACTCGTCCGACTCGATGAAGCGCAACCGCGGCCGCCGCGGGCTGGACATTCTCCAGAAGATCAAGAAGATGTCGGGCGTCGAAGTCATCATCTCAGACGTCGATTTTCCGGAAGTGCGCGAAGTGGACCTGAAGCTGATCGAGCTCGCGCGATCGTTGCAAGGCAAGATTGTGACAAACGACTTCAACCTCAACAAAGTGGCACAACTTCGCGGCGTGGAGGTGCTGAACGTCAACGAGCTCGCCAACTCGCTCAAGCCGGTCGTGCTGCCGGGCGAGGTCATGAAGGTCTTCATCCTGAAGGAAGGCAAGGAATACAACCAGGGTGTCGCGTATCTCGACGACGGCACGATGGTCGTCGTGGACAACGCGCGCAAGATGATCAACAAGACGATCGACATCGTCGTCACCAGCGTGCTGCAGACGACGGCCGGGAAGATGATCTTCGGGCGCTTCATCGAGCAGACAGGCCAGCAGCAGACGCCGGCGCCGCAGCAGTCGGCGGCTTCGACGACCGAGCGGCCCAAGCCGATACCGGCGCCGCAGCCTCAGCAAACGTGATTGACAATTTACATTTGTAAATTGTGAATTTCCCTCCGTATCACTGGTGGCGGACGGTTTTCTTTCTCATTCCCGCCATCACTGTCTACACGATCGTGCTCGGCGCGGTCTCGATCGCGTCGAGCCTGTTCGACCGCCGCGGCTACACGGCGCACCGATGCGCGCGCGCGTGGTCGTGGCTGATCCTGAAGACGACGGGCGTGCGCGTCACGGTCGAAGGGCTCGAGCGCGTCACGCCGGGGACGACGTACATCTTCATGTCGAATCACCAGAGCATCTACGACACGCCCGTCGTGTTCAGCTCGCTGCCGTTTCAGCTGCGCATCATCGCGAAGGAGTCGCTCGCGAAGTTTCCGGTACTCGGCTGGCACCTGCGGCGAGGCCGCCATCTGTTCGTCGATCGCAAGCATCCGGACCGGGCGGGAATCCTCCGTCGGTGGCGCGCCCTCGTGTCGGAGGGACTCTCGCTGATCATCTACGCGGAGGGCACGCGCAGTCCGGACGGCCGCGTCGCGCGGTTCAAGGCCGGGAGCTTCCTGCTCGCGATCGAAGCTCAGCTGCCTGTCGTGCCCGTTGCGGTGATCGGCACGCGCGCCGTGATGCCGAAGGGGCGGCTCCGGACGGAGCCGGCCGACGTGCGGCTGGTCATCCACGATCCGATTCAGCCGCCCGCCATCGACGCGCCGACGACCGCCGACGCCAAGGCGCTCGCCGATCGCGCGCACGCCATCGTCGCGGCGACCGTCGACTCATTCCGATCGTAGCGTGACCACTGGATCGACGCGCGCGGCGCGCCGCGCCGGCAGCGAGCACGCGGCCAACGACACCGCCGGCAGCACCAGACCGACGACGACGAGCGTCAGCGGATCGGCGGCGCTGACGCCGAACAACAGGCCCGACAGCGCGCGTCCCGCCGCGAGCGATCCGGCGAGGCCGATCGCGCCGCCGACGAGCGTCAGCACGAGGCCGTGGCGCACGACCAGCGTGAACAGCTCGCGCGGGCTGGCGCCAAGCGCGGCTCGGACGCCCAACTCGCGCCGCCGGCACGCGACGACGTACGCCATCACGCCGTAGATGCCGACGCCGGCGAGGAGCATCGCGACGCCGGCAAACGCGGCGAGCAACGCCGCGCTGAAGCGCTCGCGCGCCACCGACCCGCTGGCGAAGTCGGCCAGCGTGCCGAGGCGTCCCACCCCGAGATTCGGATCGAGCCGGTTCACCGTGTCGCGCAGGGCGCCGGCCAGCGCCGCGGGACTGCCGGCCGTCCGCGCCGCGACGACCATCAGGCCCCACGTGTTCTGCTGATGCGGCACGTAGACGAGGCCGCGATCCTGGTCGGCGAGTCCCTCGTACCGCACGTCGGCAACGATGCCGACGATCTCGCGGTACACGTTCTCGTCGCGCCACGAGCGGATGCGATGGCCGATCGCATCGCCTCCGGGAAACATCCTGCGAGCCAGCGTGTCGTTGATGATGATGACGGGGGTGCTCGCCGGGGCGTCGTGGTCGGTGAAGGCGCGTCCGCGCAACAGAGGAATGCCGAGCGTGCGGAAATAATCGGGCGTGATCACGTTCCAGTTCGCCGGATGATCGGCGCCCGCCGGCGGCTCGGGGCGGCCTTCGACGAGGAACACGCGGCCGAGGTCGAATCCGCCGCCGCCCGCGGGCAGGTACGACGTCGCCGCCGCGGCCGTCACGCCGGGGATCGCGGCCAGCTCCCGCGTGAGCGCCTGATAAAACCGAATTGCATCGTCGTTCTTCGGATAACGCCTGCCCGGCAGCGAGATGCGCGCGGCGACGACGCGGTCGACGTCGACGCCGGCCGAGCGGCTCACGATGCCGTGAAAGCTGCGGACGAGCAGCCCGGCCGACACCATCAGCACCACCGCCATCGCCATCTCGGCGATCACGAGGCCGTCGCGCAGCCGCAGCGTGCGGCCGCCGACGCCGCTGCCGGCAGCGTTGTCCTTCAGCGCGTCCGCCGGTTTCTGCCGCGAGCCGGTGAGCGCCGGCAGCACCCCGAACAGGACAAGCGACGCGAGCGTCAGCGCACCCGCCGCGGCCAGCGCTGGTACATTGATCGCCATGCGGCTGACAAACGGCACACCGTCCGGCGCGAGGCGCACGAGAACACGGATCAGCGCGACCGCGAGTCCCACCCCGGCCGCGCCGCCGGCGATCGCCAGCACGATGCTCTCCGTCAGCAGTTGCCGCGCCAGGCGGCCGCGGCTCGCGCCGAGCGCGGTGCGGATCGCGAGCTCGCGCGCGCGCGACGTGCCCCGCGCGAGCAGCAGGTTGGCGATATTCACGCAGACGATCAGCAGCACGGCGCCGACGGCGGCCAGCAGCACGATCAACGCGTCGTGGAGGCTCGGTTCGACAACGTAGGCGCGGAGCGGAATGAGATTCGTGCTCCAGCCCGTGCGCGCTTCGGGATGATCGTGCGCGACGCGCGCGGCGATCGCGGCCACGCGCGCCCGCCCGGTCTCGAGCGAGACGCCGGGCTTCAGCCGCGCGATCGACTCGAAGATCATGTTGTCGCGCCGCGTTCGCTGGTCTTCGCTGAATTGCGACGGCTTGAACGGCAGCCACAGCGCCTGCTCCCCCGGCCACATGGCTCCCGGGCCCAGCACGCCGATGATCGCCATCGGCGTGCCGCCCAGCCGGAGCGTGCGCGCGAGCACGTCCGGCGCGCCGCCGAACGCGCGCTGCCATAGCCCGTACGAAATCACGACTCCACGCGTCGGCCCCGGCTCGCAGTCGGCCGCGACAAACGTCCGGCCGACGAGCGGTCGCACGCCGAGCACGTCGAAGAATTCGTCGGACACCTGGCCGGCGTCGACGCGCTCCGGCTTGTCGTCGCCGGCGACATCGAGCGGGATCGATCGCCAGACGGCGACGTGCGCGAAGACGTCGCGCTGTTCGCGCCAGTCGGCGTAGTCGGCGTACGGAATGCTGGCGCGATCGAAGCCGCGCGCCACATTGGTCGACACGGGGACGACGATGGCGTCGGCGCCGGGGTACGGGAGCGGCGCCAACAGCACGGAATAGACGGCGCTGAAGATGGCGACGGTGCCGCCGATGCCGATGGCCAGGGTCAGCATCGAGACAGCTGCATAGCCTGGGCTTCGGGCCAGCAGACGCAGGGCATACCGGATGTCTTCGAGCATGGGATCGCTCCTGGCCGCGTTAGACGGCGCCCACCGTGCGGGGGTTGTCGAGCGTTTCGCTATAATCAAGGTTTGCCTTCACGCATGTACGTCACGGCGATCATCGCGGCCGGCGGGCGGGGCCAGCGCCTCGGAGGCGTGCGCCCCAAGCAGTTCCTCGAGATCGGCGGCCGCGCCGTCCTCGAGCGGAGCGTCGCCGCGTTTCTCGGCCACCCGCAGGTTGACGACATCGTCGTTGCTCTGCCGGCGGACCTCGCCGGCGATCCGCCGGCGTATCTGCGCGGGACGGCGAAGCCGCTGCGGATCGTGGCGGGCGGGGAGCGCCGGCAGGATTCCGTGGCGAATGCGTTTCGCGCGATCGGCGATCGCGCCGAGGTCATCGTGATTCACGACGCGGCTCGGCCGTTCGCCAGCGCGGCGCTGATCGGACGGACGATTGCGGCGGCGGCGGAGAGCGGGGCGGCGCTCGCGGCGCTGCCGGCGCGCGACACGGTGAAACAGGGTGAGGGGGGCCTCGTGCGGGCGACGCTGCCGCGCGAGTCGATTTTCCTGGCGCAGACGCCGCAGGCGTTTCGCCGCGACGTGCTGCGCGACGCGCTGGCGCTCGGCGATCAGGGCGCCGACGCGACCGACGAAGCGGCGCTCGCGGAGCGCGCGGGTCACGCCGTGCGGCTCGTCGAGGGCGAAGCCTCGAACATCAAAATTACGACGGTCGACGATCTGAGAATCGCCGAGGCGCTACTGCGGAGTAATCCGCAATCCGACGTCCGCAATCCGCAATCCGCGCTGCCGGCGAGGACGGGCCGCGCCGGCATCGGCTACGACCTGCACCGGCTGGTCGAGGGCCGTCCGCTGATTCTCGGCGGCGTCACGATTCCGTTCGAGAAGGGGCTGCTCGGCCACTCCGATGCCGACGCCGTATGCCACGCGATCACCGATGCGATTCTCGGCGCGGCGGGAGCGGGCGACATCGGTCGTCATTTTCCGGATACCGACGCCGCGTGGAAGGACGCCTCGAGCATCGATCTGCTTCGGCGCGCGGCCGAGATCGCCGCCGAGCGCGGGCTCGAGGTTGGCAACGTGGACGCGTCGGTGATCGCGGAGCGCCCGAAGCTGGCGCCGTTCGTCGACGCGATGTGCGCGAACGTCGCGCGCGCGATCGGCATCCCGGCCGACCGCGTCAGCATCAAGGGAAAGACCAACGAGGGCGTCGGCGCCCTGGGCCGCGGCGAGGCCATTGCGGTCCATGCGATCGCACTGCTGAGGAAAAAACAGTAATGCAAAATGCAACATGGCACATGCAGGGGATGTGCTGCATTTTGCATTTTGCATTCTGCATTTCGTAGATCACCATGCGCGTCAGATTCGCACCAAGCCCAACCGGCAACCTGCACGTCGGCAACGCCCGCACGGCGCTGTTCAACTGGCTCCTCGCGCGCGGCAACGGCGGCACGTTCATCCTCCGCATCGAGGACACCGACGTCGAGCGATCGACGCTGGAGTCCGAGGCGGCGATTCTGCGCGACCTCAACTGGCTCGGCCTGACGTGGGACGAGGGGCCGGACGTCGGCGGCGGCCGGGGACCGTACCGGCAGTCGGAGCGTCTTAACCTGTACGCGTCCTACGCACAGGAACTGCTCGCCGCCGGCCACGCGTATCACTGCTTCTGTTCGATCGCGCAGCTCGACACGGAGCGCCAGAGCGCGCTGGCCGAGGGGCGCCCCGCGCGCTACGCCGGCACCTGCCGCCGGCTGACGCGCGAGCAGGCAGAGGCGCGCATCGCGGCGGGCGAGCGCGCGGCGATCCGTTTTCGCGTCCCCGAGGATCGCGACGTCGTTTTCGAGGACGTCGTCCGCGGCGACGTGCGATTCCAGACCGACGTCATCGGCGATCCGGTGATCGTCCGCGCTGACGGCAACCCTGCGTACAACTTCGCGGTGGTCGTCGACGATGCGCTGATGGAAGTGACGCACGTGGTGAGAGGCGAGGACCACATTTCGAACACGCCGCGCCAGCTGCTGCTGTACGAGGCGCTCGGCTTCACGCCGCCGGTTTTCGCGCATCTCGCGCTCGTGATGGGCCCGGACCACAGCCCGCTGTCGAAGCGCCACGGCGCGACGTCGGTCGCGGAGTTCCGCGCGAAGGGCTATCTGCCGGAGGCGCTCGTCAACTATCTCGCGCTGATCGGCTGGTCGCCGCGCGGCGCCGGTCCGGCGGGGCCGGTCGGCGACGACAAAGCGGAGCTGATGCCGATCGACGAACTCGCGCGCCGCTTCTCGCTCGAGCGTGTCGGGCACAGCGCGGGCGTGTTCGACGAGGAAAAGCTTGCGTGGGTCAACCGTCACTATCTGAAGCTGGCGGATCCGATCCGGGTCGCGGCGCTCGCGGTGCCGTTCTTCGCGGCCGCCGGCGTGCGGATGTCGCCGGACGCGCGCGGCCTCGAGTTCCTCGCGGCGGCGATGCCGATGGCGACGGCATCGGTCGATCGGCTGGATCAGGTGCCGTCGCGGCTCGCGCTGTTGTTCGATTACTCGCCGGCGGCGACGCTGGCCGACGAGCGCGTGCGGAACGAGATGCAGGAGGCGGGCGCGCAGTCGGTCGTGCGCGCGCTGGCCGAGCAGCTGGCGAATGCGCCGCGCCTCGATCGCGAGCGCTTTCGCACGGCGGCGAACGAGGTCAAGGCGCGGACGGGGCAGAAAGGGAAGGCGCTGTTCCATCCGATCCGCGTCGCGCTGACCGGACGCGCGGAGGGGCCGGAGCTCGACCTCGCGATTCCGGCGATCGATCGCGGCGCCGATCTGCCGCAGGGCGCGGGGATCCCGAAGGTTATCGGCTGCCGCGAGCGCGCCGCCGCCTTCATTCGGGCGCTTGCGTAATCACGATGACACGAAGAACACGAAGCGGCACGAAGCACAGCTGACGTGCGGCCGCACTAAGCAGAGAGTCGTTGCAAGCAAAGCCGAGCGCCGATCAGGCGCGAAGGCACGGGTCGTGGGGGTGGGGCCCCACGACAAAGTAAAAAAGACAGCATGCTGATCTACGGCATCAATCCCGTTCTCGAGGCGCTGCGCGCCGGACGCGTGAGCGCGATCCGCGTGTCGGCGCGCGCCGACGATCGCGTCGCCGGCATCCTGCGCCTCGCGGACGAGAAGGGCGTCGCCGTGCGGCGCGTCTCACCGGCCGATCTCGATCGCGCGTCGCGCGAAGGCAGCCATCAGGGCGTCGTCGCCGAGGTGCGTGATGCGGAGAGCCTGAGCGTCGAGGATCTCGTGATCGGCGCGAAGGGCGCGCCGCTCATCGTCGTGCTCGACGGGATTGAGGATCCGCACAACGTCGGCGCCATTCTGCGGACCGTGGACGCCGCCGGCGCCGACGGCGTCGTGCGTCGGCCGGCGCGGTCTCGCACGTGCGGATCGCCGACGTCGTCAACATCGCGCGCGCCATCGAATCGTTGAAGGACGCCGGCGTGTGGACGGTCGGGCTCGCCGGCGACGCGGAGAAGCCGTACGACACGATCGATTTCACGCTGCCGACGGCGATCGTGATCGGCGCGGAAGGGGTCGGAATGAGGCGCCTGGTGAGGGAGCGGTGTGACTGGGTCGTTTCGATCCCGATGGGGGGGCGGGTGGCCAGCCTGAACGCCTCGGTGGCGGCTGGAATTGTTCTATTTGAAGCAGTTAGGCAGCGTCGGACGACGAGCTCAGCACGCGATTGAGGTTGCCGACATTGCACGTCTGGCACAGGACGTGCTATAGTTCACCTTTTGTCTGGCTGGCGTAGCTCAGGCCGGTAGAGCAGCTGATTTGTAATCAGCAGGTCGGGGGTTCAAATCCCTTCGCCAGCTCCATCGAATGACCGCCGGGGAAGACGCGAAAGCAACGCATTCCAATTACAGACAGTTGGCGAGGTAGCGAAGCGGTCAAACGCAGCAGACTGTAAATCTGTCGCCCTAGTGGCTTCGAAGGTTCGAGTCCTTCCCTCGCCACCAGCCTTCGTCGCGCCGAAGCGTGCCGCCAGAAATCGGCGGCACGCGGAGGCGGACTTCGGCTCGGCAAGCCAAGCAGGTTGGAGTGGGCGGTAGTGGTGAACAGGCGGGCTGGCCCGCCGACTAGTCCACCGAAGCGCATGGGCGCGACGGTGGAAGCGCGAATCGAGAGTTCGCGCGTGAGCGCGAAGGCGGGAGTAACTCAGTGGTAGAGTCACAGCCTTCCAAGCTGTTGGTCGCGGGTTCGATCCCCGTCTCCCGCTCCAGCCTACGCTCGCAAGCGAGCTCCGGCTAGGCAGGCGTGTCGCGCCGAAGCGCGGCGCGCGAAGGCGGACGACTGAAGACTGACGACTGAAGACTAATTCGCCGATGTAGCTCAGTTGGCAGAGCGCGTCCTTGGTAAGGACGAGGTCTCCAGTTCGATCCTGGACATCGGCTCCAGAGCACGGATAACACGTCGACACGACACGAGGATCGGTGACATGGCCAAAGAAAAATTCGATCGAAGCAAACCGCACGTCAACGTCGGCACCATCGGACACATCGACCACGGCAAGACCACCCTCACCGCGGCGCTGACCAAGGTCTCCGCCGACAAGGGCTGGGCGAAATTCATTTCGTACGACGAAGTCGCCAAGGCCTCCGAGTCGCAGGGCCGCCGCGACGAGTCGAAGGTGATGACCATCGCGACGAGCCACGTCGAGTACTCGACCGCGAAGCGGCATTACGCGCACGTCGACTGCCCGGGCCACGCCGACTACATCAAGAACATGATTACCGGCGCCGCGCAGATGGACGGCGCCATCCTCGTGGTCAGCGCCGTCGACGGCCCGATGCCGCAGACGCGCGAGCACGTGCTGCTCGCGAAGCAGGTCAACGTGCCGTTCATGGTCGTCGCCCTCAACAAGGTCGACGCGATCGACGACCCCGAACTGCTCGACCTGGTCGAGCTCGAGGTGCGCGAGCTGCTGACGTCCTACGGCTTCCCCGGCAACGACATCCCGGTCGTCCGCATCTCGGCGCTCAAGGCGCTGCAGGGCGATGCCGAGGGTGTGGCCGGCGTGACGAAGCTGATGGAAGCCATCGACAGCTACATTCCGCTGCCGACGCGCGAAGTCGACAAGCCGTTCCTCATGCCGATTGAAGACGTGTTCTCGATCTCGGGCCGCGGCACCGTCGTCACCGGGCGCGTCGAGCGCGGGCGCGTGAAGGTCGGCGAGGAAATCGAGATCGTCGGGTTCAAGCCGACCGAGAAGCGGGTCGTCACCGGCGTCGAGATGTTCCGCAAGCTGCTCGATTCGGGCGAGGCGGGCGACAACATCGGCGTGCTCCTCCGCGGCGTGGAAAAAGACGACGTCGAACGCGGGCAGGTGCTGGCGAAGCCGGGCAGCATCAAGCCGCACACGAAGTTCAAGGGCACGGCCTACATCCTGTCGAAGGAAGAGGGCGGCCGCCACACGCCGTTCTTCAACGGCTACCGCCCGCAGTTCTACATCCGGACGACCGACGTCACCGGCACGCTGCACCTGCCGGAGGGCGTCGAGATGGTGATGCCGGGCGACAACACGGAGATCAGCGGCGAGTTGATGGCGCCCGTCGCGCTCGAAGCCGGCGCGCGCTTCGCGATTCGTGAAGGCGGCCGCACCGTCGGCGCCGGCACGGTCACGGACATCGTCGAGTAGGGGCTGGGGGCTGGGGACTGGTTATGAGAGACATCATCACGCTCGCGTGCCCCGACTGCAAGCGGCGCAACTACGCGACGACGAAGAACAAGAAGAAGACCACGGAGCGGCTCGAGATGAGCAAGTACTGCCGGTTCTGCCGGAAGCACACGGCTCATAAGGAATCGAAGTAATTTCGGATGGAGATAGGACAGTAGCTCAATTGGCAGAGCACCGGTCTCCAAAACCGGGGGTTGGGGGTTCGATTCCCTCCTGTCCTGCCAGTCTGGGAACGGAAGCTGGAACGTATGGCGGACAACACAACGTCGATGGATGCGGTCAGGGAAGCGGCCGGCGGGCGGATTGAGCGCTGGCGGCTGTTCCTGAGCGAGGTCCGCAACGAGCTGAAGCGGGTCACCTGGCCGTCGCAGAAGGAAGTGTACGCGACGACCGTCGTCGTGATCCTGACGTCGGTGTTCTTCGGGTTGTATCTCTTCGTGCTCGACTACGGCTTGAATCAGATCGTGACGGCGATCTTCCACAGGTTCGGTGCCACGTCATGACGGACGTCGCGACGAAGAACTGGTACATCGTCCACACGTACTCGGGGTTCGAGAAGAAGGTCGCCGAGTCGCTGCTCGAGCGCGTCAAGGCGTACGGGCTGCAGAGCGACATCGGCGAGGTGCTGATTCCGACCGAAGACGTCGTCGAAATGCGCGGCGGCAAGAAGGTCGTGACGGCGAAGCGGTTTTTCCCGGGCTACATCCTGGTCGAGATGCACATGTCCGACCACGCGTGGCACGTCGTGAAGAACACGCCGAAGGTCACGGGGTTTGTCGGCGCGGGCGCAAAGCCCACGCCGCTCAGTAAAGACGAAGTCGAGCAGATCCTCGATCAGGTGCGGACGGCGGCGGAGAAGCCGAAGCCGAAGTACATGTTCGAGAAGGGCGAGCAGGTGCGGATCAACGAAGGGCCGTTCACCAGCTTCAACGGCGTGGTCGACGAGGTGAACCTCGACAAGAACACGTTGAAGGTGATGGTGACGATCTTCGGCCGCGCGACGCCGGTCGAGCTCGATTTCCTGCAGGTTGAGAAAATCTAGTCATGAAAAAAGTTCAGGCGATGGTGAAGCTCCAGATTGCCGCCGGCAAGGCGACGCCGGCGCCGCCCGTCGGCACCGCGCTCGGTCCGCAGGGCGTCAACATCATGGACTTCTGCAAGAACTTCAACGCCAAGACGGCGAAGGACGAAGGGCTCATCATCCCCGTCGTCGTCACGGTGTATGCGGACCGGTCCTACAGCTTCATCACGAAGACGCCGCCCGCGGCGGTCCTGCTGAAGCGCGCGGCGAACATCGCCAAGGGATCGGCGGAGCCGAACAAGACGAAGGTCGGCACGGTCACCGTGAAGCAGGTGGAAGAGATCGCCAAGCTGAAGATGCCGGATCTGAACGCCGAGTCGCTTGAAGCGGCGGTCAGGACGGTGTCGGGAACAGCTCGCTCGATGGGACTCGACGTCATCGGATAGCTCGCTTTGTAAAGTGGGAGCGCTCGTCATCGAGCGCGTTTGGACCACGGGAGTAAGGAATGCGGAAGCACGGTAAGAAGTTCGCCGCTGCCCGCGCGCAGGTCGCCGTCGATCGGACCTATACGATCGAAGAGGCGGTCCCGCTCGTGCAGAAGGTCAAGTTCGCGAAATTCGACGAGACGGTGGATCTCTCGCTCCGTCTGGGCGTCGATCCCAAGCACGCCGATCAGATGGTGCGCGGCACGGTGGTGCTGCCGCACGGTCTCGGCAAGACCAAGCGCGTGTTGGCGATTGCGGGCGCGGAAAAGCAGAAGGAAGCCACGGAAGCCGGCGCCGACGTGGTCGGCGGCGAGGAGCTGGTCGAGAAGATCCAGGGCGGGTTCATGGACTTCGACGCGGTCGTCGCGACGCCGGACATGATGCGCGCCGTCGGCAAGCTCGGGAAGGTGCTCGGCCCGCGCGGCCTGATGCCGAATCCCAAGACCGGCACCGTCACCGCGGACATCAGCAAGGCCGTGAAGGAAATCAAAGCCGGCAAAGTGGAATTCCGCGTCGACAAGAGCGGCATCATCCACGCGCCGGTCGGCAAGATGTCGTTTGCGGCCGACTCGCTCGTCGCGAACGCGCACGCGCTGGTCGACAGCATCGTCAAGGCGAAGCCGTCGGCGTCCAAGGGCAAGTATCTGAAGAGCGTCACGCTGTCGTCGACGATGGGACCGGGCGTCCGCATCGACACGACGCACATCGACGTGGCGGTGAAACACTAATGGCTGTCACCAGAGCGGACAAAGAAACCGAGCTCGCGCAGATCGAAGCGGCGCTCAAAGGCTCGGAGAGCGCGATCCTCGTCGACTACAAGGGCATGAACGTTCCGCAGGTCACCGAACTGCGGCGTCAGCTCCGCCACGCGAAGGCCGGCTACAAGGTCGTGAAGAACACGATCGCCCGGCGCGCGCTGAAGGGCACCCGCTTCGCCTCCCTCGAGCAGTACTTCGCGGGGTCGACGGCGGTCGCCTACACCAAGAACGACCCGGTCGCGCTCGCCAAGACGCTGACCGCGTTCGTGAAGACGGCGCCGACGCTGACGATCAAGGCGGCGGTCGTCCAGGGGCGCGCGATCAAGCCGGCCGAGGTCAACGAGCTGGCGGCGCTGCCCGGCAAACCGGAACTGTACGCGACGCTGCTCGGCACGTTGAATGCGCCGATGGTCCAACTCGTCACGGTGCTCAGCGCCGTGCCGCGCGACCTGATGAACGTGCTGGCGGCCGCGGAGAAGAAGCGGTCAGAAGCCTCGTAATTAGGAATTAGGGATTAGCAATTAGGAATTCGGAACTCATTTTCGATTCTCAGGAGAACAGCAATGGCCGAAACGACGCAGCAGCAGGTGGTTGACTATATCAAGGGCATCAGCGTGCTCGAGCTGTCGCAGCTCGTGAAGACGCTCGAGTCCGAGCTCGGCGTGTCCGCGGCGGTGCCGATGGCGATGGCGGCGGGCGGCGGCGCGGCGGCGGGCGGCGGCGCGGCCGCGGCCGAAGAGAAGACCGAATTCACCGTGACGCTGACGGAAGTCGGCGGCAACAAGATCAACGTCATCAAGGTCGTCCGCGAAGTGACCAGCCTCGGTCTGAAGGAAGCGAAGGACCTCGTCGAGGGCGCGCCCAAGGCGGTCAAAGAGGGCGTGTCGAAGGACGACGCGGCGGCCATCAAGAAGAAGTTCGAGGAAGTCGGCGCGAAGGTCGAGATCAAGTAGCTCGGCGCTGCCGCCTCGCTACGGATCAGGGGCTAGGGGCTAGGGACTTGGGGCTGGTGTTTCCAGTCCCCAGTCCCAAGCCCCCAGTCCCATTTGAGCGCTCTGTTTTTCCTCGAGGTCTAACGAATGTACAGCCTTCCCAAGAACGTCTACCGCGAGCGCATCGACTTCTCGAAAATCAAGACGACGGTTCCGATCCCGAACCTGATTGAGATCCAGAAAAAGTCGTACGAGCGCTTCCTGCAGATGAATCGTCTGCCGAGCGAGCGCGAGGACGCCGGGCTTCAATCGGTCTTCAAGTCGGTGTTTCCGATCAGCGACTTCCGCGAGAACTCGTCGCTCGAGTTCATCGAGTATTCGATCGGCAACTGGGAATGCAAGTGCGGCAAGCTGGCGGGGCTCCACCACCTGCGCAAGCCCTGCAGCCAGTGCGGCGCCACGCTGATTGCCGACCCGTACGGCGATCGCGAAGTGCTCTGCGCGCGCTGCGGCAAGGCGAACCAGGCCCGCGGCGACGTCTGCGACATCTGCGGAAACACCGTCGCCCTGAAGCTGAAGTACGACGTCGACGAGTGCCAGGAGCGCGGCATGACGTACGCCGTGCCGCTCAAGGTGACGATCCGCCTCGTCGTCTGGAACAAGGACCCGGAGACGGGCGTCAAGACGATCCGCGACATCAAGGAGCAGGAGGTCTACTTCGGCGACATCCCGCTGATGACGGAGAACGGGACGTTCATCATCAACGGCACCGAGCGCGTCATCGTGTCGCAGCTCCACCGGTCGCCGGGCGCGTTCTTCCACTCCGAGGACAAGACGCTCTACGTCGCGCAGATCATCCCGTACCGCGGATCGTGGGTGGAGTTCGAGTACGACAGCAAGAACCTCCTCTACGTCCGCATCGACCGCAAGCGGAAGTTCCTGGCGTCGGTGTTCCTGCGCGCGCTCGGCCTGCGCGGCTCGGACGAGATCATCCGGACCTTCTACACGGTCGACAAGCTCCAGGTGAAGGACGGCTCGCTCGTGTGGGCGGTCGCCGACAGCCTCGTCGGCCTCCGCGCGGCGAAGGACATCGTCGTCCCCGGCGAGAACTTCACCGTGCAGCAGGGCAAGAAGATCACGAAGAACGCCGTCGAGGCGCTGAAGAAGGCGCGCGTCGAGTTCGTCGAGATCTCGGACGCCGAGCTCGAAGGCGCCTACGCGGCGGCCGACGTCGTCGATCCGTCCACCGGCGAGGTGATCCTCGAGGCGAACGAAGAGCTGACGCCGCGCGTCATCTCGATGGCGCAGGAAAAGAACGTCGACCGCATCGACGTCTTCTTCCCCGAGCGCGACGACGTCGGGTCGATCATCGGCCAGACGCTGAAGAAGGATCCGATCCACACGCACGAGGAAGCGCTGATCGAGATCTACCGCCGCCTGCGGCCCGGCGATCCGCCGACGCTCGACAGCTCGCGGTCGCTCTTCGAGAACATGTTCTTCAACCCGCAGAAGTACGACTTCTCGCGCGTCGGCCGGTTGAAGCTCAACACGAAGCTGCTGCTCAACACGCCGCTCGACGAGAAGATTCTGCATCCGCAGGATTTCTACGAGGTCATCAAGTTCCTGCTCAAGCTGCGCAAGAACCCGGCCGGCGTGGACGACATCGACCACCTGGGCAACCGCCGCGTCCGTTCCGTGGGCGAGCTCCTCGAGAACCAGTTCCGCATCGGACTGGTCCGCATGGAGCGCGCCATCAAGGAAAAGATGTCGGTGTACCAGGAAATGGCGACGGCGATGCCGCACGACCTGATCAACGCGAAGCCGGTCATGGCCGCGATTCGCGAGTTCTTCGGGTCGTCGCAGCTCTCGCAGTTCATGGACCAGACCAACCCGCTCTCCGAGATCACGCACAAGCGGCGTCTCTCGGCGCTCGGGCCGGGCGGCCTGTCGCGCGAGCGCGCGGGCTTCGAAGTCCGCGACGTCCACCCGACGCACTACGGGCGCATCTGCCCGATTGAGACGCCGGAAGGCCCGAACATCGGCCTGATCTCGTCGCTGTCGTGCTACGCGCGCATCAACGAGTTCGGCTTCATCGAGTCGCCGTACCGGAAGGTGAAGGACGGGCGCGTCACCGACTACGTGATCATCATCAACGCGGCCGGCTCGAAGTACAAGGCGGGCGAAGTCGTCGAGGCCGACGAACTGGTCGACTCGCAGGGGCGGTCGAAGAAGAAGGGCGTCGAGTTCGAGCCGTATTCCTTCTACCTGTCCGCGTGGGAAGAGGATCAGTACATCGTCGCGCAGGCGAATGCGACGGTGGACGAGGACGGCAACCTGACGCAGGACCGGGTGAACGCGCGCCAGGCGGGCAACTTCATCCTGTCGCCCAAGGCGAACGTGCAGTTCATCGACGTCTCGCCGAAGCAGCTCGTGTCGGTCGCCGCGTCGCTCATTCCGTTCCTGGAAAACGACGACGCGAACCGCGCCCTGATGGGTTCGAACATGCAGCGCCAGGCCGTGCCGCTGCTCCGCGCGCGGGCGCCGTTTGTCGGCACCGGCATGGAGTACATCACGGCGAGAGACTCGGGCGCCGTCATCGTGGCGCGCCGCTCGGGCGTCGTCGACTTCGTGGACAGCCAGCGCATCGTCGTCCGTGTCGAGAGCGAGACGGAAGACGGCAAGGAGATGGGCGCTGACATCTACAACATGACGAAGTTCAAGCGCTCGAACCAGAACACGTGCATCAACCAGAAGCCGATCGTCCGGGTCGGCCAGAAGGTGCACAAGGGGCAGGTGATGGGCGACGGGCCCTGCACCGAGCTCGGTGAGCTGGCGCTCGGCCGCAACGTGCTCGTCGCGTTCATGCCGTGGCGCGGGTACAACTTCGAGGACGCGATCCTCGTCTCCGAAAAGATGGTGAAGGACGACTACTACACGTCCATCCACATCGAGGAGTTCGAGATCGAGGCGCGCGACACGAAGCTCGGCCCCGAGGAAATCACCCGGGACATCCCGAACGTCTCGGAAGGGTTCCTCAAGGACCTCGACGAGAGCGGCATCATCCGCATCGGCGCCTACGTCAAGCCGGGCGACATCCTCGTGGGCAAGGTCACGCCGAAGGGCGAGACGCAGCTCACGCCGGAAGAGAAGCTGCTCCGCGCGATCTTCGGCGAGAAGGCCGGCGACGTCCGCGACGCGTCGCTCATCTGCCCGCCGGGCATCGAAGGCATCATCGTCGGCGTCAAGATCTTCTCCCGCAAGGGCATCGAGAAAGACGATCGAGCCAAGGCGATCGAGCAGGAAGAGCTCGACATGATGGAGAAGAACCTGCAGGACGAGGTCCGCATTCTTCACGACGAAGTGAAGAAGCGCGTGATGCTCATGCTGCGGGGCCAGGAGCTCCGGTCCGATCTGTTCGACGAATACGGCCGCGAGCGGCTGCTCAAGAAGGGCACGGTCCTCACGCAGGAAGTCCTGCAGGAGATGGCGTACTCGACGATGGTCCGCCTGAAGATCGCGACCGACGACGCGCATCTCGAAGACGAACTGCGCGATCTCGAGGAGCGCACCGAGCGCCAGGTCGAGGTCATCAAGAACGTCTTCGAGGAGAAGAAAGAGAAGATCCGCCGCGGCGACGAGCTGCCGCCCGGCGTCATCAAGCTCGTGAAGGTCTACGTCGCGATGAAGCGCAAGCTGTCGGTCGGCGACAAGATGGCCGGCCGCCACGGCAACAAGGGCGTCATCGCGCGCATCCTCCCCGAGGAGGACATGCCGTACCTGCCGGACGGCACGCCGGTGGAAATCGTGCTCAACCCGCTCGGCGTTCCGTCGCGTATGAACGTCGGTCAGATTCTCGAAACCCATCTCGGGTGGGCCGCGCACGCGCTCGGCCTCTACTTCGCGACGCCGGTCTTCGACGGCGCGACCGAGCTGGAGATCAAGAACTGGCTGGACCGCGCGGGCCTGCCGAAGGGCGGCAAGACGAAGCTGTACGACGGCATGACCGGCGACGGCTTCGAGCAGGACGTGACCGTCGGCTTCATCTACATGCTGAAGCTCTCGCACCTGGTCGACGACAAGATCCACGCGAGGTCGATCGGGCCGTACTCACTGATCACGCAACAGCCGCTCGGCGGCAAGGCGCAGTTCGGCGGGCAGCGGTTCGGAGAAATGGAAGTCTGGGCGCTCGAGGCCTACGGGTCGGCGCACATTCTCCAGGAGCTCCTTACCGCGAAGTCCGACGATGTGACGGGGCGCGCGAAGATTTATGAAGCGATCGTCAAGGGCGACGCATCCTTCACCGCGGGCCTCCCGGAATCGTTCAACGTGCTCATCCGCGAGCTCCAGTCGCTGTGTCTGGACGTCGAGCTGATGAAGACGAAGAAGAAACCGGCCGAGGTCGCCCCCCAGCCTGAATTGGAAGAGGTGTAACGAATGAGACCGAGTTTTCACGAGCGCGCGTCGCTGACGAGCGACTTCGATGCAATTCGGATCAGCCTCGCCTCGCCCGACAAGATCCTGTCGTGGTCCCATGGCGAGGTGACGAAGCCGGAAACGATCAACTACCGCACGTTCAAGCCTGAACGCGACGGATTGTTCTGCGCGAAGATTTTCGGACCGATCACCGACTGGGAGTGTCTCTGCGGCAAGTACAAGCGGATGAAGCACCGCGGCGTCATCTGCGACAAGTGCGGCGTCGAGGTCACGCAGGCCAAGGTGCGCCGCGAGCGCCTGGGCCACATCACGCTGGCCACGCCGGTCAGCCATGTGTGGTTCTTCAAGGGGCTGCCGAGCCGCATCGGCCACCTGCTGGACATCTCGCTGCGCGATCTCGAGCGCGTCCTCTACTTCGAGGCCTACGTCGTCGTCGATCCGGGCGAGACGGAGCTGAAGCAGAACCAGCTGCTCAACGAGGAGCTGTTCCGCAAGGCGCGTGAAGAGCACGGCCCGCGGTTCCGCGCGCAGATGGGCGCGGAAGCGATCAAGGAGCTCCTGAAGCGCGTCAACGTCGAGAAGCTCGCCGTCGAGCTCCGCGACAAGATGCGCACCGAGGCGTCGGCGCAGAAGAAGCTGAAGTACGCGAAGCGCCTCAAGGTCGTCGACTCGTTCCGCAAGTCGAGCAACCGTCCGGAGTGGATGATCCTCGACGTGATCCCGGTGATTCCGCCGGAACTGCGTCCGCTCGTGCCGCTCGACGGCGGCCGCTTCGCGACGTCGGATTTGAACGATCTCTATCGCCGCGTCATCAACCGCAACAACCGGTTGAAGAAGCTGATGGAGCTGAAGGCGCCGGACGTCATCATCCGGAACGAAAAGCGCATGCTCCAGGAAGCCGTGGACGCGCTGTTCGACAACGGCCGCCGCGGCCGCGTGCTGCGCGGCGCGAACAACCGACCGCTGAAGTCGCTGTCCGACACCCTCAAGGGCAAGCAGGGGCGCTTCCGTCAGAACCTGCTCGGCAAGCGCGTCGACTACTCCGGCCGTTCGGTCATCGTCGTCGGCCCCGAGCTGAAGCTGCACCAGTGCGGGCTGCCGAAGAAGATGGCGCTCGAGCTGTTCAAGCCGTTCATCTACAACAAGCTCGAGGAGCGCGGTCTCGTCGCCACGATCAAGCAGGCGAAGGAGATGGTCGAACTCCAGCGGCCTGAAGTGTGGGACGTGCTCGAGGAAGTGATTCGCGAGCATCCCGTCCTGCTCAACCGCGCGCCGACGCTGCATCGCCTGGGCATCCAGGCGTTCGAGCCGGTGCTCGTCGAGGGCAAGGCGATCCGCATCCACCCGCTCGTCTGCACGGCGTTCAACGCCGACTTCGACGGCGACCAGATGGCGGTTCACATCCCGCTCTCGCCCGAAGCGCAGATCGAAGCGTCGGTGCTGATGCTGTCGTCGAACAACATCCTCTCGCCGGCGCACGGCGCCCCGATCGCGATTCCGTCGCAGGACATCGTGCTCGGCTGCTACTACCTGACGAAGGCGAAGAACGGCGCGAAGGGCGAAGGCCGCGCGTTCGGCAACCCGGACGACGTGATGCTGGCGCTCGAAGCGGGGGAGCTCGAAACGCTCTCGCCGATCCGGCTGCGCTACACGGGTGATCTCCAGGATCTGAGCGCCGCGCGCGACGATCAGGACGTCCTGCACACCGAAGTGCAGCACGTGCACATGAAGATCATCAACACGACGGTCGGCCGCGTCATCCTGAACCAGTCGATTCCGCACGAGATGCCGTTCATCAACGGTCTGTTGAAGAAGAAGGGCCTGCAGCAGCTGGTGCAGTCCTGCTATCTGAAGTTCGGACTCGAGAAGACGGTCGAGATGCTGGACTCGCTCAAGAACCTCGGCTTCGCCTACGCGACGCGGTCGGGCCTGTCGATCGGCATCGACGACCTGATCATCCCGAAGGAGAAGGCGCCGCTGGTCGAAACGGCGCGCCAGGAAGTCATCAAGGTCGAGTCGCAGTATCTCGAAGGCGCGATCACCAACGGCGAGCGCTACAACAAGGTCATCGCCATCTGGTCGGAAGCGACCGAAGACATCGCGAACGCGATGTTCAGCGAGATGGAGCAGATGGACAAGGAAGGCCGGCAGTTCAACCCGGTCTTCATCATGGCCGACTCGGGCGCCCGCGGATCCAAGCAGCAGATCCGCCAGCTCGCCGGGATGCGCGGCCTGATGGCCAAGCCGTCCGGCGAAATCATCGAGACGCCGATCACGTCGAACTTCCGTGAAGGCCTCACGGTGCTGCAGTACTTCATCTCGACGCACGGCGCGCGCAAGGGTCTCGCCGACACGGCGCTCAAGACGGCGGACTCGGGCTACCTCACGCGCCGTCTCGTGGACGTCGCGCAGGACGTCATCATCCACGAGCCGGATTGCGGCACCGTGGACGGCATCGAGGCGCGGGCGATCGTCGAAAGCGGCGAGATCATCGAACCGCTGCGCGACCGCATCATCGGCCGCACGACGCTGGAGCGCATCACGGATCCGTTCACGGGCGAAACGATCGTCGAAGTGAACGAGATCATGGACGAGGAAACCTCGTCGGCGATCCAGGACGCGGGCATCGAGAAGGTGAAGATCCGGTCGGTGCTCACGTGCACGTCGCGCCGCGGCGTCTGCGCGAAGTGCTACGGCCGCGACCTCGCCACCGGCAAGATGGTCGAGCTCGGTCAGGCCGTCGGCGTCATCGCGGCGCAGTCCATCGGCGAGCCCGGCACGCAGCTGACCATGCGCACGTTCCACATCGGCGGCACCGCGTCGCGTATTCAGGAGCAGTCGACGCTCGAAGCGCGCAACGCCGGCACGGCCCGGTTCGAGGGGCTGCAGGCGGTGCAGGCGAAGGACGGCAACCTCGTCGTCATGAACCGGAGCGGTTCGCTCGTCGTGCAGGACGCGAAGGGGCGCGATCGCGAGCGCTACCCGATCGTCTACGGGGCGCGCCTGAAGGTGAAGGAAGGCCAGGCGGTCGAACAGGGCCAGGTGCTCGTCGAGTGGGATCCGTACACGTTCTCGATCCTCACCGAGGAGCCCGGCCAGATTCGCTTCAAGGACATTCTCGAAGGCATCACGGTGCACGAGGAAGTCGATGAAGTCACGGGCCTGTCGCGCCTCATCATCGTCGATTCGCCGGACGAGAAGAAGCAGCCGGCGATGGAAATCAAGGCGAAGGACGGGCGCGTGCTGCGCAAGTACCAGATGCCGTCGCACGCACACTTGATGGTGCAGGACGGCGAGATGGTCTCGGCCGGCGACATCCTCGCGAAGATTCCGCGCGAGACGACGAAGACCAAGGACATCACGGGCGGTCTGCCGCGCGTGGTCGAGCTGTTCGAAGCGCGCAAGCCGCGCGAGACGGCGGTCATCTCGGAAATCGACGGCATCGTGAAGCACGGCGGCATCGTCAAGGGGCAGAGAAAAATTATTGTTGTCCCCGACGAGCCCGGCGCGGAGCCGCGCGAATACTCGCTGCCACGCGGTGTTCACGTGAACGTGCAGGAAGGCGAGCGCGTCCGGGCGGGCGAGCCGCTGATGGACGGGCCGAGCAATCCGCACGACATCCTGAACGTGCTTGGCGAGAAGGCGCTGCAGGCGTACCTCGTCAACGAAATTCAGGAGGTCTACCGGCTGCAGGGCGTGAACATCAACGACAAGCACATCGAGACGATCGCGCGTCAGATGATGCGGTGGGTGAAGATCGAGGACGTCGGCGACACGGAATTCCTCGTCGACGAGCAGACCGACAAGTTCCGGTTCCTCGAGGAGAACGAGCGCGTGATCGCCGCGGGCGGACGTCCGGCGCAGGGCCGGCCGCTGCTGCTCGGCATCACGAAGGCGTCGCTCTCGACCGACTCGTTCATCTCAGCGGCGTCGTTCCAGGAAACGACGCGCGTGCTGACCGAGGCGTCGATTTCCGGCAAGGTCGATCATCTGCGCGGCCTGAAGGAAAACGTCACCATGGGCCGGCTGATTCCGGCGGGCACCGGATTCGAGTACTACCGGCACGTGCGGATCCCGGCGGACGAACCGCCGCCGCCGCCGGCGCTGCCGCAGCCGAGCGACGACGAGCTGGAGCTCGAACGCGACATGGAGTATTTCGTCGAACCCGAGGACGCGGTCGCGCCGCGGACGGGGGATCTCGGGGAATAGTCTCCAGTCGTCAGTCTCCAGTCAGTCTGATCTGTGTAGGGGCCGAGCTTGCTCGGCCCTTTTTTTGTACCGACGACGATCGCCGCACCGCATCCGGACGGTGAGTGAACTCGGCATGCGTTGCCCGCGCCGGTAGTGCAGTTTTCAGTTCCATGTCGCGGTTGAAGTGCTTGGGTGCTTTGGTTCTGAGGTGCCTCGGTGCGCCCAAGCACCTGGGACCCAAGCACCGATGCACCCACCCGGAGGGTGACAGCCGCTACGCGGGCGCGAATACGCTCTACCCACAATCGAGTCCCGGATATCTGGCCGCGCGCCCGCATCCGTTCTCTGTAATGAGCGGCCTGGCAATTCCGGCTGCGTTGAAGTCCCTTGTCCTCCGCGCTACACTGCGACCGCGAATGTGAGATAGGACTGTCGAGTTCTTTGAAAATTCTCGTTAGCCACACAGCAGACTTGGAGTCTGAATGCCGTTTCAGGCGATCGCAGTACTTTCTGGAAATCGACAGAAGACAATCCCGAATAGGTCCGAGGAGCAGCTCCTTTCTGAGGTGGTCTTGCCCTTCGTAGCGAACGGCATCATCACGGCGAAGTGGGGCAAGAAGAAACAGTCGTACCAAGTTCTGGAGCTGCGTGTTTTCGAAACCACCACGGCATGGGACAAGCGCACCGGGCCGCTTGGCGACCTGCTCAAGAGGAAGAGGAATCAATTCCGTCGGTTGAGGCTCGTGCGAAAACCCTTCTCGGGCAGAATAGTCCGCGCGTGTTTGTCATCATGCCGATTCAGGGCGAGAAGCACGGATCCCAGGAGAATCAGCGCGTCTACCGCGAGTACGATGAACGATTCGAGGCGATCGAGTCCGCACCCGCTTGAGGATCTAGTCGGCCGGATTAAGAAGGAAATTCGTGATGCCGCCTTCGTTGTAGCGGACCTCACTGACGAACGACAGTCGTGCTATTTCGAGGCTGGGTACGCGGAGGCGCTGCCTCGTCCCATTCTTTACGTTGCGAGCAAGCAGAGCGTGCTCAAGCCTGGAACAGCCACGAAAATCCATTTCGATATTCATCTGAACGTTCAGTTCTTCACAAATCACAAGGAACTGAAAGACAAGTTGGCCGAGGCGATCACGAAGAACAGGAAACGGCTCTTCAACGAGTCCGTCGAAGTGTGATGGTTGACTTCTGGATGGCCGAATGGGGCGTCTATCGCTATCGCTGTGAGATCGGCACGACCACGCTGGGCCTCGCACGAACCGGGAGCGCGCCTGCCTGGATGATCGGGTTCGCGCGGCCAGGCGGGTAGACTGGGGATCTCGGCGATGCCCGACGCGCTCGTCGGCCATTCTTGGATTACCGGTGTCTAACTCGATGATAGGTCGATGACCAGCCGCAGCCTTACCGTCGTGCTGGCGATTCTTGGCATCGAGATCGCCTTGGGCGCAGGGTGCATCCATCGCCACGCCGTCCTGCCGTCAAGGCGCACGATCATATCCACATACAGGTTGTGGGATGGAATGGGTCCCCCCAATACGGATCCGCAGTTTGCGCGCTTCGAGTGCATCGGGACTCTGACCATCTCCAACCTGGACGTGAGCTTCGAACCTGGCGACTCTCCGACATGTTCGTCGCCCATGCATCAGCGGACGAAGGGAAGTATCCCCTACGACCAGCTTGGCGAAATCCGCGTGACGAAGCGCCCTGAACTGTTGGTCTTCAAGAAGGGACAGGTCCCTCCAGCCTTGAGAGTAACCGACTGGAAGGGAGCCGAGCAATTTCAGCACGTTGTCGCGGACCTTAAAGGTACGTTCGAAGCCTGGAAGTTGCGTCGAAGTCCGGCGCCGAGACAGCTCGCGAGTGAATTAGAGTCGAAAGCCCACAGGTGACCGGACCTCCTCGACGAGCTAGGATCGCGAGTCGATATGGACTCCCAACCGCGCACGTTACAAGATCAGCGGCCTGATCCATTGCGGCTGAAGTACGAAGCGGCGAGAAAACGCTTTCTGAAGGATCAGAACGATCCGGAGAGATTCAGCGAGCTTCGCGCCGACATCGGGAAACTGATTGATTACCTCCACGCGCTTATTCTCAAGCTCGATTCTGCTTCTGCTGGGAGCATGGTCCGGCAAAAGCCGCAGACTACGGTAATCCTGCTACCGGGAGAGGCGCCCACAGACGTCTCCTGAACGGGTGGCTGCACTTCAGACAGCGAGCACACGCGGGTGGCCGCGAACGGGCGCCCGCTCGGGCGCGGAGCCGAGAGCCGTCACAAGTGGACTTCGGCGAGCACCCGAGTGGGCTGTTCGCGGACAGGACCCGCCACGCTGGAAGATGGTTATCGCGGATCCTGTTTGAAGATTTTGCCATCGTGCATCACGAAGCGGACGTTCCCGAGCGCCTTGACGTCCTTCAGCGGATCGCCGCTGACGGCAATCACGTCCGCGAATGCGCCCGGCGCGACGACGCCGAGCTCGCCCTTCATGTCGAGCAGCTCAGCGGCGCGTGACGTCGCCGCCTGAATCGCACCCATCGGCGTCAGCCCGAACTGGACCAGCAGCGGAAACTCCTGCGCGATCGGCTCGGTCCACTCGATGCCGCCCATATCGGTCCCGAACGCGATCTTGACGCCCGCTTTCACCGCCTTCTGCACCGATGCGCCGTGGACGTCGGCGCGCTTGCGGTCGCGCTTGCCCTCGGGTGTGTTCTCCGGCGACCAGTCCTTGTAGTAAGGCGCGAGCGTCGGCACATACCACGTGCCCTGCTTCACCATCTGCGCGATCTGCGCGTCGGTGATCTCCAGGCCGTGCTCGATCGAGTCGCACCCGCCGTCGAGCGCGCGCTGGAGGCCGATTCCGTTGTACGCGTGGCACGCGACCTTGCGCTGCCACCCGTGCACCTCGTCGACGATTGCCTTCAGCTCCTCGACCGTCAGCGTCGGCTGCGAGACGAGGTTGCCGTCCTTGCCGATCCACGAGCGGTGGGTCATGTACACCTTGACCCAGTCCGCCCCGTGTTCGAGCTGCTGCCGCGCGGCCTTCCGCGCCTCGACCGGGCCGTCGATGATCTGCGCGCCCTTCGGCATGTCCAGCTCCGGCGCGTACCCCTCCAGGTTGTATCCGCCCGTCGTCGAAATCGCGCGCGTGGAGACGAACAGCCGCGGCCCCGGAATGGTCCCCTCGGCGATCGCCTGTTTGATCTCGACGTCGCCGTAGCCCGCGCCCTCGGTCTCCACGTCGCGCAGCGTGGTGAAGCCCTGTTCGAGCGCGCGCCGGCAGGCGAACGTCGCCCGCGCGGCGCGGAGGGCGATCCCTGCCTTCAGGATATTGGCGTCGTAGCCGCCTTTGTCGGGATTCTCTCCCCAAAGAAAAATATGGGTGTGGGCGTCGATCATTCCTGGCAGGACGGTCGCGTCCGAGAGATCGACGATCTTCGCGCTGGGCGGAACCGCGGTGGACGCGTCGGCCACGCGCTCGATGCGATCACCGCGGACGAAGATCAGCTGATTGCGCCGCGCGCCGTCGGCTGCGCCGTCGATGAGTGTCCCGGCACGGATGACGGTCAGTGGAGCGGCGGCGTCGCTCGCGGGCCGCTGGCTGCCGAGTGGCGATAACGCGACGACGAATGCCGCGGCGAGAATCCAGTTGCTGCGCATCGGACCTCCTGTAGTCGGCGGAACGTTATCACGAACCGCGCAGCTGGCTGTGATATACAATCCGCAACCCGATCATTGGAGGAGCGGCGATGCGCACCACTGGAGAACTGCTGTTCATTCTTCTCACCGTCGGGATCGTCTATGGGATTCCGATCGCCTTCGCTTCATGGGTGCTGGTCACGCTGCGCCGGATCCGGGATGCGCAGGACGCGATGCGCAAGCAACTCGCCGCAATAGAGCGCTCGCTCGGGTCAGCGTAAGCGCAGAGGTGCTGTCCTTCATCATCCCGGCGCACAACGAGGAACGCTACCTCGACGCGACCCTCACTGCCATTCGCGCGGCCGCGGCCGCCGCCGGGAAGCCGTTCGAGTTGATCGTCGTGGACGATGGGTCGCTCGATGCGACGGCGAGCGTCGCCCGCACCCACGGCGCAACCGTGGTCCCAGTCAACGTGCGCCACATCGCCGCGGCGCGGAACGCGGGCGCTCGCGCGTCACGCGGCGATGTGCTGATCTTCGTCGACGCAGACACCTTGCTGCCCGCCGCAACGCTTGCCGCCGCGCTCGACGCCCTCGCCCAGGGCGCAGCCGGCGGCGGAGCCCGGGTGCAGATGGAAGCCAGCGCGCCAGGCTGGGTCCATCGCGTCTGGGGAATCGTGTCGTTGATGAACTGGCTGCGGCTGGCGGCCGGCTGCTTCATGTTCATGCGGCGGGACGCGTTCGAGGCGGTCGGCGGCTACGACGAGCGCATCTTCTATGGCGAGGAGGTCTTCCTGTCGCGCGCGCTCAGGGCGCGGGGCACGTTTGTGATCGTGCGCCCCACGGTGATCACCTCGTCCCGCAAGTTCGAGCACCTGTCGCTGTGGCGGGTCGTGAAGATGATGGTGCCCTTGATGTCCTGGTCCGCTATGAAGCGCCGTCAGGACTGGTGGTACGGCCGGCAACGCGACGTCGGCGCGGATGGCGACAATGACAAGTGAAGGCATCCGTCCGCCTTCCGGGCGGCGCCGTACGATCATGATCGCCGCCGCCGTACTTCTGGTCGCGATCGTCGGAGTCTCCGGCGGATGCGGGGCACATCGGCGGCCTCCCGCGCTGACGGCCGAGGAGCGCGCGCTGCTGGACGAGCCGCCCCTGCCGTTCTCGCTGTCCATCGTCCCGTGGGACGCGGCGACGGCCGCGAGAAAAGGCGCGAACCCCGAAGCGTATGCGGAGATCCTGGCGAATCTCGCAATTCCGAGCGGTGCCTTTCGCGAGATCCGACGCGAGCAGACGCCTGGCCCGCAGGCGGATCTCGCCGGCATGTCCACGGGCGTGTACTGCAACACGGCGGTGATCCCGCTGTTCACCATCCTGTCCCTCGGGATCGTTCCGACCACGTGGGAGGAAACCGACTGCGAAGGGATGACGCTGCGCGCGGCAAGGATCCGATCCAATGGATCCGTGCAGGTGGATGTTCGTTACAAGGGGCGCGCGATTATGGGCTGGGCAGCGGTTTTCATTGGAGCTTTGCCCGGTTGGGCCTACGGCGACGTCCGCGGCGACTCGCGCTACAGGGAGCGATTTCGGCTCGAGGTAATTCGACACCGGCGCGAGATTGAACAATTGGCCGGACCGCGCTGAGCGGGGCTTGCTCTAAAATGTGTCTCGCATGCTGAAAACCCGGAGCGCCGTGGTCCTGATGGCCGCCCTCGCGGCGACGGTCCGCATGTCGGCAGGCCAGCTCCTGCCGGAGCCGAATGCCTGGAAGATCGATCCGGCCCATTCGGGCGCGAGCTTCGCGGTGCGGCACCTGATGATCTCGACCGTCCGCGGCAAGCTCGGGCCGGTCACTGGTGCGGTGTGGTACGACGGCGCGAACGTTGCGGGCATCCGCGCCGAGGCGTCGATCGACGTGTCGAAGGTGAACACCGGCGAAGACGCGCGCGACAACGACCTGCGCGGCGCTGACTTCTTCGACGTCCGCAGATTTCCAGCGATCAAATTCAAGTCCAAGCGCGCCGTACCTGGCGCGGACGGTCATTTCTCGCTGGTCGGCGATCTCACAATCCGCGACGTGACGAAGGAAGTCACGCTCGATGTCGAGGGTCCGTCGCCGATCCTCAAGACGCAGCGCGAGCAGCGGACGGTGGCGGCCGCGACCGTCACGATCAACCGATTCGACTACGGGTTGAAATGGAATCAGCTCGTCGAAACCGGCGGCGCGGTCGTCGGCCCCGACGTGAAGGTGACGATCGATCTCGAAGTCATTCGCTAGGACACACACCATGAAAACATCGAACGTGCGTTTCGTGCCGATCGTCGCGATGGTCGTGATGCTGCTCGTGGCCGATGCGTGGGCGACGTGCGGAGGCGGAGGCGGCGGCGGCACCGGCGGCATGGGAGGCGGCAGCGCGATGGGCTCAGACGTCGTCTATCAGGTGCCGTGGAAGAACATCCACCTCGAGGATCCGCTGCCGAAGGGCGGCCTCATCGTGTACTGGTTCCCGGCGTCGCAGATCGAGCTCGAGAAATCGAGCCTGCGGAATTCGCGCACGCTGTCGATCTACGCGACGCAGTGCGTGACGCTCGGCGTGTCGCCGTCGGAAAGCCCGCTCGGGCAGAAGCTGCTCGTCGACGAGAAGCTACCCATCGCCGTGCTCGCGGACACCGACGGCAAGGTCATCGGCAAGGCGCAGGGCGACAAGGACGGATTCCTTCGCGTCGGCCAGGTCGAGAAGATGGTCGACACGGAAGTGAAGCAGCGCGAGACCGCCGTCAAGGAAGCGGCCAAGGCCGCGAAGGACAGCGCGAAGCGCGGCGACAAGGACGACGCGATCGCGAAGTTCAAGAGCGTGCTCGATCAGCGCTGCCTGTTTCCGCGGCAGGCGAAGGATGCGGCCGGCGAGCTGAAGAAGCTCGGCATCGCGGAGTCCGGGCAGTTCCCCGATCCGCCGAACCCGGATCCGGCGCTCGGCGCGCGCGTCGAGAAGGCGCTGCAGCAGGGACTGATGGCGGAGAACATGGCGAAGTATCCGGAGGCCGAGCGGCTGTACTCGGCCGCGAACCGGATGGATCCCGCGGATCCTGTGCCGCTGCGGTATCTCGGCCGAGTA
>Ga0193726_1000745_pt1 | contig 30590 bp, 35 predicted proteins | sample H2c1metaG_FD_144928 | JGI IMG/M metagenome (GOLD analysis project Ga0193726, IMG submission 144928) | Soil microbial communities from a riparian zone of the East river system, Colorado, United States - H2c1 | ecosystem: Environmental > Terrestrial > Soil > Riparian zone | place: USA: East River... | reverse complement strand
CACCGCGTTTCCGTCGGCGGGAGGCGAGTACCACTTTCTCGGCCGCGCCTTCGGCCGTTCGCTCGCCTTTCTCTACGGCTGGGCGCGCATGACGGTGATCGTCGCGGGCTCGATCGCCGTGTTCGCGTATCTTTTCGGCGACTACATGTCGCGCGTGTTCAACCTGGGTCCGCATTCGTCCGCGCTCTGGGCGGGGTTCGTGGTCCTCGCGCTCACCGTCATCAACTATCTCGGCATCCGCGAAGGAAAACTCACGCAGAATTTCTTCACGGTCCTCGAGTGCGGCGGGCTGGTGCTGATCGTGGTCGCGGGGCTCGCGTTCGCTCCCGCTCCCGTGCCGGCTTCGGCCGCCGCAGCGGGCGGCGCACCCTGGTACATGGGGGCGGGAATCGGCTCGGCGATGGTGTTCGTGCTTTTCACTTACGGCGGCTGGAACGACGCCGCCTACATCTCGGCGGAAGTGCGCAATCCCGAGCGCAACATGGTGTGGGCGCTGCTCCTCTCGATCGGCATCGTGACGCTGCTCTACGTGCTGGTCAACGTGGCGTATCTGAAGGGCCTCGGCTACGAGGCCATGACGCGCTCGGACGCGGTGGCGGCGGATTTGTTGAAGCGCGTCTGGGGCTCGGGCGGCGAGAAAGTCATCTCGATCATGATCGCGATCGCCGCGCTCACCTCGGTGAACGGCTCGATGATCGTCGGCGCGCGCTCCAACTACGCGCTCGGCCGCGACTGGCCGATGTTCCGCTTCCTCGCGCGCTGGGACGAGGCGAGCGGCTCGCCGCGCACCGCCATGCTGGTGCAGGGCGCGGTCGCCTTCGTCCTGGTCGTGTTCGGCGCCTTCCAGGACGCCGGGTTCAAGGCTCTGGTCGAATATTCGCTGCCGGTGTTCTGGAGTTTTTTCATGCTGACCGGCATCGCGCTATTCGTGCTGCGGGTGAGGGAGCCGGATGCGGTCCGGCCTTTCCGCGTGCCGGGCTATCCCGTGGTGCCGGGAATTTTCGTGATCACCTGCGCGTATCTGCTCTACTCGAGCCTCGTCTATCACCGCGCCCACGCGCTCGTCGGGCTGGCGGTGCTCGCCGTCGGCGCCGTGGTGATGCTCTTCGGAATCCGGGGACAGACCACGGTTTCCAAATCGGAGCAGAGATAAAACCGTGGTCCGCCTCACCTTCCTCCGCATCTTCCTCCGGGTCATCCTGCCCGGATTCGCGCTGCTCGTGTCCGGCTGCGGCGTGTTCGACCGCTTCGGCGACACCAAGCTCACCGACGGCGCCCTGCCGATGTTCGATCCCGAGGTGCCGTATTTCCCGAGCACCGACGAGGCGGTGCTCGGGATGCTGAGGCTTGCGGGCACCGGGCCGAAGGACGTGGTCTACGATCTCGGCTGCGGCGACGGGCGCATCGTGATATCCGCGGCGAGAGACTTCGGCGCGCGTGGCGTGGGCGTGGAGATCGACCCGACGCCGCTTCGCATGGCGGTGTACAACGCGAAGCGCGCCGGCGTCGAGGACCGCGTGCGCTTCGTGCGCGGCGACCTGTTCGAGGCCGATATCCACGACGCCACCGTCGTGACGCTGTTCCTCTTCGAGAGCCTCAACCGGCGCCTGCTGCCGAAGCTCATGGCCGAGCTCGCGCCCGGGACGCGCATCGTCGCGCACCGCTATGGTTTCGGCGACGCCTGGCCGCCGGAGCAAACGGTTGAGGCCGGAGCGAGCACGCTTTATCTGTGGACGGTGCCGAAGCGCTGAACCGGGTCGCCCCGAAGCGCTGAGCCGCGGCCGGCCCGAAGCGGCCGCTCAGAACATCGTGTTGTCGTTGGCCGAAGCTTCGGGCACGACCTGCAGCACGTCCCAGTGCTCGACGATCTTGCCCTGGTCGTCAAGGCGGAAGATGTCCATCCCCGCCCAGTCCTTGTCCTTGTAGCCGGGCCACTCCTGCTGACAGTGCAGGACGACGTAATTCCCTTCCGCGATAGCTCTTTTGAAGTGGACACGCTTGTCCGGGTATTCCTTCGCCATCTTGTCGAAGTAGGCGATAAAGGCCTCCTTGCCGTCCGCCACCTGCGGGTTGTGCTGGAGGTATGCGGCTCCCGCATACTTTTCGATCGCTTCCCGCGGCTTGCATTGGTTGAACATCAGGTCGTAGAAGGCCGTGGCGTTCCGTTTGTTGCGTTCGAGGGGATCGTTCATGGGGAACGAGCTTCCTGCTCTTGCGGCAGCGAACCGGGCTTCGGCCCGCGCGTCCGGAATCGCGCTGCGAGCGCGGCGGCCAGCGCTGCGCTCGCAAGGCTTGCCGCTGCGACGTAGAGCCAGATGTAAAAAGGATTTCCGGCCGCTGCGAATGCCCACAGCATCGCGAGGCACACCAGTGCCACGGGTCCCGAAACCAGCAGGAAGATTGCTATCCAGAAGCGTGGCGCCAATGCCGCCAGCAGTGCGGAGAGAGCAGCAAGGGATGCAACGAACGGGCCGGCGAGCATCAGCGGATTCGCGCCGGGAGCTGCAGTCCGTGCGCCATGCAGCAGGACGACCGGTGCGGCAAGGCCCGCCACGAGAGCGAGCAGGAGGGCGAGAAGCATCGTTCGCATATTGGAGCTGATGTACTGGTTCGGCGGGCTGGATGTCATGAAGGATTCTAACGCACCGGCTCTCGAGCGAAAGCTCAGGCCGCGCCATTCGCGCCCGGATCGACACGGCGGAATCTCGAGAACCGCCGCCCCACGAGGCCGCCCAGGAACAGGGGCAGCGGCACCAGCAGCAGGAAATACAGAATCTCGAATGAAAGCATGTTTCGCTGGTAGACGTAATCGCGAAGATTGAGGTGGATTGCGATATCCATGACCATGCCGACCGGCAACAGCAGATAGATGGCGATCAGCCGTAACCAAAACGACGGTGCACTCCTGGCAACCAGAATACCCACGGCCCCGTAGGCAACGACGGCAACGGCTTCATAGCCGAGATAGGTTCTCCAAAGGAAGAACAGCTGCGTCACGAACGTGCAGAAAAACGGGAGCCCCAGGCCGACCAAACCGATCGCAATTCGATTCAGCGCGAGAATCGCAAGCCTTCGGGCCTCAGGCGCCATGCGCTTTCCCCGCCAGGACGCACCGGATTCCTCCTCGGGGATCCGGAACATCGCCCTGGTAACGGGGGATCAAGTGCACATGAACGTGCATGCGGGACTGCCCTCCGGCTTTCCCGATGTTCACCCCGATGTTGTAGCCGTCCGGAGCCTGCTCCTTCTGGACAAGGCGCTGTGCCTGGTTCAGCAGCGAAAGTACCGCGTCCTGTTCATCTTCGGTCATGTCGAAGAAACTGGCGACGTGGCGTCTGGGTATGACCAGGACATGACCGCGGCTGAGCGAATTGTCGTCGTAGCGCGCGTAGGCGAGCGGATTCTCCGCCAGGACATCGCTGGGCACACACAACTCGCAATTTGCGTCGCTGGAGCTCATCGTCTGAATTCCATTGTGTTCAGGGGTGGCTCATCGTTTCGGCGGCTCGACCCTGGCGCCTCTTTCGAGGAGCAGTGCGCGCAGCACCGACCGATGACAGTGCGCCTCGGCTTCGCAGTAACACCCCACCGAGAAGTTCGTGCGGTGCGAGAGCGCGGCGAGCAGCTCGAGGCTGTGACTGGCCTCCGGCGCGGCCATTTCGGCCCGGTACTTCCTGGCAAACGCGGCCCACTGGGCGGGCGTTCTGGCCTCTTGCGCCAGTTTCACGGTTTTATCGCTCGGCGCCAGGACGGGAAACCACACGTCGTACCAGTTCCGCGATGCGAACTCGGACTTGCGGACGCCTCGCGGAGGACGGCGTACCGTTCCGATGCGAGTGCCTTCGTTCCCGCTTCTCGCGCTCCCAAGCCTTACGACGCGGATGACCATTCAGGCGCGGCTTTCGATGAACTCGACATCGGCAATCCAGTTGCGCTTGCGTCGCGCGAGGCGGGAGTCTTTCCCTTCGCCATCGAAGCTTGCCGACGCGCGACGTAGGAGCGAGGGATCAACGCCTTCGAAGGCGTTGACGCTGACCACCGCGTAAAGATGGCCGTCGATCCGGCTGGTGACGACGGACACTATGCCGCACCGGGCGCAGGTGTGGAACTCCGCGGTCCGGGTGCCGAACGCGTACCTGGATACGAGCGAGGGATCCTTGATCGCTACCTTCAGAGCGCCGCCTGGATTGGAGGTCCACACGCCGCCGTGCTTGATGCAAAAGGAGCAGGTGCAGGTGCGCGCCGGAATTTCGGCGGGATCAGGCTCCCAGGTGAGGGAGAAGGAGATGTTCCCGCAGTGGCATTTGCCGTGGATCAACATGGTTTACTTTCGTGTCCTAAAAACCTGCGCACGCTGCTCGGGCGTCAGGTTGTAGAACATCCGGCATACGGCCTCGGCGTCGTGGTCGTTCACGCCGTAGGGCCACGCGCACTCGGGAGTAATCACCACGCTCTCGCCTCCTCCAGCCGAGTTGGACGCATGGAACCCGGAACCAGCGAACCCGCCCAGAATCAATGTCCAAAATGCCGCGGCCAGGACCGCGAGGAAGGTCAATGAGACTACGATCGCCCATTTGATTACGGCATAGACCCTCGGAAACCGTATCGGCTCCGAGTCAGCAATGACCGGTTTCATGTGTGGACCTCTTCCGAGCGCTGATCAGCGCCTCGGGTCCGGATAAAGCGCTGCAAATGTTTCGAGACAGAGCCAGGCAAAATGGAACGCAATAGCCGCTCGGACAATTCCGAGCGCCCCCATCGACTCGAATACATCCAGTGAAGAGAGAGCCGCGATCAGAGGGGGACAGTGAGCCAGTGCTCCAACCACATTCCATTTCCTCGCGTTCACCTGACTCGAGCCAAGTACCAGCAATGCCGCAATAATCGTCATCAACAGATAAGCCTGGATCAGCCCTACCCAGACCATGGGGTTCTGCTGCATGAAACCAAACAGGCCGGTTCCCGTCATCCAGCCGGCGGTTGTCGCGACAGCACTTCCCAACGCAACCAGCATCAAAATCGTGCCATGGATTCGCAGCAGCCACCGCCGGAACGCGGCAATACTCGAAGCAGGTCGGGGAGTCGTCAAGCAGCGCGCTCACAGGAGGGATTCAACGTACTCGCGCGGGAAGCCGAGTTGATTGAGGACGCTTTGCAGGCGCGCCGCGTATTCCGGGTTTCGCTCCTCCGGGTTCGGCGCCTCGGGCAGGTTGAAGCAAAGTGCCGGTAAAGGCAGACCCTCCAGCGTTCGTGCCACGACAGCTTCCGGCTTGTAGTGCTCCAGACCCGGGCCGCCGTAAAGCACGTCGAGGTCGGCATGGGTGAGTGACATGAGCATTCCAAATGCCTTGGCGCCTTTGGATGGCACGAGCGTAGCGCGTTGGCCGATTCGAAGGGCGAAGTCAGTGACACTTGCCCGACGCGGGTTGGAGGGCGTCACTCCGCTTTTGCGAAGGACCGACTCGTCCATGAATAGGCCGTAGAAGAACGCGTCGACTCTGCGATTGCCCAACTGTGTGGTCACGGCGATGCCTAGCGTTCGCCTTCAGCCCAGCCACTGAATCACCGGAACCTCCTATTTGTTCTTTATCAGGTCGTACGTAATATCAGGATTCAACCCGATCGGCCAATATACGAAGGCGTAAGGCGGCCAGAATATCGAAACCACGCGAAACTTGGCTGGCAGTTTTCCCTCCTTGGTCACCATTCCGTCTTTCTCGAGCCTGTATCGAATACCTGCCACTGCTGTCCAGAAGAATGGCGTTGTATCAACCGTTCCGTCGTTTTGAACCTGCACCGGTTCGGGACGCTCGTGAAGGTAGAGCCTGGAGCCTTCCGGCACTACGAAGTGTCCCGTTGTCGAGCAGCCGGCGAGGAACCCGCTCACGATGGCCATGCACAGCAGCTTATGTGGTTTTCCCATTGTGTATTCCTTTGTGGTTTTTTCCAGATCCGCCGCTCGTTTCATTGCGCGGCGTTAGCCATCGCCCAAGTGTGGTGTTGCCGTCGGTACGCGTTTTTGGCGGTCAGTTGCATAAGCGGCAACTAATAGAGGGGTTGCTAACAAGAGGCCGATTTCCCAACCAATGTAGATTGCTGTGCCAGTGTAGCAAGCTATCAGTATGAATGCCCAAAGCGGAAAAGCCTCTGGTTCAGGAAAACGGCGCAATACCGCGTACGAAAATAATCCACAGGGAACCACAAAGAGTATGCCTCCCAGAACGATGTACCACGAAGTAATTCGCCCTAAGAACCCGCCGGCAACGAGCGCGAGCGCGAATAGCGCGGCGATACTAGCGTAGGCCCAGCCAGCTATTCGATATAACCGGACAGGAGTCATTGAGATGCGATCAGCGGCGAGACAATGTTGTGATTCTCTACTAAAATCAACATCCGCTTTTGCAAACGTGGTTGAGCAGTGCAAGAAGAGTTGCCGCGACGACGAACCCAATGAGATTGCCAAGTAGCAACCAGGTTCTCTTTCCGCTGAACTCTTTGCGCTCGATGTGCGCGATTTGCTCATATGGAATCCGCGCCGACTGTGCCTGACCGTCGTCGATAGTGCCCAGGATCGCATCCGCCTCCAATGCTTCGACCCGAATTTTGATTTGCTCGCCGTTGTTTGTCGTTATGAGCAATCGATCACCCACTCGCAAGCCACCAGCCTTTCCGGCGGTCGCGAGCTGCACAGCGTCGCGACCTTCCGCAACAACCCGCATGTTGTAACAGCCCGCAATACTGAAGGAAAGCAGTATCAACAATGTACGCTTCAGGAGTCGCCTCACGAGTCACTCTCCCGATTTCGCGGATAGGCGCCTGCGTCCGCTCTTCGAACATATTGTTAGCCGGCGTCATGGCCTTTGCTTGGTACGCACGGCCCTTCCTTTTCCAACCAATAGAGAGTATTTCCAATCACAACAATTGATCCGGAGACTACAGCAGTGACCGGGCCCACAGCAGCAATTGCGGCGAGACAAGCTCCGGCACTGCCGCTGCTGCACCAACCGACGCTGTTCGAGGGGAGGACAGCTAACACCAGTTTTCTGGTCTTGATACTGCAATCAGAATCGTAGACCTCGACCCTTTTCGGGTAGTAGACGCAGGCGGAAATGAGCAAGGCCGGCCCGATGATCGTTGCGCATTTTCCAAGAGCGCGGAACATGATCGGCGCTCCGAAGTCTCACGCTTCCGGATACACGGTGTAGCGGACGAAGTCGCTATGCGGCGTGAACTTGTCATACAGGCCCCGGGCGCGGTAGTTGTTCAGCCTGGTGTGCCAATAGAGCCTGGACCAGCCCTCGCGCTTCGTTTCGGCCACTAGCCAGCCGATCAGCAGCTCGCCAACCCCGGCCGCGCGTTGCGCGGGATCGACGAACAGGTCGCCCAGGTAGCAGACCGGGGTGAGGCCCAGCGTGTGTTCGTGGACGACGTAGTTGGCGATGCCGATGACGCCGTCCTTTCGATGTTCGGCGACGATCGCATGGATGGGCGACGCGTCGTCCATGATACGCGCCCACGTGTGGCGGGTGAGCGGCTCCGACGGGGTGCGCTTGTAGAAGAGGCAGTAGCCGTCGAACAACTCGCGCCAGCGCTTCTCGTCTCGCGGTGCGGCCCGGCGAATAATCACCTTAGGAGGAAGAGCTTGATCTTCATCCGATTTGGTGGACCCTTTGCTGGGCATTGGCCAAGCATTCGAACTCGACCGGGGAATGATAGCCCAGGCTGGAGTGGATGCGCTCGATCCGGAGGCTCAGTTACTCGTCGTTGCGCCGGCGCTGGCTGCCGTCTCTGGCCAGCTAGGCGTAGAACCCGCTCCTTGAGACCTTGTAGCGCCGGCAAAGAAACGCCACGCCGTACCGCGCGCGGTGTTCGGCTATGAACTCGAACTTCGCCTTCGGCGTTCGATATTGAAGCGGATGGCTTTTTTAAGAGGTCGTGCTCCACCTCGAGAGCGGCCAGCTTCCTCTCCAGCGTCCGCACCTCGCGACGGGCTTGGACCTTCGCCTCCAGCTGCTTGACTTGGCGCTTGAGCGAGCGCTTCTCAGCATCGGCCTTCGGTGCCCTCAGCACCTTCGGCAACCTCAAGCCGGCGGCCTCGGCCGCCGGCTTGAGCCTGCCTTCCCGATAATCCTTCTTCCACTTGGAAAGCATGAACGGATGAATATCCAGCACGTACGCCACGTCCTGCGTCTGGATCTCCGGGTGATTGGCCAGCTTGACCGCCTGAATCTTTGAACTCAAGCGTGTAGCGATGAACCTTCTTCGGCCCAACTGGTGCTGCCATGAAACACCTCCTCAATCGTTAGGTCGAGGTGTCCACTTTATCGAATGAGGTTCCGCGTCGCTGTGGATTGGGTGGTTAGACGTCATCTCCTCACTGGCCACCAAACCGCACACCGATAGCCTCGCAAAAGACGCGTTGTCCCTTAGCCGTAACAGTGACGGCGCGCGTGCCTTCAATGCGCCGTATCCAGCCTTCTTCCAGGCTGCGTGTGCACAGTGCCGTTGCGACGGCACCAGCCAAGTGCGATCGTCGTTCGCTCCAATCAAGGCAGGGTCGGCAAAGGACGCGAGCAGTCTTGCCGCGGCCAGCTGAAAATGAAGTGACGTCGATGCCGATTCGCCCGAAAAGCGCAACCCCGGCGTCAGTTACCACGCCAGCATCGTGTGACAACTCCACGTGACCACCGGCTACTAACGCGTCCGCGAGTGCGACGCCGAGATGGCCGGCGAGATGGTCATAGCAGGTCCGCGCCGCGCGCAGTGCTGCATCACGAGGACCGGTTACCGGGGCAGGTCGCACCGTATCCAATCTCGACGCAACTAGCATGATGCTTTCCATCATCTGAGCGACTGCCGGCGAAGCAAGCCGGTGGTAACGATGTCGGCCCTGCTTTTCGACTTGCACGAGGCCGGCGGCGGCCATTTTAGCGAGGTGCTCGCTCGCGGTCTGGGGGGTGACGCTGGCGACCCGCGCAAGTTCAGAAGCAGTCAATGCGCGCCCATCCATCAGCGCATGCAACATACCGACACGCGCGGGGTCGCCGGCGAGCGCGGCTATCTCAGCGAATCTGGCGTTGGTCGACATGTTATTTCGAGGCATGAGCTTACGCCATTCGCCGTCTGGATGCTTCGGTTGCCACCGAAACACCCTTCCCCTTATTGGGGGCACAGTGTCGCCACGTACCGAATAGTCTGGAAAATAGGATGCTTGATACAAACGTCATTGTCGTCGTAGCAAGCACTTTTTTACTCGCGGGCATGGTGAAGGGGGTAATCGGGCTCGGCCTGCCAGCGGTTACTCTTGCTGTGCTAACAGTTGCGTTCGATCTACCCAGCGCAATGTCCCTGCTACTGGTGCCATCATTCGTGACAAATCTCTGGCAGGCATCGGTCGGCGGTCATGGTAAGGCGATCTTGCTTCGGCTCTGGCCGTTTCTCGTTATGGCCACCGTGACGGTTTGGGTTGGCGCCCAAGCGCTAACGCGCATAGACCTTTCGCTGCTTACCGCGCTTCTTGGTGTTCTACTCGTAACATACTCGATGGTGACCTTGCGGGGAATCCAACTGACAATCCCCGCACGTCACGAGACATGGGTCGGTACTTTGGTTGGAGCCGCGAATGGGGTGTTGACTGGTATGACGGGTTCTTCCGTCGTGCCAGGCGTGATGTTTCTTCAGGCTATCGGGCTCCCACGGGACATGCTCATCCAGGCAATGGGAATGTTGTTTACGGCGTCTACTTTGGCGCTTGCGGTCGCATTGCAAAAAGCCAACATTCTAACTATCGCGCACGGCATTCTTTCCTTCGGTGCCGTACTTCCCGCAATACTCGGGATGATCTTGGGTCAACGTGTTCGAAGTACTCTGTCCGAGCGACGGTTTCGAAAGGTTTTCTTTGTCATGCTTCTGGTTCTCGGCGCTTACATTGTTGCTAGCGCACTGGCATCTTTTGCGTAGCAACCGTTCAGCCGGGTAGCAATCAGGGCCGGGTCCACATTTCTGGAAAAGCGGGCCCGGCCTAATTTATTTTGCTCATCGAAGAAGCCATCTGCCGAACGTGGTGACAAAGAATCCTGCGGGCAACGCCGTCAATTCTTGCCGGTGTTAACCGCGAGTTGAGCGTCGAAGGCTCGCTTGTAGGCGGGCCGCGCTTCGCCGCGGATGAGATAAGCGGCCAAGTTTGGAAATTCGTCCAGAATGCCCGAAGATTCCAGCCTGAGCAGCACCGACACCATCAAAAGGTCGCCCGCGCTGAATGCACCATCGAGCCAGTCGGCATCACCCAAGCGAACGGAAAGTTGATCTAGCCTGCCGCGAACGCGATCTTCCACCAGAGGAAGGCGCTCCGCATGCCAGGGCTTGTCGCCCTCGAGCAGCTTCGCGTTTGCAAGTTCGAGGATCGGCGGTTCCACCGAGTTGAGCGCGGCAAACATCCATGTGATCGCGCGCGCCCGGGCATTGGCATCGTCCGGCAGCAAGCCTGCATGTCGCTCGGCGATGTGAAACACGATCGCCCCTGTCTCGAACAGCGCGAGATCGCCTTCCTCATAGGTCGGAATTTGGCCGAAAGGATGAAGCGCCAGATGCGCGGGTTCCTTCATCGCACGAAACGAAACAAGGCGAACCTGGTAGGGTTGGCCCACTTCCTCAAGCGCCCAGCGAACGCGCGTATCACGCGCCAATCCCTTGCCGCCATCGGGTGAGCGTTCAAAGGCGGTAATGGTGATGGTCATCGAGAGGCTCCTCCTTGGCGAACATCATCGGCTGCGGAGGCGGTGGCCAAAGCTTGAGCTATCGCATGCATGAATGACGCCTAACGTCGCATGAGCGGCCGAACAAGCGGGCAAAGCCCGCTTGTGAAGGTCCGTCTCGATGGGCCGGTTATGCCTCAACACGAACCAACTGCCCAGGTCGGACGGTCGCGATCGCGGTCAAGCCAGCGGGAACAAGAGGCAACAGGTCTTCGAGCGCATTGCTCGTAGCGCAGAGTACGACCACGCCAAGACGCCGGTTCGAGATGTTCTGCTGAAACTCGAGATTCTGGTCACCGGTCACGAACACCGAGAACCCAGCGTCCTCGGCTTGAGTAAGCAATGCGCCGTTCTTGAGACCTGCCCACGATTCTTGCTGGACAGTACGAACGTCGTGGCCGACCAAGTACGGCGCTAGCTGCCGAGGAAGCTGCTCATCAAGCAGAATGCGCACGAGCGCTCAGGGCTTCGTGAGCCGCTTCCAACGACGCGACCGCTTGCTCTCGGGAGACACTCGGAAACGAATCGAGAAACTCGTCAAGACTGTGGTTTCGTTCGAGGTAGTCGATCAGGTTGCGGAACGGAACGCGCGTCCCGACAAACACGGGCGTGCCGCCCAGAATATCAGGATCGCTGTGAACAACCGGCGCAGTGTTTGGCATGTTGGTCCCTCTATTCGCCAATTCTAGCTCACCGCCCGCGTTGAGGCATAACGTTCACGCCCACCGGGCGCGCGACTGCGATCTTCGGCCAAGGTGCGACGCTCCACGCCCGTGACGTCACCCCGGAATATCGGCACAGGTCAAAACTAGAGTAAGGTCGCTTCTGAAGCTCCTTAAAAGAGGATAAGGAGAAGCGATGAAGAAGTCGAGGTTCACGGAAGAGCAGATCACATTTGCATTACGGCAAGTCGATTCTATGGCGCACGTCCGTATGGGGCGCCGGGTTAGTGCTCAACTTTGTGCCGCGAGCTCTTCGCGCACGATCTTGCGCACGAGCTCCTGGGTTACAGGAGGAACCACCAATCCAAGGTGAGCTCGGAGCGCATCGTTGATAAGGGTTTGATAACCCTTTCCAGACTTTTCGGACTCGGTCTTGAAGCGCTTGAGAGTCGCGTCGTCGATGTAAATGGTAATACGTGTTTTCCCGGTGGTAGGAATCACCGCGCCACGCTTGCCTTTGGAGAAGTCATAGACTTTTTTCATAGTTCCTTCGCTCTTTTGGGTCAGCCTTCCGCACCGATATGACTCGCACTCCGTCTCGCCGGAGAGTGTGAACCACGACCATCAACGACCCGAGCAGGTTCATTCCGATGGTAACGAAGCGATGCTCGCCTTCCGCAGAGTCATCCTCGACGGTTAGCGCGAGCGGGTCATTCAACACCCCGTCGCCCTCGGAAAGGGATGCGCCGTGCCTCTTGAGGTTTGCTGCATCCTTCTTCGGGTCGAATTCGGCGGACACAAGTTCAGTATATGCACTATATGCATATATGTCAATGCCGATTCTAGGATTCGCGATCCGTCGTGTCGAGCACTACCTTGTTATACGCGCTCATTTCAGTTGTATTTAGCGCCCACGTCTTTACCCGGTAACTCGCCAGCCTTCAGCTTCTTTATCAATGCGAGCAGGTCCGAGGCGCCAGATTCGTCGAAATACAACGGGCGACCGACATTCATGCCCGTGGCACAGCTGCCCAAGCTGCACAGCGTGACCGCCAAATAATGATTGGTCGAGTTGCCGCTGTGGAACGCGAACTCCAGGCTCAGTCCCGGATGTATTGGCGCGTCTCCAATCTTTTTGTCGAAGGCGTCGCCATTTGCTCTGGCTTTAGCAGCCCATTCCAAGAACTTGGCGATATGAGCAGAATAGGTATCTGCGTGCTGAGCCGCGAACATCGCATAGTCGCCTGACTTTGCGACACCGTAGGGTTCGAAGGAAACCTTCAGTCGCTGGGATCCCGGCGATCCGTCTACAGCGACGAAGGTAGGCCGATCCATGTATTTCCGCGCGGCGCTGTTGTACTCATACACTTTCAGCGGAGATCGAATTGGGGTTTCCTGCATCGCCGCGCAAGAGCTTAAGAGTAGAGCGGCTAAAGCAACGGCAGTTGCGCGAGTCATATATCCCCCTTTTTGTCGACTACGAAAGCAGTTTGCCAATAAAGCCGTGCACCGCTCAATGTGCGCGCGCAGTGCATCGGCTTCCAGTGCGTATAACGTTCACGCTCACCGAGCGCGCGACTGCGATTGTCGGCCAAGGCGCGATGCTTCACGCGCGTGATCTTCATCCGATTTGGTGGACACTTTGCGGGGCATGTGCCAAGCATTCGAACTCGACCGGCGAATGATATCCCAGGCTCGAATGGATGCGCTTTTCGTTGTAGAAGCGATTGATGTAGCCGGCAACTGAGGCGTTGAGCTCGGCGTCGCTCTGGAAGCTGCGCTGGTGCGTGAGCTCGGCCTTCAGGGAGTGGAAGAAGCTCTCCATGTGAGCGTTGTCCTGGCAGTTGCGGGGCCGGTTCATGCTGGGAACGATTCCTTGAGAGCGCAGGAAGTCCTGGTAGCCGTAGGCCGAGTACTCGATGCCGCGGTCGGAGTGGAAGAGCAATCCGGGTTTCGGATCGCGAAGCGCAATAGCCCTCTTCAGAGCGCGCAAGGTCACATCGATGGTGCGGTTGCGTGCCAGCGTCCAACCGATGATGCGCCGCGAGAACAGATCCATCACCGTGGCCAGGTAGCGCCAGCGCTTGCCCAGGCGCAAGTAGGTCAGATCGCCCACCCAGATCTGGTCGGTGCGCGTGGGCAACGGCTCATCCAGGCGCAGGTTGCCGGTTTTGGCGAAGAACCGGCGCACCATGCCCGAACCCTTTCGGTAAAGCCTGCTCACGCGGGCGCGCAGCCCCCGCTCGCGCATCAGGCGCGCCACGCGCTTGTTGCTGCAGCGGATGCCCTCGCGCCTGAGCACTTCGTGCACGCGCGGGGAGCCGTAGCGAGCGCCGCTGTCGCGGTGGATGCGCTCGATCCGGGCGCCCAGCGCCTGGTCGTTGCGCCGACGCTGGCTACCGTCCCTGCCCAGCCAGGCGTAGAACCCGCTCCTCGAGACCTTGTACCGCCGGCAAAGGAACGCCACCCCGTACTGCGCCTGGTGTTCGGCTATGAACTCGAACTTCGCCTTCGGCGTTTGATATTGAAGCGGATGGCTTTTTTTAAAAGGTCGTGCTCCACCTCAAGAGCAGCCAGCTTCCTCTCCAGAGCCCGCACCTCGCGACGCGCCTGGACCTTCGCCTCCAGCTGCTTCACTTGGCGCTTGAGTGAGCGCTTCTCAGCATCGGCCTTCGGTGCCCTCAGCACCTTCGGCAAGCTCAAGCCGGCGGCCTCGGCCGCCGGCTTGAGCTTCCCCTCCCGGTAGTCCTTCTTCCACTTCGAGAGCATGAACGGGTGGATATCCAGCGCATGTGCCACGTCCTGCGTCTGGATCTCCGGATGATTGGCCAGCTTCACCGCCTGAATCTTGAACTCAAGTGTGTAGCGATGAACCTTCTTTGGCCCAACGGGTGCTGCCATGAACACCTCCTCAATCGTTAGGTCGAGGTGTCCACTTTATCGAATGAGGTTCCGCGTCCGGTGCGGCGTGCTGTTAGGCGTCATTTCCCCGGGCCCTTCGCAAGGCGATGCCTTGATAGGACGTCGGAGACGGCTGTGGCCACAACTGGATCGCCAGATTTGTACGGGGATGTTGCTCGATAGTCGGCTGCACGAGCGATTGCCCTGGACATCCGATCGTCGATGGAAGACTCCGGGACGAGGCCAAGGACAACAAGGTCTCCGTCAAGCTCTATCTCCAGCAAGGCGGCGACCTTTTGTGAATCGCCGGCTCTCAACGATTTTAGTATGGCGACCTTGTTCCCGACACCAGCTGCGGCCGATAGTGCAAGTGATTGTGTCAAGAGAACCTGGCCGTAAAACCACGCTACAGCACCGCCGCCGGCAAGTAAACCAACGACAAGGACGGTGCCGCACACAATAGCGATTCGAGATTTTGTCATGACGCCTAACGAATGAAAGGGACTTCCCCTACTCGAAGCGGGTGTTGGCCCGCACGGCATCGAAGTGCCAAGATTGAGTTTGCGTGTTCAATCTGAACGAGAGGGGAAGTCATGGAAAAGGTTACTACGATGGGCATTGATTTAGCAAAGCGGGTGTTTGCGCTGCATGGAGTGGATGCTGCGGGGCGCGTTGCACTTAGAAAGACTGTGCGGCGCGAGCAGTTGGTGGAGACGGTAGCGGCCTTGCCGCCGTGCTTGATTGGCATGGAGGCCTGCTCGGGAGCGCACGAATGGGCGCGGCGGTTCCAGGAGCTGGGACACACGGTGCGGCTGATGGCCCCGGTGTTCGTGGCCCCGTACAGGAAGAGCGGTAAGAACGACAGCAACGACGCCGAGGCGATCTGCGAGGCGGTGGCGCGGCCCAGCATGAGGTTTGTGCCGGTGAAGAGCGCCGAGCAGCAGGCGGTGCTGGCACTGCACCGGGTGCGCCAGGGCTGGATCGAGGAGCGCACCGCGACCATCAATCGATTACGTGCAGTGTTGACCGAGTTCGGCGTGGTGCTCCCCAACCGTGCGCAGTATGTGCGCCGCGGGGCCCATGCCGCGGCCGAGGCCCTGCCCGCACTGGCACGTCGGGCCGTAGAGGATCTGCGTGCGCACCTGGGCGTGCTCGATGAGCGCATTGCCGGCTACGACCGGGAGTTGCAAGCCCAAGCGGGGCAAAGCGAGGCGGCACAACGGCTCATGCAGATCCGCGGCATCGGGCCGCTCACTGCCGTGGCCATCGTCGCCACGGTGGGTAACGCGCGCGACTTTCGCTCGGGCCGGCAGTTCGCGGCGTGGCTGGGCCTGACTCCGCGCCAACACTCCTCCGGCGGCAAACACCGTCTGGGGCACATCAGCCGGCGCGGTGACGCGTACCTGCGTTGCCTGCTGGTGCAGGGGGCGCGCTCGGTGCTGCTCACCGCGATGCGCCACTCAGATCGCATGTCGCGCTGGACCGTATCGTTGCAAGCTCGGTGCGGTTACCACAAGGCGTTGGTGGCAGTCGCCGCCAAGAATGCACGCATCGCCTGGGCACTGTTGAGCAAGAACCAAACGCTGCGAGCTGTTTAATCGAGTTCACTTCCTTGCCAGACTGCATTCGTTGATGACACACAGGTCAGACCGGCGTCCGGACACTCCGATGATTTTGGCGGCAGCAACACGATGCCGACTAACGTATGGGAATCGGGCGCGCGGCTTTCATCAGGGCCAGAGCAATCTCTTGCTCACAAACAGGCCGGTTATAGTCACGCAGTCCTTCCTGTGCCCATCCGCCTTGCAGTTCCGGGGAAGTCCTTATAGTCTTGGTCAGCGGCGCGCTTCAGCGCGTCCGCTGCACCTAAAGTTAGGGCGCAGCTTAACCATAGGCGACTTTGAGCTTGCGATCAACAACCCAAGCATGCCAATAGAAAATATCTGCGGGCTTTGCCGTTGCAACGGCTTTGGTCGAGGTAAGCCATCGAAGGAACATTGGCACGGCCTCAACCAGGAGTAGCGTTTCCGCAGAATCCAATTCTCGACGCGACACAGCGTTGATGTGGACCTCGCAAGTACCCGCAGCAGAGTTTCGGCGTCCAATGCCCTGAAACAGCGCCTCAAAGTGTGGGCGGCCCGGCCATGAATGAAAGGTGACACTCCTGATGTAGTTGATCGTGCCGACCTCGAAAATAGCATCAAGGCTGCACCGTCGAAGTGGATACGCCATACCTTTGGGTAGACGTGCTTGGCGTAGGCGAAACCTGCGCATTGCGAATGCACCCTAACGTCCACGCTCACCGAGCGCGCGACTGCGATGCTCGGCCAAAGTGCGATGCTCCACGCGCGTCCGGTGCGGCGTGCTGTTAGCTGCCACCGCACCGAGCAAAGCGTTTGTGCGGGTCATAGCCTTCATTCACCTAACGCGATGTACCAATCAGTACCTGCAGCCCACCCATTACCGTTCTTTGATTTAACAAAGGACCACGCTTCGGTTGCAAGCGGCTTCTGCATTGCGAGACCATAGGCGTTGCCTAAGTAAAACAGTTTGTCACCTATGCAGTGGTTGTAAACGCCCTCGCCACCGTATTGCACCCCGAAGATAACATCGCCCATTTGTACTCCGTACTGCTTCAGCTCCTGTATCGCCCAGTAGGATTCGGGTTCCTCTGGGTCCTTCCCGACCACAAATGTTCCCATCTGCTTTAGAAGGGTCTTATGAGCGATGCTTTGGACTCCCTGTCCTTTCTTGAGACGGGCTATAACCTTTGAGTGCAAGTCGGGTTCCGAATACAGCGTGACGTCTTTTACAACCTTGTTGCCACCACTTTCACACCGTTCACCTTCGCAGCCGTCGATAAGAACAGGAAGCGTCGTGAACTTTGTGCAGGGCCATTCTCTGGCGTGGCCAAGGCGTGAGTCGGCCGCGAAAACAATGAGAGCGCCCGAGCTCAAGAGGGCAAGTCGTTTGATTTGATCCCAGTTCAGCAGTCGCATGGCGTGTGGCAGCTAACGTCTTGCTGTGCGGCGGGCCCGCACTGCGGAAACTAGTGGCACCACGCTGATGGCCCGTCCGCACCAGCTTGAGGTTAGGTTGCATTGGCAGAAAAGGATCCTCATCGATCGAACATCGAGAGTGCGATGGGCGAAAGAACGCCAACGGCGATCAGAATCAATGCCACTTGTGGAAATAAAAGCGCAAACGTACACATCGGCAAAGCGACAAACACGGCAATTAGAACCCACCAGGAGGATTTTCCGCGCCCGTCGGGTTTGCGAGAACCCCGCGACGCTTGCCGCTCTAGCCATGCGAATAACACATAGAGCTGGGAAACAATGCTCGCAATCCAGACTGCGGCGCCAAAGCATAGGACGGTCACGACAAACCAGCGCGCAGGAGGTTGAGCAACCAGTCCGCGCAGAAAAGCGATTACACCTGCAGCACATGCCGAACCAATAAGGACGAAAACAAGGGAAAGCGGAATCACAAACCACATTCGTCGAAGAACATACCTACGGAACAGCTCGTTTCTCCGGAATGAAAGAGCTTGTTCCCTCAACTCCCGCAACACGTGCCGTGGCAGGAAGTGGCTCAGGAGATCGAGTGCGCCGCTGTGCGGGTTTTCGCTGCTCATTTCATGCAACCTAACGTCTGAACTCACCGGCCTGCGCGGCTTTTCGCGCAGGCCGGTGGAGTGAATTGTTAGGTCACTTGGCGGCATTTCTGGAAAGAAACTCGAGCATTGGCCGTTCTAGTGGCAAAGCGTTGTGTGCGGGATTAATTACGACACCGTCGTAAGTGCTCCCTTGTAGCGCAAAGGACCAAGCATCACGAGCAGGCAAGACCCACCCCGTAACCTCTAACTTGGTGTATGCCTTTAGCGCCTTCCAATCGGAGAAAAGTACGAGGTAGTTCTTGCCATTCTTCCCAGCGGATAGCACACCAAAGCGAGTGCCTTTATTTAGAGTTGTTTGGCCCGGCTTGATACCGAGAGATTTATTGTTGCCATCGGGAAGCATGGCCGCTAAATAGTTGGCGCGTTGCAGCTCAAGAAGCAACAGATCTTTTGCCGCAGCGGAGTCTTCGGCGACCACTCGGTTCATGGCATGGACAAGTGAAGGATTCTCCACAGCCGTATTTAGGTCCATTGGGGGCTCGCCGCTACCTGCGTGAGCACTCCCGCCAATGGCAAGCAGGGAAGTAAACAGAAGCCGCAACTTTTTCAGCATTGTGAGTGACCTAACGTCCGCGTTGAACGGCGCGAGCAAGCGCGCGCAGCCGCGCTTGTGAGCGTCCGTTTTCGAACGCGTTGTTAGATTGCGCTGGTGACTCACGGAGCATGACGTGCCGTAATGGTACTGAAACTGCCAACAATCAAGAATGCCAGCCCCCAGCCAACAGCGCCGCTCACAAAGACACGAGCGAAAAGGCCAGTAAGACTTTCGGTACCAAAGGTCTCGAAGAGAACTAATTTCACGGGAATGTCAGCCAGAATCCAAAGAACGATGGTCGCGATGAATGCCCCAGTGGTTTTGGCAGATAGAGGAGTAGTGCAATGAGGGCAAGTAAATTCACTGCGCAACTTCCACCAGGAAAGGGTCTTTTTGCAATTCGGACACACTGCGTTCATTTGCGCAATCTAACTAGTATTAGTTGACTTTTTAGTTGACAACTGTGGTCGGTTTGCAAACCGACCTCCTGCGCCCGGTTCCTGTCATCCCCAAAGCCGATCAACGCGTTAGGCGCTGTACGCGTGAAAACGCAAACCTACCACGGGAGGCAATATGGGCGCCAGCCCTGACGAAAAGGCCCCACCTGCGCGTCCGCGTCTGCTCGACCAGGTGCGGGACGCGATTCGCCGGCTGCATTACAGCCGCCGTACCGAGGACAGTTACTCCCAGTGGATCAAGCGATTCATTTATTTTCACGGCAAGCGCCATCCGCGCGAGCTGGGCGAACCGGAAGTGACGGCGTTTCTGAGTCATCTGGCACGTGACCGCGATGTCGCGGCGTCGACCCAGAACCAGGCGCTGGCTGCGTTGCTGTTTTTGTATAAGGAAGTGCTGATACAGCCGCTGGGATGGCTGGACGGGATCGAACGCGCCAAGCGCCCGGCGCGCCTGCCCACGGTGCTCACGGCAGACGAGGTCCAGCGCATTCTTGCGACGATGCACGGCGCTAAATGGCTGATGGCGAGTCTGCTCTACGGTGCAGGGCTTCGTCTGCGCGAGTGCCTGAAGCTGCGAATCAAGGACGTGGACTTCGGGTATGGGCAGATCATGGTTCGCGATGCCAAGGGCGGCAAGGATCGGGTCACGCTGCTTCCGCAATCCGTTGTCGAGCCGCTACGCGAGCATATGGCCCGGGCCAGGAAATTGCACGAACGGGATGTCGCCGATGGCTATGGCGATGTCGAGTTGCCCACTGCGCTCCGCGTCAAGTATCCGCGCGCGGCCTATGAGTGGGGCTGGAAGTTCGTGTTTCCATCGTACAAGCGATCGGTCGATCCGGAAACCGGCGTCATCCGCCGCCATCATGTTTACGAAAACTATCTGATTCGCGGGGTCAAGCAGGCGGCACGCGATGCGGGCATCGTCAAGCACGTGAGCTGCCACACCTTGCGCCATTCGTTTGCCACCCATCTGCTGGAGAACGGCTACGACATCCGCACGGTGCAGGAATTGCTCGGTCACGCCAGCGTCGAGACGACCATGATCTACACCCACGTGATGAACAAGGGCGGGCGCGGGGTGAAGAGCCCGCTCGATCGCCTCGAGCAGCGGCGTGCGGAGTATCGCGTGCATTGACGGCGGAAGTGTTTGCGGGGTCGGCGTGCGAAGTCCGTCCGGCCCGGACCTGGAGGGCTAGGTCGAACGCTGCGCCTTGTCTTTCTCGTTCTGCGCCTTGATCGCCTCGCGCGCCTTTTGCCAGTCGGCGTCGCTCCAGGCGGAGAGCTCGGTGAAGGAGGCGCCGTTGGCGAGCCAGCTGCCGCCGTCGATGGCGATGGTCTGGCCGGTGAGCCACTCGCAGCCGTCGGCCATGAGGAAGGCGGCGAGGTTCTGCAGCTCGCTCATGTGCCCCGCGCGCCGCATCGGGTTGATCGCAGCGGCTTCCTTGCCGACGTCGTGGCCGGGCGCGAGGCGCTTGCCCGAACCTTCGGTCGGAAAAATTCCCGGCGCGATGGCGTTGAGGCGAATTCCGTAGCGGCCCCATTCGACCGCGAGCGACTGCGTCATTACGTGCACGCCCGCTTTCGACATCGCCGAGGGCACGACGAAGGGGGAGCCGGTCCACACCCAGGTGACGACGATCGACACGATGGCGCCCTTGTGGCCGCCCGCGATCCAGCGCTTGCCGACCGCCTGCGTGGCGTAGAAGGTGCCGTGCAGCACGGTGTTGGCGATGGCGTCGAAGCCGTGCGGGGAGAGGTCCTCGGTGCGCGAGATGAAATTTCCCGCAGCGTTGTTGAGCAGGCCGGTGAGCGGTCCGCCGTCGTCCCAGATCGCCTGCACCATGGCGTCCACCGCGGCCGCGTCCCGGATGTCCACGACGCGGCACTTCACCGAGCCGCCGTGCTTCGCCGTCAGTTCCGCGGCGGTTTTGTCGAGCACCGATTTCCTGCGGCCGCAGAGGATGAGCTCGGCGCCGAGCTCGAGGTACTTCGCCGCCATCTCGCGGCCCAGGCCCGTGCCGCCGCCGGTGACGAGGATGCGCTTGCCCTTGAGGAGATCGGGACGGAACATGCATGACTCCTTGCCGCACTAAAAGCGTGCGTGCGAAAACATCCTATTTAAGCGGCGCTTCGCTAAACGGTGAGCACGATCTTGCCGATGTGCGCGCTCGATTCCATCAGCGCGTGCGCCTGCGCGCTTTCCGCGAGCGGGAAGGTCCGGTAGATGATCGGCCTTATTTTTCCGGCCTCGATCAGCGGCCAGACTTTCTCGCGCAGGTTCTTCGCGATCGCGCCCTTGAACTCCACCGAGCGCGGGCGCAGGGCGGAGCCGGTGACCGTGAGGCGCCGGCGCAGGATGTCGCTCAGGTTGAGCGTCGCCTTCGCGCCGCCGAGGAAGGCAATGATGACGATGCGGCCGTCGTCGGCGAGGCATTTCAGCTCGCGGTCGACGTAGTCGCCCCCGACCATGTCGAGGATCACATTGACGCCCTTGCCGCCGGTGGCTTCTTTCACGACCGCGACGAAATCCTCGGTCTTGTAGTTGATGGCGCGATCGGCGCCGAGCTTCACGCAGGCCTCGCATTTTTCGGCGCTGCCCGCGGTCGCGAACACCGTGTGGCCGAAGGCTTTCACAATTTGAATCGCGGCGACGCCGATGCCGCTCGATCCTCCCTGCACGAGGAAGGACTCGCCGGGCTTGAGGCCCGCGCGGTCGAAGACGTTGCTCCACACGGTGAAGAAAGTCTCGGGAAGCGATGCCGCTTCGACCGGCGTCATGCCTTTCGGAATGGGCAGGCACTGCGGCGCGGGCGCGGTGCAGTATTCGGCGTAGCCGCCGCCCTGCACGAGCGCGGTGACCGTGTCGCCGACGCGCCACTCCTTCACGCCTTCGCCGAGCGCGACGATGCCGCCGGCGAGCTCGAGGCCGGGAATATCGGAAGCACCCGGCGGCACCGGATAGTGGCCGGCGCGCTGCATGGTGTCGGGGCGGTTGACGCCGGCGGCCGCGACCTTGATGAGCACTTCGCCGGCCTTGGGCTGCGGGACAGGGCGCGCGCCGATCTTGAGCACCTCCGGTCCTCCCGGCTGGGTGATCTCGACTGCGCGCATGGTGCTGGGGAGGGTCATCGTTTTCTCTGGGAATCGTAAGGATGCATCGCCGGTTTCGCCGTCATTCCCGCTACCTCACCCCCGACCCCTCTCCACTCGCGTGGAGAGGGGAGCGATATGTTCCCTTCTCTCGCGTGGAGAGGGGAGCGATATGTTCCCTTCTCCCGCGTGGAGGGAGCGATATGTTCCCTTCTCCCGCTTGCGGGAGAAGGGATAGGGATGAGGGTTGGCGGAATCCAGTGTCGTTAGTAGAAAGTTCGCCGGGTCCCACCCGCTTTCGCGGGCGGCAAAGGCCGCGGGGACGACGAAGATTCTACCGTATGCCTTCCGCTAGAATGCGCGCTGACATCAAAGAATGCGCGTAGACAACAAACAATCATGCCACCCGCTCCGCCCGCCGCAGTCGGAATTCCCCTCGAAGAGATCGATACCCCAGCGCTCGTCCTCGACCTGGACGCGCTCGAGGGCAACATCGCGCGCATGGCCGCGGCGGTGAAGGAAAGCGGCGTGCGCCTGCGTCCGCACGCGAAGAGCCACAAGTGCGCCGAGATCGCGCGCCGGCAGATCGCCGCCGGAGCGGTGGGCGTGTGCTCCCAGAAGGTAAGCGAAGCCGAGGCGCTCGTCCGGGGCGGCGTCGCCGACGTGCTCGTGACCAACGAGATCGTGGGGAAGCAGAAGCTCGCGCGTCTGGCGCGCCTTGCGCGCGAAGCGAAGGTGGCGGTGCTCGCCGACGACGCGGGCAACGTCGCCGATCTGGACGCGGCGGCCCGGGCCGAAGGCGTACGGCTGGAGGTGCTCATCGAAATCGACGTCGGTGCGCACCGTTGCGGCATAGCGCCGGGTGAGCCGGCGCTCGCGCTCGCCCGCCGCATCGTGGCCTGCGACAGCCTGCGCTTCGCCGGCCTGCACGCCTATCACGGATCCGTTCAGCACGTTCGCGACCCGCGGGAGCGCGCCGTGGCGATCGCCGCCGCCTCCGAAAAGGCGCGGTCCACGAAAATGCTGATCGAAAACGCCGGCATTGCCTGCGACACGATCACCGGCGCGGGCACGGGCACTTTCATGCTGGAAGGCGCGAGCCGCGTCTACAACGAGATCCAGCCGGGCTCCTACGTGTTCATGGATGCCGACTACAACCGCAACCTCTGGGAGGAGGGCTGGCCGCGCTTCGAGCAGAGCCTTTTCGTCCTCGCGACGGTGATGAGCGCGCCTTTGCCGGGGCACGCCGTGCTGGATGCCGGGCTCAAGGCGTCGAGCGTGGACTCCGGCATGCCGCAGGTGCACGCGCGGCCAGGGGTAGAGTACGTAAAGGCCTCCGACGAGCACGGCGTGCTGAAGGTCGCCGCAGGCGCCAAGCTGCCTGCGCTCGGCGAAAAACTCCTGCTCGTCCCGGGCCACTGCGACCCGACCGTGAACCTCTACGACTGGCTCGTGTGCGTGCGCAAGGGAAAAGTCGAGGCGCTCTGGCCGGTCACGGCTCGCGGCGCGTTACTGTGAGCGAGGTGTCTAGTAGAGGAAAACCGGGGACAGACCACGGTTTCTTGTCATTCCCGCAAACGCGGGAATCCAGTGTCTTTAGTCGAAAGTCACTGGGTCCCCGCTTGCGCGGGGACGACGGCAAAAGCCGGCCCCGGACGCTACTAGCCCCAAACGCTCTTCGAGACTTCCAGCACCAGCCCGAGTTTCCGCCACTGGTCGTCGGCCGTAAGCTTGTTGCCGTGGTGGGTGCTGGAGAAGCCGCATTGCGGTGACAGGCACAGGTTTTCCAGCGGGATGAATTTCGACGCCGCTTCGATGCGGCGCTTGAGGTCGTCCTTCTTCTCGAGCTCAGGCACCTTGGAGCTGACCAGACCCAGCACGACCGTCTTCCCCTTGGGAATGTAGCGCAGCGGCTCGAAACCGCCGGCGCGGTCGGTGTCGTACTCGAGGAAGAAGGCGTCCACTTCCAGTTTCTTGAACGCCGTCTCGGCGACGAAGTCGTAGCTGCCGCTGGCGAGCCAGGTGCTCTTGAAGTTGCCGCGGCAGGTATGGATGGCGACGGTCATGTCGTCCGGCACGTCGCGGATCGCGGCGTTCACCGCCTCGGCGTACATCGCCGTGTCCTTCTTCGGATCGTCGCCGAGCTTCTTGAAATTCTCCTGCACCTTCGGATCGCCCATCATGGCGATGGTGGTGTCGTCGATCTGCAGGTAGCGGCAGCCGGCCTTATAAAGATCGGCGATTTCCTCGCGGTAGGCCTGCGTGAGATCGGCCCAGAATTCGTCGAGATCGGGATAGGTTTTCTTGAGCGAGGCGCGGTCGCCGCGCGCGTGCAGCATCGCGGGCGAGGGCATGGTGAATTTGGGCGTGCGCTTCGCGACCGACTTGAGGAACTTGAAGTGATCGAGCATGGAGGGCTTGGTGCGCCGGATCTTGCCCTGGATCGTCATGAAAGGCGGCTGCTCTTCGGTGTTCTTGAATTTCGCGTCGCCGTAGGCGTCGCCCGCGGCGAGCTCCACGCCGTCGAAGCCGTGGATGAAATCGATGTGCCACCAGTCGCGGCGGAACTCGCCGTCGGTGACGACCTGCATGCCCACCGATTCCTGCTTGGCGACGGCTTCGCGTATGTGCTTGTCCTGCACCGCACGCAGTTCTCCGGCGCTCACCTCGCCGCGCTTCGCCTTCGCGCGCGCCTCGTGCAGCTCGGCAGGGCGCAGCAGGCTGCCGACGTGATCGGCGCGAAAGGGTGGGGTGGTGCGTTGGGTCATGACGACTCCTGATGTGGCAGCGACGGACGCGAACCGGGGAAACAGGATTTCAGGCGAAGCGCGGCGCCCTGTCAACTCCTTTTCAGCCCACTGCGGAAGTGGGAGAAGAGTGGGACGTACGCTCGGCTAGGCCCGACTGCAATCAAGCTACAATATCGGCTCATCGGCGCGCGGCGAGTCGCCGCGGTTGGCGGAGAATCGTCGCCTCCTAGGTGTCGGCGGAGAATCGTCGCCCGGACAGAAGACCGAATCAGGGTTTTGGAGCAGGAGACCTCAATGCATAACATCACTTTTCGAATCGGCTTCGCCCTGTGCGCCGCGCTGCCGGCCGCGCACGCCGGCGCGCAAGCGGCCTATCCCTCGCAGCCGATCAGGCTGGTCGTTCCGTACACGCCCGGCACCGGCATGGACATGATCGCCCGCACCGTGGGACCGAAACTCTCGGAGCGCCTGGGCCAACCCGTCATCGTCGAGAACAAGCCCGGAGCGAGCGGGAATATCGGGGCCGAGGCGGTGGCGAAGGCGGCCCCCGACGGCTACACGGTGATGGTGACCGCAAACACCCTGCTGATCGCGTCGAAACTCTATCGCTCGGTGCCGTTCAATCCGCTCACCGACTTTGCGCCGATCTCGCTTGCCGCCTGGGGCACGCTCCTGCTCACGGCCAATCCCAAGACGAACATCAAATCGGTGGCGGATCTGATCGCGCAGGCGAAAGCGAATCCGGGCAAGCTCACCTACTCGTCGCCGGGCGTCGGCACGCCGCACCACATGTCGATGGAGCTCATGAAGGACCTGGCCGGCATCAGCCTCCTGCATGTCCCGTACAAGGGCAGTTCCGGCGCGCTCACTGACTTGCTGTCCGGGGAGATCAACGTCGCGTTCGTACCGATTCACGTCGCCATGCCCTACGTCAAGGCCGGCAGGCTCACCGCTCTGGCGGTGGGCAGCGCCAAGCGCCACCCGAACGCGCCCGATGTCCCGACACTGCAGGAAGCCGGCTTCAAGGGAGCGGACGTCGACATGTGGTACGCGTTCATGGCGCCGAAAGGCACGCCCGCGCCGGTCGTCTCCCGGCTCGACACCGAGCTGCGCGCGATCCTCGCGACGCCGGAGATCAAGGCCGATTTCGACAAGCAGGGCATGGACGCCGCCTCGTCCTCGCCGTCCGAGTTGAATGCGCTCATGCGGCGCGACGATGCGCGCTGGGGCGAAGTGATCAGGAAGAACAACATCACCGCCGAGTAGGCTGTCGTCCCCGCGAAGCCTGTCCCCGAATGTCTTAATCGGGGAGCGGGGACCCAGCGACTTTCAGCAAACGACACTGGATTCCCGCTTTCGCGGGAATGACGAACGTGAAGCGGGGAATACGTGAAGCGGGGAAATTGGAATGACGCGAAGCATTGACCGGATTCTCACCACGCACGCGGGAGCCTTGCCGCGCTCCGACGAGTTGCGGCAGATGGTCTTTTCGAAATTCGAGGGCAAGCCCTACGACGCGGGCGTTCTTGCGGCGAAGCTTAAAGCTGAGGTCGCGGAAGTGGTGCGCAGGCAGGCCGCGTGCGGCATCGACAGCATCAACGACGGCGAGCTCGGCAAGACCAATTTCACCAACTACGTTCGCGAGCGCCTGTCAGGCTACGAGATGCGCGACCACCGCCCCGGCGTGGATCCGGCGCCGCTCGATATCACTGCGCGCGACCAAAAGGATTTTCCCCGCTACTTCGCCTCGGGGAGGGGCGCCCTGACCGGCGCGGCGCTGCGCCGCCGCGCGGCAGTGTGCGTGGCGCCGCTGAATTACGTCGGACAGGAGGCGCTCAGGGATGAGCTGCGCGACTTCCGCGCCGCCTTGCAGGGCGTCAAGGTCGCCGAGGCTTTTCTTCCGGCGAACACCCCCGGCACGATCGAGCACTGGCTGAGGAACGAGCATTACAAGACCGACGAGGAATTCGTCTACGCCATCGCCGAGGCGATGCGCGAGGAATACCAGGCCATCGTGGACGCCGGGTTCCTGCTGCAGATCGACGACCCGGACCTGGCCGACGGCTGGCAGATGTACCCCGATATGAGCGTCAGGGAATACCGCAAGTACGCCACGCTGCGGGTCGATGCGCTCAACCACGCGCTGCGCGGCATCCCGCGCGAGAAGGTCCGGCTGCACGCCTGCTGGGGCAGTTTCCACGGCCCGCACCGGCACGACATTCCCCTGAAGGACATCGTCGACATCATTTTTCGCGTGCGCGCATCCAGTTACTCGATCGAAGCATCGAACCCGGTACACGAGCACGAGTGGCGCGTCTTCGAGGACGTGAAGCCGCCCGAGGGCGCGGTGCTCATTCCCGGGGTCGTCGGCCACTGCTGCGATTTCATCGAGCATCCCGAGCTCGTCGCCCAGCGCCTGCTCCGCTATGCGAAGCTCATCGGCCGCGAGAACGTCATGGGCGGGACCGACTGCGGCCTCGGGCCGCGGGTGGGAAGCCCGGAGATCGCTTGGGCGAAACTCGAATCGCTGGCGCAAGGCGCGCGCCTGGCGAGCAAGCGATTGTGGATGCGGCCGGCGAAACCTTCGAAGAAGCGCGCGCCGGGCAAGAAGGCTTCCGGCAAGCGAAAGAAGAAGTAGGACGCCCTGGTGTCATTCCCGCGCAAGCGGGAATCCAGTGTCGTTTGCCGAAAGTCGCTGGGTCCCCGCTTGCGCGGGGACGACGTTCACAAGCTTAGTCGGCCTTGATATTGGCGGCCTTTGCGACCGCCGTCCACTTGTCGATGTCCCGCGCGATGATCGCGCGGAATTCCGCCGGCGTGTTGCCCGAGGGAACGATGGACATCTGGTCGAGGCGCTCCTTGATCTCCGGAAGCTTCACCACGCGCGCCACTTCCTGCTGGATGCGGTTCACGATCGCCGGCGGCGTGCCCGCCGGCGCGTGGAATCCCGTGAACAGGCGGATCTCGAGATCCGGGCCGCCGGCTTCGGTCATGGTCGGCACGCCGGGCCACGCGGGGTCGCGTTTCGACGAGGTCACTGCGAGTGCCCGCACCCTGCCGCCCTTGATCGGGCCGATGACCGGCGGCGGGTCGGTGACGGTGATCGTCACCTGTCCCCCCATCACCGCGTTGACCGAGTCGCCGCTGCTTTTGTAGGGGATATACGCGAATTTCGTTCCGGTCTTCTGATTGAAGAGCTCGGCGGCGAGCTGGAACGGCGCCGCGCTCGCCGAATAGTTGACGTCGTTCGGCCTAGCCTTGGCGTAATCGATCAGCTCCTTCACGGAGTTGACCGGCAGCGAGGCGCTTACGACGAGAATCAGCGGGAAATCCCCGATCATCGAGATGGGGGCGAAATCCTTGAGCGGCGAATAGGGCAGCTTGGAATAGATCGCCGGGTTCATCGTCATCGCCCCGCTCGGTCCCATGAACAGCGTGTAGCCGTCGGGCGCCGACTTGACGACGTATTCCGCGGCGATGATGCTCTGCGCGCCGGGCTTGTTCTCGACGATCACCGGTTGGCCGAGGCCTTCGGACATCTTCGGCGCGACCACGCGCACGATGATGTCGTTGCCGCCGCCGGCCGCGAAGCCGACGATGATGTGGATGGGCTTGCTCGGGAAAACCTGCCCTGAGCCCGTCGAAGGGGCCTGTCCTGAGCCTGCCGAAGGATCCTGCTGCGCGTGGGCCGTCGCGAGCAAGGATGATGCCGCGAGGCAGGCGAGCCGGGCCGTGAGTCGTAGTGTCATGTTTCCTCCTGATGCGTAGATTGCCACAGCCGCGTTCGCCGCGCGCTGCCGCACTAGGCCGCCATTTCCTTGGCGACCGCGGTCTTCTCCCTTTCGCCCGGAAAGAACAGCGCCGCCGCCAGGGTGGCGAGGGCGAGCGCTCCCAGCACGAAGAACAGCAGCTTGAAGTCCCCGCTCGACTTGTAAAGCCACGCGACCAGCGGCACGGCCAGGGCGCTCGCCGTGAACGACACCACGTAGCGCACGGCATAGGCGCGCGCGCGCCATTCTTCCCGGGTGTAGCGCGCGACCATCGCGTCGTTGATCGGGATTTGCCCGAACACGAAGAACATCATCGCCACCGCCACCAGAAGCATCGCGTAGCCTTCGGTGCCACCCGCCAGGAGGAGCAGCGGCACCTGCAGCGCGACCACCGGCACGAATACGGATTTCAGCGAGCGGCGGTCGAGCCACCAGCCGACGCAGAGCTGCGCCATCGCGGCGATCAGGTAGACGCCGCAGACGAGCATGCCGATGCCCAGGGTGGAGTGGGTCAGGGTCGAGAGCCTCTGGTCGAATACTTTCGGCATCGAAATGGTGGTGGCGTTGAAGATCACTCCGCCGCAGGCCGTGGCGATCGTGAGGATGGCGAATACGCGGGCGAGATCGGCGCGGGAAATCCTGTACGGATCGACCTTCCGCCTGGGCGCCTCGTCGGAGGCCTTGCGCGGAAGCAGGACGAACGCGGCGCCCACGGCGAGCGCGATGGCGCCGGGGACGATAAACGCGGCGCGCCAGCCGACGGTGTCCGCGAGCGCGCCTGCGATCAGGGCGGAGAAGGCGACCCCGACGTTGCCGAAGACGCCGTTCACGCCCAGTACCCGGCCGACGTTCTCCCGGTGAGCGACCAGCATGGCGATGCCCACCGGATGGTAGATTGCGGCGAATACGCCGATGAGCGTCAGGCCGAGCGCGATCTGCACCGTTCCGACCGCGAAGCCCGTGAGAATGGCCGCTCCGCCGATGCCGAAGAAGAACACCGCCATCATGCCGGCGCGGCTCCAGCGGTCCGCGAGCCAGCCCGCCGGGATCGAGAACGCGCCGAAAGCGATGAAGCCGCCGAGCGCGAGGGGAAGGAGATCGGCGTAGCCACGGCCGAGTTCTGCGCTCATCGCGAGCACCACGGTCGGGAAAATCAGCATGAGGAGGTGATCGAGCGTATGCCCGAGATTGAGAAACAGGCTCATGCGGCGCGAGGCGGTCATCGGGAACACTGGAAAAGGGCGGCGTTTAGTATAACAATTGATAAAGCCGGCACGCGTTGCGTGCCGGTTTATCTCCGCGAATTGGAACGGACCCGAGGAGGGGGAGGGGCTCCTCCTCTCCATTGAGGGCCGTTCAATTCGCGGGCGGCGCAAGCGCCACGTGTTGAAGGGGAGATGACGATGGCTACGAGTCGAATTTTTGCAGCGCTGGCTGCCGCAGTTTTCGCAGCGGCGAGCAGCACCGCATTGGCCGACGACTTAGGCCCGCGCGTCCGGAAAACCCAGCAGGCCCAGCTCGAAAAAGAAGCCGAGGACATGCTCGGCGCCGTGGTGCGGGTGAAGGTGAAAGCCATCCCCGGCGCCCGCAGCAGTTCGACCCTGGGCGAAACCCGCGAGGGGAGCGGCGTCGTCATCGACGAACGCGGGCACATCGTCACGATCGGCTACATCGTGATCGAAGCGGAAGCGATCGAGATCACGACCTATGAAAACAAGACGGTCTCCGCAAGCCTGATCGGATACGACCACGCCAGCGGTTTCGGGCTGCTGCGCGCCAGCGTGCCGCTCGGCCTGAAGCCCATGGCCACGGGACAGGCGGCCGATCTCGCGCTGCGCGAGCCGGTGATGGTCCTGCCTGCCGGCGGGCGCGAGGCCGCGAGTCTCGCCTACGTCGTCGCCAAGCGGAAATTTTCCGCGAGCTGGGAGTACCTGCTCGAAACCGCGATCTTCACCGCGCCGCCGACGGAGCAGTGGGCCGGCGCGGCG